>LULJ01000144.1_pt1 | contig 55662 bp, 53 predicted proteins | sample 728171 | NCBI WGS metagenome assembly LULJ01 (sample SAMN03860292, study PRJNA289734) | marine metagenome | biome: seawater column; feature: ocean; material: water; isolation source: Red Sea water column Station 169 - depth 25m | place: Saudi Arabia: Red Sea | collected 2011-10-15 | depth 25 m
CCAATTAAGAGATGCTCCCTTAATTAAATTGGTATATTCTAAACCATATCCACTTCCTGCCTTTAAGTTATCTTTATCTATTAAATGCTTATGCATATGATTTATATTATCCCAATTATCTAATATCTTTTTACATAGATAATCAAATACAGGAAACTTATATTCAAAGAGCAAAACAATTTAATAATATATTAGATTTAGCTTACCTATTAGGTTATAGACCTAAAGTAACTACAGCCGCCACTGTTGATATAGATTTTTTTCAACAATTACCTGCTAAAACTGTAGGTACTGAAAAAATACCGGATTATTCTTATGCATTAAGAATACCTGCTGATACTTCTGTAACTTCAAATACCAGGGATTCTTTAAAGTTTATTATAGAAGATGAAATAGATTTTACGTTTTCTTCCTCTCTTGATCCCACATCCGTCTCTGTTTACCAATTATCCGGTACTGAACCTGAATTCTTTCTTTTAAAAAAGACTAGACAAGCTATTTCGGCTACTATTAATACTACTGAATTTACATTTGGATCACCAGTAAAATTTGATACTAGAAATATAACAGCTACTAATATCATAGGAATATTAGATATTATAGATAGTGATGGAAATGAATATTTTGAAGTTCCTAATTTAGCACAAGAATCAGTTTTTGATTCCATAAAAAACACTAACCCTAATGATCCCAATACTTACACAGATACAACTTCTAATAATTTACTAAAACTAAAAAAGGTACAAAGAAGATTTACTACAAGATTTTTGGATAGAGGTACTCTACAGATAGAATTTGGGGCGGGAACTACAGCAGATAATGATGAGGAAATAGTACCTAATCCCAATAATGTGGGACTAGGATTACCATTCCAACAGGATAAATTAACTACGGCTTTTTCCCCTACTAATTTTGTATTTACTGACACCTATGGAATAGCACCTTCTAATACTACTTTAACTGTAAGATATTTGACTGGAGGAGGAGTAGGAGCTAATGCTGCTGCTAATACATTAACTAATGTAGATGACACAGGAATTTCATTTGCTAACCCCAATCTAATAAATAACCCTACATTAGCTAATACTATATTTGTCTCCGTAGCCTCATCTAATCTTGTAGCAGCTGATGGAGGATCCGATGGGGATACTGTGGAGGAAATAAGACAAAATGCATTAGCTAATTTCCAAAACCAATTAAGAACAGTAACTCCACAGGATTATCTTATTAGGGCATTATCACTTCCACCTGAATTTGGGACTATAGCTAAAGCATATACCATGCCTACAAAAATAGGAGAACTTAATCAAGGTGAAACTCCTACTGTATTAGATTTATACGTAATATCCCAGGATGCTGGTGGGAATTTTGCTAATGCCTCTAATATTTTACAGAGAAATTTAAGAACTTATCTTTCTGAATATAGAATGGTGGGGGATTCCATAAGAATAAAAAATGCTTTTATAATTAATATAGGAGTAGAATTCGAGATAGTAGCAAGACCTAATTTTAATAATAACCAAGTATTAACTGACTGTATAAGTGCTCTTAGAACATTTTTTGCTAGGGATAATTTTGAAATTAATGAACCTATATTACTAACAGATGTTAATACTTTATTATCACGTATAAGTGGAGTTCAAACTGTTAAGGATATAAAAATAATAAATAAAACAGGAGAAAGTTTAGGTTATAGTAATTTTGCATATGATATAGACGGAGCTACTATAAATCAAGTGGTATATCCTTCTATTGATCCTATGATTTTTGAAGTTAAATACCCCTCAGAGGATATTAGGGGAAGAGTAGTACCATTATAAAAAATAATTATGCCTATACCAGATACTAACATACTAAGGAATGCAATTCCACAAAGTAATTTTGATTCTTCACAATTACCTACAATACCTGACCCTAATTCTATTAATAACAATTTTTTAGAAAATAGTTTTGATAAAACTAATTTAGATTTAGAAAATAATAGTCCCGCTGGTGGTCCTATAAATGATCCTAATTCTAATTTTAGACATTTTTATACACCACAAAAACCATTTGATACTACTCCAGAAGGAGAAGTTAGAGGAGAGGGAAAATTACAATTTACAACTAGTAATACTGATTTGGACGTTGAGAATCCTTTACCAAATGGTGGGCCAATTAATGTACCCTATGTTACTAGAATAGGTAGTGAATTTGCGGGCTTTACTACTACCCACCCATTTACACCAAGAAATACCTATTCGGATTCTTTTAACCCAATACCCCCAGGAATATTAAGATAAATTATTATGGCCATTTTTAAAATATTCCCTACTAAAGACGCAACCTTATATTCTGGTTATAGTACCATGAATACGGGTTTAGATTCTATTATAGAAGCTACTACTGATTTTAAAATAGGAGCACCTAACCAGGAAGAGGGAGATGACCCCCAATCATCCAGATTTTTAATTCAGTTTGACCTAGATGAAATTCTTAATGTTATTGATGTAACAGCTTCGGGTTCCTCTACTACATCATTTTTAAGGGTATATTCTGCAAATGCTAGGGGCTTATCCTCTGATACTACTTTATTAGTAAATGCAGTAGGACAAAATTGGAATATGGGAACTGGGGAATATTTATTAGATCCTTTAGTTAAAGATGGTTGTAGTTGGGGTAATAGATTAAGAGAGGGAGTAGGCACTTGGACTACTAATACTCCTACTTCGGGTATAACAGGTTCTTTTGTTGGTGTAGCAAATGATGGTGGTGGAGCATGGTACACCTCAAGTGCATTATACCCACAAATTTCCCAATCATTTGATTTTTATTCATCTTTAGATCTAAATGTAGATGTAACACAGTTGGTTTCTAACTGGTCTTCATCAGTTTTAGGGACTTCTACTATACCTAAAAATACTTTTGTAAATTATGGTTTCATAGTTAGACAATCAGAATCTCAGGAATTTATAAATGATTTAAATGTTCAAACTGAGTTGAAATTCTTTTCTAGAGATACTAACACTATCTATCCACCCCAATTAGAAATTAAATGGGATGATTCAATATTTGATACTGGCTCTTCAACTAATACGGAGTTAGCTACTAACGAAGCATTAATAGCTTTACCTAATAATAAAAATGAATATTATCCAGAGGAAATAGCTAAATTTAGAATTAATGCTATCGAAAAATACCCAGAAAGAACATACCTAACCGCATCTTCCTATACTAGTAATTTTTATCTCCCGTCTGCATCATCCCTATATGCTATCAAAGATAGTAAAACTAACGAATATGTAATAGATTTTGATTCACAATTTACTAAAATTAGTGCGGACGAAGAATCGTCTTTTTTTAAGATTTATATGAATGGGTTAGAACCAGAAAGATATTATACTGTTTTAGTGAAAACTACAATAGATGGAGAAGTAAAAATATTTGATCAAGATTTAAATTTTAAAGTAATAGAAGGATGAGCCAACAAAATATAGGATTTCAAAGAAATGTCTTTAATAAACAATCATTTAATAATACCGTAGATACTGAATTTACACAATTAGTTGAAACTCCAGATGAAACATTTTTTGATGTAAATTTGGCTAATATAGAAGATTTTTTTACGTTATATCAGAATTTATTTTTTAATATACCTAAAGTGGGGGATGTCAATTCTCATGAATTTTTAATAAGACAATCTACTGAATATATAGGATTTGAGGAGGAAAATGAAACTATACAGGCATTATTAGATGAAATAACTGAATTGAGAGAAGAAAATTTAGAAATAAGAAGACAAAATCTTAACCTAATACAAGATTTTTCTACTAATGTAACTGCTACTGAACGGAGACAAATAGGTACTGGAGCAGATATAGCGGGAATTAGAACTACTTCTGCTGTTACTAGTGGAGGTAGTTTAACATCTGGAGGGAGCGTAGGAGGATCCGGAGGTGGTGGAGGATATTAAATGAAATATAATGGGAGCTATTTTATACACAGAAGGAGGAGAATTACAATATTTAGATGGAAGGGATTATATAGGGTCATACCATATAATGCCTGATGGTACTCCTATGGGAGGGGCAGTTCATACAGGTAAGGAAGATATTTTAAAATTTTCTACTAATAGGGCAACGGTATCTAGTGCTAATCTAAATGATTTTTTAACTCAACCCTTTGAATTAAGCGATTCCACTATAATCCCCAACTTTGACATTCCCAGTTTTTATGACCCCACTGTAGATAGGATAGAGTTTCACATTTATAGTGCGGATAAAACTTTATTATCATCCAATCCCAATTTCAGAAATTATAGAGTACAAAATGATCAGGGTAGTGAAGGAGAGATAGAGGAGATTCAACTATTCCCATCTGAAGATATATCTAATGCAGGCTTTGATAAGGGAAGTCTTTTTGCTTTATATAATTTCATTACACCTGAAATTAGTGATATTTTTATTTCGGAAATATCACCTGATAGAACAGAAATAAGACTTCAATCTAATTTTTTAACTAGTGAGGAAATTAGGGAAGAAGTAGTAAGTCTAAAAACTAAAATAGAATCTGTAGGGTATTTTGATGAATTCTATCTTAATTTTGGAAGAAATAATTATTACATTTGTGTTAACATTCAATTAGATGAAACTACATCTCCTACTTCATTTTTAATAAAATTATACGAACCTCTCCCTGCTTCTATTACTACTAAAACTACTTTAGAAGTAGTAAGTAAGATATCAGAAACACAAGCTTTTCAAGTTTCCTATCCATCTATACCAACCCCTGATGATGTTCTTAATACTTTAAGGGGTCCTAATACTAATTTAGAGATAAAAGATAGAGTAAATAATTCTACAGAATTTAAGAATTTAACTACATTAACTACTTCTTCTTTCACATCTTCTTTAGATCAATCAAGTTATTTACTTAAACAAACCGGAATAAAATTAAACCCTAGTTACTCTATTAGTTCATACTCGGATTTTGTTCATTTTTCTTCAGCTAAAAAAAGATTAGAAAATTTTTATTATAAGGTAAGTCAAATAGAATCTAATCAAAATTCTATAACTTCCTTAAGAACTATTACGGGGGGTTCCTCGGGTTCTATAACTACCACTACCTCTATTAAATCTTTTCAGGATAATATAACTGAACTAATTAGGAATTTTGATGGATTTGAATATTTTTTATATTATAATAGTGGATCTAATTCCTACCCCAAATCTAATTCTAGCGCCCCCTATATATTACAATCAACTGGGAGTGCTGAGGTATTAACCTGGTTAGGTAGTGATGATATTACTAATGCATTTTATGGGGGAGCATTATTAGATGCATCCCGGTTTGATGATAATAATCCTAGTAACCTAAAGTATACTATACCTGAATTTATAAGAGATAATTCGGATAATAACAATTATATAGAATTTGTAAATTTAGTAGGCCAACATTTTGATGAGATATGGTTGTATGTTAAAGCTATTACGGATAAATTAAGTGCTACTAATAATTTAGAAACAGGTATACAACCTGAATTAGTAGAGGAAACGCTTAAATCTTTTGGGTATGAAGTATATGGTAATAATTTTGATAACAATGATATATTTACCAGCTTAATAGGTATAAATGAATCTGGATCATATTTTTCGGAAACCAACCGGGAATTAATTACTACTGCTATATCCGCTAGTAATACACCTGTTCCCATAAATGATGTTAGTAAAGAAGTTTATAAAAGATTATATCATAATTTAGTATACTTAGCTAAGAGAAAAGGTACTGTTTCTGGTTTAAGAAGTTTAATTAATATTTGGGGTTTACCGGATACTATTTTAAGGATATATGAGTTTGGTGGTAAAGATAAAATAAATTCCAATGATTGGGATTTATATAGAAGAATATATAATAGGGAAATAGTTACACACCAATTTGATGCTGATAAGGGACAAGAATATAATGGTGGTGTAGAAACTGAATGGAAAATTAACTCACAATGGTCCGCTTCTGCTGCTGTATCTAATTTAACAGGTAGTGTACCTTCTACAGTTGAATTTAGATTTAAATCGGATATTGATCCTGCTACTACTCCTACTCAATCTATACCTCTTCAACCTTTATGGGGATTAAAAGATGATGGTGGGGATACTAAAGTTTTAGTATATTTAGAGTATAAAGGATCAGGATCATTTAGTTCATCATTTAGTGGTTCAACCATAGATCCCAATTACCAATATGCTGATTTAACTCTGGCTGTTAGTGGTTCACCTCCTACTTCTGCATCTATTTCCTTACCTTTTTATAATAAAGATTGGTGGAATGTAAGAGTACAAATGCAGGAGCAGGGATTGGCTAACATTAATCAATCTAGGTATCAATTAGCTTCTGCTAATAAAATTTATAATGGAAAAGATGGTACTCAAATAGGATTTAAAGATGGAATTAAACTCAACCAAATATCAGGTTCATGGGTTAATTCCACTACTAGTAGTTTTGCATTAGAAAGATCATTTAATTCTAAAACATATAATAATTTTAGTGGTTCAATACAGGAATTAAGGTATTGGACTTTATGTTTTAATAACCAATCTACTATTACTGAAGAAGTTTGGGATAACCATGTTATGGATCCATTATCTATTGAAACTGGTTATTTGACGGGTTCATTATCTCCCGTTGAAAATTTAGTCTTTAGATCCAGGGAGGGAGAAGACATAGGATTAATTACGGGTTCACAAGGTAATATTAGTTTTCTTAATTCTATTCACCCCAAAATTTCTGGTTCTTACTCCACTATATCTTCTTTTAATGATAATTCTCGTTATAGTTTAATTACATCATCTATAGCTAGTAATAGGGAGATTCAATTCTTAAACCAACCTAATTTAGGTATTAAAAATAGAGTAAGTGATAAAATTCACATTTATAATAATGTAGCTTACAGTGATACCCTATCATCATACAGATCCATTCAACAAAATTATGAAGCTTCCCAATCATTTACAGAGGATAATAATTTACTACAAGTAGCATTTTCTCCCCAGGATGAAGTCAATGATGACATCATAAATGAATTGGGATTTAATAATAAAATTACTGAAACATTAGCTGACCCACGAAATTTATCTTCATCATTGGATTATTATGATGGTTTAAGAGACATAGCCCTAAGATATTTTGAAAAGTATGTAAAAACTAATGCTAATGATTATTATAGGTTAATTAAATATATAGATAATTCCCTATTTAAAGCCATTAAAAACTATATACCTGCTAGAACTTCGGTTTCCACTGGTATAGTAGTTAAACAGCATTTATTAGAAAGAAATAGAGTAAGACCACCTCAAGTAGATTTAGATACTACTATAGCTAAAACATCCGAAGGTAGTTTTAATACAGATTTTATTTTTAAAGATATAACAGTTAGTGGAGCTATTAAATCTCAACCTCGTGGATATATAACAGGTTCATCCATTGAAGTATTTAGTGGAGGTACGGGAGGATCATTTGAAAAATTTAATTCTCTTCATTTCCACCCTTATGGTGTGTCAGGTAGTGGTCCAACAAAAAGATTTGGGTATGATATTACTCAATCTTTTATAGAAACAGTTACCACTTTATCTGGTAGTGTTAATACTACTATAAGTAACCAGGATGAGTTTTATAATGGAGAATTTAATGGGGCTAATATTGTAGTAACGACTCAATCCTTGAATCCTGCATGCGAGAAGTTCCTTAATGTTAATATATCTGCTGGCGAATTATCCCATCAGTTTGATAGGTTTGTTTATACGAGTAATACTTGTTCATTAGCTAAATTTAATGATATAAAAACAGCACCTAGAAGTGGAGAAATATTTTTATTTAGAAATTCTAGTAATTTAAATAATATAGAAAAAATAAAAATTTCTCATACTACTAAAGGTGGAGTGGATCTATCAACCATATTACCTGCAGTAGATAGATTTACATTTGATTTTGACGGTAATAATAAAGGAGTTAATGTAGACTTTGATTATGGGGGTGGATCTTATACTACATTTGATGTAACATCACCTTTATTTACTTATGATTCTACTAACTTTAGTTCTAACTTTGTTCCATATCCTTTTACAGGATCAAAAACGGGAAGTCATGAAGCTATTACAGTTAATTGGGATGGAAATAAGTTAGTTAAAGGAGGTACTGCACAAGCTGCTATTGGGTATAATACCCAAGAAGTCATAGTATCTGATTATCAAGTAGAAAGTGATAGTCATAATTTATTTAATACTAGTTCTGGTATATATACTTGTCCTTTAACTAATAATAAATTCTTATCAGTTACTAGTTCCCTTAGCTCCTTTACTATTAATTGGACTAATAATATATCTTATTCTATTGATACAGATGTACAATTTAGAGTTAAAAATCTTTCCACAGGCGAAGAATTAGATTCTTTAGGGGGTTTCCAAACAACAGTTGAACAAACCTCTAGTATAGGACAAGCATATTCAGGTCCAGAACAAAAAGTTCTCCTTACCCCTTCACAAGCAATAAGAAGTGGAGATCAAGTAGCTTTAGTAGCACAATTAAATACAGCCTTTACTCCATTTCAAGCAATAATACCTGGACAATCCGCTGCAGCAAACATTACGGCGTCTTTTTCATTTAGTAATGCTTTATTTGCTATAAGCGAATCCATAGTAACAGATAGTAACCCTGTTTCTACTCTAACTGCTATAGAACCTGCATTTACTGTAGGTGATATTGGTTTTGATCGTGAATTTGATTGCCAGCCTTTATTAAATAACTCAATAGAAAATAGAGATTCCACTCTTTATCAGGATGTGGATTATTCTACAGGTTTATTAGTTCCTACTAATGTAATTCCTATAACTAACAATGATGCTAACCCTGCTCAAACCCCTGATTCTAATTATTCTCAATTATCCAGAACTCTATTAAGATATAAGGGTTCAAAATTAGAAGCCCTTAGAATAAATGCTTATAATGGAGCTGGTGCTAAATTAAAAGATGGTACTACTTGGCTAGGGGACATATCATTTGGGAAAACCCCAGTTATTAATAGAGTTAAACCATTTTTTACTTATTTTCAATTGTTAGTTCCTACCTCCCCAGAATTAGAGAATGCTACACAAGTAAAACTTGCTTATCTAATTAATTCTAATGGGGATGCATTTAAACCCCTTCTAAATTCAGATACTTTCTTTGATGTAGAGGGTACTTATGAAAGTGGAGATAGAGTAGATATAGCATTAGAAGATACTCTTCAAACAGATGATGCATCTTTAGTTAACGCAGCAGTAGGAATTAATTTAGATAATTTTAATACAGGTGCAAATGTAATTTATGGAGCAAGAAGAGTAGATCCTATAATTACTAGTCAAAGAGTATCTGTAAATGATGTAAGTAATATATCGGATGCATTCGAAAATACTATTACTTTTACAAGTATTTTAGGAGAGCCTAATAATTTTTACTTTTTAGCCGCTTCTAATTTTAATAGTATTACTTATCAAACTCAAAATAATCATACTTTATTAGGTTATTCTACTTTTAGTACACAAGATTCAATGGGTGGGTTTGATGCTACTACTGGTATTTATACCATTCAATCCCCGGGACCTGTACCAGGAAATGATATATCATTTGAAATAAGAGGAGCTTTTAAAATTAATAGTTTACTTACTTCTATTTCTAATTTATCTCTAGTTGCTCAACAAATAGGATCACCTCAAGCTAAAATTCAAATAATAAGAAACAGATCCTCAGTAGAAACTATTTTAGCGGAAGAAATTTTAAATTATACATTTGCTTTAAACCTAGGTGCAACTCCCCCATTTGTTACTGAGTTTCAACAAGTAAATTTAGTTTCCTCCCCCACAGAAATGAGAGTAGGAGATGAGGTATTTGCTAGACTAGTAATAATAAATCCTAATGCCTTTGAAGTTGTTAATGCAAATAGGGCCCTAATAGGTACCCCGATATCTTTTCCCACCACTACAGTAGAACCAGATTTCTTTAAAACTGGAAGTAATTATACTAATTTTATTACTGCATCTGTATCATTTTCTCAGTTTGTTGATCTATCTCCACAACAACCTTATGCTAATAGTACATTTAAACCTATTAATGAAAATATTTCTTTTAGACCAGGTGATGAACTAAGATTTGAAGGAAGTGAAGCTCTTGCTTTTAAAATCTATGATGTTGATTTAGTTACCTCTGGGCATGCTTCAGGTAGTTTCTTATTAAATGTGCAACCTGAGGTACCACCTAAAGTTAATTTAAACCAATTTTTATTAAGAAGATATAATCCGGATGCTACTTCCGTATTAATAGATCTAGTACCACCCTCATCTTCATTTGCTACCACTAAAGGAGTAATGAAATCCACGTTAATATCGGAAGAATTAGGACAGAATATTAATTCTATTGTTTCGGATTTAGTAAAAGAGGGAGTAATATCTAGTAATGGTGGATAAGAAAATACTATTTAATATATTTATAAATAAAATAAGATAAAATGGGATATTTAAATAATCAGATAGTTACAGTAGATGCTATCCTTACTAAAAAGGGAAGGGAACTGTTAGCTAAAAATGATGGTTCTTTTCAAATTACACAGTTTGCGGTTGCTGATGATGAGATAGATTATACTCTTTATAACCCTAACCACCCCTCGGGGTCATCTTTTTATGGTGAAGCAATAGAAAATATGCCATTATTGGAGGCTTTTCCTGATGATACTCAAATTATGAAATATAAGTTAGCTACTCTTCCTAGGGGTACAGCTAAATTACCAGTATTAGATTTAGGATTTGCCGCTATTACACTTAAGCAGGGGGCTTCTTTAGCTATAACTCCTCAAACATTAAATTATTTAGGTGCGGCTCAAGCAAATGAAACATCAGGGTATTCATGTACTATAGCAGATGTTAGAGTATTAAATTCCTTTACTGGAATAGGAATAGATACTGCAGCCGCCCAAGCCCAAAATACTACAGTTAATCAAACTTTAGGTACTAATATATCTCAAACAGTAATAGGATCTCAAATCAATGTAAGGGCTACTACCGTAAATACTTTATTTGGTAGCACAGCAAAAACAGGAGCTCAAATAAGAACTACCCTTACGTTTGTGGGGTTAGATTCAGGAGCTAGATTAACTATTCCATTAACAATAACAAAAACTAACGTATAATGAGTTTTAAAAGATTTGATGCCGAAGATATAGTAGTAAGCAGTGATTCCATTACAGGACCTGCTTGGTCTACTAAAAATCCCGCTTTAACTAATTTTTTTACTTCATCCATACAGAAAAATGGATCCTCAGGAGATTTTTACATGAGTGTATACCATGTAGACCCTAACACATCTGCATCTATTGCTGAGGTACAATTTGAAATAGCTTATGCAGATAATAAAGGTAGTGGCTCTGTTTATTATAATCCTGGAGTAGTAGGTAAAACCCCTACTTTAACTAATTTTGGACAATATAGAGCATTAGTATTAGAAGATGAAAACGCTAATTTTATTTTTGGCAGTGGAGCTAATACCTTAGTAGCAAATAATTTTTATGCTCTCTCTGTAGAAAGAGCTAGATATAAAGAATCTCTATTTCCTGAAACATTTAATTTGACTCTTTCTGGTTCTGGGGGATTTGAAAAAATATTTTTAACTAATGATTCTAAGGATGTATTAGTTAATAATTTTTTAGGTTCTACTAGAGTATTTCAAGTAGTATCTGGATCTAATGGTAAAGCAACAGGTACTGATGGGTTTGTTGCAGGAAGTGGTTCATATGGTTTATTTTTACCTGATATAGGTACTATTTTACTAAACCCAGGAGCTATTTCCCAATCTATCCATGTAGCGGCTAATAGAAGTAATAACTCGGATGGGTTAAATAATCAAACATTATATGATGCAATAAGATCCGGAGGTAATTTTCAACTAAATTCCCAAGAAACTCTATCCTCGGACTTTGTGTTTGCCAGGTTAAGAAATGGAGAATTTAACTATTCGGAAAATCCATCTTTTATTTCAGGTTCTACTGGGGAAGTAATTTATCAAAACTTTATTAATCAACCCCAAGTTTATATTACTACTATTGGAATGTATAATGATGCAAATGAATTACTAGCAGTATCTAAATTATCAAGACCACTCTTAAAAGATTTTACTAAAGAAGCTTTAGTAAGAGTTAAATTAGATTTTTAAGGTGAATGAGTACCTTCAAACAATTTAATTCAAAGGATGTAATAATTACACCTTTTAAAGTTAATAAAAGTTTTACTTTTTTAGGAACAGACTTTACTAGTCAAAATATTGGTATTGATAGATTTATAGGTAAAAATATAACTCCTACTAATAATATTAAATTAGAAAATACTACTGGTCAAATTTCTTCTGTTCCTGAAAGATTAGTTTATAAATCTATACAGCAACTTTACTATTCTAATTTTCTTTTAAACGAATCTGGAAGTACTGCATCTACTGCTTCATTTAATAATGACGGAACAATAACCGGTCCTACTTCTACTACTAGCTTTTATAATTATTTATCTTCTGATCTAGTACCTAGAAGAGAATTCCCCACACAATCTGATGCTAGAATTGGAGTTATCTCAATTCCATCTAAGTTATTTGGAGAGTATATCAAACCTAGTACTTTTAGATATGAAGAAGATACAACTATAATGACTGATGATGGAGAAGGGAATTTATTTGATCAAGATGGAAATCAATTAGGTAATATTATATATGAACATGGATTAGCCATTGTTACAGTAGAAAGTGAAGATGCATATGATTCTTTATATGGTACGGCAGTCTATGGAACAGATTTATATGGTGAAGCACCAGGATTTGATGCTTTTATGACGGGATCCAATGTTACATGTTCTTTTGAAAGTACCTTAACTCTAAATGAGACACAATTTGCCGCTAGGATAACGGAAAATGAATACCAATTTTCTCTTAACCCTACTATAATTAAGGGTAGTAATATTAATTCTAATACTTATTATGATTTTGCTACGGGGTCCTATTTTACTCCTTATATTACTACCGTAGGAATGTATAATAATGATTATGATTTAGTGGCTATTGCCAAACTAGCAAAACCTCTTCCTGTATCACAACACACTGATACTACAATAATGGTTAACTTAGATATGTTTTAATGAATTGGACTTATGAAGGGAAAGAAATAGTAGATATTTCACAATTTCCTGAAAATACATTTGGTTTTATTTATGAGGTAACTCATACACCCACAGGTAAAAAATATATTGGTAAAAAGCAATTATTTTTTAATAAAAAATTACCTCCTCTTAAGGGCTATAAACGTTGGAGAAAGGTAGTAAAAGAAGGCAATTGGAAAGGTTACTATGGATCCCATGACTATATAAAAGAATTAATTAAAGAAAATAAACAGGAAGAATTTACAAGAGAAATCATACAAATCTGCTATAGTAAAAAAGAACTTACATACAGTGAAACTAAATTTCAAATGATGTTTGAAGTCCTGGAAAATCCTTCGTATATTAATAGCAACATACTGGGAAAATTCTTTAGATCTGATCTGGAGAATTATAAAGACTAATATGATAAATGATTTGTTAGTAAATTTAGCCAACTCCGTATTAGGGGGAGGTAGAAAAACTGCACGAGGTAACTATGCATACACTTGTCCATTCTGTAACCATCATAAACCTAAACTAGAGGTTAATTTTACAGTCAATAAAAAAGGACTTAACCCATGGAACTGTTGGGTATGCAATACTAAGGGAAGCAGATTAATTACATTATTTAAAAAAGTTAATGCTGATAATTCTAAATTACAGGAATTAAAGTCATTAGTTAAAGTATATGATTATGAAGATAAACACGGTGTACCTGCAGATACCCTATGTTTACCTAAGGAGTATAGCAGTATATTAGATAATAATGATATCATAGCTAAACACGCATATTCCTACCTTAAACGTAGAGGACTAACTGATAATGATATTATAAAGTATAATATAGGATATTGTGAAAATGGTTTATACTCTAAAATGGTAATCATACCATCTTATGATGATAATGGTAATTTGAACTATTTTACAGCTAGATCATTTGAAAAAGACCCTTACATAAAGTATAGAAACCCCAGCTGGTCAAGAGATATTATACCTTTTGAATTTTTTATAAATTGGAATCTTCCTATTATACTATGTGAAGGTCCCTTTGATGCTATTAGTATTAAACGTAATGCTATCCCTTTATTAGGTAAGAATATCCAAAAATCTCTAATGAAAAAAATAGTATCATCTACAGTTGAAAAAATATATCTAGCATTAGATACTGATGCTATGGCAAGAGCTTTAGAATTCGCAGAAGAATTTCTAAATGTAGGTAAAAAAGTTTACCTTGTGGAATTAAAAGATAAAGATCCTAGTGAAATGGGTTTTATTGATTTTACTAAATTAGTTCAAACTTCTCAGAAGTTAACTTATGAAAACCTATTTGAAAAGAAACTATCTTTAATATGAAAAGAAATGTAAAAAAGTCCTATAATAGGATAATTGAAATATCTCCGGATGCTAGACAAATAACTTTACCTGATGCTAGATACTATAGAAGAAATGGTGAATATTATCCTTCTATAACCTACGTACTAAGTCACTACCCTAAAGGTAAATTTTTTGAAGATTGGCTTAAAAAAGTAGGATACTCTGCTGATTTTATAGTTAAAAAAGCGGGGGAGGAAGGTACTCAAGTTCACGAAATGATTGAACAATACCTAAATGGTAAAGAACTTAATTTCTTAAGTGAATTTGGAAACCCACAATATCACCCTGATATATGGCAGATGTTTTTGCGTTTTGTTGAATGGTGGGAAGAATATAAACCTACATTAATTGAAACTGAAGTTCATTTATTTTCAGATGAATTAAAAGTAGCTGGTACTTGTGATATGGTTTGTGAGATAGATGGTGAGATATGGATTGTAGATTTTAAAACATCTAATAATCTTCAAACGGTTTATGATTTACAAACAGCTGTGTATGGTAAGTGTTATGAGGAATGTTATGGTAAAACCCCTCAAAGATATGGAATACTATGGCTTAAATCATCTAAAAGAAAACCTGCCAAAGGTAAAATGCAAGGTAAAGGGTGGGAAATGTATGAATCCAAAAGAACACAAGAAGAAAACATTGATATTTTCTTAACTGTTAAAAAATTATTTGATTTAGAGAATCCAAAACATTCACCTATTTTTACAGAATTTAAAACTACAGTCAAAAGGGAGTTGTAATATTTATAATAATGATATCATTAGTACAACTTTTAAAAGAACAAACTAATAAACCTAAGGCTATTATTTTAGCTGGTGCCCCAGGTGCGGGAAAAGGATCTATCTTGAAAGATCTTGATTTAGGGGGACTTAAAATACTTAATATAGATGATATCTTTATTAAAAATCTTAAACAAGCTAATGTTAGTTTGGATTTAAAAAATGCTACACCTGAGGAAAGAGTTGAACAAGCTAAACAAATGGCTGCGGCTAATAAAGAATTTAAGGGTGAACTACAAGGAGTAATAGATGGTAAACAATCATTTGTACTAGATGGTACTGCTGCTTCATACAATAAAACTGCTGAGTTGAAACAGGAATTAGAAGAGGCGGGATATAAAATAATGATGCTTTATGTTTATACTGATTTAGAACGTTCCCTAAAACAAAACGAAAAACGATTTGAAAAATCAGGAGGTGAGGATAGAAGTTTACCACCTGCTATTGTAATGCGTACTTGGAAAAGTGTAACAGATAACATAAAACCCTATTTTAATTTATTTACACCTAATTTTATAGCTGTAGCCAATACTTTAAAGGGTGATAAAATTGAAGACATAGAGAAAATTATTAAAAAATACCTTACTCCATTTAAACCTACAGGAACTAAACCTAAGACCCCAGCACAACAAAAAAGATCTAAGGAACAAAGAGATAAATTAAATGCTGAAATTCAAGATATGTTAGATGAAGAATTTCTATATGATATTCTACAATATACAATATCTAGGGAAGAAGCACAAATGAGATTAAAACAATTCCTAAATGGCTAAAATAGGATTATATGGAGGTGGGTTTAAACCCCCAACTAGGGGACACTTTGAAGTAGTAAAACAAGCTCTTGAAAGTAATCCCGATCTTGATTCACTTATAGTTATAGTAGGTCAAAAAGAGAGAGGTGGTATAGATCAATCTGATTCCCTAGTTATATGGGATATGTATTTAAAATATTTACCTTTAAAAGTTGAAATACTACCAGTAGCAACTCCTATACGTACTGTTTATAATCTAGCAAAAGAAAATCCACAGAATAAATATAAATGGTTTTTAGGTAAAAGACAAGGTAGGGAAGATGATGAAAGTGATATAGCATTAAGAACTAAACATCTTACTACTAAAAAGGATGATTATCCTAACCTAACTCCTATAACTATTGAGACCGGAAACGGGGGAGTTAGTGGTACTAAGGCTAGAGAATATATAAAAAATAATGATAAAACAGGTTTCTTTTCTTTACTACCTAATAGTTTATCCCTTGAGGAAAAAGAACAAATTTATACTATGGTATCTAAAAAAATAAATGAAGGGGGCCATAAAAAAAAGGACCCAAAAACAGGAACTGGTAAAAAACCCGAGGGTTCAGGGAGACGTTTGTATACTGACGAAGATCCTACTGATACTGTAAAGATTAAATTTAGAACTAAAGAGGATATAGTTGATACTTTAAATAAAAAATCTTTTAAAGCCAAATCTCATGCTCGTCAATCTCAAATAATTAACTTAATCCATCAAAGAGTAAGAGCAGCTTATCAAAATTCTAAAGATTCAGATACTAAAAGTAGATTAAAAAGAGCTTTTGATTATATTGCAGATAGGAAAGAAAAATCTAAGGAAAAAACCAAACGTTTAAGACAACAGGACGAAAGTTTAAAGGGATTTGCTAAGAGTAATGTAGGTACAAGATATAGAGCTATAGAAAAAAGAGGTAGTAAATATTATTACAGACAGGATGATCCATTAGGTGCTGGAATTAAACAAGAATTTGGTCCATTTGATACCAAAGCACAAGCTATTAAAAAAATGGAGGAATTCCCCCCAGCTAGTAGTTATAGGGATATTACAGATAATATAGATCCCGAAGCTCAAAAGAAACATAAAGGTAAATCTGCTCCCTATGGATCTGCTTATGAACCTATAAATGAAATAGGAATTGAATTATCTAATTATTCAGGACAAATATTACCTGGGGATGTAGTTTATGCTCCTAAGGGCTTTCCTTTAAGAGGCAATAAAAAGTTAATAAGGGGATTAGCTCTTAAAGTAATTAAAAACACAAGAGAGGGAGTAAATAGATATAAATTAACCTTAGAAGATCCCAAAACGGGAGAAAAATATTCAGTTCGTAATTTTGAAATGGATGGGGAGTATAAAGGGGAAAAATTACCACAATGGTCATTAGTAAGAAAATCCACTAAGAATATAGAAGAACTAGTAAGAAAAGTGGGTGATTACTATCATGTAATGAAAAGAGTCCGTTTAAAAGGTAAAACATCTAAGGGTAAAGCAGGTAAGGGGAAGAGAAGATTTAAAAGAAACCCATCTGGTGAATATAAATACAAAACTATTAAAAAATATAAGCGTAAAAAAGACGCTACGGATCTCCAAAGAGCCATAGATATTAACTATTTTGGGGAATCTTTACAAATAACTTCGGAGGGGGATACTTACGAAAAAATGGCTGCTAAAGGTAAAAAAACAGGTACTTTAAAACAGGGTACTGTTAGAAAAAGATTAGGTATAAAAAAGGGGGAAAAAGTTCCATTATCTTTAATTAAAAAGGAAATAGCACGTTTGAAAAAAATGGATAAGGATCCTAAAAAGAAGGGAGCTCAATTAGGAGATAAAAATCAAAAATATTATAAAGCATTGCAGTTAGCTAAGACTTTAAAAACTACTACCAATATTAATGAAAATGCCACTTATTCTGATAGTATAGATTATAAACAACAGATTCTTAATTTAACTAAACATATGTTAGAGAAGGGAGAAAATATTACACCTTTACCTAATGTTGTTTTTAAGCATGGTGACCAGGAAAATGCTAAAGAATTTTTAGGTAAAACAGCTTATTATGATCCTAACACTATGACTATTGTGTTATACACTGAAGGTAGACATCCTAAAGATATAGTTAGATCATTTTCCCATGAAATGATTCACCACCAACAAAATTTAGAAGGTAAATTAAATAATATTAATACTACTAATACTCTAGAAAATGATTATTTGGAAGATATAGAAAAAGAGGCATATTTAGAGGGTAATATTAACTTTAGAAATTATACTGATAGTCAATTACACGAAGAAAAACCATATAAACATAAATTTGGATTTAATAAAAAATTAGGTAAAGACCCATTTGGTATATCTGCTTTTGCTTACGAATTAGCGCGTGGATTAGAAGAACAAGAGGATAAAGTAAAAACTAAATACACAATTTATTCAGATATGGATGGTGTATTAACTGATTTTGATAGTAGATTTAAGGAATTTTCTAAGGGTATTGCACCTAGGGATTATGAAAGTAAATTTGGAACAAAGAAATTTTGGAACTTAGTAGATGAAGTGGGAGGAGTAGATTTTTGGGCTGATATGGATTGGATGTCTGATGGTAAAACTTATTGGAATTATATTTCAAAATATGACCCTATCATCCTAACTGCACCATCTATGAATCCAGTTTCAAGATTAGGTAAAAGAAAGTGGAGAGATAGTAATCTACCTGGGGTAAAAATGAAAATGGCTTCCGCCAGAAATAAGCCTAATTATTCTAAAAGAAATTCTATCCTAATTGATGATAGACAAGATACTATTGATGCTTGGAATGCAGAAGGTGGGATAGGAATTCATCATACATCTGCAGCTAATACAATTAAAAAATTAAAAGAACTCGGTTTATGAGAGATAATGTTTTAAAAAAGGAATTTAATAAAAAAGACGTTCAAAGAATAAGAAATTTAGTACAGGGAAAATATGGTGATAAAACTTCTCAAAGTGTTGGCTATAGTAAAGGGTATATTAAACGAAAAGAAGGGGATATTTGGGAAGAAAAGGGACAAACTTGGACCATAAAAGAAGGAATTAGACAAAATATAACAAAATTAGATAAAGCTAAAAAAGCTTTTAAAACTCCTTTATTTTGTCCTGAATGTGGTACATTAATGAAAAAAAGATTTGATTCCCAATATTATAAAATACATAAAATGTGCTTTGATTGTGTTATTGAAAAAGAACAACTTCTTAAATTAGAGGGTAAATGGGAAGAATATAAAAAGGGTATCCATAATGCTGATATAGACGGTATAATAACAGATTATACTTCATTTATGAAAGCGGCCCTTAAGGAAACTAATAATTCATTTATTACAGAAGCTGGAGATGTAGAAAAATGGGACGGTGGTGCTAATAAAGAACGTATAAAAGAAAGCCTAGAAAAAGGAATAGAATATTTAGAATCGAAAAAGATAAAGTAATTTTAACTGTAGGGATACATATTTATAAAATATAATACTAATACCATGACCAAGGAAGAACTAAAGGAAATGATTAAAGCTTCTATAGTAACTGAAATGCACTGTCCTAAGGAAGTAAAAGAACAAGAGGAGGAAATAGAAACTGAAGAAACCGAAGAAATTGAAGTTGAGGATGAAGGTATAAAGTTATCTCCAGAGGAACAGGAAGTGCAAACAGCTTTAGAAAAAGCCCTTGATGCCGCTAAAAAATTAGGAAATCCTAAACTTGTAACACAAATAGGTAATACTATAACATTTTTTACTAGGTCAGAAATTATAAAAGAAGAACAAACCGAGGAAGATATAAAATCCCGATTTTTAAGAACCCTTAGAATGTCATAAAATGCCCTTTAAAAGAGTAGGTAAATGTGTTCATAAGAAATATGCTAATAAAAGTATTTCTAAAAAACCTATTGGGTGTTCAGATAGTGCTGCAGGTGCTAAGGAATACCTAAAGGCTCTTTATGCTAGTGAAATGAACGAAAGAAAGGAAATGTCCCCAGCTGAAGTGTCTAAAAGGGAAGATATTATAAGGGGGATGTTAGATAATAAAAGAACCTTAGTTAAAAAATATGGTGCTGATGCAGAAAAAGTAATGTATGGTACTGCCACATCTAAAGCTAAAAAACTTGCTGAAATGGAATCAAAAGATAAACTTAGAGAAATCATTAAAAAAGCTCTTTCCAAACCTATGGAAGAAGAAAAAACAGATAAATTTGATGATAACCCAGCATTAAAAGGTAAACAAAAAACTAATTTACCTGATGCATTACAAAAAGCAATCATTAAGAAAAAAGGGGGTAAAATAGAAGAGGGGGATTTAGACTTAGGACACCGGGATAATGAGCCTAATGATATTAAATCTAAATTATATAAAATAGGTACTGATGCTATGGCTCTATATAAAATGGTTAAACCATTTGATGAGATGAACCAAGAAGTAGATTTTCCTTCATGGTGGCAAAGTAAAGTAACTAAATCTCAGGATTATATAGAAAGTGCAAAGGAATATTTAGAATTTGAACTTAAAAAAGATAAAATAGATGCTCTTACAGAAAAGGAGGAATTAAAAGAAGATATTAAAAAAATAGCTAAGGATTTTTTTTTAGAACTCCAGGAAGTTAGAAGAGTAAAACAAGATCCTGACATAAAAAAAAAGAAGGGAACACAACCCGCTAAATACTATAAAGGACTATCCAAATCTACTAAATCTAAAAGAGATGCCCAGTTTAAAAAACAAACTAAAATGGGTAAGGATGATCCTGAGGCGTATAAAAAAGCACCAGGTGATACTAAGGGCAAAACTAAACCTTCTAAATATACTAAAAAATTTAAAGAAAGATTTGGTGAAGGGCTTACTGAAAGTGATAAGGTAACTAAAGCATTAAAAAATAAAGCTAAAAAAGCTAATGCACCTTTATCAGCTTTAAGGGCTATTTATAATAAGGGATTAGCAGCTTGGAGAACAGGTCATAGACCCGGAGCTTCACAGCATGCTTGGGGATTAGCTCGAGTTAATTCTGTGTTAACAGGAGGTAAGGCTAGAAAAGTAGATGCTGTTCAATGGAAGCAAATACAGAAATACCGTAAGAAAAAAAGAAAAAGTAAAAAATGACGGTAGAAGAATTTAAAGAGAAGATTAGGGCAATAGCCAAAAAAGTTTATGTTCCACCTAAAAAGGGTGAGGATAGAACTATAGAATTTGACGAATTTCAAAAATTCCCCGAACTTAAGACCATTATTATAGATTTATTAACTACCGATTATGGTAGTTTTATAGCATCTATAGATTATGTAGCTCCTAAACCTACTACTTTTAGGATTAATTTAAAAAATGCCCAATTTTTTTATTTAATTTGGATGGAAAGAAGTTGGGTGGCCCAAATAGAAGGTAAAAAATATTATTTACTTAATCTAAGTGAAGAAGAACGGGCCATAGAGGCATTAGCCAGAATTTTAAGATATGCTTCCCCCGAAGGTATGGAAGAAGAAGGTGGAGATGCTGTAGAAGTAGAAACGGAAGAAACCGAAGAAGTAGAAACTGAAGAAACAGAATAATGGATCCTATTAAAAAGTTTTTAGATAGAATTTCTTATAAGTTCCCTAAAGGATATCCTGACATGAATGATGATCAGGATATTTTACTGTTAGAAACACTAGTAAATAGTTTTTTAAAAACTAATCTTTTACTAAAGGAAACAGCTTTATCACCTTCTGAATTAAGTAAAGATGCCACGTTACCTGGAGGAGTTAAAACTCCTCGTATTGAAATTCTAGCCAATAAAATTGAAAACGACGAAGAACTAGAATTAAATGATGGTAATAAATTTATTGTTAATAATAAAGAAGAAGTTTTATCACAATTAAAGGGTAAAACAAGAATCTCTAAAGCCATTATCTTAATTGATAAAGATGGTAATCAAATTACTACTTCTAACCTTAAGAAAACTGCTGAATTCGGAGGTGGGGGAGGAATGAGAGGTGGGGCAGATCTAACAGCTAAAGCCGAATCTGCCCAATGTATAGTAAATGAAATTAGATACTCCTCGGGTCCCATTAGTGTAGAAGATGTTACTGATGAAGCTATTCAATCTACTAAAAGTAAAATAAATATAACAGATTTCGAGGGGGCTGCTGAATTACTAAGAACTAATGTTGGATGGTTAAATTCCAGTGTTGGTATTGCTAATGAATTAGCATCCCAATACCCTGGTCCCTTTATACAAAACCGAGGATCAGATTGGGTTAAAAATTTAGAGGCAGCAGTAAAACCTAAATTAAAAGAAGTAGGTATAAGTGATATAAATAAATGGAGCCCAGCAGACATTTGGATGGTATCCCCAGATGAAATTAATATTACATGGCCGGATACCTTAGGAGAAATAAATGCTTTATTATTAGAAAAATATAATGAGGGTAAAATAATAGGAGTATCCCTTAAAAAAGCAGGCAAAGAAGCTTCTTTAAAAATATTTAATGACCCTACAGTAGAAACTACTAGATATGAATATAAAGGTATAGACCCTAGACCAAATGCTGCCAAAGCGTATATTTTATTTGATGATGCTTCTATTGAATTTAGAAATTTTGGGGGATTAACAGGATTTATGGGTGAAATAATAGGTAAAAAAGCTGCAGGAGGTAAAGTAGGATATTCTATTATTAAAAAAGCTCTAAATGATAATGGAAGGTTTAGATAGTAATGATTTTGAAAAAAATTATACTAACCCTAAAAAAACACCAAACCAAAATCTACTCTATAGAGTATCAAAATATTTAGCCCTAGAAGTTATTAATGCCATAGCCAATTCAAATGACCCAGAAGAAATTATTAATGACTTAATTAACTATGCTGCTTCTAGTACTGCTGATAGTGCGGTATTTGTTAAAGCATCTTAATATTTATTAATATGTGTAATTGTGGATGTAATACATGTGAAACTAAACCTTTCACCCTTAATGAGAGTTTAACTACTAAATCTCTTTTATCTGAGGGCCTTAGATATTGTTTGGAAAATGATAAGCCATTAACTGAACATATTTACAGGGCAGGATCAGAATCTTATTTTAATTTATGGGCAGAAGCAAGAACACTATATTCTAGAAATTTAATTAATGTATCTGGTACAGATCAAGAGATTCTAACTGAAACTGATTTAGGTCATTTTGGTATGTATGAAAATAAAAAAGTACCTTTAGATTTTATTTTTGAGGCGGAATACCGAGGTAGGGAAGTAGAACTAAATAAACCTAAAAGAGGTGGTTCGAAAAAATTCTTTGTATATGTAAGAGATCCTAAATCTAAAAAAATAAAAAGAGTTGAGTTTGGAGCAAAAGGAGGAGGGCAACAGTTGTCTGTGAAAATGGATGACCCAGAAAGAAGAAGTGCATTTTCTAAAAGACATAATTGTCCCGAAAAAAATGATAAGACTAAAGCATCTTACTGGTCATGTAGACTTCCTCGTTATTGGAAATCACTAGGTGGAAGTAGAAATTATGGAGGGTTCTGGTAAGCCTTATAAGGATATAGAAATTAAAGGTAATGGTTTTTTAAGGGTTTTTGATGATGATATAGACCCTATAGAACTATTATGGCATAGGGATAGGGAAGATAGGACTGTTGAAGTCCTCCATGATACGGATTGGAAATTTCAAGAAGATAATAAATTACCTATTGAACTTAAAAAACATACTCGTATATTTATACCCAAATATAGTTGGCATAGATTAATTAAGGGAACTAAAAACCTTAAACTTAGAATAGTAGAAAATGGATAAGTTTGATTTTAAAGCATATATAGCTAATAATCCACTTCTTTTAGAACAAGAGGAATTGGATCTATCGGATGTGGGAGATGATATGGCTGATGCAGCGGATTCATTAGATAATGCTATAGAGGATGAATTGGAAAAACAGGAAGAACTTAATGAGGCTCTAGACCCGGCTTCTTTATTATCTTATTTACTTGCATCTACTACTGTTGTTAATATTTTGCTAGAAATATTTACAAATTTACCCATGAATTAGAAGAAAAATTTAAATCACCTATTAGATTTATAGTTTCCAAATTTACTAAGGATAAACAAAGAATTAAAGTTATCACAAATTCGCTATTTATATTATTCTTGGGTTATTTAGCCTTTCATGCTGGAGGGGATGCTCTTAAATACTTGAAAAAGGCTAAATTATCAGCTGGGGGTATAGCAGGGTTAAAGGCTTCTTTAAAAGGAAAGGATATAGTTTCAACAGCTAGATCTATTATTGATGACCTAGCTTAGTTTTTCGAAAAAATCGTATATTTATTATTGAATTTTAAAACTAATTTAACATACTAAAATGGCAATTAAAACTAGGGCTGAATTAAAAGCCAAAACTTTAGAAAGAGCGGGGCATACTATTTTTAATCCTCGTACTGTAGAGGCAGATGATATTTTAGATTCCTGTCTTATCCCAGGACCTATCCAACAATCAGCAAACACTGATGCTGATCATTATATTATTAATGGAACTAGGGGTGAAATTAGGTCCCAACTTCAGGGATCAGTAGCGGCTGATACAGGATTTACTATTGAGTTAAGAAATACTTCTATTGAAGCTGACTCACTTATTGTAGCTAATGTAATAGGTGGCGAAGGAGGTATTGTTTCAGGATCTGTATTAACAGCTAATGTATTAGGAGCTAATTCAGCTTCATTTAACTTCTTTAATACTGGCGTAGTTCTTCAAGATAACGCTAAATTTACTGCATCATTTGCTATTCTTTAATAGCATAAAACATATAAACTAGATTCATAGCCTAGTTGAATTATTTTTAATTGAGATCTGTGGCCTCCCTTTGGAGGCCACATTTTTTTTTCGTACATTTATATAAAAGATTTAATGGATAAGAAAATAGTGATTATAGGAGCCGGAGTTGCAGGTGTAAATGCAGCTACAAAATTAGTAGATAATGGTTATCCTGGAAACAATATTACTATAATTGATATGGGTAAATCACCTTATGAAAGAAAGCCTGAGGAAGTAATGACAGGATTTTTAGGTGCAGGTGGTTGGAGTGATGGTAAACTTACTTACCATACTTCTATTGGAGGACATATGTCAAAATATTGTGGTGAGGAAAAAGCAATGGAATTATTTGACCAAGTAATTACTAACTTTAAACGATTCCACCCTAATCCAGAAGAAGTACAATGTTCGGATCCACAGGCAGAACCTGATTTTATTAAACCATATTTTGGTTTACGATTATTCCCAGTATGGCACGTTGGTACAGATTATCTACATGAAATTGGAAAAAATTGGTATGATTATTTAGTATCTAAAGGTGTTAATTTCGAATGGGAAACTAAAGTTGTATCAATTGATTTTAAAGAACAATTTTTTGAGGCACTTGATGTTTATCAACTTGACCAACCTTATGCTAATACACGAGTTGGTAAATACGATCGGTTAATATTTGGTGTAGGTAAATCAGGTATTGATTTTGGTAAACAATTAGCAGAAGATTATTCCTTTCCTACTGAATCTAAACCTGTACAAATAGGAGTACGTTTTGAGGCCCCACAAAAACATTTTCAAAAATTAATTGATATTTCATATGACTTTAAATTATATAGAAAATTTGAAGATAAAGGAGTATCATTACGTTCATTCTGCACTAATAATAATGCTGCTTTTGTTGCTGTGGAGGAAACATATGGGGATCATTCATATAATGGACACGCTAAAAAAGATGAAGCATATCGTAATGATATGACTAATTTTGGTATTTTAATGGAAATCCGAGGTATAGATAATCCTTTTGAATGGTCAAGAGAATTAGTAGAAAAAGTTCAAGCCCATGGTACAGGATTATATTATAGCCCATCTCGTAAACCATCCACAACTTCAGAAGGTGATAATGTAAGTGCACATCAAATAGATTGGATGGGGTTACAAGTAGTAGCTGAACATTTTCAAGGTTATTTTGAATACATTTCAGATTTTATTGATGATATGAAAAAAGTATTTCCAACACTTAAAGATGATTGGGGTATTTATATTCCTGAAGTAAAATATCTGTCACCAGAACCTAAAGTAGATTACAGTAATTTAACATTAGCTCATTTCGAAAATGTACATTTCGCTGGAGATGCCCTATCTGCAAGGGGTATTACAGTTTCAGGGGCACAAGGTATTTATATAGCAGAATCATTATTAAATTAAAATTATGTCAGACGAAAAATTTGAGTACAAAACTATTACATCTAACGGTCAAAGGATGTATTTAGCTAAAGGCCCTAAGGATGCTAATTTTAAGTTTCATAGATATGATGGTCCTGCTATTGAACCTATTGAAAGACGTGGAGGAGCAAGAAAAGCTTATTATCTTTATGGTATAGAATATGGTTTTGAAGAATATCAGGAGCTAATGAGAGAAAGAAAGGGTATTCCATTCCATAAAACGGCTTTAGGTAAACAATCTGGTGCTAGAACATAAATTATAATATGAAAATTGGATTATGTGGTACAATGTCTGTAGGTAAAACTACATTAGTTAAGGCATTAGAGTATGAAGTAGAATTTGTTGATTATAAATTTACTACTGAACGATCTAAATATTTAAGAGATTTAGGTATTCCATTAAATACTGATTCTACAGTAAAGGGTCAATCTATATTTTTGGCGGAGAGAGCTAGTGAATTATTAAATGAAAATATTATTACAGATAGAACTATTATTGATGTAATGGCATTTGCTAAATGTGCGGATTCAATTAATGATGATGAGGCTAATGCATTTTGTGATTTTGCAGCTACTATGTTGAATGAATATGATCATATTTTTTACGTTACTACTGAAGGTACTATTATAGAAGATAATGGTGTAAGAACTGTAGATACTTTATATAGGGAGAAAATAGATCATACTATTAGAGAATTATTATTTGAGTATAGGGGACAAATTAGGGATTTTACAACTATTAGTGGTACTACAGAACAACGTTTAAAGCAGATAAATGAGGTATTATTTCCCTAATATTTATAAATAAACTTCACCATGGGATTTAATAAACCTAAACTAAAGGAAATAATAAAAAAAGAAATAGTTGAGATTCTTACTGAAGCAGACCCAGAAGATATTACTGCACAAGCTGATCTTAATGCAGAGTTAGAAAAAACTAAGGAATTAGCTGCAGATGTAGGAACAGCATTAAGTGAACAAGATGATGAACCTACTATTTCTGACCTTAAAAGTGATTCTGTTGCTTCATTAGCTAAAGAACTAGGAAAAATCACCCGTGAAATGAAAACAGTAGTAAATCAATGGAAAAAATCAGAGGGTGAAGAAAAAGAAGATTTACTAAAAAGATTAAAAGAGCTAACCGCTATGAAGAAAGAGGTTGAGGCTCTCCTCTAAATTATGTCACAGGATCTAAAAAAAATAATCCGTCAGGAATATATTAAATGTGCAACTGATCCTGTACATTTCATGAAAAAATACTGTTTTATTCAACATCCCCAAAGGGGTAAAATATTATTTACATTATATCCTTTTCAGGAAAAGGTATTACATTTATTTAAAGATAATCCCTATTCCCTAATATTAAAATCTAGACAGTTAGGTATTTCAACTCTAACAGCTGGTTATTCTCTATGGATGATGTTATTTCATGAGGGAAAAAATGTACTATGTGTTGCTACTAAACAGGAAACAGCTAAAAATCTAGTAACTAAGGTTAAGTTTATGTATGATAATTTACCTTCTTGGTTACAGATTTCTACTGAGGAGAACAATAAGCTTACCCTTAGATTAACTAATGGATCTCAAATTAAAGCTACCTCTGCTGCCTCGGATGCTGGTAGATCGGAAGCTGTATCTATGTTAGTAGTAGACGAAGCTGCATTTATTGAAGGTATAGATAATATATGGGCTTCAGCTCAACAAACATTATCTACGGGAGGAGGGGCTATAGTTCTTTCTACACCTAACGGAACTGGTAATTGGTTTCATAAAATGTGGACTAAGGCTGAAGCTAAAGAAAATGAATTTTTACCTATTAGGTTACCCTGGATGGTCCATCCTGAAAGAGACCAATCATGGAGAGATAGACAAGATGATTTATTAGGTGATCCTCGTATTGCAGCCCAAGAGTGTGATTGTGACTTTAATACCTCGGGTGATGTAGTATTCTATAATGAATGGATTGAATTTATAAAGGAAACTACAATAAAAGATCCCGTTGAAAGGAGAGGAGTTGATCAAAACCTATGGATATGGGAATCTGCTGATTATGCACGGGAATATTTAATTACAGCTGATGTTGCTAGGGGCGATGGCAAGGATTTTTCTACCGCTCATATAATAGATATAGAAACAAATACACAAGTAGCAGAATTCAAGGGCCAGTTACCTCCTAAGGAATTTGGTTATTTTTTAGTTGGATTAGCTGCTGAATATAATAATGCTATGTTATGTCCTGAAAATGCTAATATTGGATGGGCCACTATAGATGCTATAAAAGAAAGAGGATATAGAAATTTATATCACTCACCTAAATCTGATAAGTTAACGGCTGAATCATATCTACAAACTTATGAGGGTAATTCCGAAATGGTTCCTGGATTTACTATGTCTATGAGAACACGACCCTTAATAATTAATAAGTTTAGGGAATTTGTAGGTGATAGAAGTGTTACTATTCGCTCTAAAAGACTTTTAGAGGAAATGAAAGTATTTATATGGAAAAATGGTAGACCAGAGGCACAAGTGGGCTATAATGATGATTTAATTATGGCCTTTGGGATAGCTATGTTTCTAAGGGATACTTCACTTAAATTTCAACAAGAATCATTAGATAGGGCTAAGGCCGCTCTAGGTAGTGTTAGAAAAAATGATTATTATACCCCAGGTGTAGTAAGCAGTAAAACTAAAAACCCATATACTATGGAAATAGATGGGAAAAATGAAAATATAACTTGGCTTTTATAAAATGTAATTATGGCTGATAAAGGATTATTTAGTAGACTACAAAGATTATTTTCAACTGATGTAGTTATCAGAAATACGGGAAATAACCAATTAAAAACTATAGATACTAGACATATACAAGTGTCTGGTAATATAGAAACTAACTCACTCATAGATAGATTTAACAGAATTTATACTAATAGTGTATCCTCTTTATATGGACAACAAGTATCATACAATTATAGAACCTTAAGACCTGCTCTTTATGCCGAATATGATGCTATGGATACTGATGCTATTGTAGCTTCAGCACTAGATATTATATCTGATGAAAGCACATTAAAGAATGATATGGGTGAAGTACTACAAATTAAATCACCTGATGAAAATATTCAAAAAATACTTTATAATCTTTTTTATGATGTGGTTAACATAGAATTCAACTTATGGCCCTGGATTAGAAATATGTGTAAATATGGAGATTTTTTCTTAAAGTTGGAAATAGCAGAAAATTTTGGCGTCTATAACGTTATTCCCTATTCAGCATTTAATATTGAGAGAATAGAATATTCGGATCCGGATAATCCTGCTAAAGTAATGTTTAAGTTTGATCCAGATGGTATTGTATCTGATTCGTATGGTTACACTACTGTTCCTAATCAGACTAAGGACGCTAGAGCTATTTTCTTTGATAATTATGAAGTAGCACATTTTAGGTTACTTACTGATGTTAATTTTCTTCCATATGGAAGGAGCTATATAGAACCCGCTAGAAAATTATTTAAACAGTATACCTTAATGGAGGATGCTATGCTAATCCATAGAATAGTAAGAGCTCCCGAAAAACGCATATTTTACTTAAATATAGGTTCTATTCCTCCAAATGAAATTGAGGCGTTTATGGAGAAAACCATTTCTAAATTAAAAAGAACTCCATATGTGGATCCTCAAACTGGTGATTATAACCTAAAATATAATTTACAAAATTCTTTGGAAGATTTTTACATTCCAGTAAGAGGAAATGACTCAGCTACAAAAATAGAAACTACCCCTGGATTGCAATATGATGGTATTACAGACGTAGTATATTTAAGAGATAAATTATTTGCTGCCCTTAAAGTTCCTAAAGCCTTTATGGGTTATGATGAAAATCTAGAAGGTAAAGCTACTTTAGCTGCTCAGGATATTAGATTTGCTAGGACTATTGAGCGTATACAAAGAATTATAACATCCGAGTTGTATAAAATTGCCATGGTCCATTTATATTCACAGGGTTATACAGGTGAACAATTAGCTAATTTTGAATTGTCACTAACTAATCCATCTATTATATATGATCAGGAAAGAATAGCTTTACTTAAAGAAAAGACGGATTTAGCTACACAACTAATTGATAATAATTTATTACCTTCTGATTGGGTTTATGAAAATATATTTCATTTATCTGAGGATCAATATGATGAATATAGGGAATTAATTATGCAAGATAAAAAACGTAAATTTAGACAAAACCAAGTAGAAAATGAGGGTAATGACCCTATGGAATCAGGTAAGTCATATGGTACTCCCCACGATTTAGCTTCATTGTATGGTAAAGGTAGAAGTTATTCCGATCCTAATAATTTACCTGATGGGTATAATGAAAAGGTTCCTCTAGGTAGAAAAAAAGAGAGAGTATCTAATAGAAATACTCAGGAATCACCTTTTGGTAAGGATAGATTGGGTGTAGAGAGAATGAAAGATACAGATAAAAACGAAGGATCCAGTTCGGCTCTTTCCCTAGAAGGTAAACATTACGCTTCTAAATTTTCTGATATGCTTAAAAATATTCCTTCTTCCAATAAAAAACGAATTATTTTTGAAGAAGATAAATCTGGAGAATCATTATTAGACGAATCTAATATTAAGGACTAGATATTTTCATATATTTATAAAAAAACCCTAGAATGAAAATCAAACACTCCAAGTATCGGAATACAGGTTTGTTGTTTGAATTGCTTGTGAGAAGAATCACTGCTGATACTCTTTCCGGAAAGAAGTCACCTGCATCCAAACTCTTGAAAAAATATTTTGTAAACACAGAATTAGGTAAAGAGTATAAATTGTATGAATCATTTTTCCAAAAAAGAGGTATTAGTGAATCTAAGGCTTCTTCTATTATTTCTACAATTTTAGAAACTTCTAAAAAGTTATCCAAACAAAAACTGAAAAGAGAAAAGTATAATTTGATTAAAGAATTAAAAGAAAGTTATAATATTAATGATCTTTTTAATACTAAAATTCCAGAATATAAGGAAATGGCTTCTTTATACCAATTAGTAGAAGCCTATAATTCTTCTGAAGTTAATCCCTCTTTACTTATAGAAGTAAGATTAAATTTAATGGAATTTCTTACTCAATCAAAAGTGGATAAAGATTCAGTAGTAGATACGGTAATGGAAGAATTTAGTTCATATGATAGTGATCTTAGGGTTTTAACATATAAAATACTATTAGAAAAATTTAATAGTAAATATTCTACTTTAAATATAGATCAAAAACGTATTTTAAGGGAATATATTAATAGTGTAGATTCTACTTCCACTTTAATGGAATTTTATAATTCTGAGGTATCTAATTTAAAGGATATTTTTGAAAAATCCATTCCTGATATTAGTGATAAGGCTTTAGTAATTAAGCTAAATGAAGTAAAGAAATTTTTAACTCCTATTTCTAAAACACAAAAAGTTACCGGTGAAAATTTAGTTGATTTGTTACAATTTTATTCACTAACTAATAAATTAAACTAATGCCCGTTACTAAAGCATCAGAAATAGATCCTAAATTTATTAAGAAAATAGAGGATCAGTATGGTGAAGTAGACATGACTAATGATTACTTTGATTTAGAAGATAGTGTTTATTATAAAACAGTAGATATAAACAAAGAAACTGGGGGTATAAAGCATAAATTAATTCAATTACCCTCCTTTGGAGAATCCCTAAAGAAATTATCTATAGCTCTTAACTCTATAAGAAAACTAGCTACTACGGATGCAGGAAAAAAAGATCCTAGGGTAGCAGAATTATTAGTACAAATTAGGGATACATTTAATTCATATAGAACACATTTAAGAAAAAATTATCCTGATTTATATAGTAGTATAAAAAACCAATTAGAGGAAATATCTCTATCTGGTGGAGGTGTAGCTGGAGGAACATTTATACCAGGTATAGGGGCACAGTATGCAACCCCATTTGCTTTTAATCCCGATAAAAAAGCTAAGGGAACAGCACGTAATTATTATTATAAATTAGGGTATAAACCGGTCCCAAAAAAAATTAAAGATTCAGGATTAGAAGTTAAACAGTTATTTCAAGAAGAAGAAACTTCTCCTGAGTCTAAATTTCATGCAGATAGAATAGATGATTTTGATTCTATTACTAATGAACTAAAAGATATTTATAAATTGGTATCTAATGCAAAAAATAAAACTATAAATTATTACAAGGAAAATCCTAAATCTTTTCAAGTAGTACAACCTACTACTTTACTTAAAGACTATTTAAAAGATATAAAAAAATTACTAAAAGTATAATATGAAACCTTTATCTCTACAAAAACAATATAACCTTATAAAAGAGGGTAAAGCACCTAAGGATACATTTTTAAAGGAGGCTAAACGCCTATATCCTAATTATATTCCTAACCATTTTACTTTTGATAATACCATTAATATCCTAAAACAAAAATCTATTATTTCAGAAAATTTATGGGGTATAACTACGGGTAGAAAAGAACAACCTGAATGGTTTAAGATTTTTAATGAAAACCTTACTGAGGCTGAAGCTAAGGCAGAGGAAAAAGAACCTACTAAAGAGGTAGTAGATCAGGAAATAGCTGCTTTTGATTATAAGGATAGAGATAATATAGACAACCAAAATGGGGAAGAATTTTTAACTGGTTTTTATGCTGAGATGCAAAAAGCAGAAAATAAAGGTAAATCAGTAGCTGATTTGAAGGATATAGTAAGAAAAAATTTAGCTGATAATGAACTTTATTATGTTGAAAATGGGCAATTTGGGCTAGATGGGGTTGGCTATACTAAAGACGCACCAGGTTTAGGGGATACTATAGAACCTAAAGGAAAATATAAGGCCTCTGGGTATGGTGATTTAAAAGAACAAGTAAAAAAAATAGTTAAGGAAGCCATGGATTCTTTTCCATCAGAAACTACTCTTTCTACTATGAAAGATGCCCTAGAAAACATAGAAGACATGGACCTAAGTAAAGAAGATGCTATTAAATTAACTATAGATCTTAATCCTTCTTTTAAAAGATTTGAAACCCAATTAAGACAATTAGCTGACCCAATGTTTGGAGGATGAAAAATTTACTTGTAGAAACCCAAAACTTTAAACCTATACAAACTCTTACAGAGGCTAATCATTCTAAGAGGGGTAATCCTATAGTAGGTGGGGTTATGGCCACTGCAGAAGTAAAAAATGGTAATGGTAGATATTATTCTAAGGCTCTATGGAATAGAGAAGTAGACAAATACCAAACTTTAATAGATGAAAATAGAGCCCTAGGAGAATTAGACCATCCGGATTCTCAGGTAGTTAATTTAAAAAATTCGTCTCATAATGTAACTAAATTATATTGGGATGGAGATAATTTAATGGGTTTTATAGAAATATTACCCACACCATCTGGTAATATTTTAAAAGCCCTAATTGAAAATGGTATTACTGTAGGTGTATCATCTAGAGGAATGGGTTCTCTGGAACAGAGAGGTGACTTACTTGAAGTACAGGATGATTTTGAATTACTATGTTGGGATTTTGTATCTACCCCTTCTAACCCGGGCTCATTCATGCATACTATAAAAGAAAATAAGGAGACACCTTTAAATACTTATTTAGAAGCTCATAATATAGTTAGAGAAATTCTTTGTAGTAAGGGGCAGTGTCCTATTCTTTAAATATTTTTACATATGTATTAGTGAATATACTGTTCCTAATGCAGTATCATTATTATATATTTTTTATTACGTTTCCTGAATAAACGTACTTCACTAATTTAATTTATTGAAATGAGTCGAGATTTATTGCGAGAGGCTATTGCCGACGCTAAAGCTGTTCGTGAGTCTGCTATTGCTAATGCTAAGGCCGCCCTAGAAGAAGCTTTTACTCCTCACCTAAAAAATGTCCTAGCTGAAAAGATTAAGGAATTAGACGAGGAAGAAGACATGAAAGAAGGTTATCACGAAAAAAAGAAAGAAATGGAAGAAGGTTACCACGATAAAATGGAAGAGGGTGCCCATGACAAAATGGAAGAGGGTGCTCATGACAAAGACAAAATGGAAGAAGGCCACATGTCATCTCCAGTAATGCGTAAAGGTTTAAGGGGTGATGATGCCGCTGAACTTGAAACTGAAAAAATGCGTATGATGGAAAAAGGAGATGAAATGAAGGAAGGAAAACATGAAGTCGAAGAAGGTAAGCACGAAGTTGAAGAAGAACTTTCTTTAGAAGAACTTTTATCTGAAGAAGCTCATGAGGAAGAAGAAGTTGACGCGGATGAAACTGAAGAAACTGAAATTGACCTAGATGATCTAACAGAAGAAGATCTTACTAAATTCGTTGAAGAAGTCATCAAAGATATGGTAGAAGCTGGTGAATTAGAAGCTGGTGAAGCCGCAGAAGAAGTGTCAGAAATGGCCCATGGTGATAAAATGGAGGAAGGCTACCATGATAAAATGGAAGAAGGAGCCCATGATAAAATGGAGGAAGGCTACCACGATAAAATGGAAGAAGGAGCCCATGATAAGATGGAGGAAGGTATGCACAAAGATAAAATGGAAGAAGAACTTTCTGATGCTGACGTGAAAAAAGTTGATAAAGAAGTAGATGCCGTAAGAGATGATCTTGATCAAATAGCTAAGTTAGCTAAGGATGCAGGTGAAGATGCTGAGGACATCAAGGATGTTATTGACGAAGATGTAAACGAAGAGCTTGCTGAAGCCTATAAAGTTATTAATAAACTTAGAAGAGATATTAACGAAGTTAATCTTCTTAACTCTAAATTGTTATACACTAATAAAATTTTCAGAAACAAAAATCTTAATGAATCACAGAAAGTTAAAGTGTTAAATTCATTTGATAAAGCTGAAACCGTAAAAGAAGTTAAATTAGTATTTGAATCACTTTCTACAGCATTTGATGCTAAGAAATCAAATATTAAGGAATCTATGGGATTTGCTTCTAAACCTACTGGAAAAGCTCCTATCAACGAATCAGCACCTGTGGTACAGGAAGATGCTATGGTCGCAAGGTTTAAGAAACTTGCTGGCCTTTAATTTTTTAATTTTTTAATTATTGACGATGTCACAATTAAATTCATTGCTCGAAAGCGCTAACAATTACAAATCACTACAAAGTGATGCTGAAAAGTTAGCCTCAAAATGGTCCAAAACTGGACTTTTGGAAGGTCTCGAGGGATCTGACAAAACAAACATGTCAATGATTCTTGAAAATCAAGCTAAGCAATTAGTTCAAGAATCTTCATTGTCAGGTGGAGGAGTAGCTGGTGGTAGCTTTACTTCACAAACAGCTGTTAATACAGGTGAACAATGGGCTGGTGTAGCTCTTCCATTGGTAAGAAAAGTATTTGGTCAAATTGCTTCTAAGGAATTTGTCTCTGTACAACCAATGAATCTACCTTCTGGTCTTGTATTTTATTTGGATTATCAGTATGGTACTACTAAATCACCTTTTACCTCAGGTAATTCACTATATGGTGATACAGATGGTAACACTCCTTTTGGTAATGGTGCTACTGGTGGTCTATATGGTGCTGGTAGATATTCTTATTCTACTAACCTTACATCTTCTAAAAGAGGTGCTACTACTGAAGGAAAAGCTAGTTGGTCAGATGTAAATTACATTAATGAAGCTTCAGCTTCAGTTTCTGCAGGGGATGTAGTTACATTATCGTTCCCACTTGGAGAATTAACTAATGCAGATGAAGAAGCAGTAAGATCATTTAGAATTTTCTCTCAATCTGATGCTAATACTACTGGTGTTGATATTACGGATTACCCAGCAGCTACTAAAATTGTAGGTACTAATGTACAGTTTGCTGTAAATGATTCTTCATTAACTGTATCTAATCCTAAACTATTAGTTTCTTTCTCTCTACAACCTGTAGATAATAAAAGAGGTGATTTTGAGGATAAGAACACTACTCTTAACGTTAATAACGATCCAATTTCTATTCCTGAAATTAATGTTCAAATGCAATCTTCAGCTATTGTTGCTAAAACTAAAAAGCTTAAGGCTGTATGGACACCAGAATTTGCTCAGGATTTGAATGCATACCATGCACTAGATGCTGAAGCGGAATTAACTTCTGTCATGAGTGAGTATATCTCATTAGAAATTGATCTCGAAATTCTTGATATGTTGATTGAATCTGCTGCTGCTGCTACTGAAGTTTGGAGTGCAGTAAATAATGAATCAGTAAATGTTACTACTGGTAATATTTCTGATTTAGGATTTTTCAATAGCCAGGGACAATGGTTCCAAACATTAGGAACTAAAATTCAAAAGGTAAGTAATGCTATTCACCAAAGAACTCTTAGAGGAGGTGCTAATTTCTTAGTATGTTCTCCAACTGTAGCTACTATCTTGGAATCAATCCCAGGGTTTGCTTCAACTCATGATGGTGATGTAGCTCAAGCTACGTATGCGTTTGGTGTACAGAAAGTGGGTGCTTTAAATGCACGCTATACTGTGTATAAAAACCCATATATGACTGAAAATACTATTCTTTTAGGCTATAGAGGTGGTCAATTCTTGGAAGCAGGTGCTGTATTTGCCCCATATATTCCATTAATTATGACTCCACTAGTGTACGATCCAGAAACCTTCACTCCACGTAAAGGTCTATTGACTCGTTACGCTAAGAAAATCGTAAGACCAGAATTTTATGGTAAGATTTTCTGTTCAGGTCTAAATACTCTCTAATAGTAGTATTTTTAACCTTTAAGGGGGGGTGCCGTAAGGCACCCCCTTTTTTTTGTATTTATAACCGTAATTATTTTATTAACCCTTAAAAATTTCTTTTATGTCCGAAGTGTTAATTGCGCAAAAAAGAAGACCAAAAAATCCTATAAAATTTAAAATACAATTAAACGAAGAACAGAAAAAAGCAAAAGAAATAATATTAAGTAATACACTTACACTCCTAGCGGGGTCGGCAGGTTCAGGTAAAACCTTTTTAGCCTGCCAAGTAGCCTTAGATGGCTTGTTTTCACGTAGATACGAAAGAGTTATAATTACAAGACCTACAGTTTCCAAAGAAGATATAGGTTTTCTACCAGGTGCATTAAGAGAAAAAATGGACCCCTGGTTACAACCCATATATGAAAATATGTATGCTCTATATGATAAGGATAAAATCCAAAAATGTCTAGCTGATGATATTATTAAAATAGTACCTCTAAGTTTTATGAGGGGAAATACATTTATGAATTCTATTGTAATAGTAGATGAAGCACAAAACGTAACCCATGCACAAATGGAAATGGTAGTAACCAGAATAGGATTAAATTCTAAAATGATAGTTTGTGGAGATAAAAAACAAATAGACTTAAAAAGAAAAATGGATTCTGGTTTTAATTTTTTATACAAAGCCAGTACACAAATAGAAGGTTTATCTTCAGTAGAATTAACTACTAATCACCGAAGTCCTATAGTTGAACAACTAGTGGATTTTTATACTGATGCCCATAAAAATGGACTACTAAAAAGCTAATATTTATAAATAAAACATGGCTAATATTCCCATATATCCAGGTAGTTCTTCTTTTTTCCCTGGAGATACCCCTTTTGCATTTTATGATAATGATTTACAATTTCAAGAAGATGCGGATAAAGTAACTACTTTCTGTAGTAGAAGATTAGGGTACCCCATAGTGGAAGTGGAATTACAGGATATTAATTTTTATGCTGCATTTGAAGAAGCAGTAACTACCTATGGTAATGAAGTTTATGCATATAAGGTTAGACAGGATTATTTATCATTAGAGGGTGGGCCTACTGGTTCTAACTTTAATAATACTCTAATAACTCCTAATATGGGTACTATAGTCAGATTATCTAAGCAGTATGGTGAGGAAGCGGGAACTGGAGGAAATATTACTTGGAGAAGAGGTACTTTAGATATTAGTAAAAATGTACAAAATTATGATCTAAATGCTTGGGCAGCAGAAAGTGCATCTCTAGGTACTAATGACTCAATAGAAATAAAAAGAATATTTTACTATGCAGATCCAGCAGTAGTTAGATTTTTTGATCCTTATGCTTCTACAGGTATAGGGTTCAATAGTTTAATGGATAATTTTGGATTTGGAAGTTTTTCTCCTGCTATTAATTTTTTAATGATGCCCTTATCATTTGATTTGCAAAAAATACAGGGTATTGAAATGAATGACCAGGTAAGAAAATCTAATTATTCATTTGAGTTAATTAATAACCAATTAAAAGTATTTCCTATACCTATTGAAGATGGCAAATTATATTTTGAATATATAAAAACTCAAGATAGATATTCATCTTCATTTGATAATAATTATGGGGGAGTAACTAATGTATCTAATGTACCTTATGCTAACCCTACTTATAATCAAATCAATTCAGTAGGGAGAAGTTGGATTTTTGAATATACCCTAGCTTTAACTAAAGAAATGTTAGGATATGTAAGGGGTAAATTTTCTACTGTACCGATACCTGATGCTGAAGTAACTTTAAATCAATCTGATTTAATATCAGCAGCCACGGAAGAAAAAACAGCATTACTAGAAAGATTAAGAGCATATTTGGAGGAAACTTCTAGGGAAAAATTATTAGAAAGAAGAGCACAAGAAGCTGAATTTAAACAGGTGGAATTAGCACAAGCACCATATGTAATTTATGTAGGATAATGGCTTTATTTGGAACACAAAGGGATGTATCTCTAATAAGAAATTTAAATAGAGAGTTAATGGGTAATATTATTACCCAACAAGCCTCTTTTTATTCTATTAGAATTAAAGAGACTAAAGTTAATATGTATGGGGAAGCTGCTGACGGTTATATATTTGAAGGTCCTTTTATTTTTAATTGTTTAATAGAAAGAACACCCCAGGTATTTTCTGAAGCTGATATGATATTAGAAACACAATATGAAGTGACATTTAGGTTTTTGAGAGACGATATGAAGGACGCTAATGTTGTTGCTAAAGTAGGGGATTATATTTTATATGAAGATAATTATCATATAGTTAATGATGTTTATTCTAATCAGTACTTTGTAGGAAAAAATCCCGATTACCCTAATGAGAAAAACCCATTAAATCCAGGATTGGCTAATTTTGGAAATAATTTATCAGTAATATGCATAACTAATATTGTACCAGCTGATAGAGTGGGTATTAGTAAGGAAAGATATAACCAATAATGGCACAGGAAAGAAGAAAACCCATACCACCTAGACAGAAGGAATTATCTAAACGATTACAAACCCCTTATAAAGATGATGAGGGAAGATTTGATAGAGGTAATCCCAATAATGCTGCATTTGATAATCTAGATAGAGGGAATCAAATTTCTTTTAAAGGGGATGATGTTCAGCCCTTTTCCATTGGTATAAAAGATATAGATGAGGCTATTACTTTTTATATGAAGGAAATAATAAGACCCTCTGTTATACAAAATGGCGCTAGATTAGATGTTCCTGTTTTATATGGAGACTCTGAAAGATGGAACCAAATAAACAAACTAGGATATTTAAGAGATGGTAATGATAAACCTATGTTACCTCTTCTTTTATTTAAGCGTACTAATTTAACTAAGGAAAGGTTTACTTCTAAAATAGATGCTAATAATCCAAATTCCTGACTATGTTACTCTTGATTATGATGTAATTGTATCCACTTATTTTGTAGAACAAAATAATAAAATTATAGAAGCCATGAATTATGCTTCTGATTCCTATTGGGGTGATCCTGAAAAATTTAAATTTAGAGCTAGAATAGATAGCTTTGCTACTAGTACCGAAATACCTTTAGGTGCCGAAAGAATAGTAAAAACCACATTTAGTATAAAACTATATGGTTACATAATACCAGATACATTTCTAAGGGATATAAATGCAGTTAAAAAATTTAATCAAAAAACTCAAATAAATATTTTATCAGAAACAGAAATACCCGCCGATAATACTAAAAGTATAAATCAGCGTATTTATAATCAAGAACTATAATAAATGGCTAAAAAATTCATATCGGCTAGTATAGCTACAGGTCTTACTATTGAGGCGGGTCACGTTACACAATCCGCAGATGCTCTTACAGGTACGGAAGCATATGATATTACTATATCGGGATCCCTAGATATAAATAATGCACCTATAACCAATTTAACTGCATCTGGTAACATAAGTTCGAGTGCAAATGTATCAGCTGTAAAATATCAATCTGGTGGTAAAAATGTATTATCATATACTTCTGCTACTGATACAGTAGTTGTTAATGCAAGTTTAGGAAACTTATTTTTAGCTGGTAATATTACAGCATCATCAACAGGACAAGGTAATATAAGTGCAAGTGGAGACATAATAGGAGGTGGGTTAAATGTAGTAGGAGTAAGTAGAATATCAAGTTCAAATTCTTCTATAGTATCTGTATTAACTGAAAATGATAGTCATCCATTTATAACAGGTGTAACCACAACCGGTCCCAACTTTAGAATGAATTTAGCTGATGAGGATACATCAGGTAGTGCATATATGGCCTTTGGTAGACAAACAGGTAATTTTGGGGGTACAGGATTTACTGCTCACTATGCCACTGGTTCCAATGCTTCTGAAGGCGAAATAGTAATGTCTATAGGAAAAAATGGACAACTAGGTGAAATACAAGATAGATTTATAGTTCAGTCTGAACCTGGACCTATAGGATCTAATACTTTCTCTGAGTTAAGTCTTTTCGCAGGTACCCATACTAATAATCTAAGAGTAGTACAAGGAGTAGTTCAAAATGGAACTGGTGATTTTGCTAATTTTTCTGCAGGAAACCAGGATATTGCTACAGGGTATAAAAAGCATGTATTTCTGCAGCATTCATTTAATAGCACTTCTTCCCTAGCTGGATTTGCATCATCATCTTTAAATACTGGATCTACAGCTAGAAACTTTAATGCTAATTCTATTCCTTTTGGAATTGTAGCAGGAGGATCCAGTACAGCTGAGTTAGTAGATACTGTATTTTTTGTTGATAGAGGAGGTTCATTTGGAGGAACTCAACCAATTACTGCATCTTTTGAAATCTCAAGAGGTGGTAGTATTAACATGGAAGGTAGTATTACAGCATCTAGTAATATAAGTGCAAGTGGTCATTTAGTAGTGGATGAAATCCTTATCCCTACATTTAAGTTAATTACACCTGTAGATAAAGCAGCTTCTGGTGCTCCATTAATTAAAACTACTGGAGATATAGATAATAGTAACGCTATCGTCTCATTAGGGGATCCAGATGCTGGAGATACAGGTGCACAAATAAAAATTGAACCCGGTAGTGAGAAGGTTACCTTTCAAGGTCTGAATACTACAATTACTGGATCTATTACTACTACAGCACAAGGAACATTCAAAGGAGGTAAACCTATTACCACACATACCTCTTCTCCAATATCATCTTCTTTAGCTAATGCCGGCAGATATCATATAGTTCATGGCACATTAACGGCTTCTATAGTTTTAGATAGTACTTGCCCTATAGGAGCGGAATATGAATTTTTCCAAACATCATCAGTAGGCCAGTTTTTATTTGAATCTGCTTCAGGTACAACAGTAATTTCCAAAAATGGAAGTTTAAGATTAGCCCAACAAGGATCATCAGCAGTACTTAAGAAAGTATCCACTACTACTTTCCATTTAATGGGTGACCTAACATAATTAAATGAGTAAGATAGGACCAATAGCACAATCAGATACTTCCATTATAACTGATGGATTAGTATTCAATATGGACTTTTCTAAGTTTGCCTGTTACCCTAGATCTGGAACCACATGTACAGATTTAAATGCATCAATAGATGGCACATTTACTAACGGCGCTTCATTTACTTCAGATGATTTAGGTGCATTTGTAGGAGATGGAGTAGATGATCATATTAATTGTGGAAATAATGCAATTTTCCAAAGTTTCCCATTAACTATTGAAGCATGGGTTTTTAATGATGCCGAAAAAGATAGAAATGCTATATTAACCAAAGGACGATCTTCAGGTAACAAGACTGATAGAGATATGGACATTATCTGGATCGATACCTCTAGAACTAATATGGACTTTGTAGTAAGTGATGGATCTAATTTTGTTGTAAATTTACAAGCTACTAAACCATCAGCTGGGGCCTGGCACCATATAATAGCACAGTGGGATGGTACAACTAATTCTAATACAGCTAAACTTTTTACGGATACGGTTTTAGCGGGTCAAACCACTGCTACAGGTACAGGTTTTCGAAATGCTCATAATGTTTTTATAGGTGGACAACATCCCAGTAACCCTAATAGAACTTGGGATGGTAAAATTGCTGTAATTAGAGCTTATAATAGAATTCTCACCACAGATGAAATATCTATAAATTATAATGCATTAAAAGAAAGATTTGGATTATGAGTAAGTATGATAGAAAATATATTATATTTAACGTTAGTGAATTAAGTACTTTAGATTTTAGTCAAGTATTAGAAACATCTGTTGATACAATAAATTATAATATAGCAGGAACCCAAACAGTAGTAAAATATGTAGGTGATATGCCATCATCTATACAAGCACTTACTACTAAGGAGGGACCATATACACATAGCGAAATAATTACTATCTTAGATGGTCCAACATGGAATGATCCTAATGATGTTATTTAATTAAATTTATTATATTTATTATAGTAAAAATAAGTCATGATTAAAGAAAAAAAAGTTTTAACAGAAGAAGAAATTAAAGAGTTAAAAGAACTAAAAACTGATTTTGATAGTTTAATATATTCATTAGGTACTGTTGAAAAAATTAGAGGATAAGTATGGTGCAGGAAAGCTATCATTAGATACTGGTGAAATACAACCTTTACAATAGTTTTTTTTAAAAAGTTTTTGATATTTATAATAAAACTTAAATAAAGACTAATGGCTGAAATTATTCTATCTCCCGGTGTACTAGCTAATGAAAATGATCAATCCCAAATTAGATCACTCCCTGTAGTAGCTGGTGCCGCTATTATAGGCCCTACAGTAAAAGGTAAACCCAATATCCCTAGATTAGTTACTACGTTTAGTGAATTCCAGGCGGAATTTGGTACTACATTTGTTAGTGGCTCAACCGAAGAATTTTCATTTTTAACTTCTATTTCAGCTAATAACTATTTCCAACAGGGAGGTACTTCCCTATTAGTAACAAGAGTAGCTACTGGTTCATTTGCCCCTGCAACTAGTTCGTTAATACCTACGGGTAGTGCAATAGGTCCATCTCCTGATACTTCTCCATTTGTTTTAGAAACATTATCGGAGGGCGAAATTTTAAATAGCACCGGAACCCCTGGAACTAATGGTATATTACCTCTTGGTACTTCAGATAATTTAAGATGGGAGATTACTCAACCCTCTACTGATTTAGGGGTATTTACATTACTTATTAGAAGAGGAGACGATACAACCAATAGTAAAACTATTCTTGAAACATTTACAAATTTGTCACTTGATCCTAAACAATCTAACTACATAGAAAGGGTAGTAGGAAACCAAGTACAAAATTTAGTAGGATCTGGACAGGCTGACGTATATGTAAGAACTACAGGTTCATATGCTAACGCCTCAAGATTTGTGAGAGTTAAGCAAGTTAATTTTCCTACTCCTAATTATTTTGATAATAATGGCTCAGCTAAAGCTCAATTTACATCTTCTATTCCCGCAGCTTCTAGTGGTACTTTTGGGGGTGCTACGGGTAAAGTATTTGATGGAGCTAATACATTATACCAAAACATAGGAACAAGAACACAAGGATTAACAGAGGGTAATTACACAGATGCTATTAATTTATTATCAAATAAAGATGAATATCAGTTCAATGTTATATCCACCCCCGGTTTAAATAATGCCGATCATGGCACACCAGTAGGTAATCTTATTGAAATGGTGGAGAATAGAGGTGATGCAATAGCAATAGTAGATTTAGTAAGATATGGCTCTACTATTACTACCGTTACTTCAGAAGCTGGAGAAAGAGATTCATCTTTTGCAGCGGCTTATTGGCCCTGGTTACAAGTAGCAGAACCTAATAATGGACAAATTGTATGGGTCCCAGCTTCAACTTTAATACCTGGTGTATATGCTAATACAGATGCAACCGCTGAAACATGGTTTGCACCAGCAGGATTTAATAGAGGGGGATTATTAGGAGTAGTACAAGCAGAAAGAAAATTATCACAATCTCAAAGAGATACTTTGTATGTGGGTAAAGTTAACCCAATTGCAACATTCCCAGGTAGAGGAGTAGTGGTATTTGGACAGAAAACATTACAACAACAACAAACAGCTTTAGATAGAGTAAATGTAAGAAGATTATTAATTAGCTTAAAATCCTTCATTTCACAAGTTTCTGATAATTTAGTATTTGAACAAAATACAGCTGCTACTAGAAATAATTTCCTAGCACAAGTGAATCCATTTTTGGAAAGTGTGCAACAAAGACAGGGATTATTTGCATTTAAAGTAGTAATGGATGATACCAACAACACACCAGATGTTATTGATAGGAACCAATTAGTTGGACAGATTTTCCTACAACCTACTAGAACAGCTGAATTCATATTACTAGACTTCAATATCTTACCAACGGGTGCAACATTCCCATCTTAAAAAATTTAAATTTAGAATATTTATAATAAAATAGAAACATGCCAGTATTAGATCCTAACGAAATATTTTTTACCGCATTTGAACCTAAACAAAAGAATAGGTTCATAATGTTTATAGATGGGTTTCCGGCTTATCAAATTAAGGGAGTAAGTGCAATAAGTGTCACTCAGGGTTCAGTTGCTTTAAATCATATCAACGTTCAAAGATATGTTAAAGGTAAAACAGTTTGGGATCCTATTACATTTACTTTATTTGATCCTATTACTCCATCAGGTGCACAGGCTGTAATGGAATGGGTACGTTTACATCATGAATCAGTAACTGGTAGAGATGGTTATTCCGATTTCTATAAGAAAAACCTTACCTTTAATGTTTTGGGACCTGTGGGAGACATAGTTTCTGAATGGATTATTAAGGGAGCTTTAATTACCAATGCAAGCTTTGGGGATTATGGTTTTGATGATGTAGATGCCGCTCAAGAAATTTCTATGGAAGTACAACCAGATTACTGTGTATTGAATTTCTAAATTATTTATTTATTTATATTTTTAAGTGTCCGGTATTTATTACCGGACATTTTTTTCTATGGGAAGAGCAAAAACTTTAAAACCAGCAATACAGGATAGACCTGTAAAATTTTCTGGTATTACATCCACTGGTGATGTTACTATACAAGGTACCACTACACTTATTGGATCTATTAATGTATCTGAAGGAGGTGATCTTAATGTTGGAGAAATAACAGCAAGTGCAATATTAATGGACCCTGTTAACATAAGGTCAGCAGATGGACTAGTAATAGGGGGAGCTGGTGATACTTTTACTACCTCTGGGCCAGCAAATAAGTTTACCGTGAGTGATGCTGGTGGTTTATCCATGTCAGGAAGTTTATCAGTCCATAGTTCCCAAATAAATTTTACTAATTTACCTACTTCAGATCCTGGAGTTGCAGGTAGATTATATAATTCAGGAGGAGTGGTTAAAATTTCTTTATAGAAATTTATATTTTCTTATTTTTTTATATATTTATCACTGAATAAAGTTATTTTTTTAAATTGTAATCTATGTCTAAAGCAAAGTTTGAATTTCCTACTGAAATAGTTGAATTGCCATCCAAAGGTTTAGTTTATCCGGAAGATAATCCTCTTTCATCTGGTCAAATAGAAATGAAATATATGACTGCTAAGGAAGAAGATATTTTATCTAATCAAAATTATATTGAAAAAGGTACTGTAATAGATAAATTACTTCAATCACTTATAGTAAGCAAAATAGACTATAGGGATTTAGTAGTGGGAGATAAAAACGCTATTGTAATAGCGGCCCGTATTTTAGGATATGGAAAAGAATATAAATTTACGGTTAAGGGAGAAGAATGCACTGTGGATTTATCAACTCTAGAAAATAAGGAGTTGGATGAATCCCTTTACACTAAGGGTGTTAATGAATTTCCATATACACTCCCCCATTCTAAAACTCAAATAACTTTTAAACTACTTACTCATAGGGATGATCTAGCAATTGAAAATGAACTAAGAGGTTTAAAAAAAATATCCAAAAATAATTCACCTGAGTTATCTACAAGACTTAAACATCTTATTACTTCAGTTAATGGTGATACAGATGTAGCTACTATTAGGGAGTATGTGGATAATTATCTTTTAGCCATGGATTCTAGACAATTAAGAAACTATGTAAAATCTATGCAACCCGATATCAACATGGAAACTACCATTACTGATTCAGAGGGTGCCGAATTTACCATGGAAATTCCCTTCACACTGAATTTTTTTTGGCCAGACGTCGAATTATAGATCTATTTTATTCACTCAAATACATGAAATTGTATTTCATGGAAAGGGTGGCTATGATTTTTCCACCGTATACAACATGCCTATATGGTTAAGGAAATTTACATTTAATAGTATACAAGAATTTTATTTAAAAGAACGGGAAGAATATAATAAGGCCCAATCTAAGTATAATAAAGGTAAAACTAACGTAAAAATGGATGAGGGTAATAAACAAAAAATTCCTGATTTCATAAAAAATAATCCTACTTATTCTTCAACAGTGGCAAAAAATTTTAAAACCTAATATTTATAATAAAATAGGTGGCTAATTTTAAGGAACAAAGAGATCTTCTTAGGGCTATAAATGCGGAACTAGGTAAACAGACTAGTAATATTAAAAATGCCACTAAAGAAATATCAAAATTAGAATCCGTAACTAGAAAGTTACAAGACGTTAATGAAGAAAATATTACATTAACTGATAGACAGGCTGAAAAAGAAGCTGAAAGAGCTAGAGCGGCTTTTGCAGCCCTTGAAAGAGAAGCAACAGCTCTTCAGGAATCATTAAATCGTAGAGAAAGATCAGCTGCATCTCTAACTGCAGAAGAAAAAGCTCTTTTAATAGCTAAAAGAAATAGATTTACTGTAGAAAAACAAGTAGTTATAGCTGCTGAGAAAGAAGTAAAAATAAGGGAGGGGATTAAAAAATCTTTAGGCATTACAGGTGCTATAGCTAAATCTCTTAATAAAACCCTAGGAATAGACCTTGGTGCCGCCCTTAAGGATGCCGAAAAAATGGCTAGGGAGGTTAATGAAGAATTTGAGGAAAGTGATGGAGGAGCTGAGGCCCTAGCTAAAAGAACTGCTGGAAACGCAAAAGTATTTGGTGCACAGATAAAAGGATTAGCTGGTGCAGCATTAGAATCGGCTACTAGTATTCAAGGTATAGTAGGTTTATTAGCAAATAGTTTTTTAAAATTTAATAAAGCCAATAGAGAAGCTAGACAATTAACAGGACAAACAGCTGATAATTTTTCTGTATTTGATGACTCCATTCTTAATGCAGCGGATCAGGTAAAAGCTATAACTTCTTTATCTAAAGAATTAGGTATTAATGTTAATGCAGCTTTTTCTGCTGAAACCATTTCTGCTGCTGCCGAATTAACTGAATTATTAGGAATTAGTGAGGGATCTACTGCTGCCCTAGCTCAAACCGCGGAGGCTTTTGGGCAAGATTTAGGAAGAGCCAAAAAGGAAGCTATTCAAGCTACTAAAGCCATAGCTGGGGGTGGTAAAGGTGCTATTAATTTTCAACAAGTATTAGAGGAATCAGGAAATGCTTCCGGAAGATTACAACTTTCACTAGGTAAAACTCCAGGTGCCTTACAAGAAGCAGCGGCAGAAGCTCAAGCTTTAGGTTTAAATTTAGCCGCGGTAGAAAAAGTAGCCGATAGTTTATTAAGTTTTGAACAATCCATTGCTGCCGAATTAGAAGCTGAGCTTTTAACTGGTAAACAAATTAATTTAGATAGAGCCAGATCTTTAGCATTAAATAATGATATAGCTGGTTTAACTAAGGAAATAGGTAATAATCAGGAAATATTATCAGCTTTTGCTAGTGGTAATAGAATTCAACAAGATGCCATAGCTAGATCTTTGGGTTTATCATCTGATGAAATATCACAAATTATTTTTAAACAAAAAATAGCTGCGGGTCTATCAGCCGAACAAGCGGGCAAAGCCGCTAATATTAGTGAAGAGGAGGCTGAGAGATTAGATCTACAAATGCAAATGCAAAAAAGTATAGAAAAAATGACTATGGCAGCGGCTCCCTTACTTGAAACCTTTGCTGCGTTACTAAGCAATGCTGATGCACTAAAGGGTATATTAGTTGCTGTTGCTGCCTTTAAATTAGTGGGTGTAATTAGTCAATTATCTACAATGGCTACTGGCTTAGCAGCTGTTACATCTTTATCTGCAGGTGCAGCTTCTGCTATTACATTTGGTGTTGCCGGTGTAGCTATTGCTGCTAGTATAGCTTTAATTATGCGTTCAGTAAAGAAAGCTAAAGCCCAGGCTAAGGCTGAATCGGCTAAAGATGGTATAATTGATTCACAGGGAGGACTAGTAGTTAGTGGTCCTAAGGGTTCGGTTTCTTTAGATAGAGAGGATACTATAGTTGCTAATAGAAATGGAGTTATAGCAGGTACTAATTTAGGAGGAGGTGGTGGACAAAACCTAGAAATGTTATCTAGATTGGATAGACTTATTTCGGCCACAGAAAGGGGAAGTCAAATTACTATGGATGGTAATCTTGTAGGTAAATCCATAGCTAATAATACTTCTAGGTTAGGCTAATATTTATAAATAAAGTATCATGCCAAATATATTAGCACAATTTAATGCTGGAGGCTCAAGATTTTCAAACCTAAATGGAGCACCCGGATTTACTAATACACCTCCACCCGATATTAACGAAACGGAATTTGTAAGCCTAGATGGAGAAGTTAATTCACCTACTAACGATACTCCTTCTCCATTATCTAATCTAAATGGAAATAGTGGTGCTCCATTAGTTTCTGATTTATTATCTAATTCGGAATTACATAACACATATTCATTAAATGGTGAACCAAATGTACCAGGTAAACCCAATCCTTCAACTTTAGATCTTAATGGTAGAACACCTGCCAGATACCAGGATAACGCTCCTCCGGGTGCTCAAGGTAATTTTTCTAGTACTATAACTTCCTAATATAACTGTTAATGCCCCTAATTAACCCTAACAACTGATTTAAAATCTCTTAGGTATGGTTCAGATAGACTAGGGGGAGGTAACAGTGGTCAACCTTTTATTCAAACCCCTATTCCTCCTCAAAATCAGGAAACCACTGATACTGTACCTAATGTAGGTGGTGTCATTCCTCCGGAAATAGGTCCTGCTCTAGCTAATAACCCTTTTGCAACTAACCCGTTAACTACTAATAGCAGTATCGGCATAGTAGGGGATCCCATAATAAGGGGAGGTGTCTCTACTGCCGCAAGTAGAGCATTTATAGATGCAGCTAGAGTTAATAGATTTTTAAATTCCGCAGCAGGTGGAATTTTTATAGATAAACAAAAAGCTTTATCACGTATAGCCCCATTAACCCAAGGGGGAGGGTTTCTTAATAATGACTTTGATTTCCAGAATGAAACTATGTTGGGTCAAGCAGCTGGTAATGCTTTTGGCCTACATTTGCTAAAACAAACTGATTCTGGAATTAATGCAGAAAATTTATTTGATTTTACTGTTGGCCAAACTACAGGTGTTTCACAAGGGAATTTAACATCTCAACAAGGGGATTTACCACCGGAACTAGGTTTTCTTGTAGGTGTTAAGGGTGAGCCTACTCGCGATAGATATTTAGATAATGTAGATCCTTTTGGAAGGAAGGCAAATACTTTAACTCTTAACGATAATAGATTAGTAGCTTTATCAAGATTATTTAATCAATTTTACTTAACTGAGGATGAAAAACTTTCGGGAACAGTAAATATAGGACGCGGAAGTTTAATTGCCTTAAATGAGGGAGAAAATTTAATTACTTATCCAGGAGGACCTGGTTCTGTTTTTGGGGCAACAGGTAACACTAATATCCCCAAATTAGAAAGTATTCAGAGAACAGGTGAAAATAATTCTTTTTTACTTGGTACTGGATTTTTTGGAGAAGGTTTTGGAGGAACTTTACAAGGTGGTTCCTTTAATCTTTTAAGAATAGCTCGCCAAGGTGCTAGCTTTGTACAGGGCGGCTTAGATAAATTAGGTAGAAAAAAAGGATTTTTAGGATTTATAGGCAATGCCCTAGCAACTCAAGTACCTTCTTTATTTGATAAAGGAGCTCAGGGGATAGATAATTTTATTCGAAATAGTATTAGTAATGCTCTGGGTCTATCTAATTTAGCTCCTCAATCTAATTATACTGTATTTCAACGTCCTACTCCTACTTTTAATTTTATAAATTATGTAAGATTATCTAATGTTTTTGGGGCTATAGAATCCTCACCCTTAATATTTAATGATATTAACAATGCTATTAATGCTGATGGTAGTAGAGGACCTACATTTGATTTTAATGTGTATGTAGGTGCTAATATAGCTGAAAATAATCCGCAACTTCAAAATGCTAACGGAGGTGCTAGTTGGACACAGAAAAACATCTTAGAGGCCCCAGATTTAATTACCCCGGGTACTATAGGTGAAGATTTTAGAAAAACAATAAAAGAAGAGAGAGGAAAAGGAAATGTTAAAACAGTAATATCTAACTCACCTAGTTATCCACTTAAAAACTTCATGAGAAGAACACAAACAGGTGATGCTGGTGATATTCCATTTATAGAAGGTGAGGGTAGAAGTATATTTAATTATGGAGTAGATGGTAGTACTCTTAGTGCTCTAGATAGATTAAATGCTCTACAGGCTTACGATGGTAGTGTAGATTCAAATAAACCCATTAATGATTTAGTAAAATTAAGATTTAGAATTATAAATAATGATGGTGGATTAACTAACTTACATTTTAGATCTTTCATTAATAGCTTTACTGATAATTACTCAAGCCAATGGAATTCTCTTCAATATGTGGGAAGAGGAGATAATTTTTATAACTATCAAGGTTTTAATAGATCCATAAATATAGGATTTACAGTTGCCGCTACATCTAAGGCGGAACTTGTACCTATGTATAAAAAACTTAACCAATTAGCTGCTACCCTTGCCCCCGATTATTCCTCTGGGGGATATATGAGGGGGAACTTAGTTAAATTTACTATGGGTGATTACCTAAATGATGTACCAGGGTTTTTAAATTCTGTAAATATTACTATCCCTCAGGATTCACCTTTTGAAATAGCTATTAATGAAGATGGAGGGGCAGATTCTTCAGTTGGGGAATTACCTCTTATAGTAAATGTAGAATGTCAATTTACTCCTATTCATGACTTCCTGGTAGAAAAAGCTCAGGATAATGATAATCCAAATGCTAAATATATTTCTCTTAAAGATGGAGATTTGTATAGCCTATACCAGAACATATCTCCTGAAAAATATTCTACAGATGGTCCTACTGCGGAACAGGTACAAACCCAATTAGATCTTATAGAGGGTAGAGCTATAATAGATGCTTCACAAAGAAGAATTCAGGAACAAGGATTATTGGGTACAGCAGAGGAAAGATTAGGTAATTATTTAAATACTAATTCTCCGGCATTTAGTAAAGGAAAATCCCTTAGTGGTAGATTTAATTTTGGTTCAACAGCTGGGAGTAGTAATTTATTGGGTCTATAAAATATAATAATGAGTAGATATAATCAACTATCAATAACTTCCAATGAAAATGAAAATGTAGCTAATATAGGAGCATTATATTATGTAACTAATTCATACCCTGAAATACCTTTAAATTCTAATGATGTTTATGCTATAACAGATTTTGGAGATAGATTAGATACCTTAGCTAACCAATTTTATGGGGATCCCTCTTTATATTGGATTATAGCATCCGCTAACCCTGATGTAGTACCAGGAGATTCATTGCTACTGGCCGGAGGTATACAATTAAGAATACCAGCGGATATTAACTCAGCAATAGGTAATTATAATAGAACTAATGGTTTAGGAACTACAGTAGCATCAGGCCCAGTAGGTACAGGTGGTATTTCTGCTGGTGCTTCAGGACAATCTTCTGTATCTAGTGCGGGAGGTGGAGGAGGTGGAGGAGGTTATTAAATTCGGTCACTATGGGAAATATATTAGGAGAATCTTTTTCAAGTTATGTTAGGTCACAGATAGAACAAAGACAAAATGTTTTAGGTAATTCGTCTTTTTCTGATAGTCAGTTAAAACTTATAAATTCAAAAGGTACTTATCTTAAACTTATCTCATCCATTAATTTAGGTGGGGTGGGACTTTCTTCGTCTGAAAAGGAAAGATTAAAAACTAAGTTTAAGAATATAGGAGTACCCTCCGAAGACACCTCAGGGTCTAATTTGGCTAGAAAATTTATATTATTTGGGGGTGCCTCTAATGATGATAGAGATCTTAAAAGTGGTTTAACTAATGGTAACATTTATAATGGTGCATATGGTTGGGGCGGTATAGAAGAAAGAGGATATGTCCCTATGCCGGGAATTACAGGCGTAGAAACTAAATATTATAATAATGGTGCACTTTCTGAAACCACTATTTCCATTAAATGTTTTAGTAGAAAGCAGTTTGGATTAGTAGATCTTTTATATCTTAGACCTGGTTTTACATTACTACTTGAATTTGGCCATTCTACTTATATAACTAACTCGGGTAATACTGAAATGCCCAATGGTAGTGTTAATACCCTTCCTGCCCAAGCCATATTAGACGGGGATTCTGATCAATTTGAAATTTATCAAAAAATTGAAATTACTAGATCGGCATATGATGGCAATTATGAGGCGATTTATGGTAAGATATCTAAATTTAATTGGTCATTTAATAAAGATGGAAGTTATGATTGCTCCGTAACTATAATAGGTTTAGGTAGTATAATAGAATCCTTAAAATTAAATAATGGTCCTTCTTTATCTCTTACTACTAGTAATGAATTTGGAGAGGATTTTTTAGAGTATTTAGTAAAAAGAGCCATTGAAGATCTTAAAGAACAAACAGGATTTGATGATCTAGAACTTGTTAACATAGCAGAGGATGGTACGGGAGAAATTAATACCGAAAAATTTGAGATACTTAATTCCATTAATGCTGCTAGAAGGGACATTGATGCTGTAGCGAGCCAGGATGTTAAAACTATATTAATGTCTAAATATGCTGTTTCATATCTTCACATTGCCCTATATAATATTAAATATAGGGCTACTAAAAATGCTAATGCTGATATTAAACAAAAAACAGAAGAATTAAAGCAACAACTAAATGAAGCAATAAATAATTCTAATAGTTATAGTCAAAGAAGACATTATAGAAACCAATTACAAAATGCTAAAGCATTAGTACAAGAGCAGGGTGCTATAACTGTAGCTGATTATACTATGAAAAACTTTTTAGCGCTTCTTAGACCAGGAACTAGAGGAACCGCTAAAATACCTTCAAGTATATTTGCATTATCTGGGGTAAGAGGAGGTGATGAAGAGGTTGAGTCTCCCCAAATTTATTTAAAATTTGGACTTTTAATATCCTTAATTCAACAAAAACTACTAGTATACGAAAAAGGAGGTAAACCCTTTTTTAAATTTGATATGCACAGCGGATGGGAAAAGAGTTATTCAGAAAGAGCATTTCAAACTGATGAAAATTATATTTTAAATGTACCAGGCCAAATATCTGGTAATCCCATGATATGTTTAATTCCCCATACTAATATACCTAATGTAAGTGGTTTTCCTAATTTATTTAATGGAGGGATTAACAAGGAATTGGCTATAAAAGCCCCTAACTTAGGTTTTAAGGTGGACGGAGATCCCTATGCGGGACGATTAGCTAATATATTAGTTAATATAGACCATATTATAAATGTTTTGCAAAATTCTACTGATGCGGAGGAGGGAACAGTAAAAATGCTAGATTTTTTACAAACTCTTTTAGCTGACATATGTAGAGCTTTAGGTGGTGTTAATAAAATAGATGTAACTGTAACCGATGATGGCTTAGTTCAGTTTATAGAAAAAATTCCCCCTCAATATAGTGGAATACTATCTAGTGAATCTGAACCCTCTACCATTAATGCTTTTGGTGTACAAAAAGGTAGTAGGGGTTCCTTTATAAGGGATGTAGGTTTAGAATCTGAATTATCTAGTGATTTTGCTGCTATGATTGCTATAGGTGCTCAGGCTAATGGAAATCAAGTAGGTGCAGATGCTACTTCGTTTGCTAAGTATAATGAAGGATTAACTGATAGGGTAATAAAGGAAAAACAATCTTATTTCAACCAGGTAAATGACGATAAAGAAGAAGTAACTTTATTTGACTTAACGGAGGATTTAAATATTCCATATATTAGGGTTTATTCAAGTTTACAATTTACTACGGATAATTTAGCTTCTCTGGAATCGGCTAATACTAAATTTGTACAATTTTTATATGGAGCTCTTTCTAATGCTAAGCAAATGACTCCACCATTTTTTTTACCTTTTAATTTATCTCTTACCATGGATGGGTTATCTGGTATGAAGTTATATCAAAGATTTAAAGTAAATGATAACATACTACCCCCATCTTACACTGGGGATGATGTAGACCTAATAATAAAAGGAATTAATCACACTGTAGGTACTAATGGATGGACTACAAAAGTAGATACTCTATCAGCACCTTCCTTCTCTAAAACTGTAGGAATTTTAAATAGAAAAGATCCTAAGGACTTCCCGGAAACACCTGCTCAATATCTTGAAACGGCATTTGATAATTTAGCTTTTGTAAATGGATCTGGGGCCGCTAAACCCATCAATATCCCCCCTGATGAAAGAGCTAGAAATACCACTGGGTATGTAATATATAATGGATCTAGGCTTACAGATACGAAGGCTAAAGGATTTAACTTTATAAATAGAGCACTATTTAATAGTGGATTTACTAATCCATATGCAAGATTAGGTATTTTATCTGTGGTAGAAAAGGAATCTTCTTTTGAGACTAAAGATGAACAACCATATAACAACACCTCTAATGAAAGAATTAGAGAATTATTTTCCCGACCTAGGTCATTAACTGATGCTCAATTAAATGAATTAAAGGCTAATATAAACGGCTTTTGGGACTTTATTTATGGAAATAGAGATGGTTTAGGAACTGGCATTTATGCTGCTGAAGAAAATATAGGGCCTGGT
>LULJ01000289.1_pt1 | contig 54536 bp, 67 predicted proteins | sample 728171 | NCBI WGS metagenome assembly LULJ01 (sample SAMN03860292, study PRJNA289734) | marine metagenome | biome: seawater column; feature: ocean; material: water; isolation source: Red Sea water column Station 169 - depth 25m | place: Saudi Arabia: Red Sea | collected 2011-10-15 | depth 25 m
TGATAAGACTATGCTATCTGACTCAATGAGATACCTAGAACTTGAAGAGATTGCTGAGCCTCTTGAAAAAGCTTTTGAAACAACTCCAATTCTAAGTGAGTTGGGCTGGGATGAAAAAAGTTCATTCAATGGACTTCTATCTGTCACAGCAGATGCTGGATCTTTAATTGGTGAAAGTCCAGAGGTTAGAGGTTTTTGGTTATGTGAAGCTGTTTGGGTGAAAGATGGGCCAGGTTGCGCCAGACTGTGCGCTGAAGCAATAGTCAATGGTAAAACTCAAATGGATATGCATTCTTTCGATATATCAAGATTCTATCCGCATCAAAAAGAAAAGGAATATGTAAAAACAAGAGCATTTGAAAATTCTCAAACTATTTATACTCCTGCTGTGCATCCTAGAGAACCATATATTACTCAAAGAGAAATGTTTGTCAGTCCTTTTTATGAAAGAGAAAAAGAACTTGGAGGACATTTTGAAAATGAAGTTGCAGGTTGGGAAAGAGCTCTTGCATACATAAGCAATAGAGAAAAGCTTGATAAATATATTAAAGAAGTTCCATTAAGAGAAAATGAGTGGGATACACGTCACGTACCATATGATGTTGCAAATGCTGAACATCTTGCCATGAGTGATTCAGTTGGCATGATTAATTTATCTCACTTTCCTATCATGGATATTAAAGGTCCAGATGCCGAGAAAATGTTAGAGTACCTATCCGTTGCAAAGGTTGGTGGTAACACTCCTGAAGGCAAAGTTATATATACTAACTTTTTAGACGAAGATGGTGGAGTCCACGCAGACCTTACAATCTCTCGCCTTGGCAATGACAGTTACAGAGTTGTAACTGGTGGTGCTGATGGGAATCGTGACTGGGTTACTTTACGTAATTACAGAGATGATAATGGATTAAATGCAGATATAAATATTAGAACTCATGACATAGCAACAATAGGATTATGGGGGCCTAAAGCAGTTGAAGCCCTGGGTAATTTTATAGATCCTAACGAAATTGATATTAAGAACTTTCCATTTGTATCAGCAAAAAACCTAACTTTAAATCTTTCTGGTGGGAAAAAAGTTGATGTATGGGCAGCCAGAATCTCCTATGTTGGTGAAAGCGGATGGGAAATTTATTTTAATAATAATAAAGATGATGGTTTAGCTTTGTATGACTCCTTATTAGAAGTTGGGGTTGTGCCTGTTGGTATTGAGACATATGCAAATAGTAGACGTCTTGAAAAAAGCTTTAGACTTCAAGGCGCAGACCTTGAGACAGAATATACAGCTATTGAGGCAGCAATTCAGAGACCCTTGGTAAAAGAAGCTGATTTTCATGGCAAAGCAGCACATCTGGCTCATAGAGAAGAAGATCCATGTGCAATATTATGTACCATGACACTAGATGATCTTAATGTGTCTGGAAAGACAAGATATCCTGTTGGCATTTCACCAATTATTGATCCTGCAACAGGTGAGGTACCAATAGATAGCAAAGGTAGAAGATCATATACAACTGGCATGTCTTATTGTCCGTCTCTTAAGAAATTTGTGGTTATGGGTTATTTACCAAAAGAAATTGCCATTCAAGGCAAGTCACTCTTAATCGAGTACTTTAATGAAGATGGTGATGGTTTATATCCTATCTTGTGTCGGTGGTTCGATCCCACCTCTGGGCACCATTTAAGTCTAAAAATTCTCAATTTATTAAGTTATTATGTTTTTATGTTAAGAAGATTCAAAAAATCTTATAAGTTATTTAAGAATATCAAGCCCTACTCAAAAAACTTCTTAGAAAATGATGGACATAAAATCTATTATGAAGAATGCGGCAATCCACATGGAAAACCAGCTGTATTTCTGCATGGTGGTCCAGGCGGAGGAGGAAGTACTAAAGTAAGAGGTTTTTTTAATCCAAGATTGTATAGGATTATCATTTTTGATCAGCGTGGCTGTGGAAGAAGTGAGCCTCATGGATGTCTGATCAATAATACGACCTGGGATTTAGTTGAAGATATTGAGCTTCTAAAAAATAAACTTAATATCAAAAAATGGCTTGTTTTTGGAGGATCTTGGGGCAGTACACTTTCATTGGCTTATGCACAAACATATCCTGACTCAGTATCTGAATTGGTGTTAAGAGGTGTTTTTATGTTGCGAAAAAAGGAACTTGACTGGTTCTACCAAGATGGAGCAAGTAGAATATTTCCTGAGGCGTGGGAAGGATTTTTGGAGCCAATAGATGAAGGAGATCATCATAATTTAATGGGTGCTTATCATAAAATATTTATTGGTAATAATGAAAAGAAAAAAATGAAAGCAGCAATTGCCTGGTCAAAATGGGAAGGATCTGTAAGTACACTTAATCATAAACCTGACATGATTTCATCATATTCTGAGTCTAAATTTGCTTTAGCCTTTGCCCTTATTGAAAATCATTATTTTGTTAACAAGGGTTTTCTTGATAGTGAAGATCAATTAATTGCATCAGAGTCGATTGATAAAATTCGTCATATTCCTGCAAAAATAATCCAAGGTAGATATGATATTGTTTGTCCGATGGAAACAGCATGGGAACTTAAAAAAAATTGGTCTGAAGCAGAATTAATAGTTGCGCCCTCTTCAGGACATAGTGCATTTGAAAAAGAAATTACTCATGAACTTGTTAGAGCAACTCAGGAATTTGCAAAAAATGATTAACATTAGTTTCATTGGTATGGCGGCTTGTGGCAAATCTACAATCGGAAAAGCAGTTGCTAATAAAATAGGTGCCAACTTTGTTGATACCGATTTGCTTATTGAGCAAAAACATGCGGCCACACTTGAAGAAATCAAAAATAAATATGATTACAAATTTGTAAGAGATGAAGAGGAAAAAGCAATACTTGGTCTAAACTCATCGAATAGAATCATATCTACTGGCGGAAGTGCAGTCTATTCTGCAAAATCGATGGAACATCTTAAAAAATTTTCTAAAGTCATATATATAAATACACCTCTTGAGATAATTATGGAAAGAATTGATATTGATCAAAAAAGAGGTCTTGCAGTTCCAGAGGGAATGTCAATTCCTGAGATTTACTCTGAAAGAGAGCCTATGTATCAAAAATACTGTGAGACAATTTTGGATGGATCAAAAACTATTGATCAGCTTGTTGGTGAAACCATAAAACAATTGCATGAGTAAAAATATTTTAATTGTTGGAGCTTCTGGGTTAGTCGGCGGCGAAATACTTAAAAACTTAAAAACAACCAATAATGACTTAATTTTACTCAGTAGAAAAAAGCTTTTATGTGAAAATAGTATTAATCAGATAGTTATTGATTTTGAGAATATTGATTCATTAGATGCAAGTCTTAAGGTCGATGAAATTTATATCGCAATTGGGCAAAAGTTAAGCCTTTCTGAGCTTGTTTATATTAAAAAAAATAATAGAAAAAGTTTTGTTAATGTAGATTATAACTACATTAAAAAAGTTGCTGAATTTGCTAAAAACTGTGGAGCTAATTCAGTTGGTTTGATATCTGCAATTGGAGCAAATACTAAATCTTTTAATACATATTTAAAAGTTAAGGGTGATATTGAGAATGAAGTTAAGTTAATGGGATATGAAAAAATCATAATTGCTCATCCAAGTCATTTGTTAGGCAAACGTCCTAATGAGGTAATTCCATTAAATGTAAAAATATTTGAAAAAATCACAAACTTATTTGGCCTCCTAATGATTGGACCATTACAAAAATTTAGAAATGTAGAGGCGAAAAAAGTGGCTAAAGCAATCATTTCCAAAATGGATTCAGTTGAAGAAGGCATTCATTATATAGATTATAAATATTTCAAAAATTTTTAATCCTCTTATTTTTAGTTTTAATTATTTTCTTTATGCCGTTACATGCATTGAGAAGCCAAAATGCATTTGCAAATACAAAATAGTATAAACCTAGATATAGTTGAACAATTATCGCGAAAAAGCTTCCAGCAATGACAGCAGAAAGCCCCACCATTCTTTTTTTAGCTTTTTTTGAAACAACAAGTGGTGCGGCTATCAAAGTACCGAAAAAAACACTTAATAATTGAATTAAATCTAGCATATTCATACTAATAAACACTCAGAATATGCTTATTAGTATGAATACTGGCGCGTATTATGAATACTTAAAATTAAAAGTAAAGATTTTTTTGGAACTTTTAGAAAAAAAATGTAATCTAATATGTACCTACAAATTAAAGGTGATTATTATGAAAAATTTTACAATGATATTAAGTTTTTTTCTTTGCTTTACGCTTGTCGCAGACGATCATATGGACAAGGAAAAAACCATGAAGGATAGGTTTATGAACAATCCAAATTATCTCATGGATTTTAAAGAGTGCAAAGAAATCAAAGATGGAGTAGTTGGATTACTATCTTTAAGCGACTCGATTTGGAAAGAAATTGAACTCAATCCTGAAAACGAAGAAAAATGGCTTGAGGTTAGTGTATTAGCGGATATGGCAGCTAACTATTCAACTATTTATGATGTTTGGTGCAAGGACATGATTAATCATAGAATGAAAATGAGAATGATGTCTGAAAAAAAGAAAGGTAAAAAAGAAAAAGAAGATAATTAAAATTTTCCTCTTTGAAACCTCATTCTAATTGCATAAACCCTTATTAAAGCTACAACGGTAATAATTAACTGAACGAAAATTGATATTTTTATGGGATCTGCCCATTGCCAATTATCAATTGTTAGCCATAAAAGATATGTTTGTAATGGAAAATTAATTACAGCGCCCATCATCACCACAATAACTGCTTCTCTTAGAGCAACTTTTTCTGTTTTATTCATATTTCTTCCTATTTAATTTTGACACCAGTCCCATAAGCTAAAATCTCTGCTGCTCCACTAGCTACAGTTGAGGTCTGAAATCTAAACCCAAGGACTGCATTGGCACCTTTGGATTTTGCATCTTCTATCATTCTTGCATATGCCTGCTCTCTTGAAGTCTGTAAAAGTTTAGAATAGCCAACAAGCTCTCCTCCAACTATGTTTTTAAGATTTGCTAGAAAGTCTGAGCCAACATTTCTTGCTCTTACAGTACTTCCTTGAACAAGACCAATATGTTTTTCAATCTCAGCACCGTCGATATCATATGTAGTTACTACTATAAAATCTTCATCCATGACTTTTTCCTAATAATGGTTTAAGTTATAAATATAATGCAAGAATTAGTAGAAGCAAAGTTTTCAATTGGAAATGTTGTAAAACATAAATTTCTTAATTTTCGTGGTGTTATTTTTGATTTAGATCCTTCTTTTAATAACACCGAAGAATGGTATAACTCGATTCCAAAGGACTTCAGACCAAAAAAAGACCAACCCTTTTATCATGTTTTTGCAGAAAATGAAGAAATATTTTATATAGCTTATGTCTCAGAGCAAAATCTAATTAATGATGTTGAAAGTGGTCCTGCAAATCATCCTGATATTAAGAAAATTTTTTCACACTTTGATGGAAATTCTTACATTCCGCATAATTTAGCAACAAACTAAACACTAATTTCAAAATGAGCAACTTCTACAGAGGTTATAAAAACATTCATAGCATCAGCTAGCTCTTCTTTACTTACATATGTAGGAGCTAACCTGATAACGCTATCATTAGGATCATAATTTTTAGGAAAAGTAGAGCCAGCAGGAGTTATTAATACGCCAAGATCTTTACATAATTTTACAACCTTGGATGCGATAGGTTTTGAAGTGGAATATGTAATAAAGTATCCCCCAGTTGGTTTAGAAAATGAACCACATTCCTCCGGAAGTTTTTTTAAATAGTCATATGCTAACTCAAACTTTGGCCTAACTAATTCAGCATGTTTTTTCATATGAGACTTGATATTTTCAACATTCTTAAAAAACTCAACATGTCTTTTTTGATTTAATTTATCAGGACAGATAATCATTGTTGTTCTTACCTTTTTAATCAAATCTAATGAGTGTCCTGAAGTAGCCATAAAAGAGATCCCGCCTCCACCAAAAGTAACTTTTGAAAAAGAGGTTGTAACTACAGTTTGATCTTGCACATTAGACTCCTCAACAACTTGCCATAAAGGTTTTTGTTCTGGAGTTGGTAAAAAGTCATGAATCAAATATGCATGATCAAAAAGAAACAAAAATTTATTTGAATATTGCGATCCTATTTCAAACATCTTTTTTAAATTCTCATCTGAATAAATTTCTCCAGACGGATTTGAATGTTTTGGAACACATAATATTCCTACATAATCATCTGCAGTTTTTAGTACCTCTTCAAACACATTTAAATCTATACCATCATCAGTTAAAGGAATCGGTACCGCTTCAATTCCAAAATCCTCAAGCATCATAAAATGTCTATCAAATCCTGGTACTGGGCATATAAATTTTGGATTTTTTAAATTTTTCCAAGGAATTGGTTCTGCAAAAAGAAAATTTGAAAGAACTGTTTGATATGTAAGTAAAAGACTTGATTGTTCCCCCGCAAGAATATTCTCAATAGGAGCGTTTAAGAGTTCAGAACCAAGTCTTCTTGCTTCGATTATGCCAAAAGGCTCGCCATAGTTTCTTAGATCTGCGCCATCATCTGATGAAGTAGGAATAGATATATCAATAAGATCATTAGATAGGTCTAGTTGATCTTTGTCTGGCTTTCCTCGAGTAATATCAATAGATATTTGCTTTTCTTTCAAGGAATTAAATCTTTCTATAATTTCTTGGTGCATAATATATGTGTAATTTTATACTAACATCATGATTAATTACTTAATATTTATATCTTTAATTCTCATTTTAGGGGTATTAATTTATCTAATCTTTAGTATAAAAAATAAAGAGACCTCAGATATTGGAGAAACTCAATTACTTCAAAACAAACTTAACGAAGTTTCAAATGATATAAATAAGATAGAAATGGACTTAGCATCAGTAACTACACCAATTAATGAATTAAATAGGTTCTTAGGAGGAAATGTTACAACTGGAAGGCTTGGCGAATGGAGTCTTGAGTCAATTGTTCAAGATATAATGCCAAGCGATAGTTATCAATTTCAGGCTCAAATAAACTCTGAATCATCTGACAGAGTTGATTGTGCAATAACAAGTGCAGAGGGCTTTATTATCCCTATTGATTCAAAGTTTTATGCTGGTCAATATCAAAACTATCAATCAGCAAGTAATGATGTAGATAGAAAAAAGGTTTTGAGGGATCTCAGGACCGCTTTATTGAGAGACGCTGAGGATATTTCTAACAAATATATTTTGCAAAATACCACATCTAATTATGCTGTGCTTTACATAGCCTCAGAAAAGCTAATCGATCTTGTGGATATGATTGATAACTTAAGACAAGAGTGTCTCACAGAAAAAAAGATTCTTATATTAGGACCTAATACGCTAGCTGCCTTTCTTGATACTATAAGAGTCGGACATCATTATTTAAAGTTAAATGAAACTGCAGCGAAAGTTGCCAAAGTTGTGAGTGATATTCAAAAAGAATTTTCTAATCTAGATTTAAGTACAGAATCTGTAATAAAAAGATTAGATGGCGCTTTAAAGGATGTTCAAAAACTTCAAACTAGGGTAAATGTTCTAGGAAATAAACTAGAAAAAGGCGCAGAAAGTTTAGACGAAGAGCAATAATGCAAAATTTGAGATTATGGAAATATATTTCATTGCCATGGATTATGTTCACATTTATTTTCTTTATTATCTTTTTTATTCTTGCTTTTACTAATGACGTTGATATTGAATTCTTATCAAATAGATATTTATTAAGCCTATTCAAAAATACAATTTTATTGTCTTTTGGGTCTGCTTTCATATCTATGCTCTTAGCTGTTCCTTTAGCAATATTAGTTACTTTTTATAAATTTCCAGGTTGTAATTTTTTTAGTTGGGCTTTGAGTCTTTCAATAGCATTTCCTGCATATGTTTATGCATTTATTTTTGTTGGAATGTTTGAATACTCAAGTCCCATATCTGAATTTTTAAGAAATTTCGGTATTGCTATTCCATCAATAAAAAACATATTTGGCGCATCTCTGATAATGTCAATGGCATTATTTCCCTATATTTATCTCATAATCAAAGCTCAACTTTCATCAGTTGGTACCAAGATATTTAAAGCAGCAAAATCTTTAGGTGACTCGAATTTAGGCGCTGTAAGAAAAGTAATACTTCCATCATTAAAGCCCGCAATTATAGGAGGAATGGCCTTAGTAATCTTTGAAATAATCGCAGATTTTGGTGGGGTATCAACTTTAAGGATAGATACATTTACAGTTGGCATATATGACTCCTGGTTTGGATATCAAAGCTATTTTTCTGGAGCTAGACTGGCTGGATATCTTTTAATATTTGTTATTTTCATTATGCTACTTTCTAAATACTACGCAGATAGTCCACGTGGGGTTGCTACAAGAACTGCAGAATTGATTAATAAAGTTGAACTCAATAAATCTAAACAAATAATGTTCTCATTAATATGCTCATTAGTATTTTTAATTGTATTTTGCTTACCATTATTTCAACTTATTTATTGGCAGTTATCTGAATCAAGTATCAATCTTCTTAGTAATGTTAACTTACTAATTAATTCTTCGATTCTAGGTTTCGCCGTTGGTATTTTTACAATCTTTTTCGCAACTGCTCTTTCACTATCCTATAGACAGTCAAATAAATTAAAATCATTAATTTCAATTTCTACATCAGGTTATGCCATCCCGGGGTCTGTAATATCTGCAGGACTTTTAATTGGCTTTGATGCTATCTTTGGAACTTCTATTACAATTTATGGAATATTTGGTTTAATTCTTTGTTTAAGTTTGAGATTTATGACACCTGCATATAATTATTCTAGTTCCTCTTTGGCTAATATATCCAAATCATCAGAAAATGCATTGTCTCTTATTCCAAGCAATCCTCTAAAAGCATTTATTGCATTTTATTATCCACAAATGAAATCAGCCTTATTTCTAGGATTCATGATTGTCTTTATTGAGTCAGTAAAAGAACAACCTGCAACTCTTCTTTTAAGGCCAGTTGGATTTGATACCCTTTCAACTAAAATTTATAACTTTACAAGTGAGGGAGAGTGGGAGATGGCAGCAAGTCCAAGTATCCTATTGATATTTCTAAGTCTAGCATTTGTATATTTAATCAATAAAAGTATTGAGCTAAATACTAAGTAAATCCATGCACGAAAATGAATACAGACTGAATGTTGGTGTAATTGTTGCCAATAAACATGGAAATTTATTGTTATGTAAAAGAAAAGGTATGAATAGTTGGCAATTTCCTCAGGGAGGCATTGATTTTGGAGAAAATTCCTTGAAAGCTGCTAAAAGAGAACTTTTTGAAGAAGTGGGCATAAGCTCAAAATCAGTAAAACTTATCGATTCGATTGACGATTGGTTAAAATATGATATCCCCAAAACAAGCAGAAGAAAAAAAATATTTAAAACAAATTTTAAGGGCCAAAAACAAAAATGGTTTTTATTTAAATTAAAAGAAGATGTAGAAATATCTTTTGATAATGACCCTGACAATGAGTTTGATTCTTTTAAATGGGTATCCTATTGGTACCCTCTCAATGTAATTATTTCATTCAAAGAAAAAGTCTATAGAGAGGCATTAAATAAATTAAAATATTCTTTCTGTAAAGAGTTTAATAATGTTTGATGAAATTTTAATATTTGGGGCGCTAGGCATCCTTTCTGGATTACTAGCTGGTATGTTTGGTATCGGTGGGGGGCTTATCATGGTGCCAGTTCTTATAGGTACATTTATTAATCTTGGATTTGAAAATGAGATCATTGTTCAGCTTGCAATAGGTACGTCAATATCATGTATCATCTTTACAGGGCTTTCTTCAGCAAATGCCCATAGAAAAAAGAATTCAATTGATATTGATAGCTTCAAGCCTGTTGCGTCTGGAATAGTATTTGGTGCATTCTTAGGAGCGCTATTTGCAGTCCAAATTGATGGATTGATATTAAAAATTACAATTGCAACATTTGTATTAATTGTTGGCATGGATATTCTTTTAAATAAAGATCTTTTGCAGAATATGTTTCGTCTAAAACCGAAATCAATTTTTGTTGGTTCTGGTATAGGCTTTTTGTCCTCAATTTTAGGCATTGGAGGAGGAACTTTTTCAGTTCCATATTTCAAGGGTTCTGGGCTCAATCTTACATCTGCAATAGGCACATCAGCAGCATGTGGAGTGCCTATAGCAATTTTTGGGACATTAGGATATGTTCTTGCAGGCATTAATCAAAATATGTTACCTAATTTAAGTTTTGGATATGTCTATCTACCAGCTCTTTTAGGAGTTTCTCTTACAAGTATTTTTTCTGCAAAATATGGAACAGATATCGCTCATTATTTATCTCAAGCAACTCTGAGGAGACTTATGGCAGGTTGGTTTTTTATAATATCAATATATATGTTTGCAGTATGACGATAGAGCTATCAAATTTCTTTAATAACCCTACTCTTATTGAGCTTGGACCATTAAAAATTCAGTACTATGCAGTGACATGGTTGTTATCTGCATTATTAATTTACGTTTTTCTAAAAAATAACAGAACTATAAAAGAGATAGGTCTTAATAAAGATGAAGTAAATGATATGGTTTTTCTGTATGGATTATTCTTTGGAGCGATTTGCGGTGGAAGAGTCGGTTACATGTTCATATATGGGTCAGAACAGTTAATGAATAATCCCTTATCTTTATTTTATGTTTGGCAGGGTGGACTGAGCTTTCATGGTGGTTTAATTGGAGTAATTATTAGTCTAGTTATCTTTTGTTATAGGAAAAATATAGAGTTATTAAAATTACTTGATGGTGTTGCTTTGGCAATGCCTATTGGTCTTGGCTTGGTAAGAATTGGTAATTTTCTAAATGGTGAATTATACGGTAAGGCAACAAATGGCGATTGGGGTTTTATTTTTCCAACTGACCCTTTTGGAGTTTTAAGACATCCTTCACAAATTTATGAGAGTTTTGGCGAAGGTTTATTATTATTCCTAATTTTATTTGTGATCAGCAAACAAACAAATGTAAAAGGTATAGTTTCTTCATCATTTCTTATCTTTTACGGATTAATAAGATTTATAATTGAGTTCTTTAGGCAGCCAGATGCTCATATTGGTTACATTGCCTTTGACTCATTAAGCATGGGGCAAGTCTTATGTATACCAATGATGATTATTGGATTTTTTATGTTGTTATATTCCAGGAGAAAAATATGAAAGCATACTTAGATCTTCTTCGATATATATTGGAAAACGGAGAAGAAAAAAGTGATAGAACTAATACTGGAACAATATCATCTTTTGGGCATCAGTTTGAATTTGACTTAGAAAAAGGATTTCCAGCTGTAACTACTAAATCTCTTGCATGGAAAGGCGTTGTATCTGAGCTGTTATGGTTCCTAGAGGGCTCAGATGATGAGAGAAGACTTGCTGAGATCCGATTTAGCAAAGATAGATCTGAATTAACTAATTTGGAAAAGTATTCAACAATATGGACTGATAATGCAGATAATCAAGGCAAAGAATTAGGATACGAAAATTCAGATATCAAAAAGATTCTTGGTCCAGTTTATGGCGTCCAATGGAGAGATTGGTGTGGAATTGATCAAATCAAAGATTTACTAAAAGGATTGAAAGAAAATCCTGATGGTAGAAGACATATTCTTTCTGCTTGGAATGTTGGTGAAATAGAAAAAATGGCTCTGCCTCCCTGTCATGTAATGTCACAGTTTTATATTCATAATAATTCTATAAGCTGTCATATGTACCAAAGAAGTGCAGATATGTTTCTTGGAGTTCCTTTTAATATAGCAAGTTATGCTTTGCTCTTGTCTATTTTTGCTCAGATCCTAGATTTACAACCAAAGAGATTTATTCATTCTTTTGGCGATGCTCATATATATAAAAATTCAATTGATCAGGTAAAGGAACAAATATCCAGAGAGCCAAAGCCACTTCCTAGCCTTAAAATTCCTAAAATTAATTCTCTCGAAGATATAAAAAAATACAGCGTAAATGATTTTATTCTAGAAAATTATAACCCTCACCCTCCTATAAAAGCAGAAATGGCAGTATGAAAAAAATAATTTCACATGTAGTTGCTCTATCAAATAATAATGTAATCGGTGTAGATAATATGCTCCCATGGAACCTAAAAAGAGATCTCCAACATTTTAAAAACTATACTACTAACAAAATTCTACTCATGGGAAGAAAGACATACGAATCTATAGGTAGGCCACTTCCAAACAGAATCAATTATGTAATTTCAACAACAATAGATAGAATTGATGGGGCAGAGGTTTTTAAAAGCTTAGATGAAGCTTTAGATGCTGCAAATAAAAAATGTAATGATCACGATGAATATAATGAAATTGTGATAATTGGAGGTGGTTATCTTTTTAGAGATACCATAGAGATAACTAATAAATTAGTCCTGACCAATGTAGATTGTGAAATCGAAGGAGATGTATTTTATCCAGATATTGATTTTAATCAGTGGCAGGAAATAAGCACAGAAAAATTTTCAAAAGATATTGATAATGACTACGACTTTAAAGTTAGGATTTTAGAAAGAGTTTAAGATGAAGAATTCATCTGAATATAGTCTCTTCTTAATGCTAGATTTTTAACTCTAATTTCTTCATTTTCGGTATATTTTATCCAGTTATTTGCTTGTGTTTTAACTTTTTTCTCTTTGTCTCTTGCTGCAATTCTAAAATTTTTCTTTGCTTCTTCAAACTCTTGAAGTTCAAAATATGCCTGACCAAGAGTTAAATGTACCTGCGAAAGATTACCTACCTTCCCTTTCTTCAAGCCTTTTTTTATAGCATCAACTGCTTTTTCAACTTTATCTTCAGACAAATAAAGGTTGCCTAAAAGAACATATGACTTGCCATCTTTTGACATTTCTGCAGCCCTTTCAAGAACAGGAATTGCCCTATCGATTTCTTGTGCCATTCTCCATGAGTCTGCAAGTACTTTTAAATTCTTTTCATTGCTTTTAACAACAGGAACGATTTTTTCTTCCTCTGTTTTTTCATCAACAATAGTAATCATTTTGTTTTGACCAGAAACAAGAACTTCAGCTGCCCAGTAAGGATTCTTATTCAATAATAGAAGTTGGGCAAGAGCTAAATACTCACCCTCTTTATCAAGAAAATCTTTTTGATAAGCAGTTTTGAGAGTAATCATATAGTCCCTTTCCCTACCTAACTGACCATATGCTCCACCTAGCTGTATAAAATATAATTTTTTTGGGTAGAGATTTACAAGAATTTCATAAATTGGTACTTGCTTTAATAAAGCTTCTTTTTCACCTATTTCATCTTTTAGCTCACTATAGCAACCTGCAAGAAGAGCATACCAATTCTCTCGAGGTTTATAGCCCTCCTCTTCAGCCATTGATATAGCTGTTTCAAGTGATGACAAAGATTTCCTAAAATTACCAACCGCAAAATATGCTTGTCCCAGAACCGAGTAAGCCTGCGCTGTGATTGTTTCAACCTCATTCATCCATTGAAGTATTAAATTTATCCCTTTTTGATAATTTTCTTGCGCCAAATTTAACTGAGCTAATGAAAATAATGCACCATTTCTTAAACCTATGGTTACTTCAGGTTCATTCATTACATTTGTATATGCAACCATTGCTTGAGGATAATTATCATCTTGCATATATACATATGCCCAAGCATTCCACATTACAGATCTATCATAGCTCTTTAGGCTATCTTTATTATTGCGAAGGTCTGTTAATACACTTAAAACTGTTTCCATATCTGGAGCAGGTTCTCCATTTTCGTCTACTTCTTCAATTGCCTCATAGACTTTAGCCATTTTTTTTGCAGTTGAGGTTTGCAGCGCTCTTGCCTTTTTGTATTTAATTTGCTTCTTTGTCTCTGTTTGAGATTGTGCTTCAACCTCTAATGAAGAAAATACAAAACAAATTGCCAAAACTGAAAATAAATATGTTGATATACCTTTTGTCATAATCTATATTTTATTCTTCATCTAGTATGTATGTAAATCTATGAAGAACTCCACTAACAGGAACTGCTTTTCCATCAACAATTTTTGGTTTGTATTTTAATTTTAAAGCAGCCCTAGAAGATGCGCTATTAAACATTGTACAAGGTCTAAACTCAGTAGCAGGATCACTTGGATTAGTATTTGAACAATATCCTTCAATAGTATTTGCGTCTTCAACGCTACCTGTCTCAGTAATAGTAAATTCTACTAAAGCATATCCCATTGTGCCTCTTTCTTGAGCTCTTCTGGGATATATTGGAATAACTTTAAATAATGGAATATATTCACCATCTCTAAAGAATGATCCTCCTGCTTTAAAATTTGCTTTTGGTTTTGCAACAGAAACATCTAATCCGGCTAGTGGTTGAAGATCTAATTCTGGTTGCGCAATATCTTCAGGCTGCTCTTCAGGCTTTTCAGGCTTATCAACTTCTGACATAAATGTATCTATATCTCTTTCTGGCATAACAATATCTTGAAGTTTTACAGAAGTGTCTTGTTTTAATCCACTATCTCCTAGGGCAATTAAAATAACCATTACAAAAAAAAGAGTTAATGTAATTACAGATGAAAATCCAATCCCAGCTGCATATTTGTTAGCATTAAAAGTCTTTACAAAAATATCATGTATAGGCTTTGTAACTAAACTAATTGCGGTAAGGACTTGATTCATATTCTATTTAGGTTCTGATGCTAGAGATATGGCATTAACTCCAGCTTCTCGAGCTCCATCCATAACTTTAATAATAGTATCTGCTACTGCCCTTTCGTCTGCTTGAATAACTACAGATCCTTGTGGATTGTCTGCAAGCATTTTAACAACATTTGCCTTAACCTGCCTTACATCAATTCTTCTTCCATCCATATAAACTTCGTCATTTGCTCCAACCGCAATTAAAATTGCAGCATTTTCTTGAATTTCAGCAGTATCTGAATCAGGTCTATTAATTTCCAATCCAGGTTCTTTTATAAAATTAGCTGTTACGATAAAGAAGATTAGCATGATGAAAACAACATCAAGCATTGGTGTTAAATTAATTTCGCTTTCTTCATCCTTAACAGCAGTACTTATAGCATTTCTTCTCATTTTTTTGTTCTCCTATAATTCTCTTTTAATTAATTCTCTTAAGTCATTTGTATGTCTGTCAGACGCGCTTGATAAATATATAGTGGCAAATACACCTGATAGAGCAACAACCATACCAGCCATTGTTGGTAGTGTTGCCTTTGAAACACCTCCCGCCATTGCCCTAGCATCACCTCCTCCATTAAAAGCCATAACTTGAAAAACCTCAATCATTCCTGTAACAGTTCCTAACAAACCAAACAATGGTGCTAAAACTACGCAAGTTTGGATGATCGATAAATTTTTATTTATTTCAACTTTTGCTTGAGAAAGCATTTTTTCTCTAATTTGAAGGGCATGCCATGAGGTTTTATCAGTTCTATTATTCCATTTTGCAGACAAATCTTGAATATAAAACTCATGGGCATGAGAAAAATACCATATTCTTTCAAATATCATTGCCCACATAAAGAAAACAAGAATAGCAATTAACCATAAAACACTACCACCCGCTTCCATAAAATCTCTTATGGACGAGAATGCTTCTGTGATAGCAAAAAACATAATTAACTATTAACTACCTTCGGCTCTCTCTGCAAGAATACCTGTACTTTGTTCCTCAAGTACACTAATTATTCCTTTAGCCGAAGAGGCTGCGAAAGAATGAAGAAGTGTAGTAGGTATTGCAACTAGCAAACCTAAAACAGTTGTTACAAGTGCTTGTGAAATACCACCAGCCATAAGTTTAGGATCGCCTGTTCCATAGAGAGTAATCATTTGGAAGGTAACAATCATACCTGTTACAGTTCCCAATAAACCTGCAAGAGGTGCAACAACTGAGATAATTCTAACTGCGCCAATACCTCTCTCAATTGATGGTCTCTCAGCCATAATAGCTTCAGCAAGTTTTAGCTCTAGTGTATCAATATCTTTACTAAAGTTTTCTTCACCAACCTTAAGAACTCTTCCAAGAGGATTTCTAACATCTAATGTTTTAGAGCCAGATTGAGCTCTTACTGCCTTACCAAGAACATATAAACTCCACAATTTCCAAAACGCTAAACCAATACCAATTAAACCAACAAAAATGATTGCGTATCCAACTTCTCTACCTTGTGCAGCTCTCTCAGCTAAAGAAGGAGTCTGAATTAAATTAGCTAAAAGACTTCCTCCAGTAGGTCCTGTTGGATCAATACCAAATCTAACTTGCTCTCCAACATCAGCATTGCCAACACTCTTCGCAGTTTTTGTAAATCTTCCAGCAGGTTGTCTCGGTAAAAATGCGTATTGCCCTGTAGAAGCAATATACTCTAAATATTTACCATCACAGACGGCATTGAACAAACCAACTCTTGTAACATTGCATGTTGAAGACTCGCCATCAACATCGATTACAGTTGTATCAAAAGAAACCACTTGTCCACTTGCAACCATCTCTCTTTGAAGTTCATACCATAAACCTTCAATTTCTCTGATAGTTGGTAACTCAGTAGTCTCTGACATTTTTGATGTAAGTGAATTTAGGAAATCTACTCTATCAAGACCATATTGAGGGCTTGTCAAAGAACCAGAAAATTGTACTGCTGCTTCACCTGCTGAGCTTTGAAGATGACCAAATAGTTCAACCAAAGATCCAAGTTCTTTTTGATATGCTTCCTCTTTAACTCTTAAGATTTCTTCGTTCTTTTTATATTCAGCCTCAAGCTGATCAGCAATTCTTTCTTGTCTTGCTAGTTCTCTTTTTTCAGCGGCTAAAATTGCAGCTTGCTCATTTTTATTAGCCATAAACTTAGCTTCACGTTCTGCATTTGCAGATTGCTCTTTGGTTTTACCCTCTTTAACAAGTTGAAGAAGCGCTTCAACAGTAGATATTTCTGTTTCATCACTCTCAGATTCTTGTGCAAATATAAAAGTATTAAGTGTTAAGGATAGAACAAATAATATAGGTAAGTACTTTTTCATTATGCCTCTCCTTTCACAACTGGCATCAACAACATATCTGTTGGTGCTAATTTTTTAGCCATTCTGATGCCATCTCTAATAGGCTTTCTGTAACTTCCAGGGAGCTCTTCCCAAGTTCCAGTTTCATTTCTTCGTAAGTATCAATTTTACGTCCATACTCCGCTTCAATATTATATGCTTCAAGAACTTGTCTTACTTGTTCAGATGCAGTTACTTTTGGTTTAGCTAAAGATGATCTTACTAAATCAACTCTAGCTTTTCTTTCTTCAGATCTAAAAGGAGTATCAAGATTAATGAAAGTTTCTAATGTATCAAGCATTTTTTCAGCCAAAGGCGGAATTTGTCTTTGCATTACAACAACTTGAACCAATTGCTCATCAAGCTTATCCATTAGATCCAATTGAGCTTGAATTTGAATTCTTTTCTGTTCGTTATAAAGTTTTAATCCTTCAACTTGTTTATTAACAACTTTATATTCGTTAACGATCTTGTCAGTTTGTCTTTCCGTCTGATCAATTTTATCTTGAGAATTGGCTGACAAAGTTTGATTTTCTCTACCAACTTCTAGGACATTCTCCATATTTACTTCTGCTATGATTTCATTAGCGTTAATGCTAATTGAAAAAATAAAGCAAAAAAAAGCTGTTAAAGATTTATTCTTTATTAATTTAAACATTATGTACTCCCTTAGGTCAGAATATATTAACAGTCCTAACCTAATAAATAAAATGTTTGCTGCATTTTAAATTCATTCCTATTTTACCAATAAGATAGTGTTTTCTGCTAATTTATAAATAAATCAAAGAAGAGATTATATCTTCTAGTTGTTGAAAAGCTTAGGAAAAAGCATTGGGGTATCTTTCTTGTACTTCTTATATTCATCATTGTCACCCCATTTTTTATTACTTCTATCTTCAAGCATCCTTACTCCACTTACGTATACTAGTAAAAAATAAGTAAATAATGGAGATATTAATGTAATCATTTGAATTCCCTCAAGAGATGAAAATGAGATAATAGCAATTGCAAACCATAATAATATTTCTCCAAAATAGTTAGGATGGCGTGATCTTGACCATAAACCTGAAGTAATAAACCTGTTTTTATTGGCCTCAATTGACCTAAAAGCTGATTTTTGGTTATCAGCAATAATCTCAATGGTAAATCCAAATATAAATAAGATTATTCCTAAGTAGGTTAAGAAATTCATTGCAACACCGTAAGGGCTAGATATCGCAACTAGCGCACACATTGAACATAATGTTACCCATGTACCTGAAATAGTCCATGTCATAAAAAATTGTGAAGCTGATGGCTTTATTGTCCTAAATCTCTTGTCCTCTCCATCTTTTTGAATTCTCATAAATAAAAATGTCCCAAGTCTTATTGTCCAGAAGGAAATAAGTAAGGCTAAAACTAGATTCCCGATATTGTTAAAAATAGATTGATATGAACTAACGAAGGCAAACCATACAACTGTTAGATAAGTAATACTTCCAGTTAAATCATAAAATTTTTCAGTTTGAAAAATATAAGCTGGAATAAATGCGATCCAATGAATAAAAAATGCAATTAGTACAGCATTTAAAACAATTTCATTGCCAGAAAGATATGCAATGCTACAAGGGATTAAGAAAGAAAAAATCGATATAATAAAAAATATTATTTGTTTCATATGATGTGCCTCAATACTAAAATAACATAAAAATAAAGCTAAAATGAAAATTTCAACAAACCAATTTAAAAATGGTACAAAGCTATTAATTGATAATGCTCCTTGCTCGATTATAGAACATGAATTTCATAAACCAGGAAAAGGTCAAGCTGTAATGAGAGTTAAATATAAAAATCTTCTAACTGGAAACACAAATGATAAAACTTTCAAGTCAGGAGAAAGTGTTGAAGCAGCAGATGTAAATCATAAAGAAATGGAATTTTTATATAAGGATAATGATTCTTGGCACTTTATGGACAAAAATAATTATGAGCAAATTGAAGTTAACGGATCACAGATAGGAAATGCTTCAAAATGGTTAGTTGGACAGGAGAAATGTGAAGTTATTTTGTGGAATGGTCAGCCTATTCTTGTAAATCCTCCAGTGATTGTTGAGCTTAAAATTATCAAAGCAGAGCCTGGAGTAAAAGGAGATACTGTTTCAGGTGCAACTAAAACTGCAAAACTTGAAACAAATGTTGAGGTTCAAGTGCCTTTATTTGTAAATGAAAATGAAATAATAAAGGTGGATACTAGGGACATGACCTACGTAGGGAGAGCAAAGTCTTGATTGATGAAATTAATAAAGAAATAGAAATATTTCTATCTTCAATTATAAATAATAAGAAGAATATTGATTCTATTATGGAAAAATGTGCTACTTCTATAACAGATGATCTTAACAAGGGTCATTTAACTACAAATGTATGTATGATCACGGCAAGCATACTAAAGATTAATCCAAAAAAATTAGCCGAGGAACTTAAAACAAGATTAAAAAAAATTAACAAATTTGATAACGTGGAAGTTGCAGGGCCAGGATTTATAAACATCTCACTAAAGAGAGAGAATTTTGCATCAATAATTGAATATATTAATAAAAATAAGGATTCATTTGGCAGGTCTGACATTGGTAAAAAAAATAAGATACAAATTGAATTTGTTTCCGCAAATCCCACTGGCCCTCTTCATGTTGGCCATGGAAGAGGAGCTGCCTATGGTGATGCAATTGGTAGAATTCTTGAATCAACAGGCTCAATAGTTGAAAAAGAATACTATGTTAACGATGCTGGAAGACAAATCGATATTCTGACAGCAAGCGTCATATTAAGATTAATAAAAAATGATATTAATAATTACTTTCCAGCCAATGGATATAAAGGGGAGTACATTGATGAAATTGGAAAAAAATTAGATAAGAAATTAAAAATAGATGACTTCAAGTCAATTTCAATCAAATCCTGTAAGGATCCAGAAGAAGAAATAGATAATATCATTCTTGAATTAGAAAAATTAAATAATAATTCATGGAATCTCATAAAAAAATTCTCATTAAAAGAAATTGTTAAATCAATTGAGGATGATCTAAAAGCATTTAATGTAAATCACTTGGAAGGATTGATGATGACTCATCTGATATATCTTTGTCAGTAAATAAACTAAAAAAAGATGGTCATGCTTATGAGAAAGATAAGGCCACCTGGCTCAATACAGACATAAGTGGTGATGATAAACATAGAGTTTTAGTTAGAGATAATGGAAAGGCAACATATTTTGCCTCTGATGTTGCATATCATAAAAATAAGATTGATAGAGGTTTTGACAAGCTAATAAATATTTGGGGAGCCGATCATCATGGATATATTAAGAGAATAGAGGCATCTATTGAAAACCTTGGGTCAAATAAAGACAAACTAATTGTAAAACTTGTTCAATTTGCAAATCTTTTCAAGGATGGAAAAAAGGTCAAGATGTCCACAAGATCGGGAGAATTTTTTACGTTAAAAAATCTTATAGAAGATATAGGTTCGGATGCTGCGAGATTTTATTATTTATCAAAGCAAGCTGATCAGCACTTAGATTTTGATCTTGATTTAGCAAAATCTCTGATTCATGAAATTTCAAAATTTCCAGATATTGTAAATAAATCTGCAAATACCCTTCAACCTCATGTAATTATTTATTACTTAAAAGATTTATCTCAACTATTTCATAGTTTCTATAATGATAATCATGTCTTGTCTGAATCTGAAGAAAATATACAATCAATTTTAGAGTGCCTAATAGCTGTAAAACAAGTTATTTCAAATGGTTTAAATTTATTAGGAATTACTCCAATGAAAAAAATGTAAGCAAATGAAAGACTTTGCAAATGTTAAACGTAATAAATCAAAAAAGACTAAAAGAAAAACTGTTTTTACATCAAAAAAGCCATCAGTAAGGACAATATCTGCTAGCGCCATCCTGATATTAATTTTTATAGGCGTAGGTCTAGCCTTTAGTTCAATATTTCTATTCAAGACGAATGTTACATCAATTAAGAATGTCAATACTTCTAACACCGTAAACATAGACTTCCCTTCATCATTAATGGAAAATTCAGTGCTTATTGAATTTAATGAAGAAAATAATTCTTTAGAGTGTCAGTTCTTTGTCCAAATTGGCGCATACGGAAATAGAAAATATGCTCTTGAGGCAATTAAAATGCTCAATAGCGATATTGAAAGCCTATCAATTAACGAGGTGTACAGTACACTTTTGCCTGGAAAGCTATTAAATAGTGTAATATCAGGCCCTTATATAAATAGATCAGCAGCAAATAATGCTAAAGAAAAAATAACAAAGAGAGGTTTTGAACCACGATTAAGAACTGTATGCAAAGAGAACTAATTAAAAATATTAATACCATTAATAGCAGTATCGATGAATTGTGCTCATCTATTAACAGAAGAAGAGATGAAATAACTTTAATTGCGGTTTCTAAGAAAAAAAGCTTTGAGCACATTAAGATAGCTCTTGAGAATGGAATCAATAACTTCGGAGAAAATTACGCACAAGAGCTTCAAGAAAAATCTTCATTGATAGATTCAGATAATATTGTTTGGCATTTCATTGGGCCAATTCAATCCAATAAAGTTAAAGTAATTGCAAATAATGCTGATTGGATTCATACCCTCGAAAGGGAAAAAATTATTAGGAAATTTAATGATGAGTGTAAAAAAATTAACAAAGTAATAGATGGATGTATTCAAATTAATATTTCGTCTGAAAATTCAAAAAGTGGATGCAGTCCTGATGAGCTTTTTGATATAGCAAAATTAGTAGAATCTATGGAAAATATTAATTTAAAAGGCATAATGGCTCTCCCAAAACTAACAAATGATAAAAAAGAAAGAGATCATATGATGGAAGAAGTTATAAACTTAAGCGTCAAGTTACAAAAAATTTATCCTAATGCAAGTGCTGTCTCACTTGGAACGACTTCGGATTACGAGGATGCCATAATTCATGGATCTAATATGCTTCGAATTGGTGAATCAATTTTTGGTAAAAGATCATGAAAAATATATTATTTTTTGGTGGTGGTAATATTGCACAAGCTTTAATTTCAGGACTCCTATTGAATGGAATGAGCAATAAAAATGTTTTTTTTGTAGACAGGAATCCTGCAAATCAAAAAAAATTAAATAGCTTAAAAGTTAAAAGCTTAAAAAAATCAAATTCTGATATAGATATAGTTATTTTATCTGTAAAGCCAAAAGATGCTATCCAAGCATACAAAGAAATTTTAAATAACTATAAAAATCCTAAAATTGTAAGTCTTGTTGCTGGTATAAAATCCTCTGCATACACCAAGCTGGATAGTAGAACTGAATTTATGAGAGCAATGCCAAATACTGCATCAAAATATGGATATGGAATAACAGCTTTATATAATTCATCTTTCAAAAAAAGTAACTTTAAAAAAGCATCATCTATCTTCTCAAAAGTGGGCACAGTTATTGAAGTAAATAATGACTCAAAAATAGATACTTTTACTGGAGTCATTGGAAGTGGTCCGGCATATTTTTTCCAAACTCTGAAATCATTTGAAAAAAAACTTATGAGATTATGCAACCAAGATAAAAAAATTGTTAAAGAGATTATTGGTAATCTTATGAAAGGTGTTGGCTCATCCGTTGAAAATGATGGTGATTTGGATAATCTAATTCAAGCAGTTGCTTCTAAGAAAGGAACAACAGAAGCTGGACTAAAGTCACTTAAATCCAATAATTTAAATCAAATCTTTGAAAAAGGATTAAATGCTGCGATCAAAAGATCAAAGGAAATTTCAAATGAATTCTAATATGCAAATACTTGGGCTTATTTTAAGTATATTAAATTACGCCGTTGTTTTTCTTTTCATCTTTAATTTATTGAAAGTAAATTATTACAACCAAATTGTTTCAATATTCGTTAAAGCTTATAGCCCCATAGCAAAAATATTTTCACCCTTACCAATTCAAGCTCTTAATATTTTAATCTTGGCCATAGTATTTAAGCTTTCATCTCTTGTCATATATTTTGGTGATCAGTATGTACTTACAACATTGTTAGGGGTGGCAGTAATTCAAACTATAATGATTATTTTAAGGATTATATTTTTTGCAGTAATTGGTGGCGTGATCTTAAGTTGGGTATCTCCATCAAACTCAAATGCTTTTTTAGAGTTAATTGAGGAAATATCTTATAAGTCTTTAATGCCAATAAGGAACTATATTCCATCAGCTGGAGGTCTGGACTTTTCTCCTCTTTTTGTTTTGATTTTAATTAATCTAATTGAATCCTTCTTATCGGATATGCTTAGGTCAATAGTATGAAGACAGAAACAAAATTAGTTCATTTTTCAGAAGGAATTGAGCTTGAGTCAGGTGAGAAGCTAAATTCATTTGATTTAATGATAGAAACCTATGGTGAACTTAATGAAGGTAAATCAAATGCAGTTCTTCTGTGTCATGCATTTTCAGGCAATCATCACGCAGCAGGAAGTTCTGAAGATTTTGGAACTGGTTGGTGGGATCAATTAGTTGGTCCTGGTAAATCAATCGATACCAATAAATATTTTATTGTCTGTTGCAATAATCTAGGTGGATGTGCTGGTTCCTCGGGACCATCTTCAATTAATCCTTCATCGCAAAAAATATTTGGAAAATCTTTTCCTCAAGTAAGTGTCCTGGATTGGGTTAACTCACAAAAAATGCTTATGGATAAATTAAACATAGAGTGTTGGCATTTTGTAGCAGGTGGCAGTCTGGGCGGAATGCAGGCTCTGCAATGGTCAATTTCATATCCAGATAAGGTTAAAAAAGCTGGAATTTTTGCTGCAGCTGCAAAATCTAGTTCTCAGAATATTGCTTTGAATGAAGTTGCAAGAGAATCTATAAGAAAAGATGAGAATTTTCATAATGGAAATTATTATGAGCACGACGTTATACCTAAAAATGGGCTCAAGACTGCAAGAATGCTTGGTCACATTACATATCTTTCAGAAGAGCATATGGATTCAAGATTTGGGAGAAAATTTCAAGATGAAGGTTCAAAAGTTGAAGAGTCTGTGAGCTTCGAGGTTGAAAATTATTTGCAATATAAAGGTGAACAGTTCTCAGAGCTATTTGACGCGAATTCATACATTTTAATGACAAAAGTAATGGATAGTTATGATGCTGGAAAAAGTAAAACGCTAGATGAGGCTTTAAAAGATGTGAAAGCTGAGTTTTTAATTGTGGGTTTTTACTCAGATTGGCTATATCCACCAGAAAGAGGAAAGGAAATACAGATTGCTGCAATGAATAATAATATAAAATCCTCTTTTGTGGTTCTCCAAGGGGATCATGGACACGATAGTTTTCTTTTTAATTCAGAAACTTACTCAAATTTAATTACAAATTTCATAGAATCATAATGGCTATAAAACTTTCAAAAATTATAAACAGCTGGGTTCCGGAAAATTCAAAAGTGATTGATTTTGGTTGTGGTGATGGATCTTTATTAAAAGAATTATTTGAAAATAAGCAAGTGCTTGGATACGGCGTAGAGATAAATGACATAAAGATAGAGAAATGCATTGAGAAAGGCATACCTGTAATAAAACTTGATATAGACAAGGGCCTAAATGACTTTATGTCATCAAATTTTGATTTATCGATTATGGCCAGATCAATTCAATGTCTTAAAAATCCTGACCTTGCTCTTAACAGAATGTTGGAGTTATCAAAAAGATGTGTTGTAACTCTTCCTAATCTTGGCTATTGGAGATGTAGAATAAACCTTGCGTCAGGGAAAATGCCAATTACACCAGAGCTGCCGTCTAGCTGGTATGAAACAGAAAACATTCACTTGTGTACTATCAAAGATTTTGAAAATCTTTGTTTAAAAGAAAATATTAGAATTAAAGATAAAGTTTTCATAAATAGAAACGGTGATCAAGGCGGTTTATCTAAAATCAATCCAAATTTATTTGCTGTAGAAGGAGTCTATTTACTTGAAAGGTAATGATGACATTCTTATTGCCTCATCAAATAAAGGTAAATTAGAAGAATTTAAAAAACTATTCAAAAATCATAAAGTTTTTTCTTTATCCGACCTTAACATAAGTGATGCTATAGAAGATGGAGACTCTTTTTTAGAAAATGCAATGATTAAAGCAAAACATGGCGCCAAGGAATCTAAAATTTATACGATTGCAGATGATTCTGGAATTGTAGTCCCTGAATTAAACTATGAACCAGGCATCTATTCTGCAAGATATGCTGGTGAGGGTGCTAGTGATAAAGATAACAGAGATAAGATTATTGATAAATTGATTGATAAAAAACAAGAGTGTCTTGAAGCTTTTTATGTTTGTGTTCTTGTTGGACTAAAGAGTCCTAATGATCCGATGCCAATAGTAACTCAAGGTAAAATTTATGGGAAAATATCGATAAATAGTTCAGGGGAAGGAGGATTTGGATATGACAAAATCTTTTATCCTGATGGCTATGACTGCTCAATGGCTTCTTTAGACCAACAAATTAAAAATAAAGTTAGTCACAGAGCCATTGCTTCAGAAAAATTTATAAAATTGTTCAACAATCGTTATTAAACTTTTTCATAATTAAATTCAAACAAATCTCTGCCCTCATCTTTCCCTCTTCTTTCAAACTTAGAAAGGGAATCTTTGTAAAAAGATTTGTTTAAAGATGGCTTAAATAATTTATTTTCTTTAAATAATTCAGAAATACCTTCTGCATAGTTTTCCCAATCTGTAGATATGTATACATTTGAATCATCCTTCATAAAATCGTGAATCATTTTTAAAAAGGATTCATTTATTAGTCTTCTTTTGTGATGTTTTTCTTTTGGCCAAGGATCAGGACAAATAATAATCACTGAATCAAATATTTTTTTTGGGCTTTGATCTAAAAGCAGTCTAATATCGTCTGAAAAAATTTTTACGTTATTAATATTGTTTTCTTTTATACCCGAGACCAAAGTCCCTATACCTGACATGTAGACTTCTGAACCTATAAATAGATAGCTAGGATTATTTGTTGCTTGAAAAATAATATTTTCAGCATTACCAAAACCAATTTCTAAATAACATTTATCAAACTGTTTGCTAAGATCTTCTATTTCCTGAATATTTTTTACAGAAAATTCTGATAAAGACCTTAAGCTGTGGGTCTGCTTTCTAGTTATTCGGCCTTTTCTTTTTACAAACGAAGGAAGAAACTTTAATTGCATTGCTAAATGCTAGATTTATGCAAAATCTACCATAAATGCTTTTAATTTTTTAAGTGCGCTGTTTTCAATTTGTCTAATTCTTTCAGCAGAAACTTTATATTCATCAGCTAAATCATGAAGAGTAGCCTTTTCATCTGATAGGTATCTTCTATTAAGAATATCTTTACTTCTATTATCAAGAGTTTTTAGTGCAGCAAGGAGCTCTTCTTTGTTAGATTGTTCTACTTGCTCTGATGCAACTAAAATTTCAGGATCATATCTTTTATCTTCTAAATATTGAGAAGGAGACATAATTTCTTCATCATCACCAGAGGGAACTGGTGAATCAAATGATGAATCATTTGAAGATAATCTATTTTCCATGTGAAGTACATCTTTGACCTCAACATTTAAGTCAGATGCTATCTTCTCAGCTTCTTCTTTAGACAACCAGTCTAATGATTTCTTTTTACTTCTAAGATTGAAGAATAGTTTCCTTTGCGCTTTAGTTGTAGCAATTTTTACTAATCTCCAGTTTTTAAGAATATATTCATGAATCTCAGCCTTAATCCAGTGAACTGCAAAAGAGACTAGTTTTACGCCCCTATGAGGATCATATTTATCTACAGCTTTCATTAAGCCAACATTACCCTCTTGAATAATATCTCCCAATGGCAATCCATAACCTTGATATGATCTTGCAATGTGAACCACAAATCTTAAGTGATGAATCACGAGCTGTCTTGCAGCATCTAAATCATCTTCCTCATATAATTTCAAAGCAAGTTCTTGCTCCTCTTCCTTAGTAAGAATAGGTATTGAATGAACAGATGAAAGATACGATTCAATATCTTTACCTGGACTATTTAGTTGTGAGGGTTGTAACTGTGTGCCCATAATATAAATAAAGTATATAACTAATTATATCAATTAATTATGAATAATAGGAAATTATACCAATTTTTTAAAAAAATCTCCTAAAACAGGTAAAAAATCACTTTTTATTGAATCATTTCTAAAGGCTATAAAGTATGGGTTTAGTATTGAATCCTCCTTTGCATAAGCTAATTCGTCATAATCATCAATTTTTATAACACTTCCACCTTTTTGATTAAGCACTGCGTGAGCAGCAGCTATATCCCATTCAGAAGTGGGACCAAATCTGGGATAAATGTCTGCTTCATTATCTGCCAAACTACATAGTTTCAATGAACTACCCTTCTCGATAATCTCATAATCTATACTTTTTGACTCTATATAATTAAGAAAAGCTTTATCTTTGTCACTTTTATGACTTTTACTCATTACAATTCTTAACTTATCAGAAGCATCATTTTGTGAGTGTACATCTTCAAAAATAGAACCATGCCAGATTTTTCCAGTTACAGGTGCGCCAACAATACCAAATATAACTTTTTTATTGTTAATCATTGCAATATTTACGGTAAATTCCCCAGTTTTATTAATAAACTCTTTAGTCCCATCAAGTGGATCAACTAACCAATATGTTTGATCTAGACTTTTTATTAAATCCTCGCTAAAAGTTTCCTCTGAGATAATTGAAATATCCTTTGAAATTTTTTCTAGTGAATTCAGTATTATTTCATTAGATCTTTTATCTGCTTTTGTTAAAGGAGAGCCGTCTAATTTTTTTTCTTGATCAAAGTTATCAGAATTATAAATCTGCATAATTTCATCTGAGGCAAAATTAACGCATTCTTTTAAATCATCTAAATGATTATCAAAAAAAGTTTTACCTACCATTTTATTCAAATATTACAACTTTGGTTATCAAGATTTTTGTAATCAATTGCTTCAAGGATTTTATAATGAATGTCTGTATTATCCATCAATCCTTGGAATAGTTCTGCTCCAGGACCATAAGCATGAACACCCACAGGAGTCGAGGTGTGTTTTCCAGTCCCCCATTGAACAACAACTTTGTCATCGTCTTGCTTAAGAATTTGTAATCCTCCAGTTTCATGATCAGACGTCACTATTAACAGTGTCTCGTTATCTTCATTTACAAAGTTAATCAAATCTTTAATGGTTAAATCAAAATCTTTAAACTCCTCTATCATTTCATTTGCATCGTTATCGTGTCCAGCCCAGTCTATTTGACTACCTTCAGTCATTAAAAAGAATCCACTACACTGCTTGTTAAAATGATTTAATACAAAATTTGTCATTTGTCTTTGAGTTGGTTTTTCATTTGATCGCTCAATACCGTTATCGTCAAAAAGACCAATAAGCTTTTTAGAATGATCAAAATTTAATTGCAGAGACTCTTTTTCAGTGAGCACGTAGTGTGTGTCATTAATTTTATTTAAATCAAAAAATTCTTTACCTCCTCCTAAAGCAATATCAATTGAAGAATTAATAAGCTGATTGGCTATATTTTTATATTCATATCTGCTATCAATGTGAGCATATAAAGCTGCAGGTGTCGCATGAGTTACTGAAGATGTTGCGACTAAGCCCGAGGTGTAACCTTTTTTATGAAGCATTTCTACAATGGTGTCTAATATTTTTTTGTCTGGATCTAATGACAAATATCTATTTTTTGTTTTATACCCAGTTGCCCATGCTGTTGCTGCTGCTGCCGAATCTGTATATGCATTGTTATAAGAATGGGTTAAAGAGGTACCGACATATGGGATTTGATCAATAAAAAGTCTATGATCTAGGCCACCAATTGCAATTCGGGACAAAGTAATTTGGTTTGGTCCAACCCCATCTCCAATAGCAAGAATTATATTCTTAGCTTTTAAATTATCAGGAAAATCTTTTATTTTAATAAATTCTGTTTCTTTTGAACCGATTGTAATCGACTCAGTTTTTTCTGAAAAATTACATGACGTAACTGATAATATTAATAAAACAAAAATATATTTCATAAATAGATTATGGATTCAGAGTTTCTTTTCTTTTTTGAATAGCTTCATCCTCAGATTTAGGCATTTTATCATATATAGATAGTTCCCATCTTCCGTATGTTGGGTTTGTAATCATGAACCATTTTGATCCCCACATATCAGAATATTTTTTTGCTAATTTTTTTCTATCAGAATGAAAAACGTATGCTTCTTTAGTTGAAATGAAATCTGTAAGCTGGTCTCCAACTAAAAGAACTATCCTATAATCATCAGCAATGTATTTTCTTCTTTCGGTTTTATCTCTAACATTTTCATCTACTCTCATTAATAAAGTATTTTTATTATCATCAAAAGGTAATCCCAATCTTTTTAAATTTTTAATTGTGGGTTCTCTAAAAGACTCGAGCCTATTTGTAACATAGAAAATTTTTACATCACTATCGTTTGCATAATGTAGAAATTCATAGGCGCCCTCAACTGCAGATGCATTTGATTCATTGACCCATTTAGCCCACCCATTTGGGTATGATAAGCCTGATAATATAGTTCTGGATTGGAAGGATGAGTTATCTAAGACCGTTTCATCAACATCCACAATTATTGCAGGTTTTTTGCTTGAGAAATTATTTTTTTGCTCTAATGCTGCAGTCCATGTCTTGTCTTGAAGAGCCATATCAAGTGCTTTTGAAGCATTATTAAATGTTTGAATATTATTTGCAGCAAATTCTGTAGATGTTTGAACGTAAAGCACTGATAACATTGATTGTTCTTGAAATGATTTATCTTCTTCAGAAGCATAGGAATATCCATAGGTTATTGTAATTAATAAGAATAATGTATGCCTTAGTGATTTCATTGTTTAAGAGCATTATAATGCTTAGATTATAATTAAGTTAAAAATTGTTTATGGATAATAAAATAATAGAAAATTTAGAAAAATTAAAAAAAATGCTTGTTCTTCTTAGCGAAGAGAGAAAAGTTGTTTTATCTCATCACAAAACATTCGAACATGTGGAAAAAATGAGATCGATTGTTAATGAATCAATAGAAATGGTAAATAAATCATGAAAAATAATAAATATAAATGTTTCGACCTTAATGTATCAGATAACATAGCGAATCTTGTTTTATCTAGACCTTCTGAACTAAACACTATGTCTAGAGATTTCTGGGTTGAGCTCGGAGAAATACTAGAAGAAATTAACAGAAATTCTGATATACGAGTTGTTGTTATGTCATCGACTGGTAAGCATTTTTGTGCTGGAATGGACTTAAGCGCATTTTCAAATGGAGTTGAGGACATTCCAGATGATAAAAAACCTGATAGTGCGAGAATTGGAGAAGCTTTGTACAGAGTTGCAAAGGAACTTCAAGGATATATTAGTAATTTAGAAAAAATTAGAGTTCCTGTTATTGCTGCTATTCAAGGTGGCTGTATAGGAGGTGCTGTAGATATGGTTACAGCATGTGACATCAGGCTTGCATCAAAAGAAGCTTTTTTCTGTATACAAGAAATTAATATTGGTATGGCAGCTGATGTTGGAACTCTTCAAAGACTGCCTAAAATTATTCCTGACTCTAAAATGAGAGAGATGGCATATACAGGAAGAAGAATGTATGCAGAAGAGGCAAAAGAGTCTGGCTTAATAAGTGACATGTATGAAACTCAAGAAGAAATGCTTGAGGGTGCTAATAAGTTAGCAAAAGAAATAGCTTCAAAATCTCCAGTAGCAATATATGGACTTAAAGCAGTAATGAATTACTCAAGAGATCATAGTGTAAGTGATGGTCTTGAATACAATGCTTTGTGGAGCGGCGCAATGCTAAGTCAGAAAGATATGACTGAGGCTATAACTGCTAATATGGAAAAAAGAGATGCATCATTCGATGATATGGTCGATGTTAAAAAGTTTAATGAATCGAGCTCTTAAGATTTTCTGAGAAATACTGGAACAGTTGATGAAGATTCAGCTTTTGAGTACTTATATCCATCCACATCAAACCCAGATAAGTCTTCAAAATTAGTTACCTTATTTTGAATTATCCATCTAGCCATAAGGCCTCTAGCTTTCTTTGCATAGAAACTTATAATTTTATAATTACCGTTCTTGTAATCTTTAAATGTTGGAGTAACAACATTAATATCTTCAGGTAATTTTCCTAAAACTGTAAAGTACTCTTTTGATGCTAGATTAATTAAAAGATCTGACCTTTGATCTTTCAATTCATTTAAAACATTTTTTTGAACTTTATCACCCCAAAATTCGTAGAGATTTTTTCCTTCTGAAGTTTCTAATTTTGTTCCCATCTCAAGTCTATAGGGCTTCATTAGATCCAATGGTCTCAATCGTCTCCTTTAAAAACAAGCATTGAAGGCTTCGAATCAGAAGATATTTTTTTTGCTGGAGACCATGATTGGTATCTGTCGAAGTTCAGCGTGGCAAGTTTATCGCTTAACCCCATTAAAGATGCAATATCTTTTGGTTCTTTTGTTCTTAAGTTACTAATAAGTTTTGAGGATTGACTCAAAAATGCAGGCACAGAATGATCATGATTTGATTCAAATTCGTAATCAAGTGTTTTTGCTGGAGAAAGTACTATAATCATGGCTGTATTTTAACCAATAGTTAGAGACATACAATAATGTATTTAGAAAAAGGCATAAATTCTTTAGGAAAATTCATATCATTGATGATTCCAGTAATGACAATATTGATGGTAGTGATAATAGTAGCAAGATATTTTTTTGGTATTGGACTCACAGGAGTTCAAGAATTGGTTATGTATCTTCATGCATTCATATTTCTTGGTTGTGCTGGATATGTTCACTACAAAGATGAGCACGTTAGAGTGGATATTTTTTATAGAGGCTCATCTAATGCATATAGAAATAATGTTAATTTTATTTTAAGCCTTTTCTTCCTACTACCTGTTTGTTTTGTTATTGGTTTTTATTCTTTAGAGCTAATTGAGATGTCTTGGAAAATTAGAGAGGTTTCAACAGAGGCTGGTGGTCTTGATTATGTTTACATCCAGAAAACATTAATCATTCTTTTTCCGCTTACTATGATTTTAACCTTTGCATACCAGCTAATTAATAAAAAATGGAAATAGTTCCTCTTCTGCTGCTGATAATAATCTGTGCTGCTTTACTGGTAGGCTTTCCTGTGGCGCTTACTCTGGCAGGTGTATCAATAATATTTGCATTGATTTGCATTCCCTTAGGAATTTTTGATCCGACTATTTTTAAAAGTATTCCAATTAGAATTTTTGGAATTATGAATAATGTAACGTTGCTTGCAGTTCCTCTATTTATTTTTATGGGAACTATTCTTGAAAAATCTGGTATTGCTGCAAAGATGCTTGAAAACATGGCAAAGGCTTTTAGAGGTATAAAAGGCGGATTATCTATATCTATAATTATTGTTGGCGCTTTACTAGCAGCAAGTACAGGTATTGTAGGTGCCACTGTAGTAACTATGGGTCTAATGTCCCTCCCAATTTTAATAAATCAAGGATACGATAAAAGCTTTTCAGCTGGGTTGGTTGCATCCACTGGGACTCTTGGACAAATAATTCCACCATCTATAGCCTTGGTTTTACTTGGTGATGTTATGTCAAATGCTTATCAAAGAGCTCAAAATGACATGGGTATATTTTCTCAACAAACCGTAACTGTTGGAGATTTATTTGTAGGAGCTATTGTTCCTGGAATTCTGATGTGTATTGGGTATCTTGTTTATACACTATATAAAAATAGCAATAATTCAAATATAAAAGATTATTCAACAGAATTTGCTCTAGATAAAGTTGAATTATTTAAGACGCTCGCGCTTCCAATAGTTTTAATTTTTTTAGTTCTAGGTTCTATATTTTCAGGTATTGCAACACCTACAGAGGCGGCTGCAATTGGAGCATTTGGTGCTTTATTGATTGCATTAGTAAATAAAAAAGTTAATTTACATTTCTTAAAGGAGACTTCTGAAAAAACTGCAATTGTTTCAACAATGATATTTACAATTCTTATTGGTGCTTCAATTTTTTCACTAATTTTTAGGGGAGTTGGAGGTGATGAGTTAATTGACCTAATTTTCAATTCTCTCCCTGGAGGATCACTAACTGCACTAATATTTGTCTTAATTATTATATTTTTGCTTGGTTTTATTTTAGATTTTATTGAGATCTGTTACGTAATAGTGCCTTTAATAGCGCCGCCCCTTTTGATGATGGGCTTTGATCCTGTATGGCTCGCTATTTTATTTGCAATAAATTTGCAAACATCATTTTTAACTCCACCGTTTGGATTTTCACTTTTTTACTTAAGAGGAGTTGCTGATGAAACAATTCAGACCAGTGAAATTTATAGGGGTGTTATACCTTTTATATTAATTCAATTATTTATACTTGCTACAGTTCTAATGTTTCCAGCTATCATAATTTAATCAAGTAAAGGATCTTTTCCAAATCTGTTTTCACCCTCTGTTCCTTTTTGACAATACCAAATAACCAATACAAAAATTCCTATAATTGTTAGAAATATGAGATACCACCAACCACTTCTGTCTGTATCATGAAGTCTTCGTATTACAAGTGCAACAGATGCTATTGTAAGGAAGATTTGTATAGGCACTATGAGAAGCTGGATTGTTGTCATAGACAAGCCAGCCAAAGCTCCAAAAAATCCGACAACAAAACCAAGAAGAGATGAAATTACAAAGACTGAAAGTACAGCCCACCAATATTCTGAGCGAGAACTTCTACCCTGAAAATCTCTCCATCTTAAAAAATAACTTTTTGTAGCCTGTACTAGTGTCATAAGTTAAATTTAACTTATACAAAAAATTAAGTCACTTTTAATAATATAAAAATAATATAATTAGATTTTATAAATAATCTACGCTATGCCTGCATTATTTTTTTCTAATACTCTCTCCGCTCTATAACTTGATCGAACCATAGGACCTGAAACAACCTCTAAAAATCCTTTCTTGAGGCCAATCTGTCTATATCTCTCAAATTCTTTTGGCGTAACCCATCTCTCAATAGGGTGATGATTTCTAGTTGGTCTTAAATATTGTCCAATAGTAAGAATATCGACTTTATTTTCAATAAGATTATCCATGGTCTTTTCTATTTCTTCATCCGTCTCTCCTAGACCAAGAATAATACTAGTTTTAGTTAAGACTCCAGGATTAATGCGTTTAGATTCTGCAAGGACATCAAGTGTTTGTTGATATCCTGCTCTAATGTCTCTAACCTTATGAGTAAGTCTTTCAACTGTTTCAATGTTTTGAGCAAAAACTTCCAGTCCACAATTAACTAGAGTTTTAATTGAGGATGATAGTCCTTTGAAATCAGGAGTTAAAGCCTCAACAGCTGTGTCAGGATTTAATTCTTTAATAAGATTTACAGTATTTGCAAAATGCTGTGCACCACCATCAGGAAGATCATCCCTATTTACTGAAGTTAACACTACATACTTTAGCTGCATTATTGAAACCGCCTTAGCTGTTTTCATAGGCTCGTTTTTATCAAGCCATCCATTAGGATTACCCGTATCAACTGAACAAAACTTACAAGCTCTTGTACATACAGAACCCATTAACATAAAAGTAGCAGTTCCTGCTGACCAACACTCGCTAATATTAGGGCAATGTGCTTCTTCACAAACTGTATAAAGTTGCTTACTTTGAACTTGTTCTTTTACCTTATAAAAATTAGGATTTAACTCTGCCTTAACTTTTAACCAACTTGGTTTCTTTGGTGTAGGAATATCAGCGTACTTATTGAGCTTTTGACCATTTTTTATACCCTTTATACCATCTCTATTTGTAATTTTTGCAGTTGCTATTATTTCCATAACTAAAATACTTTTCTTAATAAATCTATTATGATTTCATGCAATTGTAATTTAGAAATATCTTTATTTAAATCCTTTATCTGAGTAACTTCAAGGCCTTTATAACCACAAGGATTTATTTGTTTAAATGGTGATAAATCCATATCAAAATTAATGCTTATTCCATGATAAGACTTTCCTTTTGAAATTCTTAATCCAATTGAAGCAATTTTCTTCTTATCAACATATACACCAGGAGCTCCATCTTTAAAATTACATTCTATAGATAATTTTGAAAGTAGCTCTTTAACAAAATCTTGAATCGTTGCAACAAGTTTATTGGGGCCACAATTTAACTTCTTAACATCGAGCAAAAAATAAATAATTATCTGACCCGGTCCATGATAAGTTACTTCTCCTCCTCTATCAGACTGAACAACAGGAATTTCCTTTGACTCTAATATATGCTTTTTATCAGCAGCAGTTCCTAAAGTAAAAATAGGTGGATGTTCAAGTATCCATATCTCATTTTTAAACTCATCATCATTAATATGAGCTCTCATTTGCTCTAGAGTTTCATGATAATTAACAATACCAAGAGATTTAAAAGTTAAGTCTTCAAGCACTATTTATTTCTTGATTCAACAAAGGCATCTTCAGATATCTCATGATATGCAGATACATTATTCTTAAAGTTTAAATAAGATTCATAAACTTTAGCTATTGTTTCATCTTCCTTGGCCAGATCATCAAGAATTTTGTTAGATATTTCTCTAAATTCTTCGATTACATCATCAGGCAATCTTCTTAACTCGACACCGTGAACCTCAACAAGCTCAGTAAGTGCCTGATTATTTTTTGCTAAATATTCGTCAAGCATATCCTGATTCACAGCTTTTGTTGCAGTTTCGATAATAACTTGAAGGTGATTTGGTAGAGAATTCCATGCATCAATATTAATTAACAGTTCTAACATAGGTCCTGGCTCATGCCATCCTGGATAATAATAATATTTTGCTGCCTGATGGAAACCAAAGGTTAAATCATTGTATGGACCTACCCATTCAGTAGCATCAATTACTCCTGTTTGAAGTGCAGTAAAAAGCTCTCCTCCTGGAAGTGTTACTGGGATTCCACCAGCCTCCTTTAATACTTCACCGCCAATTCCAGGAATTCTCATTTTTAGTCCTTTTACATCCTCTAAAGAATTAATTTCTTTATTAAACCAGCCAAACATTTGTGTACCTGTATTTCCTGCTGGAATAGGATAAATATTAAATGGAGCATAAATTTCTCTCCATAATTCTAAGCCTCCGCCTCTATTTACCCATGCATTAATCTCATCTGCGGTTAATCCAAACGGAACACTGGTAAAAAATTGTGCGGCTGGAACTTTACCTTTCCAGAAATAACCTCCACTATGTCCCATCTGATGAGATCCACTTGATACAGCATCAAATACGCCAAATGCAGGAACTTGTTCTTCTGCACCATAAACTGTAATTTTCATTTGGCCATCACTCATTTCCTCGACAAGGTCTGCAATTCTTTCTGGAGCCATTCCAAGTCCTGGGTAATTTTTAGGCCATGAGGTTACAAGGCGCCAATTAAAGGTTTCATTTTTATCAATTGATTGCGAATCAATATTTTTAGATTCATCAGAGCAACCAACTAAAAAAATTACAGAAAATATAAGAATTATTTTTTTCATTATAGTTTTTCAAGATTTGCGTAAGCCATTACCAACCATTTTGTTCCAGAAGCATCAAAATTTACTTGAACTCTTGCTGAATCTCCTGAACCTTCATAATTTAATACTATTCCTTCTCCAAATTTCTTGTGTTTTACTTTCTGGCCAAGCGCAATTCCGATTTCCTCCTCAAACTCCACTTTAGTTTCATTGAAGTCTCTTCTATTATAAGGAATATTAGTTTGTGCTCTAGGTCTTATTTCATCAATTAAATCTTTGGGTATTTCTCTTAAAAATCTTGAGGGAGGATTAAAAGTATCGTTCCCATGAAGCCTCCTGGACTCAGCATGCGTTATATATAGCTTTTCCATTGCTCTTGTAATGGCAACATAACAAAGTCTTCTTTCTTCTTCTAATTGAGATGCACTTTCCATTGATCTACCATGCGGAAACAAACTTTCTTCTAAGCCGGTTAGAAGGACTAATTTAAATTCTAGACCTTTTGCAGAATGCATTGTCATAAGTTGTACAGCATCATCATGCTCAGCAGCTTGTCTATCGCCGGCATCAAGAGAGATAACATCAAGATAGTTTTCTGCAATTTCAGTATTTGTTTTTTCTTCTTTAATACTTTGTTCAAAATTTTTAGTAGCCGTTATTAATTCTTCAAGGTTCTCTGTTCTAGTTTTACCTTTCTCACCTGCCTCTTTGGCATGGTATGAATAAAGGCCGGATTCTTTGATAATAAGTTCCATTAAGTCTGATAAGCTATTTTCTTCGATGAAAGACTTACAACCCGCAACAAACTCGAGATAATCTCTTAATCCAGATCCGCCTCTTCCAGAAATTGATCCCTCATCAATTAATTTGGCTGATGCTTTAATGTAAGAAATATTATATTTTTGAGCCGTTTGTCGAATTTTACCCAAAGTTTTCTCTCCAACTCCTCTAGTTGGATTTGATATTGATCTTTCAAAGGACGGATTATCGTTATTGTTAAATATTATCTTTAAATATGCGATTGCATTTTTTATTTCAAGCCTCTCATAGAAGCGCAAACCTCCGTAAATCCTATAGGGAATACTTATTCTTAATAGAGCTTCCTCTATAGCTCTTGATTGTGCATTAGATCTATACAGAACCGCTGTTTCTTCATATGTCCCACCTTTATTCATCCAGTCTTTAAGAACATCTGCAATAAATCTCGCCTCGTCTTGTTCATTGTAAGCTTGATAAAGAACTATTTGTTCGCCTTCAAGTTTTTCTGTCCATAAATTTTTACCAAGTCTATCTTTGTTATTATCAATCAATGCATTTGCGGCATTTAGAATGACGTTAGTAGATCTATAATTTTGTTCAAGTCTAATTATCTCTGTATTTTTATAATCTTCTGTAAAAGAATTTACATGCTCAACTTTAGCTCCTCGCCAACCATATATGGACTGATCATCATCACCAACTGCTGTTACATTTGCATCTTCTGATGCTATTTCACGAAGCCATTTATATTGAATAGTATTAGTGTCCTGAAACTCATCAATAAGAATTGATTGGAATCTTGATTGAAAAAAAGTCTTAACTGAAGGCGAGGTAACTAGTATTTCATATGACTTTAAAAGAAGTTCACCAAAATCAACTAGATCGTCATTTTTACAAACTTTTTCATATTCTTTATATATCTTATTAACAGTTTCAGTATAAAAATCTCCTTTTTCATGAACATCTTTGCTCCTTAGCCCATCATCTTTCCATGAATTGATTTGCCACTGACTCTGTCTAGCCGGCCATGTAGCTTCATCCAGGCTGAGTTCTTTTGATATTCTTTTTACTATTCTTAATTGATCATCTGAATCAAGAATAGTAAATCCACTCGAGAGTTCAGCCTCTTTATGAAATCTCTTAAGTAATTTATGAGACAGTCCATGAAATGTACCAACCCAGGAATCCAATATTGGTGATTGAAGAAGTTCTTCAATTCTAGATCTCATTTCATTTGCTGCTTTGTTAGTAAAAGTAACTGCCATTATTGCTGATGGATTTCTACCTAGTGCATCGACCTCCCATGCAATTTTATGAACAAGAACTCGTGTCTTACCTGAACCGGCTCCAGCTAAAACAAGTAGATGTTGCTTTTCAGAGGTAACAGCATTCCTCTGATCATCATTTAAATTATCTAAAATATGAGATACATCCATTTAGGGATTCATTTTTTTCTTTAAGTTATGCAATGGGTATTAGCGAACCAACGCTTATAAGATTTTGTAAAGCAATTGGTTTTTCAGGCTTTCAAGAGTTAAAAATAAATCTCTCACAACAACTTGCTGCTGATGATTATTTTGTAATGTATGAAATTAATGAAAATGATTCTATACATGAATTATGTGAAAAGGTATTTGATACCACTATTAGTGAAATTCTAAATGTAAGATCTCAAATAGATCAAAATATTTTGGAAAATGCTATTGAAACTTTAGTCAATGCCGACAGAGTTGAATTTTATGCTTTTGGTGGTTCTGCCCCTGTTGCAATGGATGGGCAACATAAATTTTTTAGACTCAAAATTCCATCATCTTATATATCAGATCCCCATCTTCAGTTTATGTCTGCTAACTCGCTCGAAAAAAATGACGTAGTTGTAGTAATTTCTCAATCTGGAACAACAGCAGCATTAATTGATAGTGTAAAAATTGTTAAAAAAAATGGTGTTAAAGTTATTGGAATAATGCCTGGTGATACACCTTTAGCAAATATATGTGACTATCCCTTAACAATTAATGTTGGAATAAATAATAGAATTTCAAAACCTCTTACTTCAAGAATCGCCTACACAGCAGTAATAGATGTTTTAACAATGGGTGTCGCTCAGCTTAAGCCAGAAGCACAAGATCACCTCTATAATATTGCTGATAGTCAAAGATCTTTGAAAGTTGATAATTAAACCTGGAGTAAAAAATAAATGAGTGAAGAAATTAAAAAATTTTTTAGAACATATACTGATTTTGTTACCAAAGTAACGAGTGATCCAAGCTTAGATTTAGAAGCATTAAAAAAAAGCTTTATTGAAATTGAAGAAAAGTCAGACATTAAAACACCTCGTCTTCTCACAGCTGCTCTCGGATTAGGAAGTGAAACTGGTGAATTTGTTGAAATAGTTAAAAAGATGTTTCTTCAAGGAAAGCCGCCCTCCGATGATAATATTTTCCACATGAAAAGAGAGCTTGGAGATATTATGTGGTATTGGGTAACTGCTTGTGCTTCACTAGGCTTAGATCCATATGAAGTCATAAGTGAAAATCAAGAAAAACTTGCAGCAAGATATGGTGAAAAATTTGAAATAGAAAGAAGTGAAGTCAGAAAAGATGGAGATTTATAGATAATATGTTGATTCTATTATCTTCATTATATTTTTTTTATGGTTTTATTCTTTTTTACACATATTCAAAAGGCTTTAGCCTCCTTAGGTATTTGTTAAAAAGAAAGAATATAAATGTTCAGCTCTCAATTGAAATTATTTTTATAGTCATATCTTCATTAATTGTTTTTACATCACAGCCTACTAATTGGATTGTCGGCATAATTATGTTATTTCATGTTTTTGGAGTGATTTGGATAATTTCTAATCCTGACAGCTACTACTCGATGGCTAAAGATCCCTCCATTGATATGGACTCATTGGAGGTAGCTACTGCGATGATCGTAATTGGGATGGGTGTGTTTGTATATTTTTCAAGAATTATCTAAACAATATCCTTTAATCTTTTATAAAGGCTAGAGGTATCCCATTTTCCACCCCCTGCTCCTTGTATTTCTTTATAATAATTATCAATTATCTTGGTAACTTCTATATTAATATTTTCTTTGGATGCTTTTTTTATAACTATATCGAGATCCTTTTTCATTAAATCGACAGCAAATCCATGATCATAATTATCTTTAAGCATAGTCTCCCATCTATTTTCCATCTGCCAAGATTGAGCAGCTCCCTTTGAAATTACCTCAATAACACTCCTTATATTAAGTCCAACTTTATCTGCAAAATTCATTCCTTCAGATAAGGCCTGAATCAGTCCAGCTATACATATTTGGTTAACCATTTTTGTTAATTGACCAGACCCACTAGGACCCATATATTTATAAAATTTAGAGTAGGTATTTAATACATTTTTTACCTTTTCATAGGATTGCCTTTCTCCACCAATCATTATTGATAATTTTCCTGACTCGGCGCCTGATTGACCTCCAGATATTGGAGCATCTATAAAACTAATTTTTTTTGGTTTAAGTAATGAGCTCAGCTCAATGGCTAAGTCAGAGGATGTTGTTGTATGGTCAATTATAATTGATCCTGGTTTCAAGAAATCAATTGCCCCATCTTGTCCACAAATTATTTCTTTAACGTCCTTGTCATTACCAACACATAAAATAAGTATTTCAGAATTACTAGATATTTCTTTAATCGAATTATATGAGGTTCCAGAAAAGTTCTTTTTCCATTTTTCACTTTTTGAATGTGATCTATTAAATACTGAAACTTCAAAAATTTTTGATAAGTGTCCTGCCATTGGGAAGCCCATGACACCTAGGCCTATAAAGCCTATGGTCTTATTCATACAATAAAGTCTTCTCTATTTTTTTTGGCAGTTCTTCTTGTACCGTCTTTTGACTTATACTCTTGAGTTATTCCTTTAGTTCCTTCAAAGTTTTTCAACAAAAGCATATAAATTGCTGACATCACAATCCATAAAATGGGAACTAATATTATTGTCTCAATCATAAATTAATTAGCTTTCAATTCTTACCTTAAATTTTTTAAAAGCCTCTTCATATTCTGACTTAATTCTTCCAACAAGTTCTGCAACTGATGGTGAATCCTTAATTCCTCCAATTCCTTGACCAGAACCCCATATATCTTTCCAGGCTTTTGAATCAGTATTTCCTCCAGAACCAAAATTCATTGCAGATTTATCTGCATCAGGAAGATTGTCTGGATCAAGTCCAGCATTTTTAATTGAGGGCTTTAAATAGTTACCTAACACGCCTGTGAATAAAGAAGAATAAACTATATCGCTTGCTGCACTTTCTTCAAGCATCTTTTTATATCCAGGATCAGCATTTGCTTCTTCAGTAGCAATAAATCTTGTTCCTAAATATGCATAATCAGCTCCCAAAGCAATCGCAGATGCAACTGAATGACCATCACCTATTGATCCAGATAAGATTACTGTTCCGTCAAACCATTCTTTTACCTCACGTACCAAAGCAAATGGAGATAATGCTCCAGCATGACCGCCTGCTCCTGCACATACCAGAATTAATCCATCAACACCTTGTTCTGCTGCTTTTTGAGCGTGTCTAACATTAATTACATCATGGAAGACAAGTCCACCATAACTATGAGCTGCTTCAACGATTTCAGCTGGTGGTCTCAATGAAGTTATTATTATTGGTACTTCATGCTTTACACATGTTTCCATATCCTGCATTAGTCTGTCATTTGAGGCATGACATATTTGATTCACTGCAAATGGTGCAACTTTTGCATCAGGATTTTGGTCTTGATATTCCTTTAATTCACTTTTAATTCTTGTGATCCATTCATCAAGCACATGTTGGGGTCTGGCATTTAGCGCAGGAAAAGAACCTACTATTCCAGCTTTACATTGAGCAATTACAAGATCTGGACCAGATACTAAAAATAAAGGTGCTCCAATAACTGGCATACAGAGTTTATCTTTTAACTGAGTTGGTATCCCCACTTTTATCTTCCTATGAATTTCCCATATATTCTAATATTTCCAATAATAAATTAATAATATCTAAATATAAAATAAAAGCTATATCAACTGCATTAGACCACGTATTGTTTCCTAACTGAGATTGCTTCTCGAGATAATCAAAGTCATACAATAAAAATAAAGAAAATAATACTGCGCCAAATATTGCAGATACTCTTACTTTTGGTCTGCTTATTTGCATAAAAAGGCGTGCAAAATTAAATACTATCAATCCAAACAGACTTATTAAAAGAATGTATCCAAATAAAGAGTTTTCAGAAAAAGAATAAAAATCTCCATATCCTATAAAGCCTGTCATCAAAGTCACAGCCAAAACAATCTTCAAAGCTGTAAAGCCATCGTTTTCGTCCATCTCAAGCATAATAAATGCTAATAGGGGTCCAAAGCTGATACTTGTTGCAGTGAAAAGGATAGCTTCTATCCAAATACTTGTATCAAAAAAAGAAATTGCTCCCGTTGTCCCAAAAAGACAAATAAACCAAAATATCATTATTGGCCACAAATAATCTGTTCCTATTGACTCATGCATGTATCCTTTTTTTAACCACTCAATTACTTCATCTTGATTATTTGCAATCTCAGTAATTTCCTCGTTTCCTGACATGTAGATCATTTTTTTTGGGAAAGTATCCTTAATTTTTTTATAAGGTATAAGATCTAACTTTCCTTGCATATTTACTGCACCTCTGAAACATAATCCCAGGAATGAGGTGTTAGATTCATAAGCTATCCTCGCTCTATAAAGACAATAAAAGCATACTGCTATCACTATTCCCAACTGAGCTGACAAGATTATGATTGTTTTAAATAGCAATGAAGTTTCTAAAAACATTTTTAAACTCTATCATGATATTTTTGAAAAATAATATTTGATATATATAAATATTATTTATTTTTTTTAATAAAATAAGCTACTGTATGATCATTAAAAGATTTGTGACCTACTTCTTCAAATCCTAATTTCGTGTGAAATTGTATAGATGGCCTATTTAAAGGAATCGTATTTATTTCACAACACAAAGGTATTTTATTTAAGTCAGCTGTTTTTTGAATGAGGCTATAAACTTCTTCTCCAATACCTTTTCTTCTCATATCAGTTTTTATTGCGATGCGATCAATATATAGAAATTTATCCAGCCTCTGACTAAAGTATTTATAGTTGCTTGATTTATATGCCGACCCCTCTCTTAAACAAACTATAAAACCAATTAATAAATGATCAAAAGTTACAACAAAACTATCTTCACTCATTTTCAAAAGTTTTGCTAAATCATCTACCGAGTTCAAACTTCCTACCTCGGGAGTATTAGATTGATTTAAAAGATAAGCTTCGTTTAATAAGTTTGTATCAGAATTTGATAAAAATTTTTGAATTTTATATTCAAGTAAAAAACTCACGAATAAGTTTCACCTATTATTTTTATAAGTTGCTGATTCCGTCATTTATCTTTTTTAAAGCATCAGCTATAAACAACTCTTTTGTCATAGAATAACTTGGATGTCCCATGGTTGATAAATCAGATGCCTTTTCTTTAGCCTTATCCATTAAAGCATCTTGATCAACAACTTCATCCATCAATCCAGCACTTATTGCATTTTCAAGTGAATACATTTCTGCACCTAATACTGCTCTATATTTGTGATCCTCAGTTACTCTGAATTTGATTAGCTCAAGAATTGGAGGAGGAATCACCATGTTGGTTCTCATTTCATTTGCCCCGAGCATAAAATCTCCTTTAACACCAATTCTATAATCGCAGCAACACAGCAAAAAAGTTCCAAGTGCAACCGCATGTCCAGAACATGCAGCAATGACAGGTCTAGGAAAAGAGAAAATTCTCGATAAAAGTTTAAAGCCTGCCAAGGTCATTTCTTGAATCATTTCTATATCACCGCCTTGAATGACTTTTAAATCGAAACCTCCTGATAAAATACCTTCCCTTCCAGTAATAATTAGACAGCCGTTTTCAGTTGAGACTTGGTCTAAACATTCGTTAATTTCTTTAGACATTTTTGATGAAAAAACATTTGCTTTTCCATCATCAAGAGTAATTATTGATATATTCTCTTCTACCTTAAGTGTTGCAAGTTTTTCTGACATAATAATAAAATTGTTTTTAGGATTTTATCATGATTAAAAAAATACTTAAGGGCTTAGGAAGACTAGCTATTCTTTCAATAATTCTTACATCATTATATTTGATAAATCTTTTCATAATGAAACCATATTCAATTGATCATTACTTAGGAAAAGAGCTCGTATTTGGATTGATGGATTCACCTGAAGCGATGACATATATTGGAGTATTTGATAAGTTTAATTGGCTGACAAAACATAATTCAAAGCTATCTATACCCAAAGAAGATGATATTGAAAAAAATATAGAGGATTTAGAAAAAAGTCTCAAAACACTTTATAAATATAATGACTCTAACTTATCTGATAATCAAAGAATTACAAAAAAAATTGCCATATTTGATCTAGAAAATTCCCTCAAAGAGCTTAAAGAATTTCCATATTTAGATTATCCATTAAATCAAATTGGAGGAATTCATCTTAATACGGTTGAATTTATGAGTGGCATGCATCCAATAAGAAATAAATCTGAAGCAAAAGACTACATAAAAAGGGTTAATTTAATTAAAGAGGTATATGGTGGAGTTCTTAAAGACCTCGAAAAACAGGCTGAAAACAAAATATATCCTCCAGAATTTGTCTATGGTCACGTAATAAAGCAGTTAAACGAATTTATTGATTATTCATATGATGAACACCCCTTATATAGTCAATTTATGATGAAAATAAATAAACTTGATCTCACAGATGAGGATTTAAAAAATCTTGATGAACAAATTAAACAGGCTATTGATAAAAGTGTAACTCCTGGTTTTAAGCTTTTATTAGGATTTATGGAAAAGACACAAAAAAATGCAAATAAGAATCATGGCATATGGTCACAACCAGGAGGAGATGAGTATTACAAATTGAGAATAAGGACATACACAACTACAGATTTCTCACCTGAGGAAATTCATCAAATGGGTTTAAGTGAGGTAGAAAGAATTTCAAACAGGATGAGAGAGATTTTAACAAGCCTTGGATATGATACTACTAAAAGCGTGGGCGAGATTATGAATGATCTTAATGAAAATCCAGACTTTTTGTATGCAGATACACCAGATAGAAAAGAAATAGTTGTTAAAGATTACACGGATATGGTAAATGAAGCTATTGAGGTTATGACTGATTATTTTCATACAATGCCTAAATCAGAGGTAATTGTAAAAGCAGTACCTGAGTATTCAGAACAAACTGCTGCTGGTGGTTATTATCAAGCACCTGCACTTGATGGAAGTAGGCCTGGAGTTTTTTATGCTAACCTCTATGACATTAAACAGACTCCAACCTATAGCATGAGAACTCTTGCATACCATGAAGCAACACCCGGTCATCATCATCAAATTGCTCATTCGCTAGAAAACGACAGTCTTACCATTTATAGGAGATTTGGTTATAGAACTTCGGCTTTCTCAGAAGGATGGGCATTATATTCAGAGCAATTGGCACTAGAGGCAGGATTAGCAGAGAATCCTTATGATGAGCTTGGAATTCTTCAAAGTGAAATATTTAGGGCTGTGAGGTTAGTTGTAGATACAGGAATGCATTACAAAAGATGGACCCGTGAAAAAGCTATGGAATATATGAAATCTAATACAGGAATGTCTGATACTGAAGTTAGAGTAGAAATTGAGAGATATATTGTTTGGCCAGGTCAAGCACTTAGCTATAAGGTTGGAATGATTAAAATGCTTGAGCTTAGAAAAAGAGCTATGGATAAATTAGGAGATAAATTTAATATAAAAGATTTTCACTCTACAGTTCTAGATCATGGAAATCCACCATTATTTATAGTTGAAGAACTAGTAAATAAAATGATCGAAGAGACTCTTAATTAAAATTTGTCTGGATGTTTAGGTGTAAAAGAACTGTAATACTTTTTTAGATCTAAAATATCTTTAACGTTATCTCCTGAGGGTGTAAAAGCTTTTCCAAGCAGAATCTCTTTTTTTGAGAAATCAATCGAGGCAAGAATGATTTTAGTATTTAGCTCCTTTGCAATTCTTAAAAAACCAGTTTTCCAGTTTTTTACTTTTGATCTTGTGCCCTCAGGTGCCATTGCGATCAGTGAACAATCTATCTTTTTTATCTGATCTAAAGCATGCTTAATTATTCCACCAGGTTTAGATCTATCAACTGGTATTCCTCCCATATATCGTAAGAAAGCTCCAAGACCAAAATATTTAAATACAGTATGTTTTCCAATAAATGAAATTTTGGCGTCTAAGCCAGCAAGTGTTGCCACGCCAACAATGCCATCCCAATTAGATGTATGAGGTGCAACAATCACAACAAGCTTACGATTCGCGAACTCTTCAGAAATTATTCCGCTAACTTTCCAGCCTAAAATAGAAAGAATAGTCCTCCCAAGCCATTGAAGCCACCTTGGTCTGTAAGCTCTAAAGCATTGTGGAATTTGTTTATTAGATACGCTTGCCATTTATATTACTTTACGTCTATTAAATTTATCTTTAATCAGGTATGGAATATATATTAAGTAGCATACGATAACTGCAAGAATATATATATCAATCATATGATATGGTGTTTCTCTCATAAAGCCTGTGACATTTGTTCCAGGTGGTTTTTCAGCAACATACCAGTAGTTTGCTGGGGCACCTAATAAATAATTAATGAAATAAATCATAGCTAGAAACATAGATAAAACTATCAAAACCCTGTGCACATCTTTTAGGTAAGGTCTTTGATTGTCAATGATAATTGCATAAGAAACACCCAGAAGAATCATTGCATGTCCTATCATATGCCTTATGTAATGTATGTTTGGAAATCCATATTGTGTATCTGGAGTTAATATAGCCATTCCAGCTCCAGATATTCCAGCAAAAAATGCAAATAGAAAAAACTCTCTTTTCTTGGTGAGAAAATATAACATTACTGAGGCTGATGAGAAGTCACATAAATGAAGAGGTAAACCAAGCTTAATATCATTGAGGTATCCCTCATAATAAAAATCCATAATGTGATTTATTATCATCAATAAAATAAGAGTGATGATTAAAGTTTTTTTTGATCTATCAGCTTTATGAATATAAAAATATGGTAAAAAAACTATTAAAGCAATTGTAATTGTCGCAATGATAAGATGAGAAAAGCTTAAAGGCGTAAATTCAGCCATCTTTATGTGTAAACTTTACCAAATTTGTTATCAATAAAATCTTTCCAAGAAAGACTCTCTTGTTTTGTAAAGCCATTTGAATCAATTTTTCCATCAAGAAACATTTTAAGCACACTACAAGCACCAGAAGCTGTGGTTAATTGAATTGCGCTATATTTTTTATCACCATAAATCTTTCTTAGGTATGTTTTTTCTTGCAAAACACCTTCTATAAGGCCTATTACCTTAACAAAAAAAATAATCACATCATTTTTTGTTCTTGGTACCTCTTTATCAAAAAGTGTCTCCAAGATTTCTTTATTCTTTTTAAGATGTAAATCGTTAAACAAAAATTTCATATGATTTAAGTGTCCAGGATATCTAATAGTTTTATATGTTAAATTTTCTACCTTGTCTTCAAAGGTTTCGCACATGGTTGCACATCCACCACTCGTATTAAAAGCTTCAAAACTTTCACCTTCAATTACTATTTTTTCAGCACCCTCTAAGGGCATAAGTTTCACAGCTTTTCCCTCATAGATGGCATCTGCTTCATTACAATACTCATTTATAAGGCCGTTTGTTGACCAACTTAAATAATAGCTCATCTCATTAGTTGTAAATCTTGGGAGTGCTCCAACACGCATCAAAACCTCACTCACTGAGTCAAATTCTTCCATCATGCCTGCAGCACAAATATTTATTGCTCCCGGAGCTAGTCCACACTGGGGCATTAAGATACTTTTTGATTTAAGCCCTCTAATAAAGTCTGTAGTCTCAACGTCTTCTGTTAAATCAAAATAAGCTATACCTTCTTTTGAAGCAATCCCAGCAATATTTTTATTAACAGAAAAAGGTCCCGCAGAAATTACTGCATCTAGACCAGTTAAAAATTTTTTTACATGCTCAATATTGCTTGCATCAAATCCATCTGTAATATCACCCTGACGTATCTCGTAATCCTCTCTGAGCATTTGTTTTAGGGCCCACCCAATGTTACCACTTCCTACAATACCTATCTTAGCTGTCATCAAACTCAACTCCTTGAGCTAGTGGCAATTCTTCACCATAATTTATCGTAGCTGTAACACGCCTCATATAATTTTTCCAAGCATCTGATCCTGACTCTCTTCCACCACCAGTATCTTTTTCACCACCAAAAGCTCCACCAATTTCCGCTCCACTTGTTCCAATATTTACATTTGCAATTCCACAGTCACTTCCTGATTCACTCAAAAATAATTCTGATTCACGCATATCATTTGTAAAAATTGAACTACTTAATCCTTGTTTAACATTATTTTGCATTGAAATAGCATCTTTTAGGTTACTAAATTTTTTTATATATAGAATTGGTGCGAATGTTTCTTTTAGCATCTCGTCTTCAATTTCATCTACCAAAACCAGGGCTGGTCTTACATAAAATTCATTTGGATCTTCAATTTCTAATCTCTCACCTCCTAAAATCTGAACACCTTTTGCTTTTAGTGTTTCTAAAATAGTTTGCATGGTGTTAAAGCTTTCCTCAGATATCAAAGGGCCAACTTGAGATGTGTCTTTTGAAGGACATCCAATAATAAGATTATTGACATATTCTTTGAGTTTTAAAATACACTCATCATATATTTCCTCATGAACAAATAATCTTCTTAACGATGTGCATCTTTGTCCAGTAGTTCCGCAAGCTGAGAAGGCAACACCTTTGATAGTTAGATCTAAGTCCGCACTTGGACATATGATTGCTGCATTATTGCCACCAAGTTCTAACAATAATTTTCCAAGTCTAGCTGATACAATTGGTGCCAATTCTTTACCCATCTTAGTACTTCCAGTTGCAGAAATTAAAGAAATTTTGCTATCCTCGCAAAGTGCAATTGATTCCTCATTGCCACCCTCTAAAATTAAAATAAGATCAGAAAAATCTTCGCTTACTTTGTCCCAGGCATTTTTAATTCCTTGTGCACAACCGTTTGATCGAGGGCTTGGTTTCCAGATTATGCTGTTGCCACAAACCGCTGCTAAACAGAAATTCCAGGCAAAAACAGCCATTGGAAAATTAAAAGCTGTAATACATCCAACAATTCCTAATGGATGCCAGATTTCTTGAAGTCTGTGATTAGCTCTTTCACTTGGCATAGTTAGTCCATAGAGTTGTCTGCTTAAGCCAACAGCAAAGTCACACATATCAATTGCCTCTTGGACTTCGCCCAAAGACTCTGTTTTAATCTTCCTTGCCTCTTCAGTAATTAATGCTGCAAGAATGGTTTTTTGTTTTCTTAGCTCTTCACCAAACTTTCTGATGTATTCACCCCTTTGGGGTGCTGGAACAGATCTCCACTTAGTTGAAATTTCATTAGATTTATTTACTAATTGCTTATAGTAATCACTGTTCATCAAAATTGCCCCCGTTGAAATGCTATTTTACTATAGTTATGTTTGAAGATATTCTAATATAGTGTTAATTTTTTTAGTGCCGCCAAAATATTTTGATTCATCTTCATCCATTAATTCCAAGCTTTTAATAAGTGCAATCTTTTTGTCATGGAATTGATGAACATATTTCAAGGGTTGAAACATAACATTAATGGTAAAAAGAGAATAATCTTCATGATATCTACATAAGGTTTCTTTTTCTGATCTTATGTACCATTGTGATGGATGGGACGTTAATTCTTTTTCCTCAGTTAAATAAAATCTTTTTGTGTCTCCATGTATTAGCCAATTCTGTCGAGCAAATGGTTTCATAACAGGAGCTTGGCTTATAAATTTCGCAATTTTGTCACCAACTTTCTCTTCAAGAGATTTAACTGGTTGATGTATTTGTTTCAAAGGCTTACCAATCTTTGTTTTAACATCCCAGTAACTTGGCGAACATATACTGGCTGCTAAAAGTCTTTGACTATTTTTTGACTCTAGTAAACATAAATCATCTTGGATATTTAAGCTAAATTCGGCTATCAAATCTGGATACTTTGAATCAGTTATGCCAAAAACTTCTCCTAAATATATTTGTGCATTTATTGAATCGTCTGTAGCCGCAATAACATCAGAATATTTTTTATCCAAAAGATTTTTTTTATAGCTACTTAATTGTGTATCCGGCTTTCTGTTTAACCATTTTTCGTTTTCTATCGGACTTAACCCAAGTCGATATTTTCTGTTGCCGTCGCCCCATGGAGGGTCTGCCCAAAAATTCTTATTAATTGAGCACATATTTTATATAACAATTAAAAATTCTAAAAAATTTTATGTTTTCCCTGAAGAATTTCAATGTACATTTTATGATCACCTATAAAACTATAGAAAGGATATTTAAATGTTGCTGGTTTATTCTTTTCAATAAAGAAATGGCCAACCCATGCAAATGCATATCCAGATATGAATGCAAATAGAAGGTATAAAAAATTGAAACTTAAGAGAAAATTAATTAAGAAAACTAAACCAATACTTGTTCCAATAAAATGCATTAGTTTTGTGTACTTATTGTCGTGCTCAGACAAGTAGTATGGATAAAAATCCTTAAATGTTTTATATCTTTCCATGTTGAATTATTTTGGTGCTGACTCTGGTTGATACTTGTAGTAGCCCTCAAGAGGTATCATTAAATGAACAAAAGGAGTTCCCTCCATCATTACTAAATCCAATCTTCAGGAGCTGTATTTTCTATATCGCCTTCAGAATGTGGTCTGAAATTATCAACACCTGTGTCACCATGAATCATCCAAATCCATCCATCATTCTTAATTTCTGGTTTTGTCTTTTTGATGTATGCATCTGCCCATGCCACTGCATTAGCATCAGCGCATGCCGGTGCAGCTTCATTTGCAGATTTATATCCCATTTTAGGCATTGGAATAAACGGCAAACATGTCCAACCGTTTGTCCCTTCTCTTAGAACCTCTCCACTGGCGCTAACAACAGTTGCAAAATCTCCAATAAAATCAGGTGCAGCAGTTGTATATGTCTCTATTTCCCAATCAGTAGAATTGCCTTTCATGTGACCGCCTCCATGAGCATGCATACCCATGATATTTGTAGTAAATACAAATATAACTAAACTTTTAAATAAATTATTCATTTCTTCTCCCACTTAAATATAATTATTTTCATTCTATGAAAGAATTAAATTTTATACAAATCTATTCTTTGTATTCGTTTTCTATATTTTTAGTAATTGCTCTAAATATTGCTATGTGAACTGCTTTTGAATATTCTCTTTCTGATCTGAATCTGTGATTCGATGATGTTTTTGCAATTACTACATTTGTTACTGGATCAACATATATGAACTGATTAAATATTCCATGAGCTGTGTAGTCAGTGATTGGATTTCCAGGCACCCACCATTGGTATCCATATCCCCATTCGTTTGAAGAGAGTTCTCCTGCATTTGGCATTAAATGTGGAGCATCAGGAGTATGAGATTGTTCAACCCATGACTTAGGAACAATTTGTTCGCCCTCCCAAACTCCATTATTTAGATACAATTGCCCAAACTTTGCAAAGTCTCTTAAGGTTGCATTCAAACCACCAAGAGCCATGTCAGTACCTGTTTTATCAACGATATAAAAAGCATCACTTTCAGTTCCAATCTTGCTCCATATTCTTTTATATAAATATTCTCTTAAAGGCATGTCTGTAACTGATTCAAGAATCATTCCTAATACTTGAGTATCAAGACTTACATAATGATTATATGTTCCTTGTTCTTTTCCACTTTTTAATGTCTTAGCAAAATCTCTGAATGATGATCCTCTCGCAGTTGCTCTTGCAAATCTATTGATATCTGAGCTTGGGTCAGCATAATCTTCATTGAACTCAATACCTGAGGACATTTGAAGAAGATTTTTAATTTTTACATCCTCGTAACCGGTACCATCAAAATCATCAAGATATTTGGAAACCTTATCATCAATACTATCAATCAGTCCCTCATCAATAGCTATTCCAAATAAGGCTGATAAGTAAGATTTAGATACTGAAAAGGCTATGTGCTTGCTATTTTTGGTATTACCGTGCCAATATTTTTCAAATAGCATTTTTCCGTTGTGAAGGATTATGAGTCCATCCGTATGGAAATGATCTAATCCATCAACTAATTTAAGCTCCTCTCCCTCAAAGAAATAAGTTTCTGGTAAGTCATAATCCTTTTTTTCAAAAACATATGGTTGTTCTGACGCAGGTATAGGTGAAGATGTTTCAAAAATTTTATTAATGTTTATAAAATTCTTTGCTATTGATTTTTCGTTATATAAATTTGCTAGTTTATATAGCCTTGCAATGTTTGGGCTATATATAACCAAGCCAAAAAGTATCAATGCTAATGCCGCTATTAAAAATTTACTCAAAATTATTATCTCCCCACTCTATATCCATTGATCATTTGGAGCAGTTAATTCATCTGTTTTATCGCCGGTATTAACTACTCCTCTTGGCTCGACCAACATTATACAAGCTTCATCTTTTGCAAAAGGTCTATGTTCTGTCCCTTTTGGAACAACGATCATTTCACCTTCCTCAAGATTTATCGTTTCAGTTTTAAATTCAATAAACATTTCACCTTTAATGACGATAAATACTTCGTCAGTATTAACATGCTTATGCCAGATAAAATCATTTTGAATCTTTACTAACTTAAATTGGTAATCATTAAGTTCCGCAATCACTTTAGGCGACCATTGATCTGAAAACTTTTTAAACTTATCTTTAAAATTAACCTTTTTCATTAAAGATTCTCCTTAAGCTCGACCTTTTTTGTTCCATCGTCATTAAACTTTACTGTTATTGGTTTCCATTCTTCATGGCCGCACATTCTCATCAAACAACCTTCAATTTTCAAATTCCCATTTTGTAATAAATATATATTTGATTTAAAAGTTCTTCCCCTTCCTGGGTCATAAATCCTTCCGCCAGATAGCTTTTTTGCACCATCAATATATTTGAAACCATCTATTAAGTTAATTCCGACAAGCGTTCTTTCTCTTAAAGATTTTTCTTTATTGTTATTATCTAGTATTGATTTCTGATCAATTCCTTCGTCAACAAAAATATGTTCAATAGTTGCGCATAATTCATTTTCACACTTACTTACCAAAACTATAGATTGAGATGTCAACCAATACCCGACCATAGAATGATTATTATCAGCATCTAAGTTTGAGGACAAAAATATTGCAAAAAAAGTTAAGTAAATATTTGTTAAGTCTCTTTTAGCCATATGATGTTCTGTTTAATATATTTTTAATCTTTTTTTCTAATACATTTTTAGATAAACATGTTCTGTATGGATTATCGCTGTAGACAGGGTTGCCTACCAATAGTTCTTTTGGTTTATTAGATTTAAATCTCCATCTTGTTCCTGTCTCTTTTGAAAAAAAAGTATATTTAATCTCATCATTATTAATTGTGTAAAAATTGTTCTCATTTGATATTTTAAAGGTTATTTCAGCTTCTAAATATGAACCAAATATCCTATCGATATAATTTACATAAACCTCGTTATTCATGAATCCACAATCAATGTATTTGCTTATTATCTCTCCTTCAAAATTAATTACATTTGATGAAAATAGGTCTATATCTTTATTAAGTAATTTCGATAACTCGTCGCTAATGCTTTTTAGAACATCAATTGAATAGGTGTTGCTGATTTTATCTATTTTAGAGGAAGTTTCTATTAAGGGTGGTTTATAAATATTTTTAGATTCTTCAATTTCACAAGAATATAGAAATATTATTGCTGATAAAA
>LULJ01000037.1_pt1 | contig 54380 bp, 61 predicted proteins | sample 728171 | NCBI WGS metagenome assembly LULJ01 (sample SAMN03860292, study PRJNA289734) | marine metagenome | biome: seawater column; feature: ocean; material: water; isolation source: Red Sea water column Station 169 - depth 25m | place: Saudi Arabia: Red Sea | collected 2011-10-15 | depth 25 m
CGCGAGCGAGCCCCCCAGACCTGGCTCGCCTTCCGACGCGGCGACGTCGACTGGGCTCGCGGGCGCGAGATCGCCTCCACCCTCCTGGTCCTCCGACGACCCGAGTCCCACGACCGGCTCGACGACACCGTCGTCGCCTACGCCAACGCCCACACCGTGGCCGAGCTGCGGGCCTGGCTGAAGCGGTTCGTCGCCCGCGTCGAGGCCGAGGAAGCAGCCCAGCGGGCCGAGGCCGCCCGCCGCCAGCGCGACGTGCAGGTCACCCACGTCGACGACGCCATGGCCTGGGTCAACGCTTTCGTCCCCTCCCACCAGGCCGCCGCCATCGACGCCCGTCTGCGCCGCACCCCACGCCCCGACGGCGACGAACGCACCCGCGGGCAGGTCCGCGCCGACGCGTTCGTCGACCTCCTCCTCGCCGAGGACACCCCCGCCACCGGCCGCGCCCGCACCGACATCGGGATCGTCATCGACGCCGACGTCCTCGTCGGTGCCGAGCCCGGACCGGCCGTGGCCGACGACGGCACCTGGACCGTCCCCGCCGAATGGGTCCTCGATCACCTCGACCCCGACGACACCTTCTTCCATCGCCTCCTCGTCGACCCCGTCACGCGCGACGTCCTCGCCCACGAGTACGTCGGCCGGTTCGCGCCCGACGTCCTCGCCACGGCCATCAGCTTCCGCGACGGCGTCTGCCAGGCTCCCGGCTGCATGAGACCCGCTCGCGACTGCGACCTCGACCACCAGGTTCCACACCCCCGGGGCCCCACACGAGGATCGAACCTCTGGGCGCTGCACCGCCGACACCACGCCATGAAGAGCCACCGCACCCTGCGCTGGATCCTGCCATCCGGCCGCACCATCGACGCCGAACCCGCCACCCATGGCGTGCCCGACGGCAACATCTCCGACGTCGAACGCGCCCTGGCTCGAGGCCTCACCGACGACGAGCACTAACCACACATCAGCGCAGAAGTGTCGATAACGAGCCGTGGCTACCCACACATGCGGGCCCCTGAACGCCGACGCCCCCGCGACCAGCGGGTCGCGGGGGCGTCGGGCGAGCGGTCGGCTCAGATGAACTTCTCGCCGTTCTTCGCCTTCTCCAGCAGCAGGGCCGGGGGCTCGAAGCGGTCGCCGTAGGTGGCGGCCAGCTCCTGGGCGCGACGCGTGAACGCCTCGACGCCGATGGATCCGTCGGCAGCCTCGTAGCCGTTGACGTACTGGATCGCGCCACCCTGCAGGGCCGGGAAGCCGATGCCGAAGATCGAACCGATGTTGGCGTCGGGCACCGTGCGGAGCACGTTCTCCTCGAGGCACTTGATCGTCTCGAGGCTCATGATGAACGTCAGACGCTCCTTGAGGTCCTCGAAGTCGGGCTGCGTGTCCGACGTCGGGAACTGCTCGCGCAGGCCCGACCAGAGGCCGACCCGCTTGCCGTCCTCGTAGTCGTAGAAGCCCGCGCCCTTGAGGCGGCCGGAGCGACCGAGCTCGATCATCGTGTCGATGACGCCCTCGCCCGCGTTGCCCTCCCACGTGCCGCCGGCAGCCTCGACGGCCGCCTTCGACTCGTTGCGGATCTTCGTCATCAGCTCGAGGTTCAGCTCGTCGCTGAGCTGCAGCACCGGAGCCGGGAAGCCCGCGATGGTCGTGGCGCGCTCGATCGAGACCGGGTCGACACCCTCGGCCAGCATGCCGATGCCCTCGTTGACGAACGTGCCGATGACGCGGCTCGTGAAGAAGCCACGGCTGTCGTTGACGACGATCGGCGTCTTGCGGATCTGCTGGACGTAGTCGAGCGCACCGGCGATGGCGGCGTCGTCGGTCTTCTCACCGGCGATGATCTCCACCAGCGGCATCTTGTCGACCGGGGAGAAGAAGTGGATGCCGATGAAGTCCTCGGGACGCTCCACGCCCTCGGCCAGACTCGTGATGGGCAGCGTCGACGTGTTGGAGCCGAGCAGCGCGTCGGGCTTGACGACCTTCTCGATCTCGCCGAAGACGTCGTGCTTGAGCTTGACCGACTCGAAGACGGCCTCGACGACGAGGTCGCAGCCCTCCAGGTCGGCGTAGTCGGCCGTCGGCGTGATCCGCGCGAGGAAGGCGTCGACCTTCTCCTGCGTGGTGCGGCCGCGCTCGAGCTTCTTCGCCAGCAGCTTCTCGCTGTAGGCCTTGCCCTTCTCGGCGGCCTCGAGCGAGACGTCCTTCAGCACGACCTCCATGCCCGCCTGCGCCGAGACGTACGCGATGCCCGCGCCCATCATGCCGGCGCCGATGACGGCGACCTTCTGGAACTTCTTCGGCTCGATGCCGGCCGGACGCGAGCCGCCGGCGTTGATCGACCCGAGGTCGAAGAAGAAGGCCTGCGTCATGTTCTTGAACTGCTGGCCGACGAGGAGCTCCACCAGGTAGCGGGACTCGATGCGGCTGGCGGTCTCGAAGTCGACCTGCGCACCCTCGACCGCGGCGGCGAGGATGTTGCGCGGCGCCTTGTAGGGCGCACCCTTCGTCTGCTTGCGCAGCATGGCCGGGAACGCGGGCAGGTTGGCGGCGAGCTTCGGGTTCGAGGGGGTGCCGCCGGGCATGCGGTAGCCCTGGCGGTCCCACGGCTGCTTGGCCGCGTCGTCGTCGCCCTGCACCGACTCGATCCACGCCTTCGCGGCGTCGAGGAGCTGGTCGGCGGGGACGACCTCGTCGACGAGGCCGATCGACTTCGCCTTGGCCGGCTGCATGCGCGGACCCTGGAGCAGGATGTTCATGAGCGCGTCCTGCAGGCCGAACATGCGGACCGTGCGGGTCACGCCGCCGCCACCGGGCAGCAGGCCGAGAGTCACCTCGGGCAGGCCGATCTCGAGGCGGGCGTCGGCCGCGATGCGGTGGTGCGCGGCGAGCGCGATCTCCAGGCCGCCACCGAGCGCGGCGCCGTTGATCGCCGCGACGACGGGCTTGCCGGCCGTCTCGAGCTTGCGCAGCGTGGCCTTGATGCCCTCGACGTTGTCGAAGAGCTTCTGCGCGTCGGCCGGGGTGGCCTGCGTCATCAGCTTGAGGTCGCCGCCGGCGAAGAACGTCTTCTTCGCCGAGGAGATGATGACGCCCTTGATGCTGTCGGCGTCGGCCGCGATCTCGTCGACCAGGCGGTCGACGGCCTTCGCCATGGACGTCGCGTAGGCGTCGTTCATGGTGTTGGCGTTCTGGTTGGGGTCGTCGAGGACGAGGTTGACGATGCCGCCCTCGACCTCGTAGCGCACTGCTTCGGTCATGGTTCGTGTTCTCCTGGAAGCCTGGTCGGGGGTCAGACGCGCTCGACGATGGTGGCGATGCCCATGCCGCCGCCGATGCACAGCGTGGCCAGGCCGTAGCGCTTCTCGCGGCGGTGCAGCTCGTCGACGAGCGTGCCGAGGATCATCGCGCCGGTGGCACCGAGCGGGTGGCCCATGGCGATCGCGCCGCCGTTGACGTTGGTCTGCTCGTGCGGGTAGTCGTCGAGGTCGCGCATGAGCTTCATGGCGACAGCGGCGAACGCCTCGTTGATCTCGATGAGGTCGATGTCCTCGATGGACAGGCCGGCCTTGTCGAGCGCCTTGCGGGCGGCGGGGCCGGGGCCCGTCAGCATGATGGTCGGCTCGGAGCCGATGACCGCGGTGGAGACGATGCGGGCGCGCGGCGTGAGGCCGTGGCGCTGGCCGGCGTTCTCGTTGCCGATGAGCACGAGCGACGCGCCGTCCACGATGCCCGAGCTGTTGCCCGCGTGGTGGACGTGGTTGATCTTCTCGACCGTCGTGTACTTCTCGAGCGCGACGGCGTCGAAGCCGGCGAAGTCGCCGAGATCCTTGAACGACGGCTTGAGGCCGGCGAGCGACTCGGCGGTGGTGCCCTCGCGCACGAACTCGTCGTGGTCGAGGATCGTCATGCCGTTGACGTCCTTGACGGGGATGACGGAGTTGGCGAAGTAGCCGTTGGCGATCGCCTTGGCCGCCCGCGCCTGGCTCTCGGCGGCGAACTGGTCGACGTCGTCGCGGCTGAAGCCCTCGAGGGTCGCGATGAGGTCGGCGCCGATGCCCTGGGGCACGAAGTCGGTGTCGAGCGCGGTCCGGGGGTCCATCGCCCAGGCGCCACCGTCGGAGGCCATGGGCACCCGGCTCATGGACTCGACGCCGCCGGCGACGATGAGGTCCTCCCAGCCGGACTTCACCCGGGCCGAGGCCTGGTTGACGGACTCCAGTCCGGAGCCGCAGAAGCGGTTGAGCTGCACGCCGGCCACCTGCTCGCCGAACCCGGCGGCGAGGACGGCGGTGCGGGAGATGTCGGCGCCCTGGTCGCCGACGGGGGAGACGACACCGAGGACGACGTCGTCGACCTGGTTCGCGTCGAGGTCGGGGTTGCGGGTCTTGATCTCCTCGAGCAGGCCGTTGAGCAGCGAGATCGGCTTGACCTCGTGCAGCGAGCCGGTCTTCTTGCCGCGTCCGCGCGGGGTGCGGATCGCGTCGTAGATGTAAGCCTCGGTCATGTCAGTGTCCTTCGTGTAGAACCTTCGGTGCCGATTGTGACACCACTGCTGTCAGAGTCGCTAGGTCCGGGTCCGATCGTGACACGGGTCACGTCCCCGCGGGGCGAGCTCACTCCCGCACGGCGTACTCGACCGAGGCCGTCACCTGCCACAGGAGCACGGCGCCGGAGCGCCTCACCGTCGCCTCGACGTCGTCGGGGAACTCCTGGAGCGTGGGCGCGCCGACGTCACCGCCGGTCAGGTCGCCGATCACGGAGACCGGCACGACGTAGGGCTCGGCCGCACTGAGGGGACGCACCTGGAGCAGCACGTCGTCGGCGCACCGGAAGCGCCCTCCGGGCAGGGCACCGGGCTCGTCCTGGGCGTCGGTCCAGTACCGCTGGGCGTCGCCGAGGGAGGACCCCTGCGTGGCCGGCTCGCAGCCGAGCCGGGCGACCTGCTCGGACATCGCCCGCAGGTCGCCGGCGACCTCGTCGCGCGTCGAGACGCCCGTCAGCAGCCACGACTCCCCGAGCGTGCACGCGAAGTCGATCTCGTCGACCTTGTAGTTCTGCTGGCCCGACTGGCACAGGTCGTTGGCGGCCTCGGCGAGCGCGTCGCCGCGCCGCCATGCGGTCGGGCCGAGCTCCTGCACCTGCGATCGCGCGGCGCTGCGCTCGGCGCCGAGCGAGCGCGGATCCGGTGGATCGGGTCGCCCGCACGACGCGAGGAGCACCAGGGCCACGACCAGGACGCTACGGCGCATCCCCGGAGTCTAGGGCCGCGCGGGGCTACGCTCGGCCCCGTGAGCACAGAGACGATGAGCGTGGAGCAGCTGGCCGCACGGGTCGACATGACCGTGCGCACCGTGCGCTTCTACGCCGGTCGCGGCCTCATCCCGCCGCCGCGGCGCGAGGGCCGCAACGGCTACTACGGGGCCGGCCACCTGGCTCGGCTCGAGCTCGTCAAGGAGCTGCAGGCGCACGGCTTCACCCTGGCCGCCATCGAGGGCTACCTCGAGCAGATCCCCGCCGACGCGACGCCCGAGCAGGTGGCGCTGCACCGCACGCTCCTCGCGCCCTGGACGCCGGAGATGCCCGAGACGCTCGACCGCTCGATGCTCGAGAGGCGCGCGGGTCGCAGTCTCAGTGACGACGACCTCGAGGTGCTGGTCGCCATCGGCGTCGTCGAGCCGACGCCGACCGAGGACGTGTTCCGGCTCGCGCCCGCCCACCTGGCCGTCGGCATGGGCTTCCTCGACGCCGGCCTGCCCGTCGACGCGGCACTCGCCGCACGGAGGGTGATCACGGAGCACGGCCGGGCGCTCGCGGTCGAGCTGACCGAGCTGTTCCGCACCCTCGTCTGGCCGCACCTCGTCGCGTCAGGGCAGCCGCCGGAGCTGATCACCGCGATGATCGAGCGGTTCAAGCCGCTCACCGTGCAGGCCCTCGTCACGTCGTACGAGGAGGCGGTCGACGACGAGAAGCGGCGCACCGTCCGGCGCCGGGCCAACGAGCGCGACTGAGGTCACGCCTCGCTCGTCGAGCGCCCCTTTCGTGCCCTCGGTACGCTGAGGCACGAAGGGAAGTATCCCGACGACCTGGTGCGTCAGCACGGTCCGGCCATCCGGACCCGCGCCAGGTGGCCCTCCCGGGTGGAGAAACCTTCGCGACATCCCTGTCATCCCTGACATCGTCACCGCGAAGGAGCGCACTCCCCCATGCCCCTCGGTTCTTCACTCGACTGGACCTTGCTGTTCGTCGCGATCATCGTCCTGCTCGGCGTCGACCTGCTGCTCACCCGCAAGCGCGACGAGATGCCGGTCAAGGTCGCCGCCGTCTGGTCGATCGCCTGGATCGCGATCGCCCTCGCCTTCGGCGGCGTGCTGTACCTCTTCGGCACCTCCGAGCAGGCAGGCACCTACCTGGCCGGCTACCTCGTGGAGAAGTCGCTGTCGCTCGACAACGTCTTCGTCTTCCTGGTGGTGCTCGGCGCGTTCGCCATCCCGACGCCGAAGCGCGTGCGTCTGCTGACGTACGGCATCGTGCTCGCGCTCGTCCTGCGCCTGATCTTCATCCTGGTCGGTGCCGCGGCGCTCGACGCCGCCTCCTGGCTGACCTACCCGTTCGCCGCGCTGCTCGCCTGGACCGGTTGGCGCCTCTGGAAGCACCGCAACGACCACGACGGTGACGAGAAGCTCGTCGAGGGCGTGAAGAACCGCATGACGATCGCCGAGGGCGACCACGGCGACAAGCTGATCGCCAAGGAGAACGGCAAGCGGATGCTGACCACGGCCGGCGCCGCACTGGTGGCCATCGCCGTCGTCGACATCATCTTCGCCGTCGACTCCGTGCCCGCCATCCTCGGCATCACGACCGACACGTTCGTCGTGTTCGCCGCGAACGCCTTCGCCCTGCTGGGCCTGCGCCCGCTGTTCTTCCTGGTGGCGGAGCTGGTGGCCCGCCTGAAGCACCTCAAGGCCGCGCTCGCCGCCCTGCTGGTCTTCATCGCCGCGAAGATGGTCTACGGCGAGGTCCTCGACACCAAGGTCGGCGTGGAGTGGTCGCTCGGCGGCGTGCTGCTGATCCTGGGTGCCGGCGTCGTCGCCTCGCTCCCCGCCTACAAGCGCGAGAAGGCGCAGGAGGAGGACGCCAAGGTCCAGGAGGGCGACGAGCCGCTCGTCTGACCCTCACGACGACGACGGCCCCCACGCAGCTGCGTGGGGGCCGTCGTGCGTCACAGACCCATGCCGCGGCCGATGATCTCCTTCATGATCTCGGTCGTGCCGCCGTAGATCGTCTGGATGCGCGTGTCGAGGTACGCCTTGGAGATCGGGTACTCCGACATGAACCCGTAGCCGCCGTGCAGCTGCAGGCACTTGTCGACGGTCTTCTTCTGCAGCTCGGTCGTCCACCACTTGCCCATGGCGGCGTCGGCGACGGTCAGGTCGCCGCGGTTGTGCTGCGTGATCGACTCATCGACGAACACCTGCGCGATCCGCGCCTCCGTCTCCAGCTCGGCGAGCACGAAGCGACTGTTCTGGAACGAGCCGATCGGCTTGCCGAACGCCTTGCGCTCCTTGACGTAGTCGAGCGTCATGTCGATGGCCGCGCGGCACGCGGCGGCCGCCACGACCGAGATCGACAGCCGCTCCTGCGGCAGCTTCTCCATGAGGTAGATGAAGCCCTGACCCGGCTCGCCGACGAGGTTCTCCTTCGGCACGCGGACGTCCTCGAAGTACAGCTCGGCGGTGTCCTGCGCCTTGAGGCCGATCTTGTCGAGGTTGCGACCGCGCTCGAACCCGGGCGTACCGCGCTCGACGGCGATGAGCGAGAAGCCCATCGCACCGGCCTCGGGGTCGGTCTGGCACACCACGAGCACGAGGTCGGCGTTGATGCCGTTGGTGATGAACGTCTTCGAGCCGTTGATGACGTACTCGTCGCCGTCGAGCACGGCCCGCGTCTTGATGCCCTGCAGGTCCGAGCCGGTGCCCGGCTCCGTCATGGCGATGGCGGTGATCATCTCGCCGCTGCAGAACCTCGGGAACCAGCGCGCCTTCTGCTCGTCGGAGGCGTACGACAGCAGGTAGCCGGACACGAGGTCGGTCTGGATGACGAAGCCGATGCCGCTCGCGCCGATCCGGGTGACCTCCTCGGACAGGATCGCGTTGTAGCGGAAGTCGGTGATCCCCCCTCCGCCGTGCTCCTCCGGCATCATGAACCCGAGCAGGCCGAGCTCGCCGGCCTTCTCCCACACCTCGCGGGGGACGATGCCGTCCTTCTCCCACTGGTCGTGGTGCGGCGCGATCTCCTTCTCGCAGAACGTGCGGACGGTGTCGCGGAACGCCTCGTGGTCGGCGTCGAAGATGGTGCGCTTCATGGTGTGTTCCTTCCTAGGCCTGGACGGCGACGCCGTCGGCGATGAGGGTCTCGACGTCGTCGATGCCCCAGGCGGTCAGTGCCTCACGGGTGTTGGCGCCCGGCCCGACGGGCGGGGTCGTGAGGTGCGGTGCGGTGCGCGAGAAGCGCGGGGCCGGCGCGGGCTGCGTGGTGCCGTGGTGCTCCACGTAGGTGCCGCGGGCGACGTTGTGGGGGTGCTCGTACGCCTCGGTCAGCGGGAGCACGGGGTGCACGCACGCGTCGGAGCCGTCGAAGACGTCGGTCCACTCCGCCTGCGTGCGCGACGCGAACCGTCGCTCCAGCTCGGTCCGCAGGGTGCCCCAGTCCTGCAGGTCGTACTGGCCGGGCAGGTCGCCCCCCACCAGCTCGACGAACGCGGCGAAGAACTGCGGCTCGAGCGGGCCGACCGACATCCAACGACCGTCCGACGTCCGGAAGACGTCGTAGAACGGGGCGGCGCCGCCGAGCAGGTTCGTGCCGCGTCGCCCGTCCCAGATGCCGGCCTGCTGCATCGTCACGGCCATGGTCAGCAGGTGGGCCGTGCCGTCGGTGATGGCCGCGTCGACGACCTGGCCCTCACCCGACGCGCGGGCGTGCAGCAGCGCCGCGAGCACGCCGGCCACCAGGTAGAGCGAGCCGCCGCCGAAGTCGCCCAGCAGGTTCATCGGGAAGGCAGGGGCGTCGTCGGGTCGTCGACCGAGCGGGTCGAGCGCACCGGCGACGGCGATGTAGTTCATGTCGTGCCCGGCCGTCTGGCTCAACGGGCCGTCCTGGCCCCAGCCGGTCATCCGGCCGTAGACGAGGGAGGGGTTGCGGGCGAGGCAGTCGTCCGGACCGATGCCGAGACGCTCGGTGACGCCGGGCCGGAAGCCCTCGAGCAGCACGTCGGCCTGCTCGACGAGCCGCAGCACGGTCTCGACGCCACGCGGGTCCTTCAGGTCGAGGGCGACCGACGGCCGACCGCGGCCGAGCAGGTCCTGCTCGGGGCGCGTGACCTGCAGGCCACCCCCGCCGGGCCGGTGGACGCGCACCACGTCGGCGCCGAGGTCGGCGAGCATCATGGCCGCGAACGGCCCGGGTCCGATGCCGACCATCTCGACGACGCGCACGCCGTTCAGGGGTCCAGGGTTGATCGTCACACCACTAGTGTGACAGTTGTACTGTCACAATGTCGAGCGCGTCCTGTGCTGACCCTCACCCTGTCCGGATACCGCCGGTATGTGGCAGCATCTCCCCGTGCACCCCGATCTCGCGTACACCCGACGGGGCACCCCCGGTGCCCCTCCGCTCGTCCTCCTGCACGGCATCGGCCACCGTCGCCAGGCCTGGGACCCGGTGATCGAGGAGCTCGCCCGCGACTACGACGTCATCGCGCCCGACCTCTCCGGGTTCGGCGAGTCGCCCGCCTTCGCCGGTGGCATCCGGTACTCGATGGACAACGCGTGCGACCACCTGCTGACCCAGTTCGAGCGGTGGGGCGTGACCAAGCCGCACGTCGCGGGCAACTCCCTCGGCGGCGCGATCGCCCTCGAGCTCGGCGCGCGTGGGCTGGTGGCGTCGGCCACCGCGCTCAGCCCCGCCGGCTTCTTCGGGCCGATCAACCGCTTCCAGGCGCTGCTGCCCCTGTTCCTCATGCGCCTCTCGGCGATGGTCACGCCGAAGCGCCTCCTGCAGCGCCTCGCTGCCGACCTGCGCGGTCGCCGTGCCATCGGCTGGATCCTCTACGCCCACCCCGAGCGCCACGACGCCGAGCACACCTACGGCGACTCCCTCGCGCTCAAGCACGCCACCGCCTTCGAGCGGACGGCGAAGGAGGGCGTGATCTACCGCTTCGACAGCCAGGTGCCCGTCCCCGCGACCATCGCCTGGGGCACCCGGGACCGCATCCTGCCCTACGCGCAGGCCAAGGTCGCGCAGCAGCGCCTGCCGTACGCCCGCCACGAGCCGCTGCCCGGCAGCGGGCACGTACCCATGGCCGACGACCCCGAGCGCGTCCTGCGGCTCATCCGCGAGACGGCAGTCTGAGCAGCCCCCGTCTCAGATGATGCTGCCGATGTCGTCGCGGACGATGCGGCTCATCGCCCGCTCGGCGACGGCGGCGATGGTCATCGACGGGTTGCACGCCGCGGCCGAGCCGGGCAGCAGCGCGCCGTCGAGGACGTAGAGGCCCTTCTGACCCTTCACCCGACCCTCGTGGTCGCAGGCGTCACCCATGTTCATGCCGCCCATGGGGTGCCAGGTGGACGGGACGAGGGCGTTCGTGTCGACCAGCAGGGTGTCGAGGCCGGCGATGGCCGCGACCCGCGGGGCGATCGTCCGCGTCTGCAGCTCCCGGTCGCCCTCGTAGCGCCACGACAGGGTCGCATCGTCCGTGAGCGCGTTGTAGACGAAGCGCCCGCGCTCCCGGCTGACGCCGTAGGCGACCATCATCGTGCTGCGCAGGTCGAGGTCGAGCCCCGCGATCCCGATCGGCGGCAGCGACGCCTGGATGACCGTGTTCGCCGTGGCGGGGTCGGACCACGCCTTGCTGCCGAAGATCACCGGTCCGCCCTGCGGCGTCGGGAAGGAGCCGAGCAGGCTGGTCCACACGTAGATGCGGTCGGCGTTCGTGCCGAAGCCGTGGCCGGTGGCGTCCGGCAGGTCCGGGATGCGACCGGTGGCCTTCGCCCGCACCAGCATGCGGCTGGTGCCACCGCTGCCCGCACCCATGACCAGGGTCGGCGTCGTGATGACCTGCTGCTCGAGCGGGGTGCCCCGCTCGTCGGTCCGGGTCAGCTCCACCTGCCAGGCACCGGTCGACGTGCGCGACACCGCGTCCACGCGGTGCAGCAGCCGCACCTCCAGCAGACCCGTCGCCTCGGCGGCCTTGAGGTAGGTGACGTCGAGCGACTGCTTGCCGCCGTTGTTGACCCCGAAGGCGCAGTCGCCGTTGGTGTAGGACGGCTTCATCTCACCCCGCAGCTCACGCAGTGCGAAGCTCCAGTCGACCGGCATCGGGATGCGCTCGACGTCGAAGCCGGCGGCCTCCGCCCGGCGCTTGAACTCCCGCGAGGTCGCGTAGTTCGGGCTGTCGATGATGCCGTCGGGCGCGGTCTGCAGACGCAGCATCCGGGCGACCGTGGCGTAGTGCCCGACCATCTCGTCGTAGTCGAGCGCGGCCGGGAACTCGTGCTCGAACACCGCCCGGGAGGGCTGCAGCGACATGCCCTGGTACGTCAGCGAGCCACCGCCGTAGCCGACCCCGCTCATGATCGACATCGTCGGTCCGAGGAGCGTGTTGAACAGGCCGGCGTAGGGCGCGAGCGAGACGGGGCGACCAAAGAGCCGCGGCGCGGAGCCGTAGAAGAGGGCGCGCTGGTCGATCGTCTTGACCGTCGGGAAGGTGTCGCTGTTCGGTCCGCTGGGCCAGCGGCGGCCCTGCTCCAGCAGCGTGACGGGAACACCGGCCTGCGTGAGGCGCAGCGCGGTGACCGCTCCACCGAAGCCCGAGCCGATGATCACGACGCGCCGCTGCTCACGGGTCAGGCGGACCCTCGCCGACGCCGGGCGTGCGCTGGCCCCGATCGTCGCTGCGACGGCCGCCATCCCTCCCGCGGCGAGGACGGTGCGGCGGGAGGCGACGGACGGCGGGCTCTGGCTCTCAGCAGACATGTAACGAAGGTTTACACCTGTCTCGTTTGAGTGGTCAACCCCCGCCGCGCCGCCATCTAGCATGGTGGGATGACGCCCGGGACAGCGCAGCGCGCCGACGCCGTGCGCAACCGTCGCGCCATCCTCGACGCCGCCGGCCGGCTGCTCCTCGAGCACGGCGACCTGTCGATGACCGACCTCGCCCGCACCGCCGGCGTCACCCGGCCTACCCTCTACCGCCACTTCCCCGACCGGGAGCACGTGCTCGACGCCCTCGCGCGCGACCTCGGCCCGCTGGTCGTGGCCCGCCTGCTCGAGACCTTCGAAGGACTCCCGCTGGCCGATGCGCTCGACCGGCTCGCGGCCGACGTCGTCGACATCGCCCGACAGCACCGCGAGCTGCTCGACGCCGGCCACCGACAGCTGCACGAGCTGGCCCGGCTGATCGTGCCGGGCGAGCCCATCGCACGGCTGCTCGAGGAACGACGCACCTCGGGAGAGCTGCGCCCCCTGCACGACGTGGACTGGCTCGCCCGATGCATCCGGGCCCTGTGCCTCACTGCCATCGACGACACCCGCGACGCGGACGTGGTGCGGGCGGACCTCGCCCGCGCGCTCCGGGCCGTGACGTCGTAGCCCAGGCTCACCGACCCGACGCGAACCGGGCCGGGGTCGTGCCGACCGTACGGCGGAAGTGGCGGGTCAGGTGCGCCTGGTCCCAGAACCCCGCCTCGACGGCCGTCTCGGACACGGAGGTCCCGCGCAGCAGGAGCCGTCGGGCCGTGTCGACCCGCCGACCGACGAGGTAGCGGTGCGGCGCGATGCCGTACGTCTGCGTGAAGGTGCGGGCCAGGTGGGCCGGCGAGCGACCGAGCAGGCGACCCGCCTCCTCGAGGCTCAGGCCGTCGCTGACGTGCGCGTCGAGCAGGTCGCGCAACGCCCTCGCGGCCGGCGCGTCCGAGGCGTCGGCGCCCGCGTCGTGGCGCAGGACGACGTCGCGCAACCCCAGCAGCAGCGACTCGGACTGCCACGCGTCAGCAGGTCCGTCGAGCACGGCGTGCAGCTCCTCCACCAGCCGACGCGCCCGCGGCACGACGGGCTGGTCGACGGCACGACCGGTCATGGTCGGTGGCAGCCAGTCAGCCTCGAGGTAGAGCACCCGCTTGCGGAACCCCAGACCGGCGCGCGCCGACCTGCCGTCGTGGGCGACGTGCGGGGGCAGCAGGCTCACCCGACGCTGGGGCGACGTGCGGGGATGGCGGTCGAGGTCGTAGGTCACGCACCCCTCGTCGACCAGCAGCACCGTCCACGTGTCGTGGGTGTGCGCGGGGTACGCGTGGCCGGTCATCGTCGCGTGGAAGACCTCGCGCACGAGCGGCACGTCGGGCGCCCACGCCCGCACCCTCTCGACCATGCTCGGAACGTACAAGACGGGGGGTCGTCGCAGGGCGCATCGTGTCGGTCATGGAAGAGATCCGCTTCGACACCAAGATCGCCGTCGTCCTGCGCGACGACCTCCTGCCCTGGCAGGAGCTCAACGTGACCGCGTTCCTCGTGAGCGGCATCGCCGCGAACCCCGAGCTGCTCGGCGAGCCGTACGAGGACGCCGACGGCCAGCGCTACCTCCCGCTGCTGCGTCAGCCGGTCGTCGTGCTCAGCGCCGACGCCGCGACCCTCGCGCGCGTGCACGCGAAGGTCGTGACCCGGGGCATGCCGCTGGCCGTCTACACCCACGACATGTTCTCGACCGGTCACGACGCCGCCAACCGCGCGACGGTGGCTGCCGTGCCGACCGCCGAGCTTGACCTCGTCGGCATCGCGGTGCACGGTCCGAAGAACCCCGTCGACAAGGCCCTGAAGGGCACCCGGCTGCACGACTGACGGGCATACGCGCGGGGCGCGCGACGTTGCCGACGACGTGGACGTCCTGCAGAGCGTGGTCATCGGTGCCGGCCAGGCGGGACTCTCGGCGTCGTACCACCTGGCGCGACGGGGCGTCGAGCACGTGGTCCTCGACGCCGACGACGCGCCCGGCGGGGCCTGGCAGCACCGGTGGGACGCGCTCACCATGGCCGACGTGCACGGCGTGGCCGATCTCCCCGACGCCCCGCGCCCCCCGGCCGAGGGGCACGAAAGGGCGAACGTGTTCGTCCCCGCGTACTTCGCGGCCTACGAGCGGGAGCACCACCTGCCAGTCGAGCGCCCGGTGGCGGTCGACCGGGTCGACTCCGACGACGAGCTCCTGGTGGTTCGTGCCGGCGAGCGGACGTGGCGCACCCCGACCCTGGTGAACGCCACGGGCACCTGGCGTCGCCCGTTCGTGCCGCGCTACCCCGGCCAGGAGCTGTTCCGCGGCGAGCAGCTGCACACCGTCGACTACCCCGGGCCCGAGCACTTCCGCGGGAAGCGGGTGCTCGTCGTCGGCGGCGGCGCGTCGGCGGTCCAGTTCCTCGGCGCGCTGCGTCCGATCACGGACACCCTCTGGGCGACCCGACGCGAGCCCGTGTGGCGCACCGAGCCGTTCGACCCGGAGGCCGGCCGCGAGGCGGTGGCCCGGGTCGAGGAGCGGGTGCGGGCGGGGCTGCCGCCGCGCAGCGTGGTCAGCGTGACCGGCCTGATGCTGCGCGAGCAGGAGCGGGAGGCCGAGCGGCTCGGCGCCTACGAGCGGCTGCCGATGTTCGACCGGCTCGTCCCGGACGGCGCGGTGTGGGGCGGCGCCCCGGCGGGGGTGCCGGGCCGTGGGCGGCAGATGGAACAGTTCGAGCGCGTCGACGTCGTGCTGTGGGCCACCGGCTTCCGCCCCGACGTCGACCACCTCGCACCGCTGCACCTGCGATCCCCCCGCGGCGGGATCCAGCTCGGCGCGACCCTCGCGACGTCGACGACGGCCGTCGCCGACCCCCGCGTGCAGCTCGTGGGCTACGGGCCCTCGGCGTCGACGATCGGCGCGAACCGAGCCGGCCGGGCCGCCGCGAACGCAGTGGTGCGGACGCTCAGGGATGGTCCTGGGGCCTGACCCGCAGCCGCTCCGCGATGCGCGCCAGCGTCGCCTGCTCGTCCGGCGTGAGGTGGTCGAGCGCCTCGCGACGCACCGCCTCGACGTGCGTGGGCGCTGCGTCCTCGACCACCTGCCGGCCAGCCGCAGTGAGCGCGACGAGCGTGTACCGACCGTCGTCGGGGTCGGGCATGCGCTCCACCCAGCCGCGCCCCTCGAAACGCTTGACGACGTTGGACAACCGCGAGAGCGAGCCGTTGGCGAGGTAGGCCAGGTCGCTCATCCGCAGGCGACCTCCGTCGGCCTCGGACAGCTGGCTGAGGGTGAGGTAGTCGAAGAGGGTCAGCCCGTGCTCGCGCTGGAGCGGGGCCTCGAAACGGCCCGGCAGCAGCAGCACGAGCGACGCGAGACCGGTCCAGCCGTCCTTCTCCGCAGGCGTCAGCCAGCGCACGTCGTCGCGGGGGTGCTCGGCCATGCCGCCAGCGTAGTGCGCCACAGATCCGGCCAGTCACTTCATGCGTGAAGTGTTCCGTGGTAGGTTCACTTCATGATTGAAGTTAACCCGTCCCTGCCCGTCTACCACCTCACCCCCGGCGACAACCCGGTCTCCCGCTTCCAAGAGCAGCTCGGCTACAGCCAGGCCGTGCGCATCGGCGACCGTGTCGAGATCTCGGGCCAGGGCGGCTGGAACCTCGACCTCACCTTCCCCGACGACCTCGAGGCCGAGATCGTGCAGGCCTTCGACAACGTCGCGATGGTCCTCGCCGAGGCCGGGGCCAGCTGGTCCGACGTGGTGTCCGTGGACTCCTTCCACCTGCCCGACGCCGACGACCAGGTCGGTGAACGGCCGACCCGCGTCATGGTCGAGCAGATGCGCGCCCGTATGGACGGACGTCGGCCGATCTGGACGCAGGTCGGCGTCGCCGCCCTGGGTGCTCCGGGCATGCGGGTCGAGATCCGGGTGACCGCTACCGCTCCCGCTGCCGCTTGAGCGACCACGGCTCGAGGTGCTCGTAGCCCTTCACGGACACCCGTCGCGTGCGCCGGAGGCGGAACTCCTCGTGGTCGAGCAGCTCGGCCAGGTCGGCGTCAACGAGCACGCGGGCGGGGCGCGCCACGGAGGTCAGCCGCGCCGCGATGTTGACCGTCGAGCCGAACACGTCGCCCAGGCGCGCGAGCACCGGACCGTGGGCGAGCCCCACGCGGACGTCGGGGAACTGCTCGTCGGCCTCGGCACGTTCCACGAGCTCGAGCGCGAGGAGGGCCCCCTCCGTCGGGTCGTCCACGGTGAACAGCGCCTCGTCGCCGATCGTCTTGATCACCTGCCCGCCGTGCTGCACGACCAGCTCGGTGACGACCCGCTCGAACCACTCGACCATGGCGCCCAGCGCGCGGGGGCTCATCTGCCGGCTGCGCGACGTGTAGCCGACGATGTCGACGAAGCCGACCACGAGCTGGCGCTCCGTCTCCGAGCGCACGTCGCGCAGGGCGATCCGCGACGCCGTGGCGAGCAGGTGACGACGCCAGACGTATCCCTGCACCTCCTCGACCATGGGGATCACCTCGGCGAGCACGTCGAGCGGCGGCTGCTCGCCGTCCTCCGCGGTCTGCAGCACGCCGAGCAGCAGCCTGGTCTGCCAGTCGGCGAGTCGGGCGAACGTCCGGCCGAGGGAGCGGACGAACTGCGGGAGCCGGTCCTCCTCGAGCACGCCGAGGTCGATGAGGCGCTTCGTCACCCGCAGCGCCTCGACGTCGGCCTCGGTGAAGGCCACCCGGTCGTCCTCGACCTCGGGGAAGCCGAGGTATCGCCACAGGCTGTTGGCGAGGTCGAGGTCCATGCCGGCCCGGTCGGCGACCTCCCGCTGGGTGAGCGTCGGGGCGCTGTCGAAGAGGTACTCGCCGGCGACGTCGATGAGCAGGCTCGGGTCGAACGCGGACTGTCCCGCGTGCTCGTTCATGCCAGGAAGGATAGGTCCAGATCGGCGGCCCTGGGGCAGCCGAGCAGGGCCAGGGTGGAGTCGAGCTCGGCGACCAGCTGCTCCAGCACCGCTTGGGCGCCCGCGCGACCGTCGCGCGCGAGACCCCACAGGACGGGCCGCCCGACGAGCGCGGCGTCGGCACCGAGGCACAGAGCCTTCGCGACGTCCCACCCGCGACGGATGCCGCCATCCACGAGCACCGCGGCCCGCCCCGCCACCGCGTCGACGACCGGCGGCAGCGCCTCGGCCCCGGTGAGCACGGTGTCGAGCTGACGGCCGCCGTGGTTCGACACGATCACGCCCGCCGCACCGACGTCGACGGCACGCTCCGCGTCGTCGGGGCGCAGGATGCCTTTGAGCAGCAGCGGCATGCCGGCCGCCTCGGCGAAGGCGTGCACGTCGTCCCAGGTGAGCGTCGGGTCGTGCATGGCGAAGATCTGCTCGGTCGTCAGCGGGGTCCCGCCCGGGTTGAGCGCGATCGGGTGGGTGACGCTGAACCCGGTGCGCTTGTCGCGCTCGCGCCAGCCGGCCACCGGGAAGTCGACGGTGAGCACGAGCGCCTCGTAGCCGGACTCCCGCGCCTCGGCGACGAGGTCGAGCGAGACCTGCCGGTCCTTGAACACGTACAGCTGGAACCAACGGTCGGGGCCCGCCACCTCGGCCACGTCGCGCGGCGCCGTGGTGGTCTGCGACGACAGCACGAACGTCGAACCCGTGGCCGCGGCGGCCTGCGCGGTGCCGCGCTCCGCGTCCTCGTGGGCGTGCCGCTGGTAGGCCATCGGGGCGACGACGAGTGGGTGCGCGCGACGTCGGCCGAGCAGCTCGACCGAGAGGTCGCGCTCGCCGACGTCGACCAGCACCTTCGGCGCGAGCCGCACGTCGCTCCAGCTGGTCTCGTTGGCGCGCAGCGTGAGCTCGTCGCCCGCACCTCCCGCGAAGTAGCCGTACGCGCCCGCGCCGAGCAGGTCCTCGAGGTCGTCCATGCCGTCAGGCTAGTCGCGGAACCGCGCCAGGAAGGCTGCGGTGCGCGGGTCCTGCGGGGCGTCGAACAGCTGCTCCGGCGGCCCGATCTCGACGATCTCGCCGTCGGCGAGGAAGGCGACGACGTCGCTGGCCTCGCGGGCGAACGCCATCTCGTGCGTCGCCATGACGACCGCGATGCCGTCGGCGCGCAGGCCCTTGACGACGTCGAGCACCTCGCCCACCAGCAACGGGTCGAGGGCCGACGTGATCTCGTCGAGCAGCAGCACCTCCGGGTCCATCGCGAGCGCGCGGGCGAGCGCGACCCGCTGCTGCTGGCCGCCGGAGAGGGAGTCGGGGTAGGCGCTCGCCTTGTCGGCGAGACCCACCCGCTCCAGCAGCGCGAGCGCCCGCTCGCGCGCGGCCTGCCGCGAGACCCCCGCCGCACGGGTCGGCGCGAGCACGAGGTTCTGCAGCACGCTCAGGTGCGGGAAGAGGTTGTAGGCCTGGAACACGATGCCCACGCGGCGTCGCACCCCGTCGACGTCGACCCGCGGGTCGGTCACGTCCTGCTCGGCGCCCGACTCGTCGGCCAGCCAGACCGTGCCGTCGTCGACGGTCTCCAGCAGGTTGAGGCAGCGCAGCAGCGTCGACTTGCCGCTGCCGGAGGCGCCGATGAGGCAGACCACCTGCCCGGGCTCGACCGTGAGGTCGATGCCGCGCAGCACCTCGGTGCCGTGGTAGCTCTTGCGCAGCTGCTCGATCCTGAGCATCAGAGCCCTCCTGCCTCGCGGCGCATGCTGCGGACGGTGAGCCAGTCCGCCAGTCGGGCCAGGACGATGGTCGCGGCGATGAACAGCACCGCGGCGACCACGAGCGGTGTGAACACGAAGTCGCGGTTGGAGATGATGTTGGCCTGCCGCAGCGCCTCCACCAGGCCGATGACCGAGAGCAGCGCGGTGTCCTTCTGCAGCGACACGAAGTCGTTGAGCAGCGGCGGCGTCACCCGGCGCAGGGCTTGCGGGAGCACCACGTGGCGCAGGGTGCGCCCGTACGACAGGCCGAGCGCGCGTCCGCTGGCCCACTGCGTGGGGTGCACGGACAGGATGCCGGCGCGGATCACCTCGGCGACGTACGCGCCGTAGCTGAGGGTCAGGGCGATGACGCCGAGCCAGAACAGGCTGGTCGGGGCTCCCGCGAGGTCGAGGGCCGGGACGCCGAACCCGACCAGCAGGACGACGAGCAGCGTCGGCGTGCCTCGGAAGACGTCGGTGTAGATCGTCGCCAGCAGGCGCAGCGGCGCCATCGCCGGCGACGGCACCACGCGCACCACGGCGACCACCAGCGCGACGACGAGGATGAACACCTCGCACACCACGAACAACCGGACGTTCAGCCAGAACGCCTCGGTGATCGGGCCGACCGAGTCCTTCGCGTCCTGCCAGTCGAAGAAGGTGCGCTGGACCCGGTCCCAACCGGGTGAGCTGACGACGCCGAGCAGGAGCAGTCCGAGGACCACGACCGTCGAGACCGCGGCGACCGAACCGCGCCGCAGCGCCCGGGAGCGGCGATACCGCTCCCGGGCCTGCTGACGCTCGCTCGGCTGGTGGGTGCTCAGGACTGGCTCAGCTCGGGCACGTCGACGGCGTCCGACAGCCACTGCTGCTGCAGCTTCTCGAGCGTGCCGTCGTCCTTCAGCGCGTCGACGGCGGCGCTGACGCACGGGGTGAGCGCCGAGTCCTTGTCGAGCAGCAGGCCGAACTCCTCGGACTCGCCCGTGCGCGGCTCGAACTGCCCGACGAGCTTCGCGCCGTCGAGCTCGGCGGCGACGAGGTAGAACGCCGACGGCACGTCGGCGATGATCGCGTCGACCTGCCCGTTCTGCAGGGCCTGGGCGGCCTTCGTGGTGTCGTCGTAGACGAGCGGGTCGGTCGTGAGCCCGAGCTGCTGCGTGGCCTCCAGCGAGGTCGTGCCGACCTGGGCACCGACCTTGGCGTCCTTGAGGCCCGCGAGGCTCGTGACGTCGGCGTACGTCGAGTCGGCGAGGGTGATGACACCCTGCTTGGCCTTGTAGTACGGGCTGGAGAAGTCGACGACCTTCTCGCGCTCGCTCGTGATGGAGAACTGGTTGATGTCGAAGTCGAACGACTTCGCGCCGGGCTTGATCGCCTCGTTGAATCCCTGGGTGACCCAGGTGACCTTCTCGGGCGCGAAGCCGAGCTTCTCGGCCACCGCCCGGGCGACGGCACCCTCGTAGCCCTTGCCGTTCGTCGGGTCGTCGTCGGTGAACCACGGCTCGTAGGCCGGCGAGTCGGTCGCGATGGTCAGCGTGCCGGCCTTGTGGAGCTCGAGGTCGGCAGGCTTGCACTGGTCGAGGGAGACCGAGGAGGAGCTGTCGGACGAGGACGACTCGTCCGCGGGGGCGCAGGCGGTGGCCAGGGCGAGCGTGGCAGCAGCGGCCGCGAGGGGGGTCAGGCGCATGCCGAGATCGTACGGCGCGCCTCCTGTCAGGAGTCGAAGTGCCCGCTCAGTGGACCGAGGATCGGCTTCCAGTCGCGCACCACGTGCTGGGCGACGAAGCCGGCGGACACGAACGGGTCGGCGGCCACGAGCGACTCGACCTGCTCGCGCGTGTCGGCGCGGAAGACAAGCAGCGCCTCGCGGCTGCTCGACGCCGGACCGCTCACGAGCAGCTCGGGCAGGTGGGCGAGGTAGTCCCGGTGCTCGGCGCGCAGCGTCGCGAGCTGGTCCTCGGGGGCTCCGTAGGTGTAGGTCACGGCGAAGATCGACATGACGTCAGCGTAGGCGCCACGGTTGCTGTGCAACTGGTTGCATATGTACCCTCGGACGCATGGCCCTGGAGCACGCGATCCTCGTGTCCCTCGCGGAGCGCTCCGGCACGGGCTACGAGCTCGCCCGCCGCTTCGACGCCTCCATCGGCAACTTCTGGAAGGCCAGCCACCAGCAGATCTACAAGGTGCTCGGCCGCATGGAGGCCGACGCGCTCGTGACGTCGCAGACCGTGACCCAGGACGGTCGGCCCGACAAGAAGGTCTACGCCCTGACCGAGGCCGGTCGATCCGAGCTGGCGCGGTTCACCACCGAGCCCTCGGCACCCGAGCCGCTGCGCTCCAGCTTCGCGGTGAAGCTGCGCGCGCTCGAGCACGGCGACCGCGAGGCGATCCTCGCCGACGTGCGCCGCAAGCGGGCCCACCACGCCGAGCGGCTCGCCTACTACGAGACGAGCGCCGAGCGCTTCTACCCCGACCCCGACTCGCTCGACCCCGCCGACGTCGGCCCCTGGCTCGTGCTGCGGGGCGGCATCATCGGCGAGCAGACGGCGCTCAGCTGGTGCGACGAGATCCTCGAGCGCCTCGAAGGGCGCGCACCCCGATGACGAGCACGCAGATCCCGAGCGTCATCGCCGTGGCGATGAGCACGGCGTGCACCCACAGGAACGACGTCGGGGCGCTGCTCCACGCCTCGCCCGACCACGCCCTGTCGTCGTCGACGATCGCCTTCGCGAACCGCGGCCAGATGACCACGTTGAACACGCCCGCCACGACCAGCACCCACGCCGAGACTCTCGAGATCACAGGACCAGTATGAGCAGCCCGTTCACCCATCAGTTCTCCCAGCCTGGCCACCCGGACTACCCGCACCTGCTGACGCCGCTCGACCTCGGTCACACGACGCTGCGCAACCGGGTGGTCATGGGCTCGATCCACAGCAAGCTCGAGGACCGGCGCAAGGACCTGCCGAAGCTCGCCGCCTACTTCGCCGAGCGCGCCAAGGGTGGCGTCGCCCTGTCGGTCACCGGCGGCTTCTCACCCAACCGCACCGGCTGGCTGCTGCCGTTCGGCGGCACCATGAACAACCGCTCGTTCGCCGACGCCCACCGCGTGGTCACCGACGCCGTGCACGAGCACGACGGCAAGATCGCGATGCAGGTCCTGCACGCCGGACGGTACGGCTACCACCCGTTCGTGAAGAGCGCGTCGCGGCGCAAGAGCCCGATCAGCCCGTTCCGGCCGCGCGCGTTCTCGGCGAGGGAGATCGACCGCACGGCCACCGACTTCGCGAAGGCCGCGGCCCTGGCGAAGCGCGGCGGCTACGACGGCGTCGAGATCATGGGCTCCGAGGGCTACCTCATCAACCAGATGATCACGGCCCGCACGAACACCCGCGACGACGCGTGGGGCGGCACCGCCGAGAAGCGGATGCGCTTCCCCGTGGAGATCGTGCGGCGCACCCGCGAGCTGGTCGGTGAGGACTTCATCGTCATGTACCGCCAGAGCCTGCTCGACCTCGTCGACGACGCGCAGTCCTGGGACGAGACCGTCGAGCTCGCGCTCACGCTGCAGCAGGCCGGTGTCTCGATCATCAACACCGGCATCGGCTGGCACGAGGCGCGGGTGCCCACCATCGTCACGTCGGTGCCCCGCGCGGCGTTCGTGTCGTACACCGCACGGCTGCGCGAGGCCCTGCACGAGAACGGCACCCCCGTGCCGGTCGTCGCCTCCAACCGGATCAACACCCCCGAGGTCGCGGAGGGCATCATCGCCTCCGGCCAGGCCGACCTCGTCTCGATGGCCCGACCGTTGCTCGCCGACCCCGACTTCGTCGCGAAGGCGGCCGAGCGGCGCAGCGACGAGATCATCACCTGCATCGCGTGCAACCAGGCCTGCCTCGACCACACGTTCAAGAACCAGCGCGCCAGCTGCATGCTCAACCCGCGCGCGGGTCACGAGACCGAGCTGGTGCTGCTCCCGACGCAGCGCGCCAAGCGGGTGGCCGTCGTCGGCGCCGGCCCCGCGGGGCTGGCGGCCGCCGTGGAGCTCGCCGGCCGCGGTCACACGGTCGAGCTGTTCGAGGCCGACGAGACGATCGGCGGGCAGTTCAAGCTCGCCGCGCGCATCCCCGGCAAGGAGGAGTTCACCGAGACCCTCCGCTACTACACCCGCATGCTCGAGGTGCGCGGCGTGACCGTGCACCTCGGCCGTCGGGCCGACGTCGAGTCGCTGCGCCCCTTCGACGAGGTCGTGCTCGCGACGGGCGTCGAGCCGCGCGTGCCGTCGATCCCCGGCCTCGACTCCGGCGTCGGCCCCACCGTGCTGCGCTACGACGAGGTCGTCGGCGGCGGCGCCGAGGTCGGGCGCACCGTCGCGGTGCTCGGCGCCGGCGGCATCGGCTTCGACGTCTCCGAGTTCCTCCTGCACGACCCGCACGAGTCGCTCGAGCACTGGATGCAGCGCTGGGGCGTCACCGATCCGGCACTCGAGAGGGGTGGCCTGACCACCAAGGTGCAGGCGCCCCCGCGACGCCAGGTGTACCTGCTGCAGCGCAAGCACAGCGCCCACGGCAAGGGCCTGGGCAAGACCACCGGCTGGGTGCACCGCCAGACGCTCAAGGACTCCGGCGTCGACTTCGTCGGCGGCGTCACCTACGACCGCGTCGACCACGAGGGCCTGCACGTCACCGTCCGCTCGAGCGAGAAGGACGAGACCGGCGAGGAGCTCTTGCTCAAGGTCGACACCATCGTCCTGTGCACCGGACAGGAGTCGGTGCGCGACCTCGTCGAGCCGCTCGAGGCGGCCGGCGTGACCACCCACGTGATCGGCGGCGCCGACGTCGCCGCCGAGCTCGACGCGAAGCGCGCCATCAAGCAGGCCACCGAGCTGGCCGCGCGCCTCTGAACCCCGCATCACGAGAGAGGGAGAACACCATGTCCACCACCCCCGGACAGACCACCCAGGTCCGACTCGCCGCCCACCCGGACGGCGAGCCCCAGGACACCGACTTCGAGACCGTCACCGTCGACCTGCCCGAGCTGCAGGACGGCCAGGTGCTGCTGCGCTCGATCTACCTGTCGCTCGACCCGTACATGCGTGGCCGGATGAGCCAGGCGAAGTCGTACGCCGCCCACCTCGAGCTCGGCGACGTCGTGCTCGGCGGCACCGTGTGCGAGGTCGTCGAGTCGCGCGCCCAGAACCGCAAGCCCGGCGACGTCGTCCTCGCCTTCATCGGCTGGCAGACGCACGCCGTCGTCGACGCGCGGCAGATGAAGCGCCTCGACCCGACGGCACCGCCCTTCGACGCCGCGCCGATCTCCACCGCGCTCGGCGTGCTCGGGATGCCCGGGTTCACCGCCTACGCCGGGCTGCTCGAGATCGGCAAGCCCGCCGAGGGTGAGACCGTCGTCGTCGCCGCTGCCGCCGGACCGGTCGGCTCCGCCGTCGGGCAGGTCGCACGGCTCAAGGGTGCGCGAGCCGTCGGGATCGCCGGCGGCGAGGAGAAGGTGCGGCTGCTGCGCGAGCACTTCGGCTTCGACGTCGCCCTCGACCACCGCTCGCCCACGTTCGCCGACGACCTCAAGGCGGCCACCCCCGACGGCGTCGACGTCTACTTCGAGAACGTCGCCGGCCCGGTCGGGGAGGCCGTGCTGCGACGCATGAACACGTACGGTCGCGTGCCGGTGTGCGGGCTGGTCGCCAACTACAACCGCCCGGCCGAGTCGTCGTTCGGGTTCCCGGCGTTCATGGGCGCGGTGCTGGCGAAGAGCCTGACGGTCCGCGGGTTCATCCAGGACGAGTTCGTGCCCACCCACACCGAGGCGTTCACCCGCGAGATGGGCCAGTGGGTCGCGAACGGCGACGTCGCCTACCTCGAGGACGTCGTCGACGGCCTGGAGAACGCGGTCGACGCCTTCCGCGGCCTCCTCACCGGCCGCAACGTCGGCAAGCTGCTCGTGAAGGTCGGCGACGACCCCACCCGCTGACCCCGCCCCCACCGCTGGTCGAGTAGCGGCACGCGCGACGAAGGAGCGCCGTGCCGCGATGGAGCCGTCGCAAGAGGGGCGTAGCCGCGACGGAGCGAGACCACCCGGCAACGGCTCAGCGCGAACCGGCTCCCAGCGACGGCCTGGAGTGGTCTCGATACGCCTCCGCCAGCTCCTCCGTCGCGGCGTCGACTACTCGACCAGCGAGACCTACCGCTGGTCGAGTAGCGGCCACGCGCGAGGAACGAGCGCCGTGGGCGCGTATCGAGACCACCCGGCAACAGATCAGCGCGAACCGGCTCTCAGCGAGAACGTGGAGTGGTCTCGATACGCCTCCGCCAGCGGCGACGGCGGGGTCAGGCGGCGGCGTCGAGGCGGGCGGCGCGGCTGCCGCGGGGGACGGCGACGCGCAGGACGTTGCGCTCGACCGTGACCTCGGCGGGGGTGGTGGCGGCGATCTCGCCGTCGAGGTTCACCGGCAGCGGCTCGTCGGTGACCACCCGCACCCGGCGGGTCGTGAGGTGGTGCACCCGCTCGTGCTCGACGAACCGGCCGCTCTTGAGCAGACGCGCGATCGACACGTGGTCGGCGAGCCGCCCGCGCTCGATGGCGTAGACGTCGAGCAGGTAGTCATCGAGCGACGCGTTCGGCGCGACGGTGTTGCCGCCGCCGTAGTGCCGGCCGTTGCCGACCGCCAGCTGGAGCAGGTCGGTCAGCTCGACCGGGTCGTGGTCGCCGTCGGGGAACTCCAGACGCGCCGCGAACCCGCGGTGCTGGCGGAACGCGCCGAGCGTGGCCACCGGGTACGCGACGGGTCCCAGACGTCGCTTCAGGCCCGGGGTGAGCCGCTCGGTGACGGCGACCGACAGACCGATGGACGCGACGTTGACGAACGCGCGACCGTCGACGCGACCGAGGTCGACGTCGACCACCTCGCCGTCGAGCACCGACGCGACCGCGGCGCCGACGTCGGCCGGGATCTCCAGGGTGCGGGCGAAGTCGTTGGCCGTGCCGAGCGGCAGGACGGCCAGCACCGTCGACGTCCCCGCGACGCGTGCGGCGGCGGCCGAGACGGTCCCGTCACCGCCGCCGACGACGAGGAGGTCCGGCTCGTCGGCCGCGACCCGGTCGAGCGTCTCGACCAGCTCCGCACCCGAGTGGACGGCGTGCGCGCGCACGACGGCACGGTCCCCGACGAGCCGGGTCGCACGCTCCAGCGCCGAGGCGCCTTGCCGGGCCCCCGTGTTGACCACGAGCTCGACGACGGCGTCCGGGCGGGCGAGGAGGGTGCTGAGATCCATGCACCCCACGCTAGGAACCGTCGATGAGCGGACGATGAGGTCAGGATGTGGATGTCCTCATGATCCGTCTCGACATGCGAAGTTCCTGAGAATCCCTAGCGTGGAGGTACCGGACGCAACCGGTCCGGTACCCAACCGAAAGGAACTGTCATGGGACTCATCACGCTTCTCATCGTCGGCCTCATCGCAGGTCTCCTGGCCCGCGCGATCGTCCCCGGCAACGACTCGATGGGCATCCTCGCCACCATCGTGCTCGGTGTCGTCGGCTCGTTCGTCGGCGGCATGATCGGCGCCCTGTTCTCCTCGCGGAGCGTGCTGGACTTCACGACCAGCGGCCTGATCCTGTCGATCGTCGGCGCCATCGTGGCGCTGCTGATCTACCGCCAGGTCCGCGCGCGCGCCTGACCCGCGACCTCGAGACCCCGCACCGCTCGACGGTGCGGGGTCTCGTCGCGTCCGCGCTCCTGTCGGCGGACGCTGCCATCCTGGCCGCATGAGAGTCCACCTCCTGCGGGCGGTCAACGTCGGTGGAGCGACGCTGCCGATGGCGGAGCTGCGCGAGCTCGCCGCCGACCTCGGCGCGAGCGACGTCCGCACGCACATCGCGTCCGGCAACCTGCTGTGCACCCCGCCCACCGAGCCCGACGTGTTCGACCGTGCGCTGGAGCAGGCGATCGAGGCACGGTTCGGCTTCTTCCGGGAGGTCGTGTCGCGCTCGCCCGACGAGCTGCGCGCCGCACTCGCCGACCATCCGTTCGAGGTGGTCGAGCCCAAGCTGTCGCACGTCTACTTCCTGCTCGACGAGCCGACGCCCGACGCCGTCCGCGCGTTCGAGGCGGAGGACTGGCGCGGTGACGACGTCCGGGTGCTGGGTCGCGACCTGCACGTCCGCTACCGCGACGGCGTGGCCGGCTCGCGGATCACACCGGCGCGCGTGCGGCGACTCCTCGGGCACCACGGCACCGGGCGCAACCTCACCACGGTGCAGAGGCTGATCGACCTCGCCTAGGGTCGGGGCATGCTGCCGTTCCACCAGGTCGACGTCTTCTCCGACACCCTCGGCCTGGGCAACCCGGTCGCCGTCGTGCACGCGGCCGACGACCTCGACGACGCCACGATGGCCGCGTTCGCCCGGTGGACGAACCTCAGCGAGACCACGTTCCTGCTCCGCCCGAGCGACCCGGCGGCCGACTACCGCGTCCGCATCTTCACCCCGGGTCGGGAGCTGCCGTTCGCCGGCCACCCGACGCTCGGCACGGCGCGCGCCTGGCTCGAGGCCGGGGGCGCACCCCGCTCCGCCGACACCCTCGTCCAGGAGTGCGGGGTGGGGCTCGTGCGGGTGCGGCGCGACGGCGAGCGGCTGGCGTTCGCCGCCCCGGACCGCGCCCGCTCAGGACCGGTCGACTCCGCCGAGGTGGCGGCCGTCGTCGCCGCGCTCGGTATGGAAGCGTCCGACGTCGTCGGCGCCCACTGGTGCGACAACGGCCCAGGCTGGATGGGCCTCCTGCTGCGCGACGCCGACCTCGTGCTCGACGTCGACGGTGCGCGCGCCCACCTGCTCGGGGCGTCCGGTGCGCACGACAAGGTCGGGCTGGCCGGGCTGTACGCCGACGGCTCCGACGTGCAGCTCGAGGTGCGCGCGTTCTTCCCCGGCGGCGTCGGCGAGGACCCCGTGACCGGCAGCCTCAACGCCGCTCTCGCCCAGTGGCTCGTCGCCGACGGCGTCCTGCCCGAGCACTACGTCGCCGCCCAGGGCACCTCCCTCGGCCGCCGCGGCCGGGTGCACGTCGACATCGTCGACGACACCGTCTGGGTCGGCGGGCACACCGTCGTCGGCGTGACCGGCACGGTCACACTCGGCCACCTCAGCGACTGACCCTCGCGCGGCTAGCGTGATCCCGTGACCCGCACCTGGCACGCCCTGACCGCCGTCGTCGGACTCGTCGCGCTCGTCGGGCAGACGATCGTGTCGGCCCGCCGCGGCGACGACCTCGTCAACCTGTTCAGCTACTTCACCATCGAGTCGAACATCCTCGTCGTCGTCACGTGCACCCTCCTCGCGCTGCGACCGGACCGGGGCGGGCGGGCGTTCGGGATGCTGCGCCTCGCCAGCCTGACCGGCATCACCGTGACCGGCGTCGTCTACGCCACCGTGCTGGCCGGCAACGTCGACCTCTCCGGTGCCGAGTGGTGGTTCGACAAGGCGTTCCACTACGTCGTCCCGCTGCTGACCGTGGTGGGCTTCGTCGTCCTGCGCCCCCGGACCCGCCTCACGTGGTCGGCGCTCGGCGGTCTCACGTTCCCGGTCCTCTGGCTGGCCTACACGCTCACCCGGGCCGGGGTCGTCCGGCCGACCTTCTCGCTGACCCCGACGACCACCGCTCCCGTGCCCTACGGCTTCCTCGACGCCGGCGAGCTGGGCGCCGGGACCGTCGCGGTCACGTGCGTCGTGCTCACCCTCGTGTTCGTCGCCCTCGGCTCGGCCGCCGTCGCGTGGAGCCGGCGCGGCTGAGGGTCACGACCGGCGTGGCGGCGCGGCGAGCTCGCGCAGCGCGTGCTTCCAGGCCTCGACCACCGACGACGTGCCCGAGCGCGAGCGCAGGATGCCGGCGAGGTGCGCACCGGTGAGCAGGTTGATCGTGAACTGCACCAGGATCGGCGCGCGGTGGTGCGAGGGGCCGACCAGTCGGATGACGCTGCGGTGCACCGTGTCGTAGATGCGCTCCTGCATCGGCACCAACGACTCCCGCAGGTCGTCGTCGGTGCGCGCGGCGACCCACAGCTCGAGCAGCACCGCGAAGGCGGGCGAGCGAAGCTCCGTCCAGACGAGGTCGACGACGTCGTTCCACCCGGCGGGCGCCGACGCGTCGTCCGCCGCAGCCGACAGCTTCAGCCGGCGCTCCACCACGTCCTCGACGACACCCGCCATGAGCAGGTCGCGGGTCGGGAAGTGGTGCAGCAACGTGCCCCGCGCGACCCCGGCGCGCTGCTGGACGTCGCCGACGGTCGCCGCCCCGTAGCCGCCCTCGAGCAGGCTCTCGTACGCCGCCTCGAGGAGGCGTTCGCGCGTGGCCACGGACCGCCGCTGCTGGGGCCTGCGGGCGGTCGGCATGGCGGCGACCCTACCCGTCATCACGGGACCTGGCACGAGACTCCAGTTTTCGGTCCGGACTTCCGTTCGACCTGACCACCGCGGTGACCCGACCTACGCTGGACGGGTGAACGGCTCGAGGACGCCCGGCAGCGCCGACGTCGACCGGCTCGCGGCCCTCCTCGACGGTCGACGCTCGCTGGTGCTCACGGGCGCCGGCGTCTCGACCGACTCCGGCATCCCCGACTACCGCGGCCCCGACCGGCTCGTCGTGCCGACGCCCATGACGATCCAGCAGCTGCGCTCGAGCCCGGAGGCGGTGCAGCGCTACTGGGCCCGCGCGCACCTCGGCTGGTCGCGCATGGGCCACGCCGAGCCCAACGCGACGCACCACGCGCTCGTGCAGTGGCAGCGCGACGACCGGCTCGTCGGGCTCATCACCCAGAACGTCGACGGCCTGCACGAGCGCGCCGGCCACCGCGACGTCGTCGACCTGCACGGCCGGGTCGACCGGGTGGTCTGCATGGACTGCGGCGACCGCACTCCCCGCGAGGCGGTGCAGGCCCGGCACGACCGGCTCAACCCGGGCTGGAGCGCCCAGACGGTGGTGCACGGACCCGACGGCGACGTGCAGCTCGACGACACGAGCGACTTCGTGGTGGCGCCGTGCCTGGTGTGCGGCGGACGGCTGCGTCCCGACGTCGTGTTCTTCGGCGACTCCGTGCCGAAGCCGCTCGTCGAGCACTGCTTCGAGCTGGTGGCGCGCGCCGACGTCCTGCTCGTGCTGGGCTCGAGCCTGCAGGTCATGAGCGGCCTGCGGTTCGTCCGCCGGGCCGCCGCACTCGGCACCCCGGTGGTGATCGTGAACCGTGGCAACACCCGGGGCGACCACCTGGCGGACCTGAAGCTGGATGCTGGATGTGCTGAGACGCTCGGCGCTCTCGCGGTACCTTTCGCCTGACCTCAGGAAAGGCGACGCCCATGACCACCCTGCCCCCTCAGCCCGCAGCCGCGGCCGGGCCCCCGGCCCCCGCCTACCCGGCAACCCTCACGTTTGCCCTGCCGGAGCGGATCGCCCGCTGGCGGCCGTTCCTGCACTGGATCCTCGCGATCCCGCACTACGTCGTGCTCGGGCTGGTGGGTATCGGCGTGTTCTTCGTGCTGATCGCCGCGTGGTTCTGCGGCGTCGTGCTGGGGAGGGTGCCCGCGCCCCTGCTCGGGTTCCTCGCGATGGCGCTGCGCTACAGCGCGCGGGTCGGGGCGTACGTGTACTTCCTCACCGACCAGTACCCACCGTTCGACCTCTCGGTCGGCACCGCGGACTCCGGGCGCTACCCGCAGGTGCGGTTCGACGTGGTGCCGCAGGTCGACGGGCGCAGCCGGCTCACGATCTTCTTCCGTGCCCTGATGATCATCCCGCACTACGTCGTCCTGTACTTCCTGTCGATCGCGGCGAGCGTGCTGCTGTTCATCGGCTGGTTCGCGGTGGTCTTCACCGCGCGCTGGCCGGAGGGCCTGCGCGACTTCGTGCTCGGCTACCTGCGCTGGAGCCAGCGGGCCTCCGCCTACTACGTCCTGCTGACCGACGAGTACCCGCCGTTCAGCCTCGACTGACGCCGGGGCGGGCGACGAGCACGCGCGCGTCGCCCGCCACCGTCCAGTCCCCCGCCGCGGCAGGCACGGCGAGCACCTCGCCGCGACGCAGCGCCGTCGAGCCGTGGCCGCCGGCCAGCTCCCCGGTGCCGTCGAGCACCACGAGCGCCGCGAAGCCGGCGTCGAGCTCCGCGCCCTCGGTGGCGAGGTCGAGGCGGAAGAACGGGTCCGCCTCGGTGGGCAGCAGCGACGTGAGCGGGCGGGTCGGTCCGTCGAGGTCCGTCCAGGTCGCGACCGAGGCGAGCCGGTCGGGATTCATCGCCTCGTGCCCCAGGGCCTGCATGGCGAGGTCGAACCCGAGGCCGAGGTGCGACTCGTCCCGCGTCGAGGTCGTGACCGACCACTCCAGCAGGATCGAGAAGTCGGTCGGCTCCTGCGCCTCGGCCACGAAGACCCCTGCCCCGATCGCGTGCGGCGTGCCGGCCGGTACCAGGAACGCGTCGCCCCGCCGCACCGGCAGCCGGTGCATGCGCTCGAGCATCCAGGTGCCGTCCTGCTCGTCGCGCGCCCGGGCCACGTCCGCGGGGTCGACGTCGCGGTCCCAGCCGAGGTGCACCGCCGCGCCCGGCTCGGCGTCGAGCACGAGCCAGGCCTCGGTCTTGCCGTAGGGGCAGTCGAGGTGCCTCGCGGCGAACGCGCGGTCGGGGTGCACGTGCACGGGCAGCCGCTGCCCGGCGTCGAGCAGCTTGAGCAGCAGCCCCGTGTCGCCGGGCCAGGCGCCCGGGGTGCCGGTCCAGCCGACCGGGTCGTCGGCCACGAGGTCGCGCAGCACGGAGCCGTCCTCGGTCGAGGACAACCCGAGCGTGGGGTGGCCGTCGCGCGAGACCGTCGCGGCCACCCACTCCTCGGGCTGCCGCGGCGACGTCGTGACCACGCCGCGCAGGTCCGCGATCCGCCGACCACCTCGGTAGAAGTGGTCGATCAGGTTGGGTCGCAGGCGGACCGGCGCGGCGGGCACGAGATCAGCTCAGCAGCCTCAGCCGGACCGTCTCGGGCAGGTCGGCCAGCTCGGTGAGGACCTCCGACGGGACGGCGTCGGCGACGTCGGTGACGACGTAGCCCAGGGGTCCGCGCGTCGAGAGCGACTGCGCCTCGATGTTGACCTCGTGCTCGCCCAGGAGCCCGTTGATCCGCGCGAGGACACCGGGGGCGTTCTCGTGCACGAGCGCCAGACGGCAGCGCGTGTCGTCGGCCGGGAGGTTCATCTCCGGGAAGTTGACGCTCAGCGACGTGCTGCCGAACGCGGCGTAGGAGCGCAGCTTGGAGGCGACGAAGCGGCCGATGTCCTGCTGGGCCTCCTCCGTCGAGCCGCCGACGTGCGGGGTGAGGATGACGTTGGGGATGCCGCGCAGCTCGGACTCGAACGGGTCGCCCTGGCGCTTCGGCTCCACCGGGAACACGTCGAGCGCGGCGCCGGCGATGTGCCCCGACTCCAGGTGCGCGCGCAGGGCGCTCGTGTCGACCGCGATGCCGCGGCTGAGGTTGAGGAAGAGGGCGCGCGGCTTCATGAGACGCATCTGCTCGTCGCCGAACAGGCCGGCGTTGCCCGGGCGGCCGTCGACGTGCAGCGTCACGACGTCGGCCTCGGCGAGCAGCTCCTCCAGCGTCGAGCAGCGCTTCGCGTTGCCGAGGGCGAGCTTGTCGTCGATGTCGAAGAAGATCACCTTGAAGCCGAGCGCCTCGGCCACGACCGACAGCTGGCTGCCGATGTTGCCGTAGCCGACGATGCCGAGCGTGCGGCCGCGCACCTCGTGGCTGCCGGCGGCCGACTTGTTCCAGACGCCGCGGTGCATGTCGGTCGACTTCTCGTGCAGCCGCCGGGCCAGGGAGATGATCTCGGCGATCGCGAGCTCCACGACCGAGCGGGTGTTGGAGTAGGGCGCGTTGAAGACGGCGATGCCCCGCTGCGTCGTGGCCTCGAGGTCGATCTGGTTCGTGCCGATGCAGAACGCACCGATGGCGATCAGGTCAGGAGCGGCGTCGAGCACGCGCGGCGTGATGTAGGTGGTGGAGCGGATGCCCAGCAGGTGCACGCCCTGGATGGCCTCGATCAGCTCGTCCTCGCCGAGCGCGCCGGCGTTGGTCTGCACGTCGTAGCCCTTGCCGCGCAGGAAGTCGCGGCCGTCGGCGTGGATGTTCTCGAGCAGCAGCACCTTCACGTCGGCGTCGTCGAGCGTCGTGGGCGTCTGGGTGGCGAGTGCGTTCACGGTCATCATCATGGGGGATTCCTCCGGTCAGCGTGGTGGGGGCTGACGCGGGGCCCAGGCGAACGGTCCCTTGTCGGGTGCTGCAGTCGATGCGGTGCCGGGCTCCCTGGTGGATGTCCACCTCAACGCCAGTCGCGCCGACGACCCCAGACTACCGGGTCGTGGACGGCCCCCGTTCAGACGACGACCACGGCGAGACGGTCGTCGACCGCGAACTCCTCGTTCACGATCCAGCCGATCTCGAGCGTCACGCGGTCGAGGTCCTGGAGGTCGCGCTGCCACCAGCGGCGCCGCCTCCAGGGCAGGCCCAGGGCCGTGCGGTCGCTGAGCCGCAGGACCCAGGGCGGCTCCAGCGCGTGTCCCAGGTAGGACGTGATCAGGATGCTGCGGGTGCTCTCGTCCCACCGTCCCTCGGGCGGTGCCTGCACGCCCCACCGCGTCGGGTCGAGGAACCGCTCGGTCAGCGCGCGTCCGACGGCGTCGGCCTCGGCCGGGGTCGGCGCGCGGCGCACGGTCAGCCGCTCGTCGTCCCCGTGAAGGCGGCGAGCGCCTCCGGCGGGACGGGCTGGTCGAGGTTGGCCAGGCGCACCTGGCCCTGCGCGACGAGCCTGCCGTCGCTGCCGACGGAGTCGAGGTGCCACAGCTGCTGGGTGCGGCCGCGGTGGATCGGGGTCGCGGTCACGGTGATCGTGTCGCCGAGCTTCGCCTGGCGGATGAAGTCGGTCGAGTTGTTGGTGCCGACCACGACACCCTTCTCGCCGAGCCAGATCTGCGCGGCCACGCTGGCGGTCGACTCGTGGACGGCGCAGTAGATGCCGCCGTGCGGGATGCCGAAGGGTTGCAGGTGCCTCTCGGTGATCGTGAAGCGCACGACCACCTGAAGGTCGCTCATGGGGCGAGCCTAGACCTCGGCCTCAGTCGAGGACCCAGACGGCGACGGCGTGGGCGACGGCCAGCCACACCACCAGCAGCAGGGTCAGTGCCAGCATCGCCCCGCCGACCACCGCGTCGCCGACGACGAAGACCCGCGCCGACACCCACAGCAGGACGAAGCAGCCGGCGGCGGCCCAGCCCGGGTGCACGCGCAACGCGGGGAGCAGGAGACGCCCGGGGTAGCGGTCCAGCGCGCCCGCCTGGCGCGCCCGGGCGACGGTGGACCGGGAGCCGAAGTCGTCCAGGGCGGCGCGACGCAGGTGGCCGACACCCGCCACGTCGCCCGACCGTGCCGTCAGCTCCCCGAGCAGCGCGCGGGCCTGCGGGTCGGCAGGGTCCACCTCGAGCGCCTCGAGGACGTGTCGCCGGGCGTCCTCGCGACGTCCGAACTCGAGGTGCCAGTGGGCGCGGAGCAGGGCGACCCGCGCCGACCCGGGCGCGAGCGCGGCGAACGCCTCGATCGCCCGCTGCGACTCCTCGCGGAACCGGCGGGCGACGAGGTTGGCCGCGAGCTGCGCGCGGACGGCGACGTCCTCCGGAGCGTCGGCCACCGCCGAGGCGAGCACGTCGGCGGCCTCCTTCAGACGCCCGGCGCCCGTGAGCGCGTGCGCCAACACGCGACGCAGCTCGACCGACCCGGGATCCTGCGCGAGACCGGACCTCGCCACGGCCTCGGCGTCGGGCCAGCGCTCGAGGCCGGAGAGCCCCCACGCCCGCAGCAGCTGCACCTGCGGGTCGGTCAGGTCGGCACCGTCGAGGACCTCCAGGCAGCGGTCGGGGCGGTCGGTCTGCAACCAGTGCCAGGCGAGGGCGAGGGTGCGCTCGTCGTCCATGTCAGCGACCCGTGAGCCGCCGCCGCACGGCACGCTGGCCGAGGTAGGACTCGACGTCCGCCCACTGACCACTCGCGTTGGAGAACTCGACGTAGTCACGCGCCCGCGCCAGCCAGTCCAGCGCCGACGGGGTGACCTGCCTCAGCGCCGACGTCAGGTGCTGCTGGCCGACGGGGATCTCCTCGCCGGTGTCGAGCACGGTCTCGATCACGTCGTCCAGGGCACGCTCGACGGTGGCGCGCAGGTCGGCACCGGTGAACAGCTCGCTGGCCCGCGCGAGCGCACGCAGGTCCACGCCGGACGTCTCCACGCCCCGCAGCCTGACGTCGAGGATCGCCTCGCGGGCCGCCTCGTCGGGCGGCGGGACGAAGACGCGACGGTCGAAGCGGCCGGGTCGCAGCAGCGCGCTGTCCACGTCCCAGGGGGCGTTGCTCGCGGCCAGCACCAGCAGGCCCTCGGTCGAGCGTCCGACGCCGTCGAGCTCCTGCAGGAGGGCGTTGGTGAGCCGGCGGCCCATCTCGCCCTGCGCCCGTTGACGGGCGTACCCGATCGCGTCGATCTCGTCGATGAACACGACCGCGGGCCGCAGGTCGCGCGCCTGCGCGAAGATCTCGGACACGTTCAGCTCGGCCTGGCCCTGGAACGGCGACACGACGTCGTCGATGCCGACCGAGAAGAACGGGAGACCGCACTCCCCGGCGATCGCCCGGGCGAGCAGCGTCTTCCCGCACCCCGGAGGCCCGTAGAGGAGCACGCCGCCACCGGCGCTGCGGTTGTACTTCGCGTACAGCTCGGGCCGGACGAACGGCAGGATGATCATCCGGTGCAGCAGCTTCTTGACGTCGTCCATGCCACCGACCTCGGCGAAGGTCAGGCCGACCTCCTCCGCCAGGCTCGGCGCCGTGTCGGGGCCGGCGTCCAGCGCGACGCCACGTCGTGCGATCGCCTGCTGCAGCGACGCCTCCAGCTCGGCCAGGCCCTCGACCAGGCCGCCACCGCGGGCCACCTCCAGCGCGCCGCGGACCACGTCGAGCCGGTCGACGTCGAGGGCGCGCCGGGTCAGCACGAGGGCGTCCTCGGGTCCGAGGTCGCCGGCCGCCAGGAGGCCGGCCTGCAGGGTGACCGCCTCGTCGATCCGTCCGGCGTCGACGAGCAGGTCGGCGAGGAGCCCCACCAGCGCGACGTTGGTCGGGTCGGCGGCGACGGCGGCCTGCAGCGCGTCGATCCTCGGGTCGGTCATCGGTTCCTCCTGCTGGCAGCACGACTGACGAGCACGGCGATCCAGAACCATGCGACGAAGACCAGGAAGGCCGCGAGGAGCACCGCACCGGCCGCCTGTGTGGGACGGTAGCCGAGCAGGAGAGCGGCGGCCAGGACGATACCGAGCTGGGCAGGCACGACCGCCGCATCGGGGAGTCGTCGGACGAGCCGCAGCGGCCAGGCGAACCAGCGCGCCTCGCGGCCGACGTCCCGCGCTCCGCTCGCGAGCTCGCGGTCGTCCATGTTGCTGAGCGCAGCACTGCGCAGACGAGGTGCCGCCTGCCTGCTGAGGCCACGCTCGTGCTCCAACGCGCCCAGCAGCCACAGGGCGTCCGCGCGGGTGGGGTCCTGGGCCAGCACCCCGCGGACCGCCTCGACGGCGTCCGCGTCGCGCCGCCGGACCATCAGCAGGCGTGCCCGGACCATCTCGACCTCGGGCGAGCCGGGCGCCTCCACGGCGGCGCGCCTGAGCACCCGCTCGGCCTCGTCGGGATGTCCGTGGCGCAGGAGCAGCGACGCGTAGCCGGTCAGCAGGACGACGTTGCGGGGCTGCGCCTCGAGGCACGCGAGGAGGAGGCGTTCGGCCTGCGCGACGTCGCCCAGCTGCTCGACGGCGACGGCGCGCTGGAAGCGCAGCTCGAGGTCGTCCGGGGCGAGGGCCAGACCACGGGACGTCGCGTCGACGCACTCCTGCCACCGCTCGAGCTGGCGCAGCGCCATGGCCTGCAGGGCGAGACCGCGCGGATCCGGTTCGGCACCCCCCTGCCCGAGCTCCTCCAGGCACCGCTCGGGGCGCCCGACCTCGAGCCAGTGCTCGGCGCGCGCCAGCGCGGAGTCGCTCATCACATGGTGTCCCGGATGCCCGGGACGGACAGACCGATCACCACCGACGCCAGGAGGCCGGCGATCGTCGCCGCCACGCCGACTCCCCAGAACGACGCCACGTCGTCACCGCGGGCCTGCCAGGCGCGGAACGGCCGCAGCAGCAGCGGTAGCTGGCCGGCGAAGGCGGCCAGCCCGCCCACGCGGAACGACACGGCGTTGCTGAGCGTCGTCCCGAGCGCGAGCGCGACACCGATCGCCACCCCGACGACCCCGATCCCGACGACGGCCGCCTGGACGGCAGGCGACACCCGCAGCCGGCGCGCGATCGCCAGCATGCCGAGCGTCGTGCCGACGCTGCCGCCGATGATGGCCGGGAACACCCCGGAGAACACGTTGTAGGACGGCTCGACCGGCTGGTAGTCCTGCAGGACCGGGCGGAACGGACCATCGACGGCGTCGGACATGCGCACATTCCACCACGCCGCTCGCTCGGGTCCGGGACGTTTCCCTCAAACGCCTGAGACTTGAAACCCGTACCCCCTAGGGGTATACAGGAGGCATGAACCGACGCCTGCTCGCCGCCGTCCTGGCCGCCTCGGCCCTCCTGCTCGCCGGGTGCGGCTCGCCCAACACCAGCGACGAGGGCCACGACGGCGCCGACGTGACGTTCGCGCAGCAGATGATCCCCCACCACGAGCAGGCCGTGGAGATGAGCGACCTCGCGCTCGAGCCCGCCCGCGGCGCCTCCGCCGACGTCACCGACCTCGCCACCCGCATCCGTGCCGCCCAGAAGCCGGAGATCGAGGAGCTGACCGGCTTCCTCGAGGGCTGGGGCGAGGACGTGCCGAGCGGCCACGGAGACCCCGGCGGGCACGGAGGCGCCGGCCACTCGATGACCGGGATGATGAGCGAGGACCAGATGGACCGGCTCGCAGACTCCAACGGCGCGACCTTCGACCGGCTCTGGCTCGAGATGATGGTCGAGCACCACGAGGGTGCCGTCGAGATGGCCCGGACCGAGATCGCCGACGGCCAGGACTCGCGGGCCAAGGCGCTCGCACGCGCCATCATCGACGCGCAGACCGCCGAGATCACCCAGATGAAGGGACTCCTCGGATGAGCACCGCGCACGAGCACCCCGAGGCACCCGGGTACTCCGACGACAAGAAGGCGGTCCTCGCGCGACTGCGACGCATCGAGGGCCAGGTCCGCGGCCTCACCCGCATGGTCGAGGACGACACCTACTGCATCGACGTGCTCACCCAGGTGAGCGCGACCACCAAGGCGCTCGAGGCGGTGGCACTCAAGCTGCTCGACGAGCACCTCGCCCACTGCGTCGTCAACGCGGCACGCGCGGGCGGGCCCGAGGCGGACGCGAAGGTCAAGGAGGCCTCCGACGCCATCGCTCGGCTCGTCCGCTCCTGAACCGCCCCGAACCCAGCCGACCCCGTCCCGAGAGGGGACCAGCATGACCACCACCTACGACGTCACCGGCATGACCTGCGCCCACTGCGTCGCTGCCGTCACCGAGGAGCTCAGCGCCCTCGACGGCGTCACCGACGTCAGCGTCGACCTCGTCGCCGGCGGCACCTCCCACGTCACCGTCACCGGCGACACCTCGTCCGACGCGGTCCGCGAGGCCGTCGCCGAGGCGGGGTACGCCCTGGCCTGAGGAGGCCACCGTGAGCACCCACGACACCGAGCACGACACCGGCCACGACATCGGCCTGGAGACCGTCCGGCTCGACGTGCACGGCATGAGCTGCACCGCCTGCGCGGCGCGCATCGAGAAGCGCCTCAACCGGCTCGACGGCGTGGAGGCGAGCGTCAACTACGCCACCGAGAAGGCGACCGTGCGCGTGCCGGAGGGCACCGACCACCAGCTGCTGCTCGACACCGTCGCCGCCACCGGCTACTCCGCGACGCTGCCGCACGAGCACCACGGCGGGGCGCACGACCACCCGGACGGTCCTCACGGTGGCGGTCTCCATGGAGCGGCGTCCATGCGTCGACGTGCACTCGTCTCCGGCGTGCTGAGCCTCCCGGTCCTCGTGCTGTCGATGGTGCCGGCCACCCAGCTTCCAGGCTGGCAGTGGCTGGCGCTCGCGCTGGCCACCCCCGTCGTCACCTGGGGCGCCTGGCCGTTCCACCGTGCCGCCGCCACGAACCTGCGCCACGGTGCCGCCACGATGGACACCCTGGTGTCGGTCGGCGTCGGCGCGGCGTACCTGTGGTCGCTGTGGGCCCTCCTCCTCGGCGGGGCCGGCGAGATCGGCATGCGCATGGAATGGACGCTGACGGGCGGCGGCCCCCACGAGATCTACCTCGAGGTCGCGACCGTCGTGACCACGTTCGTGCTCCTCGGCCACTACCTCGAGGCCAACGCGAAGCGTCAGTCGAGCGCCGCGCTGCGCGCGCTCCTCGACCTCGGCGCGAAGGACGTCGCCGTGCTGCGCGACGGGCGGGAGACGCGCGTCCCGGTCGACGACGTGCGCGTCGGCGACCACTTCGTCGTCCGGCCGGGCGAGACGATCGCCACCGACGGCGAGGTGGTCGAGGGGGCGTCGGCCGTCGACGAGTCGATGCTGACGGGCGAGTCCGTGCCCGTGGAGGTCGACGAGGGCCGCGGGGTCACCGGCGCCACCGTGAACGTCGGCGGACGGCTCGTCGTCCGCGCCACCGCGGTGGGCGCCGACACTCGGCTCGCGCAGATGGCGCGACTGGTCGAGGAGGCGCAGGAGGGCAAGGCGGAGGTGCAGCGGCTCGCCGACCGCGTCGCCGCCTGGTTCGTGCCCGCCGTGATCGCCCTGGCCGTGGTCACGTTCCTCGGCTGGACGCTGCTCGGCGGCACCGTGACGCAGGCGTTCGTCGCCTCCGTGGCCGTGCTCATCATCGCCTGCCCCTGCGCGCTCGGCCTCGCGACGCCGACCGCCCTCATGGTCGGCACCGGCCGCGGTGCGCAGCTGGGCGTCCTCATCAAGGGTCCCCAGGTGCTCGAGTCGACCCGCCGCGTCGACACCGTCGTCCTCGACAAGACCGGCACCGTCACCACGGGCGAGATGCGCGTCGTCGACGTGCGCCCCGCCGCCGGCGTCGACGTCGGGCGGCTGCGCGCGCTCGCGGCCGGCGTCGAGCACGCGTCGGAGCACCCGGTGGCCCGCGCCGTCGCCGCCCTCGTCGACCAGCCCCTGCCCGTGCACGACTTCGCCAACCACCCCGGCCAGGGCGTGAGCGGCGTCGTCGACGGCAGCCGTGTGCGTGCCGGACGCGCGTCGTGGCTCGGGCACGACGCCGAGCCCACCGACGTCGTCGGCACGACGATCGTCGTGGAGGCCGACGGCCGGCTCGTCGGCACCGTGACCGTGGCCGACACCGTGAGGCCGACGTCGCGGCAGGCGGTCGCCGACCTGCGCGACCTCGGGCTCGAGCCGGTGCCGACCTCGGCATCGCGATGGGCACCGGCACCGACGTCGCGATCGCCGCCTCGGACCTGACGCTCGTCTCCGGCGACCTGTCGGCGGCCGTCGTCGCGGTGCGGCTGTCGCGGGCGACCCTGCGCACCATCCGGACCAACCTGCTGTGGGCGTTCGGCTACAACGTCGCCGCCCTGCCCCTCGCCGTCGCCGGCCTGCTGAACCCGATGATCGCCGGCGTCGCGATGGCGGCCAGCAGCGTGCTCGTGGTGACCAACAGCCTGCGCCTGCGCCGCTTCGACTGACGTCGCGGTCAGCCGGGCCACGACCCTCGCTCGTCTACGACGGCGCGTAGTACCGTGTGCCGGTGAGCGCAGACCGCCGCCTGACCTCGGGCCACGCCCGCACGGTCCGTGCTGCGTTCGTCGGCGCGCTCACCACGGGGCTCGGCGTCGGCGCCCACGAGGCCGCCGGAGGCGCTGCGCCCTCCCTGGGTGCGCTGGGCGCGATCACCGTGGGCGTCGGCGCGCTCGCCTGGATGCTGAGCGGCCAGCGCTGGACCCCGCGGACCCTCCTTGCGGCGTTCCTGCTCACGCAGGGCGCCGTCCACGGCGTGTCGATGGCGCAGCACCCCGTCATGGGTGGCGACGGCGCCCTCATGCTGCTCACCCACGGCCTGGCCGCCGCGCTCCTCGTGGCCGTGGTCCCGCGCGCCGAGCACGCGCTGCTGTCGATCCTCGACCATCTCGCCCTGCGGGCGCTGCGGATCCTGCGCGTCCTCGCGCCCACACCGCGCCCCGACCTCCTCGTCTCCACCCCGTCGTCGCTGCACGGCGTCGCGCGCCTCGCGCTGCCTCTCGGAAGGGCACCCCCGGCATCGGTCTGACCACCGATCCACCCCCTTCCCGGAAGAGACACCCATGCACCCGACCCTCCGGGGTCGGTCCGTGCTGCTGTGCCTGCTCACCGGCCTGCTCGTGCTGCTGCCCGGGCTCGCCGCGTCGGCGCACAGCGCACTGATCGGCTCCAACCCCCAGACCGGCTCGACCGTCCAGGCCCTGCCGGAGCAGCTCGAGCTGCGCTTCAACGAACCCGTCAGCGACATCAGCCCCGCCATGGTGCTGCGCCGCGACGGCGACACCGTGGCCACGCTGAGGCCTCGCGCCGACGGCACCCGGCTCCTGGCCGACGCACCCGGCACCACGCTGCCCGACGGCCGCTACACGCTCGTCTGGCGCGTCGTGTCGGCCGACGGACACCCGATCGACGGCGTCGTCGCCTTCACCCTCGGCGACGGTCGGGCCCCGTCCAGCGCCGCACCCACCCAGCGCACGGCGACCGACGTCTCCTCGACGTCGCGCTACGGCGCGTACGCGCTGGGCGGCCTCGCTGCCCTCGTGCTGCTCGCCGCCGTCGTCGTTCTCGTGCGCCGCTCCCGCACCACCCCGACCTCCGACAAGGACCACACCCGATGAAGCGACTCACCACCCTCCTGCTCGTCACCGTCACCGCCGTCGGCCTGACCGCCTGCGGCTCCTCGACCGATGCCGCGCCCGCCACCGAGGCGTCGACCGTGTCGGTGCAGGACCCCTGGGTCAAGGCGGCCGACTCCGGCATGACCGCCGCGTTCGGCACCTTCCGCAACGCCGCAGACCGCGACGTCACGATCGTCTCCGCCACGACCGACGGCGTGGCGGGCCGTGTCGAGCTGCACGAGATGGCCACCGACGAGGACGGCCAGATGGTCATGCGCCAGAAGAAGGGCGGCATCGTCGTGCCCGCCGGGAAGACGCACACGCTCGAGCCCGGCGGCGACCACATCATGCTCATGGACCTCACCCGACCGGTCGAGCCCGGACAGGACGTGCGCGTGACGATCCGGTTCTCCGACGACTCGACCATGTCGTTCACGGCCCCCGCGCGGTCCTTCTCCGGCGCCGAGGAGGACTACGAGGGCGGCACCGGTCACGGGGACACCGGCGAGCACGCGGACCACGGCGACCATGGGTGAGCCGCGTCGCGGACTCTCGCGGCGGGCGCTCCTGACGTCCGGCTCGGTCGGTGCGGCCGGTGTCGTCGTGGGCGCGGCCGGGGCGTCGGCCGTGGCCCACGAACCACCCGCCGCCGACCCCGGCCTGCGGACCGTCCCGTTCCGCGGGACCCACCAGGCCGGGGTCGTCACGCCCCCGCAGGACCACGGCGTGCTCGTCGCCTACGACCTGCTCGACGGTGTCGACGCCGACGCGCTCCGCCGGCTGTTCGCCATCTGGACCGACGACGTGGAGCGTCTGACGGCCGGTCGCGCGGGGCTCGCCGACACCGAGCCCGAGCTGGCGCTGCGCCCGTCCGGGCTCACGGTCACGCTCGCCGTAGGGCCGGGAGCGGTGGAGGCCGCCGGCGTCGACGTGCCGTCGTGGCTCGGCCCCCTGCCGGACTTCAGCGTCGACCGCCTCGAGGACCGCTGGAGCGGGGGCGACCTGCTGCTGCAGATCTGCTCCGACGACGAGCTCGTCGTCTCGCACGCCCTCCGTCTGCTCACGAAGGAGGCGCGCACGTTCACGACCGTCCGGTGGGTGCAGCGTGGCTTCCGCGGCCCGGTCGGGCGTGACCGCAGGCCACGCAACCTCATGGGCCAGGTCGACGGGACGGCCAACCCGCAGCCTGTCGACCACGACGCGCTCGTGTGGCGCAGTGCCACCACCGCGCCCGAGGGCCCCGCCTGGCTCGACGGCGGCACGACCATGGTGGTCCGGCGCATCCGCATGGAGCTCGACACCTGGGACGAGATCGACCGGACCGCGCGCGAGCGCACGATCGGGCGCCGGCTCGACGACGGTCGGCCGCTCACCGGCGGACGGCTCGAGGACGACCCCGACCTCGACGCGGTCGACGCCAACGGGCTGGAGGTCATCGACCCCTTCGCCCACGTCCGCCGGGCCAGGACGGACGACCGTCGCCAGCGCATCCTGCGGCGGCCTTACAACTACGACGACCCGCCGCCACCGGGCGAGCTGACCGACGCGGGCCTCGTCTTCGTGTCCTTCCAGGCCGACCTCGAGGCGCAGTTCGTGCCCCTCCAGCGTCGGCTCGCCGAGCTCGACCTGCTCAACCAGTGGACCACCCCGATCGGCTCGGCCGTGTTCGCGGTGCTGCCCGGCGCACGCCGCGGCGAGCAGCTCGGCCAGTCCCTCCTCACCTGACCTCCTCTCCTGCGAAGGACCACCATGACCTCCACCACCGACGCCCGACCGGGCGTCTGGGCGCAGCTCAAGCCCCTCGTGCTGCGCCTGCACTTCTACGCCGGCGTCCTCGTCGCGCCGTTCATCCTCGTCGCCGCCGTGACCGGGCTGGTCTACACCGCGGCACCGCAGATCGAACGCGCCGTCTACGCCGACGAGCTCACCGTCGAGCCTCGCGGTGCGCAGCTGCCGCTCTCCGAGCAGTTCGCGGTCGCCCGCGAGGCGCACCCCGACGGGACCCTCGTCGAGATCCGGCCGCCCGCGACCCCCGACAGCAGCACCCGGGTCGTGTTCACCGACGCCGACGTGCCCGAGAACTCCTACCGCGCCGTCATGGTCGACCCCTACACCGGCGAGGTGCTCGGCCAGGAGCGCCAGTACGGCCAGTGGCTGGGCGTGCGCGCCTGGCTCAACGAGCTGCACAGCAACCTGCACCTCGGCACGGTCGGGCGCTACTACAGCGAGCTCGCCGCCAGCTGGCTCTGGGTCGTCGTGCTGGGTGGCCTCGCGCTCTGGTTCACCAAGCGGCGCACCGACCGTCGGGCACGCAGGCTCCTGCTGCCGGAGCAGTCGGCGACGGGACGCCGCCGCACCCTGTCGTGGCACGCGACCCTCGGCGTCTGGCTGGCTGTCGGTGCGCTGTTCCTGTCGGCCACCGGGCTCACGTGGTCGCGCTTCGCCGGCGAGCACGTGGCCGAGGTGCGCACGGCGCTCTCGTGGACCGGCACGACGCTGACGACGTCGCTGGACGGCGACGACGCCGGGTCGTCGGGCCACGGCGGGCACGGGTCCCACGGTGGGCACGGGGCGTCCGGTGCGGGCACCTCAGACGACGTCGTGAGCCGCGGCGTCGGGGTCGACGGGGTGCTGGCAGCGGCGCGCGCGTCGGGGCTGCAGGACCCGCTCCTGCTCACCGCCCCCGTCGACGACGCGTCGGCGTGGACCGTCGCCGAGAAGAAGCGCAGCGCGCCCACGCGGCTCGACTCGGTGGCTGTCGACCCGCGTGACGGGTCGGTCGTCGACGAGATCCGCTTCGCCGACGAGCCGCTCGCGGCCAAGCTCACCCGCTGGACGATCGACGCCCACGTCGGCGTCCTGTTCGGGCTGCTCAACCAGCTGGTGCTCGCGGCGGTCGCGCTCGGCCTGATCGCCGTGACGCTGCTCGGCTACCGGTCGTGGTGGCAGCGTCGTCCCACGCGCGGCACGGCCCGGGTCGGGCGTGCGCCGGGGCGCGGCACGTGGCGTCGCCTCTCGCCCGGCGTGCTCGTCGGCGTCGTCGGGGTGACGCTCGCGGTCGGGTGGTTCGTGCCGCTGCTGGGTGTCTCGCTGGCGGTGTTCCTCCTCCTCGACCTGGCGCTGGCCGCCCGGGCTCGTCGGTCCGCGGCCGACGAGCCGGACCGTCCGCGGGAGGACCTGCCGGTCGGCTGACCGGGCCGCCGAGGCCGCGCCTCGCCCGTCGTTCCAGGCGGGCGAGGCAAGCCTGGGCTCCGTGAGGCGAGCCTGATCTACGTTGCGCACGATGGAATTCTTGGGAACGATGTGCGTTGTAGAGATCAGAGACCCTGACTGAGAAGGACGTGCACCATGACCTCGACCACCCACACCGACGCCCCCTCGGCCCTCGCGACCACGTCGGAGATCGCGGCCGGCGTCGCCCAGTTCCTCACCCCCGTCGTCCACGACCTCGAGGCCCTCGTCGTCGACGGCAAGCAGGCCCACTGGCACGTGCGCGGCAGCGCCTTCGCCGGCGTGCACGAGACGCTCGACCAGCTCGTCGCCCACGCGCAGGACTACGCCGACACCGCTGCCGAGCGCATCGTCGCCCTCGGCCTGCCGCTCGACTCGCGCCTGGCCACCGTCGCCGCGAAGTCGACGCTGCCCGCGCTGTCCGACGGCTTCCAGCCCTGGCAGACCACGGTCGCGCAGACCGTCGCCCAGATCGACGCCGCCCTCGTCACGATCCGCACCGCGATCACCGGCCTGGACGACATCGACCTGTCGAGCCAGGACGTCGCCATCGAGATCGAGCGCGGCCTGACGAAGGACCGCTGGCTGCTGCAGGCGCACATCGCCGCCTGACCACCCGGTCGTCGAGCCCGGTCCGCCACGCGCGGGCCGGGCTCGCTGCGTCCTCGGCTGCGGTCTGCCCTCGGCGCCGTCGGTCGGGACTGCGTCGGTGCGGCCGGTGGTGAGGGCGGTCTCCGAAAGGCCTCGACGGAACGAGCACGCCCCGCGTGGTCGGCCGTCCCGGCCTTCGCCCCCATCGGTGGATCTGCAACCTCAGAGAGGCCGCTGCGGTTGCCGAGCCACCGATGACGGGGGTCCTGGTGCGTCCTCCACCGAATCCCCGCTCCGGGCGGGGACTTCTCCACCGTCTCAGCGCTCAGAGGGTGGAATCCACACCGCGCACCCCGGCCGACCGGTCCATTCGGTGGAGAAGTCACCGCCCGACAGGGGAACAGCGCAGGAGGCAGCCCGCGCCACGAGCAAGCGAACCGCTACGTGTGAGATAGGCAACCCTTGCCTCAACCGGCGCAGGTAAGCCTATACTCACCTCATGAGGTCCCACCGTCGCCGCGTCCCGCTGCAGCACGTGCTGCTCGCCGGCTGCGCCGACGACCTCGTGGTGCTGCAGTCGGCGCTGGCCCTGCTGCCCGCCGACGTGTACGGCCAGGTGGTCGTCGAGATCGACCCCGACGTCGACCTCCCCGTCCTCGAGACGCCCGCCCGCGTCACCGTCCACCGCGTCTGGCCCGGCACCGCCGACCGCGCCGTGGCCGCATGGATCGCGGAGTGGATCCCCAGCGAGCCCGACGCCGCCCGCACCGTCGGGCTGTGGATCAGCGCCGGGTCGAGCGCCCGCAGCGTGCCCGTCGAGCTCGACGTCGTCGCCCAGACCATCTGAGCTGCCCATCCGAGCGACGCACCTCAGCGCAGGTGCAGCGCCATCCACGTGTCGTCCACGGGTGAGCCGTCGATGAGGAACTCCCCGACGAGCACGCCCTCGACGACGAAGCCGCAGCGCTCGTAGAGCCGCTGCGCAGCCGGGTTCGTGCCCAGCACCCGCAGCGTCACCTTCGCGGCGCCCTCGGCGTGCGCCCGCTCGACGGCCGCACGCACCAGCAGCTCGCCGGTCCCCCGACCCCGGGCCGACGGGTCCACGGCCAGGCCGTCGATGATCCGCACGTGCGCGTGCGTGGCCAGACCACCTGCCCGGTGGAGCGCCACGTAGCCGACGACCGCGCCGTCGCGCTCGGCCACGAGGAAGCCGCCCGGACCGCCGTTGCGCTCGCCGAAGAACGCGTCGCGGGCCGGCGGCTCGCCCGGCGACCACCGTGGGCTCCAGGTCGCGAGGTCGAGACCGAGCAGGGCGGCGTCATCGGCGAGCACCGCAGGGCGGACGTGGGCCATGGGCCCGATCCTCGCACTCGCGCCGACTAGCCTGTCGGCGTGGACCGTCACCGCCGACCCGCCGTCCGCCCGGTCGAGCCGTGACCCCGCTCGTCGCGTCGTTGCTGCCGGACGAGGCGGTGGTCCACGAGACGCGGCGGTCCGGCGCGCCTGGTCAGGCGTGGGCCCTCCTGGCCGAGGAGGAGCGCCGTCTGGTGCCAGGCGCGGGGGAGCGTCGGCGGGACGACTGGGCCACCGGACGACTCCTCGCGCACGCGGCGCTGGCCGAGCTCGACCGAGACGTGCCCGTCCTTCGCCGGGGCGACCGGGGCGAGCCGCTGTGGCCGGCCTCCGTGGTCGGCAGCATCACGCACTGCGACGGCTACGCGGCGTGCGCCGTGACGCACGGCGGCGACGTCCGCGCGCTCGGGATCGACGTCGAGCCGAGCCTGCCGCTGCCACCCGGCGTGCTCAACGTGGTCGCGTCGCCGGCGGAACGTCGCCATCTCACTGACCTCGCCGACCAGGACGCCTCCGTGCCGTGGGACCGGCTGCTGTTCTGCGCCAAGGAGGCCTGCTACAAGGTCTGGTTCCCCCTGGAACGGCGGTGGCTGGGCTTCGACGACGTGACCGTGCACCTCGCCCGCGACGGCAGCTTCGAGGTCATCCTCGACGCCGTCGCCCGGACGTCCCTCCCTGCCCGTCTGCGGGGACGGTGGGGCGAGCGCGACGGTGTCGTGGCGGCGGCGATGCACTGGCGTCCTGCCGTCGGAGGGCGGTCGGACGGATGAGCGACGAGCGGCTGCGCGGAACATCGGGCCGGTCTCCCGTCGTTGCACCGGGCATGACCACCATCGCCGTGACCGGCGCCACCGGGACCGTCGGCGGGCTCGTCGCCCGCCACCTCGCCGAGGCCAGGGCGGAGGCCCGCCTGCTCGTCCGCGACCCGAGCCGGGCCCCCGACCTGGGGCTGCCGGTGTGGCAGTGCGCGTACGACGAGGGGCCCGCGCTCGGGGAGGCGCTGGCCGGCGTCGACGCGCTCTTCTTCGTCTCCGGGCACGAGAGCGCCGACCGGTTGGCCGACCACCGCTCCGTCGTCGAGGCGGCCGTCGAGGCCGGGGTCGGGCACGTCGTCTACACGTCGTTCGTGGGCGCGGCCGCCGACAGCACCTTCACGCTCGGCCGCGACCACGGAGCCACCGAGGACCTGTTGCGCGATTCCGGCCTCGCGTGGACCTTCCTGCGCGACAGCTTCTACGCGGAGGTGTTCCCGCACTTCGCCGACGAGGAGGGCGTGATCCGCGGCCCGGCCGGCGAAGGACGGGTCGCGGCGGTCTCGCAGCGTGACGTCGCCGCCGTGGCCGCCGAGGTGCTGCTCCATCCCGGCGACCACGCGGACCGCGCCTACGACCTCACCGGCCCCGAGGCGCTGACCCTCGCGGAGATCGCGACCGTCCTGACCGAGGTCACCGGCCGACCGCACCGCTTCCACGACGAGACGCTCGAGGAGGCCCGCGCCAGTCGCGCCCACTACGGCGCCCCCGACTGGCAGGTCGACGCGTGGGTGAGCACCTACACCGCGATCCGCGACGGCGAGCTCGCCGACGTCAGCGACGACGTCCCTCGACTCCTGGGGCGCCCGGCTCTCTCGCTCGCCGAGGCCCTCACCGCGCCTCGCTGACGCGTCACGCCGTCGCGGCGGCCAGGACGGCCAGCTCGTCCTCGCGCGTCAGGCCCGCCGCGCGGGGTCGGTCCAGACCTCGTGCGCGCTCGTCAGCGAGCACCTCGGCGGCCGTCTCCTCGAGCGGGCGACGGACGAGCCCCGCGGCCTCCGCCCGGGCGGTGTCGATCCGCATCATGCCGCCGTAGCCGTCGGGCAGCCAGAGCGGCAGTGAGCGCTCGCCCGACCACGGCCGCACGTCGATCGCCTCCAGCCGTTCCGGGCCGACGGGCACGAGGCGTCCGCGGAACCCGACGGTCTGCGCGACCCGCAGCAGCGCCTCCCCCAGCGCGACGCCGTTCCCGGCGACGTTCAGGACCCCCGTGACACCGCGCTCGGCTGCATCCACCGCGAACGTCGCGACGTCTCGCACGTCGACCACCTGGCACCACGCTTCCGGCGGGTCGGGCACCAGCACGTCGTCGGCGTCGGCCTGGGCGAACCGGGCCGGCCAGTAGCCGAACCGGTCCGACGGGTCGCCCGGGCCGGCCAGCAGGCCCGCACGCAGCACGAGCGGGGAGGCGTGCGCGAGGACCGCCCGCTCGCACGCGACCTTGCCCTCGCCGTACTGCTCGGCGTCGACCTCGTCCGTCGCTACCGGGTCGCGCAGCGGGTCGTCCTCGTGCAGCGGTCCCGACAGGTCCGCGTACACGTTGGCGGTGGACACGAACGTCCAGTGGGCGGTCGCGGCGCCGAGCGCCGACAGGGCGGAGCGGACGTGTCCCGGCTGGCGGGCGACGTCGACGACGGCGTCCCACGGTCCTGCCACCGCGTCGTAGGCGTCGGGACCGCCGCGGTCGGCACGCACCCAGCGCGCGCCGTCGACGACGTCGCCGCTCTCGCCACGCGCCAGGCACGTGACGTCGTGCCCCCGCTCCAGCGCGCTCCGCGCGACCTCGCGGCCGAGCCATGCCGTGCCACCGAGCACCAGCCACCGTCCCATGCCTCCACCTGAGCAGGACGGGCGCCGACTCGCCAGAGGTGTTCACCGAGGGCTGACGGCCTAGGCTCAGGGCATGGCCTCCATCAGCACCCTCTCCGTCACCGGGACCGCCTCGACCCGCGAGAAGGTCGCGCTGCCCGACGGCGGCGTGCTCACGGTCAAGCTCGTCTCGCCCGACGGCGAGGTGCTGGCCGCCTCCGCCAGCGTCGCCGGCGACGGACCCACCCCGTTCGAGCTGTCCGTCGACGCGGCGCTCGTCCCCGACCCCGACACCCTGCGTCTCTGGGCGATGCTGCGCACCGACGTCGGCGTGTGGGGCACCCCCGAGCTGGTCACCGTGCGCGAGGAGCTGCAGCTGTCACGAGTCGACGCCTGATGCCACGGGGTGCCCAGGTCACGCACCTGTCGCAGGAGGAGGTCGCCGCCGCCGACAGCCCCGTGCTCGGACGCATCGCCTCCCTGCTGCGGCCCTACCGCCGACAGCTGGTGCTCGTCTGCGTCGCCGTCGTGGCCGGCGCGGCGCTGACGTCGGTCATCCCGTTCCTCACCCGCGCCGTGTTCGACCAGGCGCTCTTCCCCACCGACGGCGGCCCCGCCGACCTCGGCCTGCTCGGACGGCTCGTCGGGCTCATGTGCCTCATCCCGGTCGTGACGGCCCTGATCTCCGTGGGGCAGAACTGGCTCACCGCCACGATCGGCAACTCCGCGATGGCCGACCTGCGCAGCCAGCTGTTCGCCCACCTGCAGACGATGGAGCTCGCGTTCTTCACGGCCACGAAGACCGGTGCCATCCAGTCGCGGCTCGCCAACGACGTGGCCGGCGTGCGGACGGTGCTCACCGACACTGCGACGACCATCCTGCAGAACACGGTCACGGTCGTCGCCGCCGTCGTCTCCATGGTGCTGCTGTCGTGGCAGCTGACGGTCCTGACCCTGGTGCTCATGCCGGCGTTCATCGCCATCCAGCTGCGGGTCGGTCGACGTCGCCAGAAGCTCGCGCGCCGCACGCAGGAGTCGCTGTCGGAGATGACCGCGATCACCGAGGAGTCGCTGAGCGTCTCGGGCATCCTGTTGTCGAAGGTGTTCGGCCGCGCCGAGTCCGAGACGGAACGCTACCGCGAGGCCAACCGGGAGCAGGCGCGCCTGCAGGTGGCGCAGGCGATGACCGGCCGCACGTTCTTCGCGACGGTCCAGACGTTCTTCGCGATCACGCCGGCCCTCATCTACCTGCTGGCCGGGCTGATGATCACCGGCAGCCTGCCCGGTGGGGCCGACGCGCTCACCGCCGGGACGCTCGTCGCGTTCACGACGCTCCAGGCCCGGCTCCAGATGCCGCTGCTGCAGCTGATGCGCGTGACGCTCGACGTCCAGACGTCGCTCGCCCTGTTCCGCCGCATCTTCGAGTACCTCGACCTCCAGCCTGCCGTGGTCGAGAGGCCGGGTGCCGTCGCGCTGCCCACGGTGCGGGGCGAGGTCGAGATGCGTGGCGTCTGGTTCCGCTACCCCGAGCCGCGCTCGCTCAGCGGGGGGCGGACCGGCGACCGGTTCGGCGACTCAACGGTGCGCATCGACCGGCCCGACGGCGTCGCCGCGCCCGTGCCCGACGACGCCTGGGCCCTGCGCGACGTGTCGCTGCGCGTCGAGCCGGGCCAGCTGGCGGCCATCGTCGGGCCGTCGGGATCGGGCAAGACGACCGCCACCTACCTGGTCCCACGCTTCTACGACGTCACCCGTGGTGCCGTGCTGATCGACGGCCACGACGTGCGCGACCTGACCCTCGACACCGTCACCGGCGCCGTCGGCATGGTCACGCAGGAGCCGTACCTGTTCCACGGCACCATCCGCGACAACCTCGCCTACGCCCGGCCCGACGCGAGTGCCGAGGAGATCGAGCAGGCTGCCCGCGACGCCAACATCCACGACCGGATCCTCAGCTTCGCCGACGGTTACGAGACCGTCACGGGCGAGCGCGGCTACCGGCTGTCCGGCGGCGAGAAGCAACGGCTCGCGATCGCCCGCGTGCTGCTCGCCGACCCCCGCATCCTCATCCTCGACGAGGCCACCTCGGCCCTCGACACCGAGACCGAGCGGCTCGTGCAGCAGGCGCTCGAGCGCGCCCGCGCCAACCGCACGACCATCGCCATCGCGCACCGGCTGTCGACCATCCACGACGCCGACGTCATCTTCGGCGTCGAGGACGGGCAGGTCGTCGAGCAGGGCACCCACGACGAGCTGTTGGCTGCTGGCGGCCTCTACGCCCGCCTCTACGTCGAGCAGTTCCAGTCGGGCCGGGGCCCGCGGCGCGCGGACGAGCGCCGGGCGGACGTCAGCGTGTGACCCGCCGTCCCGTCGCCGCCCCGCGCGGGCGGCTTCCGTCGGGGCTCAGCGCTACCGTCGTCGCGTGATCGCTCGAGTCGAAGGGACGGGTCGCCCCCTCGTCGTGCTGCACGGCTTCGGGGTGGACCACCGGATCATGCTGCCGCTCGAGTCCATGGTGAGCGACGTGTCCTGGCGCCGCGTGTACGTCGACCTGCCCTGGGCGGAGGCCGTGCACGACGCGGCCGCCTCGAGCGCGCAGGACGTGGCCGAGGGCGTCCTGGCCGAGGTCGAGGAGCACCTCGGCACCGAGCCGTTCGCCGTGATCGGGAACTCCTTCGGGGGGATGATCGCGCGGTGGCTCGCGCACGAGCGTCGAATCCGAGTCCTCGGTCTGGCCACCGTCGCCGGGCTTGTCCAACCGGACCACGCTGCACGCGACGTCCCGCCACGCACGGTCCTGCACCGCGACGACGCGGTCCTCGAGCGCGCCGGCGACGCACGCGACGACTTCGCGGCGATGAGCGTCGTGCAGGACGCTCGTTCGCTGGAGTCGTTCGAGGAGTACGTCCTCCCCGGCCTGCGCGGCGCGGACCCGGGCGCCATGGAGCGCATTGCGTCGGCGTACGCCCTCCCCGCGGTGCCCGAGGTGGCGCACCCGGAGCCCTTCGCCGCACCCACGCTGCACGTCCTCGGACGGCAGGACCACGTGGTCGGCTACGAGGACGCGCTCACCCTGCGCGACCACTACCCACGCGGCACCTACGCAGTCCTCGACACGGCCGGCCACAACGTCCACCTCGAGCAGCCCGGTGTCACGGGTGCCCTCGTCCGGGACTGGCTCGCGCGCGTCGACCGTCACGCAGAGCACCACGGCACGGCGTGAGCGGTCGAGCTGCGGTCAGAGGCCGCCGAGGCCCACGTACTTCGTCTCGAGGTACTCCTCGATGCCCTCGGCACCGCCCTCGCGGCCGAAGCCGGACGCCTTGACGCCGCCGAAGGGGGCGGCCGGGTTCGAGACGATGCCCTGGTTCATGCCGACCATGCCCGTCTCGAGGCCCTCGTAGACCTTCACCGCGCGGGCGTAGTCGGTGGTGAACGCGTAGGCGACGAGGCCGTACTCGGTGTCGTTCGCCATGCGGATCGCGTCGTCGTCGTCGGTGAACGTGAAGATCGGCGCGACCGGGCCGAAGATCTCCTCCGTCGACACCTTCGCCGACAGCGGCACGTCGGTGAGGACGGTCGGCGGGTAGAACCAGCCGGGGCCGTCGGGCACCTGGCCGCCGGTGACCACGGTGGCGCCCTTCTCGACGGCGTCGTCGACGAGCTCAGCCACCTTGCCGCGCTGCTTCTCCTCCACCAACGGGCCGACCTTCACGTCGTCCTCCAGGCCGGGGCCGATCTTCAGGGCGCCCATCTTCTCGGCGAGCTTGGAGGAGAACTCCTCGGCGACGTCGGCATGGACGATGAACCGGTTGGCGGCCGTGCACGCCTCGCCGATGTTGCGCATCTTCGCGAGCATCGCGCCCTCGACCGCCGCGTCGACGTCGGCGTCGGCGAAGACGAGGAACGGGGCGTTGCCGCCGAGCTCCATCGACACCCGCAGCAGGCCCTCGGCGCTCTGCTCGACGAGGGAGCGCCCGACCTCGGTGGAACCGGTGAAGGTGAGCTTGCGCAGCCGCGGGTCGCGGATGATGGGCTCCATCACCTCGCCGGTGCTCTTGGTCGTGACGACGTTGAGCACGCCCTCGGGCACGCCAGACTCCTCGAGCACCTTCGCCAGCCACAGCATGGTGAGCGGGGTGAGGCCGGCGGGCTTGACGACCATCGTGCATCCGGCGGCGATGGCGGGCGCGATCTTGCGGGTACCCATCGCGAGCGGGAAGTTCCAGGGCGTGATCATCAGGCACGGGCCGACGGGCTGCTTCAGGGTCAGCAGGCGGGTGGCGCCGTTCGGCGCGACGGAGTAGCGGCCCGACACCCGGACGGCCTCCTCGGAGAACCAGCGCAGGAACTCGGCGCCGTAGGTGATCTCGGCCTGGCTCTCGCTGAGCGGCTTGCCCATCTCGAGCGTCATGATCGTGGCGAGCTCGTCGGCGCGGTCGACGACCGTCTCGAACGCCGAACGCAGGATCTCCCCGCGGTCGCGCGGCGGCACCTTCGCCCAGTCGGGCTGCGCGGCGACGGCCGCGTCGATGGCGGCCTTGCCGTCCTCCACGGTCCCGTTCGCGACCTCCACCAGCGTCGAGCCGTCCGCGGGGTTCTCGACGGCGAAGGTCGCACCGCCGCTCGCGTCGCGCCAGGAGCCGCCGATGAAGAGCTGGGTGGGGACGTCGGGCAGTGCGGAGGAGGTCATGTCCCGAGGCTACGACGGTCGCGGCCGGTCGGCACCTGGTGACCTTAGCCTCGCTGCAAGCATGGCCTTTGTCAGTGTTCTTTCGCTTCTGTGTTCGGTATCATAGGGGCATGTCCAGTACGCAGCTCGCCGACCGGCTCGAGGCCGTCGCCGCCGAGCTGCGCGCCTACCCG
>LULJ01000314.1_pt1 | contig 52526 bp, 48 predicted proteins | sample 728171 | NCBI WGS metagenome assembly LULJ01 (sample SAMN03860292, study PRJNA289734) | marine metagenome | biome: seawater column; feature: ocean; material: water; isolation source: Red Sea water column Station 169 - depth 25m | place: Saudi Arabia: Red Sea | collected 2011-10-15 | depth 25 m
GTAGTACAGCGCGACGCTCTTGCCGAGCAGCGGGTTGAGCGCCTTCTCGGCCACGCGGGTCGTGCGGGGCGCCTTCATCATGTCCCACACCAGCAGCCGGTGGTAGGCGCGGACGGCGGGGTGCTGGTCGCGCTCGACGCCGACGGCGCACTTGATCCACCAGTACGGCGCGTGCAGGCCGTGCGCGTGGTGGGTGTGCGTGTGCACCAGGCCCTCGGCGCGCAGCTTCGCGTCGAGCTCGCTGGCCTTGTAGATGCGGATGTGGCCGCCCTCGTTGGCGTGGTACTCATCCGACAGCATCCAGCAGACCTTCTCGGGCCAGTGCCGCGGCACGGTGACGGCGAGCGTGCCGCCCGGCGCCAGGATCCGCACGAGCTCGCTGATCGCCTGGACGTCCTCGGGGACGTGCTCGAGGATCTCCGAGGCGAGCACGACGTCGAAGCTGCCGTCGGCGTAGGGCATGTCGAGGATGGTGCCGGCCTGCACGGTCCCGCGGCCCGACTCCGGCACCTGGCCCTCAAGGCGCATCGCCTCGAACATCTCGTCGACGCCCTTCAGCTCGACCTCGTCGAGGTCGAAGGCGGTCACGTCGGCGCCGCGGCGCAGGGCCTCGTAGCTGTGGCGGCCGGCACCGGCACCCACGTCGATGAACCGGGTGCGGGCGCCCACGCGGAGGCGGTCGAAGTCGACGGTCAGCACGTCACTGCTCCTTGCCGGCGAACCTGCGGATCGCCTCGTCGTACACGTCAGCGGTGGCGCGCGCCACCGAGGTCCAGCTGTAGCGCTCGAGGGCGCGGGCCCGGCCGGCAGCGCCGAGGGCGGCGCGTCGGTCGGGGTCGTCGAGGAGGGCCGAGATGGCCGCCGCGAGCTGCTCGGCGTCGCCGGGCTCCACGAGCACGGCGCACGGGTCGCCGTCCTCGCCGTCGCCGACGACCTCGGGGATCGCGCCCGCCCGGCTGGCCACGACGGCGGTGCCGCTGGCGAGCGCCTCGACGGTCGGCAGCGAGAACCCCTCGTACAGCGAGGGGACGCACATGACCTCGGCCGAGCGCATCAGGTCGGCGATGTGCTCGGCCTCCACGCCGCTGTGCGTGGTCACGCAGTCACGCAGGCCGAGCGCGTCGATGCGTCGGTCGGTGGCCCCACCGGGCTCCACGGTCGACACCAGCTGGAGCTCGACGTCGGGGTGCTCGACCCGGACCTTCGCCAGCGCGTCGAGCAGGTGGGCCACGCCCTTCAGCGGCTTGTCGGCCGACGCGACGGCGACGATGCGCCCGGGCACGCGGTCGGCTGCCTCGGCGGGGGTGAAGAGATCGGTGTCGACGCCGAGCGGCACCACGCGGATGCGCTCGGGGTCGATGCCGAAGTCGGTGACGGTGTCGTCGGTGGCCACGGTGGACACGCCGACGACGAACGGCAGCCGTCGGGCCACCCGGGCCTGCATGCCGACGAAGGAGTACCAGCGGGCGACCGAGAGCCTGCGCCAGCCGCGGGCGGCCTCGAGCTCGACCTTGCGGTCGCGGCTGATGGGGTGGTGGATCGTGGCCACGAGCGGCAGCCGGCGACGCAGCGCGAGCAGCCCCCACCCGAGGCTCTGGTTGTCGTGCACGACGTCGAACTCGTCCACGCGCTCGCGCAGGTGCCGGTCGGCACGCAGCGTGAACGTGAGCGGCTCGCCGAACGCGCCGGTGACGCTGAGGACCCACTCGACGACGTCGGGGACGCTGCGCAGGGTCCAGGGCGCGGGCGGCTTGAACGGGTCGGGCTCGTCGTAGATGCCGAGGCTGGGCAGCCGCGTGAGCCGGACCCTGGGGTCGAGGCCCACGGGGTAGGGCTGCCCGGAGATCACCTCGACGTCGTGGCCCGCCTCGACGAGGCCGCGGCTGAGGTGCTCGACGTAGACGCCCTGGCCACCCACGTGCTGCTTGCTGCGGTACGACAACAGGGCGACGCGCACGTGACCACCTTCCGCCTCGGCCGCGTGGGAGGCGGCAGTTGAGAGACCCACGGTATCCGAGACGGGGCACGGGGCGTCATGCGCGGCCGGACCCCGGGGTGGTCGGCGGGTCGAGCGGCGTGCCGGCCAGCTCCTCGGCGGTGATCCCGCAGCGTCGACGCAGGCGCGGGTCGAGGGTCGCGAACGACCGCGCGAGGGTGTCCCGCATCTGCGCGAGCGCGAGCAGCACACCCTCGTTCGAGAGGTCGCCTCCTGCGCTCTCGAGGGCCCCGCGCGCGGCGCCCAGGTCGCGCGTGACGGCACGGTAGGCCGCCTCGCTCGTCCGGTCGGTCTCCAGGCGCGCCAGGTGGTCGTACGTGCGCTCGAGCACCTGGAGTCGCTGGCCGAGGGTGCGGGCCACCTCCCGCGCCGGCGGCGGGTGGGCGTTCGCGTCACGCAGGCTCTCGAGCGTCCCGCAGTAGTCCGTCAGCGCGATGCTCAAGGTCGCCCGTGCCGCGGGCCGCGGAGCAGGCTCGCGGTCACCGCCGCACCCGGCCAAGAGGACCACGACGGCGAGCACGGCGATGACGAGCACGACGGCACGTGCCGCCCGGCCCGGGGCCCCCGCGTCGTCGCGGCTCACGGTCGCACCACCTCGTCGGGTCGGGGCGTCGCCACCACCACCGGCTCGCGGAGGAGCCGCAGGTCGAAGTCGGCGCGGACCCCCTCACCCCTGAGACGCACGGACCGCAGAACGGGGGTCCCCCGGCGCGTCACGACGAACGTCGTGCGGGCGCCGGAGTCGTCGTCGAGGACCACCTCGTACCGGTCCTCGTCCGCGCGGACCCGGGCGACGTCGGCGGGGCGCAGTGCGGCGGCGCGGCCGAGGACCCGGCCCGGGTCGAGCTGGTCGCGGAGCCGGTCCCCGGCCGACCGCTCCATCAGCACCCAGCCACGGGCGCCGGCGCGAGCGGACGCCGGCGTGTACCCGCTGCGCAACCAGAACGTGCGGTCGGCGTGCACCCACGTGGTGTTGTAGCGGCTGCGCACCTCGAGCCGGGTCCGCGGTGCCCGGACGGTCGCCTCCCAGGCGCCGCTGCGCAGGTCGCCCGACGCCTGCACCGTCCCGCGCTCCCCCGCGGTGCTGCTGCTCCCGGTCATCCTCGTCGCACCGGCCACGTGCGCGGCTCGCGACGCCGCGCGGAGCCGCTCGAGCGCGGCACCCACGTGGGGGTCGGTCATGGCGCTCGCCGACGGTGTCGCTTCCCGTGACGCGGTGGACGCGTCGGCCTTCGGTACAGGGTGGCGCTCCCGCGCCGCGTCGTCGTCGCGACCTGAGCAGCCCGTCAGGCACAGGCCGGCGAGGAGGACCAGGGCCGCGGCGGCCAGCACCGACCGCGCGCGGGAGGCGCGACGGGTCATGCGGTCCTCCGCACCCGGCTCTGGACGGCGATGACGAGGTCGTCCCACCGGTCGACCGCGAACGCCTGCACGCGCAGCAGCGTGCGCTCGCTGACGAAGAGTGTGTCGAAGGCGAGCATCGACAGGGAGAACCAGGGCAGGCCCATGAGCAGGGCGATGCCGAGGTGCATGCCCGCGATGCCGACGAGCGCCACGCGCCGCGCCGGGGCCCACGGCAGCGTCAGCGGGAACAGGACCTGCAGCAGCACGACCGACCAGGTCGCGAGGGCGAGGAGCACCGGCTGGGCGACGAGCAGGTCGTTGAGGAACCCGAACGGCCGGAACTCCGGCAGCGACAACGGGTAGTAGAGCGCCGTGCCGAACTGCCACGGCCCGCCGCGCGCCTTGTACAGGCCGGCGGTCACGTAGACCATCACGATCTGCGCCATGAGCAGCCCGAGCGCCACGTTGCTGACGAACGTGCCGACCGCCCGCGCCGCGTCGCGGTCGAGCACCCGCGCGAGACCGAGACGCGTCCACACCAGGTACTGCAGGGTCGAGTCCATCCCACCCCACCGCAGGCGCGCGTCCCACGACCAGACGACCGAGCAGCGCGTCCACAACAGGTAGAACAGGCCGATCCGCGCGATGTTGTCGCCCTGGTCGCCGAGGAACGGGGCGGACTCGACGAGCTGGATCGAGCCGAGCAGGAGCAGCAGCCCCGCCGTGCGGGTGAGGCGGCCGAGCGTGAAGCAGACCGCGGCCGCCAAGACCGCGAGGTAGAACAGGTCGAACCATCCGCCCGACAGGTGCTGCAGGCCCACGAGCCAGCCGTCGAACCCGTAGCCCTCCCGCAGGGGCGTCATCCAGGACGACCCGGGACCCCAGAGGAGCCGTCGGTCGCGCAGGTTCGACAGCAGCACCCCGACGTACATCATGCCGAGCAGGATCCGGCACGCCGCGAGGCTGTGCAGGCCGTACGGCTGGGTGCACAGCCGGTCGACGACCTCCGCCACCCTCGACGTCTCGCGGCGCTGGTCGATGCGTCGCTGGCCGACCGCCCTCATGGCCGCACCCCGACCCGCGCCAGGTGGTCCTGCAGCACGCCACGGTCGGGCTGCGGCACGGGCACGACGTTGCGCCACCCGTAGCGCACCGGACGGAAGGTGACGGTCCGTCGCCCGTCCTGGGCCGTCCCGTACTCGACGACCTGACGGCGGACCGTGCGCAGCTCGACCTGCGTCGCCTTGCCGTCCCAGAGCGTCTGCGCCGCGACGGACGCGAGCTGCTCCAGCACCCCGTCGGTGCGCAGGTAGCGGCGGGCCGCGGCCGGCTCCCCGTCGGCGGCGAGCAGGGCCTTGCGCAGCGTGCGGGCGGTGTCGTGCTGCGAGACGACGTCGCGCTGGTCGTCTGAGAGGGCGCCGTAGGCGCCGTTGAGCGAGCCCGCGAGGGTCTGGGTGAGCAGGGCGGAGCGACTGGGCGCGAGCGAGTAGCGGATCTGGTCGCGCTCGGGTGCCGTGAGGGAGACCCACGGCGAGGTCCAGCCGTCACCGTCGCGACCGCGCACCTCGAGGTCGATGGTCCCGCGCTTCGGGATCGGCGCGAAGACCGACCAGCTCTGCTCGAAGAAGGGCTCGATGTAGGCGTCGAGCCATCGCCCGGAGACCTGCTCGGTGACGAGGTTGTCCGGGAGGATCCACAAGGCCACGACCATCGTGTGCGCCACGGCTGCGACGGCCACGGCCACCAGGACTCGGCGGACGCCGCGCGGTAGCGGTCGGGCGGGCTGCTGCGGGTCGCTCGTCATCTGCACTCCTCGGTCGGAGGCAGGTCGGGGTCGGTGGCGTCCTCACGGACGGCGGCACCGACCCCGACCCGCCTCGATGGGCGGCGGGAGCTCGGCCCGGCGGCTAGGCCCGGGCTCCTCGTCCGCGGCGACCCGCCACGAGGGTGGCTCCACCGAGGGCGGTCAGCGCCAGGCCCCACAGCAGCAGCGGCACGGAGACCGGGCCACCGGTGTTCGGGAGGTAGCCCCCGCGCGGGCCGCCCACGGCGCCGCTGCTGATGCCGGACGCCGAGGCGCTGAACCCGATCCCGTTGGCACCACCGGCGATCTGGTCCTTGCCGGCCGACTGCCCGGCGCCCGACGTGTCGGCGCCGGAGGTGCCGCCCGTGTCGTCGTCGCCCGACGTGCTGGCACCCGAGCTGTCAGCTCCCGAGTTGTCCCGGCCGGAGTTGTCGGTGCCCGAGTTGTCCCGGCCGGAGTTGTCGGTGCCCGAGTTGTCCCGGCCGGAGTTGTCCGTGCCCGAGTTGTCCCGGCCGGAGTTGTCCGTGCCGGAGTTGTCGGTGCCGGAGTTGTCGGTGCCGGAGTTGTCCGTGCCGGAGTTGTCCGTGCCCGAGTTGTCCGTGCCCGAGTTGTCCGTCCCCGAGTTGTCCGTCCCCGAGTTGTCCGTCCCCGAGTTATCAGTGCCGGAGTTGTCCGTCCCCGAGTTGTCCGTCCCCGAGTTGTCCGTCCCCGAGTTGTCCGTCCCCCTTGGCGTCGACGTCGACCCGCTCGAACCCGAGCTCCGCGGAGCCCAGGCCGTTCGGTGCGACGCCCGGGATCGGCGCGATCGTGAGGTCGGCCGTGAGACCGTTCATGGAGCCCGCGGCGTGCGTGCCGTCGGACGCCTCCACCACGTTCGTGATGCCGCCGTAGTTGAGCTCGCCGTCGACGAGCCGGCTGAGCGACTCGCCCACCGGCGAGCCGTTGAAGACCTGGCTGAGCTCGATCGACAGACCGGGCTCGAGCTTCAGCGCGGCGTCGCCGATCTTGATCTGCATGTCCGGCAGCTCCGGGACCTCCAGCGTGGCGCCCGCCGGCTTGCCGTTCGCCTTCGCGACGATCCGCGCGATGTCGTCGGGTCCACCCGCGTCACCGCCCCACGACACGGCCACCAGCCCGTCGAACAGCTGCACGTCGGCGAAGTTCCACGTCGCCTCGCTCTGGAGCGCCAACCCGTCGGGGCAGACGGCGCTGTCGGGCACGAGGCTGACCTCGCTCGTGTTCTGCCCGAGGTCCGCCTCGCCGACCGGGAAGATCGAGCCCGGCAGCGGGAACCCCAGGGTCGGGTCGATGAGGGTCAGCTTGCCCGTGTTCGTCTCGGCGTAGGAGAGGCGTCCGCCCTGGGCGACGGTCTGCGCGTTCCAGCGCGCCTCCGCGGCACCGGTCAGCGCCTCGAGCGACCCGAGGGTCGGGATGGTGAGGTTGCCGAAGTCCTGGTCGTCGCGCTGGCCGTCGACGACGGTGGTCGCCGCCGACTCGGCCTTCACGATCTGCAGGTTCAGCCCGACGGCACCGGCGCCGATGGGCGAGGCCCGGGCGTAGGAGCGCGACTCCGGGTCGTTCGCGATCGACGACGGGACGGCGTAGGAGCCGACGCCGGTGCCCTGGTACGGGCTCAGGCCCGCGCTGTCGGCCACCGCGACGCCCTCCGCGACGTTGGCGCGCAGGTTGATGCGGTTGTCGAGCAGCGACGCGCCCGCGAACACGCCGTAGTTGCGGACCGCCCCGCTGAAGCCGCCGGGCTCGTCGCCGGCCATCGCGGACTGCGCCGCCATCGTCAGGCCCAGGCCCATGAGGGCGGTGCCGGCGATGGTCGTCCGCCTGCGCCGCTGTCGTCGTTGTCGTCTCAGGTCCTGCGTCATCGGTGTCGTCCTTTCAAGACGTCGTGCTCGTGGGCTGGAGGGCGGCGTCTGTCGCACTCCGAGGGCGTCCGGGATCGGCTCCCGTCGGGCGGGTCGGGGTCCGGCGACCTCGCTCGTCCGCGACCGCGGTGCATGTCGGTCACAGCGCACCGGCCGCGGCGTTGCGACGCACGCGCAGCGGGTTCAGCGGATGGGTGATGAACGTCGTGTCGCGGGCCAGCCGGTAGTCGGGGCCCTCGAAGAACGTGCTCGCCTCCGCGTCACCGGTGCCGCGGTAGAGCAGGTACGCGGTGGTGATGCCGGCGAACTCGTCATCGGCCAGGTTCGTGCGTACCGGGCTGAAGTGGTCGGCGGTCCGTGCGGTCGCGAACCAGCCCGGCACCGACCGCACGAGTCCGCTCTGGGTGAGCAGCGGCCACGAGCCGGCCGGGACGGTCGTGTCCCGGGCGCCGGCGAGGACGAGGACCGGCGTCCGCACGGTCGAGCCGAGGGCGCCGGGACCCGGCTCGACCGCCAGGGTCCCGCTGACCCGCAGCCGCGGGCGGCCGAGGTCGACCCGGTCGTGCAACGGCGACGTCGGATCGGCGTCGAGCCGCCGGGCGGTCGCCAGCCCCAGCAGGTGCATCTCCGGGCCGGAGTTCACGAAGTCCGACGAGACGGTCACGACGAACCCGTGGCTGGCCCAGTGCCGCGCGAGCGTGTCGTAGTTGCCGACGTCGGAGAAGATCCCGCCGACGAAGTCGACGACAGGCAGCCGACCGTCACCGGGGACGCCCTGCGGGTAGTAGACGACCGAGCTGATCGGCTGGTCGAAGCCGTAGGGGAACGCGTCGCTGCAGCGAGGGTCCGCGTCGCCGATCGCGAGCTGCAGGATCCAGCGCTGGACGAGACGGCAGTCGCCGAGCGCGGCGGTGGACGCCACCTCGTACGGGCCCGGACCGTCGGCGTAGACGCTCGTGGCGTCTCCCCGCTCCGACGCGACGGCACCCGCGACGTCGGCCGACGCAGGTGGCGTCGCGACCCCGACCGCGAGCGCGGCGACGACGGCAACAGAGACCGCCATGCGCACCATGCGTGCTGTCATTCCCACGGTGACCTCGTTCCGTCCTGCTCCGCCTGTGGGCACCCGTCGCCGGTCCACGACGCGGGTGCCGGTGACGCGGTGCTGCTCTCCCGGGAGACCCTGGTGCGCCCGCGCCGCGCCGGTCCACAGCGAGGCGCGAAGTTGCGTAGGCCGTCCATCCATTTGCGTAGTCGCGCGCTTGGTCCTGCGTCTGCCGGGGGAGCATGCTTGCCGACGAGTCACAGGAGACAGGGGGACTGCGACGTGGACGTGGCAGGGCGACAACAGCAGAGCATGACGACGGCGCTGGAGGAGGGCCGCAGCATCGAGATCCGCGGTCGGCGACTCAGCGGACGGACCACGCTCCTCGACCGTCTGGGCGAGCTCTCGACGTCGCGCCGCGTCCCCCACCGACGGGTCGAGGGCAGCGAGCCGCTGCGCGACCACCCGTTCGGCGCGCTGCTCATCAGCGGTCTGCTCGAGTCCGCCACGCTGGCGGGGCCCAACCCGTTGCGCGCGGCGGTCGAGGCCGTCCGACGCCGGCTGCCGAGCAGCGGGCCTGCGGCGTTGCTGGTCGACGACGCCGACCACCTCGACGCCCAGTCCGTCGCCGTCCTGCGCCACCTGGAGCGACGTGGTCTCGTGGTGGCGGCGGCGTACCGCACCGACCTCGCGGGCAGGGCGGCCCCCCGGGTCGTCAGCGGGGCCCCGGTGGTGGTCGACGCCCCGAGCCTCGCACCCTCCTCCCTGCTGTCGACGCTGCGCGAGAGGCTCGGCGGGGCGGTCAGCGCGAGGCTGCTGAGCGAGGTGTTCGCCCTGTCCGGTGGCGTCGTCGGCGTCGCCGAGCACCTCGTGGACGACGGTGTGTTCGACGGCTCGATCACGCAGGTGGACGGCGCGTGGGACCTGCGTGGCCCCCTCGTCTCGCGCTCGCTCGACGGTCTGTGGCAGGCCTTTCTGCGCGAGCTGCCGCCCGCTGACTGCCACTGGCTCACCACGCTCGCCACCGCCGGGCGCTCGACGCTCGGCACGCTGCCCCCCGCGGCGCTGGACGCCGTCGAACGCCTCGAGAGCCTCGGGCACGTGCGGACGGTCCGACGCGGCGACGGCCGTGCCGTCCTCGTGTCGGCCCTGCTCGCCGAGCACGTCCGCCGGACGTCCGACGCCGTCGCCCGCTCCGCGTCGCCGCCGATGTGGGTGCCACCGGTCGAGGTCGACGGACCGGCGCCGGGCTGCGTGGTCGGTCCCGTTCCGCGCGAGCTCGGGTGGCGTGCCCAGCTCGTCCGCCAGGCAGCAGCGCCCGACCCGCACGACCTCTCGACCCAGCTCGTCTCCGGCGGCACGGCGGAGGCGCCGACCCTCGCCCGGGTCCTCGGCCTCGCGGAGCGGTCGACACGACTCACGTCCGACCTGTCCCTGCTCACGTCGGCGCGCGAGCACCTGGCGCGGCTCGACGACGGGTCCGACGACGTGCGGCTGGCCCTGGCCGCAGCCACCACCGTCCTGGAGGTCGTGGCCGGTGTCGCCCACCGCCACGAGCCCCCGGCCGACGACCCGGGCGCCCATGCCCTGGCCCGGGCGAAGGCCTGCGAGGCGCGTCTCTACGACGCCCTCGCCACCGGGCGGTTCACGGCGACCGACGACGACCTCGCCCTCGCGTCGACGCTGGCCGACGAGTCCGGCGACGTCGTGCGCCTCGTCCCGCGCCTGCGCGGCCTGCAGAGCCTGGTGACCGCGTTCCGCGGCGACCTGCGGACGACCCGCGCCCTGGTGACGCAGACCGTGGACGACGCGGTCGCCAGCGGCAGGCTCGACCAGGTGGCCTACGTCGGGTCGAGCGTGGGCGTGCTCATGCTCGTCGGCGGACAGCTCGGTCTCGCCCGGCGGTACGTCGAGACGGCGCTGGCGCTCCCCTGGGAGGGCGCGGCCCAGGACAGCGTCTCCACGCCGCAGCTGGCCGCCGTCCTCTCCCTGTGGGACGACGACCCCGCGCTCGCCTCGGCGCTCCACACCTGGGCGCCCGACGGTCCTGAGCTGGGCCCTGATCCGTACGACACTGCCGCCTGGCGGCACACGGCCGTCCTCCGGTCGTCAGGGCGGCCCGAGGCGGCCTCGGAGACACTCCTCGACCACGCCGAGGACGCCCGCCGTCGAGGGTGGCTGAGCACCGCGGCCATCCTGGCGATCCACGCCAGGGACATCTGCTCGACGCCGCGCTCACGAGAGCTTGCCGAGACGTGCTCCGGCACGGTGGACAGCCCGCTCACGGCGCTCTACTTCCGCGCCATCGCCGCCCGGGATGCGTGCGACGTCGAGGCGATGACGAGCCTGCGGCACGACATGCTCGAGCACGGCGCCGTCGTCGGCGCCTATCGCCTGACGCTCGCCGCCTCTCGGCTGGCACCGCCCGGCGCTTCAGCCCGCGCGCTCGCGGCGGAGCTCGGCGAGCTCCGTCGCCTCCATCCCGAGGCGGTGTTCGTGGCGGAGCGGACGACGACCGGGCCGTCGCTGACGGCGCGCGAGCGCGAGGTCGTGATGGCGGTGCTGCAGGGACGGTCGAACGCCGAGGTCGCCCGCGAGCAGTTCGTGAGCGTGCGCACCGTCGAGTCGCACCTGCACCGCGCCATGAAGAAGCTGGGCGTGACCCGGCGCTCGGAGCTGCGCGGCCTGGTCGACCTCCTCTGAGGGCGGCGCGGAGCGGTCAGCGTCGCTCGTCGCCGTCCGGCCGCTCCGCCTCGACGTCGGCACCGTCCGCGGACGGCTCGTCGCTCGGGCGCGTCGTCAGCGTGACGCGGTCGATGCGGCGGCCGTCGACCGCGGTCACCGTCAGGCGGTACGGACCGATGTCGACCGTCTCGCCCACCTGCGGGATGTGCCCGAGCCGCTCGAGCACCAGACCCGCGACCGTCGAGTAGTGGCCGGACTCGTGGAGCAGCTCCAGCCCGGTCAGCTCCTCGAGGTCGTCGAGGTGCATGCCGGCGTCGAGGTCGTCGCCCTCCGGCGAGTGCAGCAGCTCGGCCTTCTCGGCCAGGTCGTACTCGTCGCGGATCTCGCCCACGAGCTCCTCGATGATGTCCTCGAGGGTGACGATCCCGTCGGTGCCGCCGTACTCGTCGACCACGAGCGCGATGTGCACGCCCTCGCTGCGCATCTGCGCCATGGCGGGCAGGATCCGGTTCGTGCTCGGCAGCACCGGGATCTCGCGCACGATGTCGGCGACGACCTTCGCGTCGGAGTCGGTCGGCACGGCCAGCAGGTCGCGCACGTGCACGAAGCCGAGGACGTCGTCGCTGGAGCGCCGCCGGGTGACCGGGTAGCGCGAGTGCGGCATGGCGAGGGCGGCACCCGCGGCCTCGGCCAGGCTCATGCCGCCGTCGAGGAAGTCGACGGCGCCCCGCGGTCGCATCACCTCGCGCAGCGTCCGGTCGGTCGCCGTGAACACGTCCTGCAGGATCTGGCGCTCGTCGTCCTCGAGGCTCTCGTGCGCACCCACCAGGTCGCGCAGCTCGTCCTCGGTCATCTCCTCGCTCGTCGCGTGCGGGTTGCCGCCGAGCAGCCGCACGACGACGTTCGTCGACAACGACAGCAGCCAGATGACCGGGCGCATGAGCGTCGCGAAGCGCGACAGCGGCGGCGCCACGAGCAGGGCGATGGTGCCCGACTTCTGCAGCGCGAACCGCTTGGGCACGAGCTCGCCGAAGACGAGCGACAGGTAGGCGATGAGCAGCGTCATGCCGACGAGGGCGAGGCTCGAGGCCGCGCCCGGGCTCAGCCCCAGCGCCTCCAGCGACGGTGCGACGTCGGGGGCGAGGGTCGAGGCGCCGTAGGCGGCGGACAGGAAGCCCGCGACGGTCACCCCGATCTGGACGGCCGCGAGGAAGGTGTTGGGATCACGGGCGAGCTCCGCGACCTTGCGACCGCGCGAGCCGCTGCGCTCCATCTGGCCGAGCTGGCTCTCGCGCAGCGAGACCAAGGCCAGCTCGGTGGCCGCGAACACGCCGCCCACGAGGACGAAGACCATGACGAGCGCCAGGTTGAGCAGGGTGCCGGTGTCCATCACGACCTCCCGTCGACGGACGGGGGGAGGTCGCGGCTGGTACTCGGAGGATGGTCCACGTCGGCCAGTCTAGGGACGAGCGGCGACGGGGCCAGCCCCCGAGCCGGTCAGGCGCGGTTGTGGGCCACGGCCGCGCTCACCAGGGCGGTGAACGCGTCGGCGTCGAGCGTGTCGTCCTCGCGCAGGTCGACCGCCCGGCGGGTGCCCGCGTCGAGGCTGGCGTTGAACACGTGGGCCGGGTCGTCGAGCGACGCCCCGCGCGCGAACGTCACCTTCACCTTGTCCTTGTAGGTCTCCACGGTGCAGAGCAGCCCGTCGCACGAGAATGTCGGCACCCCGTCGGGGTTCGACGGCTTGCGCCACTTGACCTCCTCGACCGCGTCGGGCGCCGCCGCCCGCACGAGGTCGCGCACCTGCTGCACCCGATCGGCACGCCAGTCGCTCATGGCGCGATCGTAGGCGGTCGCGGGGCCGCGGGGGCCTTCTCGTCGCCGTCGGCCACGGCCACCCGGTCCCGGCCCTCGCTCTTGGCGACGTAGAGCGCGCGGTCGGCGCGACCGATCGCCACGTCGGGGTCGTCGCCGCGGCGCGCGACGGTGAGCCCGTAGCTCACCGTCGGCAGGACGGTGCCGTCGGGCAGCGACCCGTGCTGCAGCATCGAGCTGACCTGCTCGACCGCCTGGCGGGCGTCGTCGAGGTCGGCCCGGTCGAGGTAGAGCACGAACTCCTCGCCCCCGACGCGACCGGCGAGGTCCTCCGGCCCGAGCGCCGAGCGACAGGCGGCGGCGAACATCTGCAGCGCGAAGTCGCCGGCCGCGTGCCCGTGCACGTCGTTGACCCGCTTGAAGTGGTCGAGGTCGGCCATCACGACGACGCCGTGCACCGCGCGTCGCCGGTGCGCGTTCCACCGCTGGGCCAGCTGCTGCATCAGCTCGTCGCGGTTGAGCAGGCCGGTCAGACCGTCGCGGGTCGCGCGGGCGCGCAGGTCGATCGTGTCGTCGGCGTAGCTGAGTGCCGTCATGCTGAACGACACGGTCGCCAGCATGACGGTGGTGACGAGGGTGGTGACCTGGCTGCCGAGGAACACGTCGAACAGGCGGCCGTCCTGGCCGACGGCGAGGAAGGCGACGAAGCGCGCCAGGTAGAAGGCCGCGACGCCGGTGCACATGAGCGTGAGCGAGCGCAGGATCGGTCGGTACACGCGGGCGCGTGGCCCCGGGGCGGGCAGCCGTCTCCAGGCGCGGTGCAGCTCCGTCGCCGCGAGCGCCAGGTAGACGGTCATCAGCCCGAGGAAGAACGGGCCGCCGGACCAGTCGTTGCGGCCCGGGTGGTCGAGGGCCGACGCGACCAGCAGCACGACCAGCGACGCTGCGACCGCCAGCCAGCTGACGCGCAGCCCGCTGACCGCCCGTGCACCGGCCCAGACGGAGGCGGCCCCGGCCACGATGCAGACGTTGCCGAGCGGGTTGCCCCACCACTGCTGCGACGTGCCGTCGAGGAGGTAGGCAGCCGAACCCGCGAGGAACGCGCCGAGGGCCACGCACCACCAGCCCGCGTAGGCGGACCGGGTCGAGCGGTAGGCCACGAAGTAGAACAGCGCGAGCAGCGTGACCGCCACGACGGCGAAGGAGACGCGCAACGAGACGACGTCGAGCATGCTGGCCCCTGGACGGTACGACGAAACTGCGTCGATCCTTTCACGGAAGCGGGTCCGAGGGACGGGTATCGCGTCCCCCCGGCCCGTCGCACGCCGTGACCTTCGCCGCACCGGCGCTGCGGGGGCCAGATCGGGGGGAGGGCGTTCTGGGCTGCAAAGCAAGGCGAGAACGGTGTTCCTGGAGGTTCCTCCAGAGACACCGGAACGGCCATTCGGCCCCCGTCCGGCCCGGCGAGCACCTATGCTCGCCGAGGCCTCAGACAAGGGAGGCCCGCGCACGGGTGCGCTGAGTCCACCCTCTCCCGTGCGATCCGCTGAACACATCCAGGGTGGAGCGGGACCGCCGAGCAGTCCGCGCCTCCCCCGAGGCGCTCGGGGCTTACCACCACGTGTGGCGTGCACCTTCCAGCACGAGCCCGACAGGTCACGTTCCGCAAGCGTCGTGAAGGAACCACATGCGTCACGTCACGCGCGCCCTCGGCGTCGCCATGCTCCTGCTGTCCCTCTCCTTCGGCACCACGCTCGCTGCCGGCAGCGCCTCCGCGCTCACGCCGCAGGAGAACAAGAAGGTCATGAAGATCGCGAAGTCCCTGCGGGGCACGCCCTACAAGTGGGGCGGCACGTCGCGCTCGGGCTTCGACTGCACGGGCTACACCCGCTACGTCTTCCGCAAGGCCCACGTCACCACGCTCGGCCGCACCGCGGGCCAGCAGGCGAAGCAGGGCATCAAGATCTCGAAGTACCGCAAGCGTGTCGGCGACCTGATCGTCTTCTACGGCGGCAACGGCGCCTACCACGTCGGCATCTACGCGGGCGACAACACGATCTGGCACTCGCCGCGCACCGGCCAGTCGGTCAAGCGCGAGCGCATCTGGACGAGCTCGTACAAGGTCCGCCGCATGGGCTGACCCGCCCCGCAGCACCCCCACCGGGCCGGCGAGCGTCCTCGACGCCGCCGGCCCGTGGCGTCCCCGCTCCCCCGGGCCCGTTTGCGTGGGGCCCCACGCAAACGGGCCCGCGCTGGCGATCTACTCGAAGTGCCGGCGGGGGTTGTCGACGAGGATCGTCTCGACGTCGGCCTCCGTCAGACCGCCCTCGAGCAGCGCTGGGATGACGTCCTCACTGATGTGCCGGAAGTGCCAGTTCGGGGCGGCGTGGGCCTTGGCGTCGGCGCTGAAGTAGTCGATGAAGCAGTTGGCGTCGTGGGCGAGGGTCACGTGCTCGACGTAGCCTCGCCGGACGAGCTCGATGATCGTGCCGACGCGCTCCTGCATCGGGTTGAACAGGTCCAGGCCGAACCGGTCCATGCCGAGCATCGACCCGGCGTCGGCCAGCCGACACAGGTAGTCGACGTCGTTGGTGTCGCCCGAGTGGCCGATGATCACCTTCGACAGGTCGACGCCCTCCTCCTCGAGCACCCGCTGGGCGACGAGCCCCGACTCGTTGGCCGGGTTGGTGTGCACCGTGATCGGGGCGCCCGTCTGCACGTGGGCCTGACCGACGGCGCGCATGACGCGCTCGACGCCCGGCGTGAGGCCGGCGAGCTCGATGGCGCACTTGAGGATGCCCGCGCGCACGCCGGTGCCGGCGATGCCCTCCTGGACGTCCTTCACGAACATCTCGGTGAGCGGCTCGGGCATGTCGACCAGGAGGCCCGGTCCACGGTGCTCGAACTGGTGGGGCACGTCGTTGTAGGTGTAGAGCCCGGTGGCCACGACGATCTGCAGGTCGACCTGGGCGGCGATGCGCTGGATGCGGGGGATGTAGCGACCGAGCCCGAGCACGGTCGGGTCCATGATCGAGTCGATGCCGAGGCCCTTGAGCTCGGTGAGCTTCTCCACCGCGTCGCGGATCCGCTCCTCCTCGTCCCAGTCGTCCTGGTAGTTCTGGTTGTACTCGGTGTTCAGCACGAACACGTGCTCGTGGACGAGCGTCCGGCCCAGCTCGCTGGAGTCGATCGGGCCGGTCACGGTCTGGACGGTGGTCATCGGGATCCCTTCGGAGTTGAACTCAGGTTCAGGTCCAAGCTGGAGTACAGCGTGTCCCAGGTCACAGGTCACCGTCAAGGAGCGATCCCGACGTCGCGTACTTGAATCCGGATTCAGGTTCATCTAGGCTGCGAGCACCCGACCCGAGGAGCACCCGGTCATGACCACGACCCCCGCCGTCCCCCGTCCCACGTCGATCCAGGAGCTGCAGGACCTCGTCGGCTCCGACCTGGGCCCCACCGCGTGGCACGACATCACGCAGGAGCGCATCGACGCGTTCGCGGAGCTGACCGGCGACCACCAGTGGATCCACGTCGACCCGGCGCGCGCCGCCGACAGCGCGTTCGGCGGCACCATCGCCCACGGGCTGTACAGCCTCTCGCTCGGACCGCGGTTCATGGAGGACCTGATGGCCTTCGACGGGTTCGCCCACAGCCTCAACTACGGGTACGAGAAGGTCCGCTTCCCCGCACCCCTGCCCGTGGGCTCTCGCATCCGGATGCACGCCACGGTCGTCTCGGTCGACGACGTCGGTGGCGGGTCGGCCCACATCGTCACGCGCCAGACGTTCGAGCGCGAGGGGTCGGACAAGCCGATCTGCGTCGCGCACTCGGTCGGTCGCTTCACCGAGTACCCCGAGGGCAGCGGCCGATGACCGTCGCACGGCAGGTCCGCCTGCGCGCCCGTCCCGTCGGGCTGCCCGACGCCGGCACCTGGGACGTGGTCGACACCGAGCTCCCCGCGCTCGGCGACGGCGAGGTCCTGGTCCGCGTGACGCACCTGTCCCTCGACCCCGCCATGCGCGGCTGGCTGAACGACGTCCGCTCCTACGTGCCGCCCGTCGGCGTCGGCGAGGTCATGCGCGCGTTCGGCGTCGGCACGGTCCTTGCGTCCCGCTCGCCCGAGCACGCGGTCGGCGACGCCGTCAGCGGCATCACCGGGGTGGCCGATCATGCCGTGCTGCGTGGCAGCGACCTCTCCCCCGTCGACCTCGACGTCGCCTCGGCGCCGACGTGGCTCGGCGCGCTCAGCATGCCCGGCCTCACGGCCTGGTTCGGCCTGTTCGACGTCGCCCGCGCGCAGCCCGGGGAGGGCGCACGCATCGCGCTCTGCGGCGCGATCTCCACGTACAACGCCACGGAGCCGGCGCCCGGCCCGGCGCACTACATGTCGCTGCTCGTCAACCGGGCCTCGATGACCGGCTTCGTGGTCTTCGACTACGAGGACCGCTACCCGGAGGCGATCGCCGACCTCTCGGCACGGCTGCGCGACGGCTCGCTCGTCGCGCGCGAGACCGTGGTGCGCGGCGGCGTGGACGCCTTCGGGGACACGTTGCTGATGCTGTTCGACGGCGGGAACACCGGCAAGCTGGTGCTCGAGCTCTGACTCAGCGGGGAGTCGTGAGTCCGAGGGCGTTGGCCCACAGCCGGGTCGACGTCTCGACGAGGTCGTCGACGGGCCAGTCCTCGCCCAGCGCGAAGCTCGAGTAGGCCAGCCGGCTCACCATGCCCGAGAGGGCGCGCGAGGTCATCATCGGGTCGAGGGTGGCGTCGACGCGGCCGTCCTGCTGGAGCTTCTCGATGCTCTTCGCGTTGCGCCGCGCGAACGCCTCGCCGCGTTCGAGTCGGCGCCGACGGAAGTCCTCGTCGATCGTCGCCACCTGCTCCTGCAGCCGCATCAGCCGACCGTTGCGCTGGTAGGTCTCGAAGTAGGCGCGGTTGCTGGCCTCGATGACGGCGACCGGGTCGTCGGCGTCGTCGACGCGGGGCATCCCCGGGTGCAGCATGTCGTCCTGGGCCGCCTCGAGCACCGCCGTGAACACCTCCTCCTTGGAGGTGAAGTAGGTGTAGAAGGTGCCGATGGAGCACTTCGCCTCGGCGGTGATGTCGGTCAGCCGCGAGGCCAGGAACCCGTCGCGCTCGAAGACGGTGCGCGCCGCGGCCACCAGGGCGGCGCGCGTGCGCACGCCACGCGCCGTGGTGGGTGGCTCCTTCATGCCCGAGGTGTCCGCGAGCGCCGGCACCTCGTCGAGGCGCTCCGTCGCGGATCTGTCGGTCATGGTGCTGTTCTAACGAACGAGGGTCCGAGGTGCAAGGCGGCCCGGCCGGGCCGGGCCGCCTCCACGCTCATGCGGGGTCCGCGACGTCGACCGCCTCGAGCACACGCACCACCGGCGGCGCAGCGAGCAGGTCGGCGAGCTGGGCCGAGGTCCGCTGGAAGTGCTCGGCGGCGCCGTGCGCCTTCAGCGCGTCGACCGAGGCCCACCGCTCGACCATGACGACCTCGTCGGGCCGGCGCCTGACCCGGTGCAGGTCGTAGCGCAGGCACCCGTCCTCGGCCCGGACCGTCGCGAGCGAGGCCTGCAGCACGGCGACGAGCTCGTCGCCGCGGCCCTCCTGCGCCTCGAGGGTCGCGACGACGTCGAGCGCGCTCATCGCACGACCACCGGGTTCACGGGGGCGCCGGTGCCGCTCACGATCTTGAGCGGCGCGGCGGTGTAGAGGAACGTCCAGCGCTCGTCGGCGGCGCAGGCTGCCGCGAGGTCCTCGAGCCAGGCGATCTCGGTGAACGCCACGCCGAGGTTGCGCATGAGCGCGCTGTGCAGCGGCAGGGTCACGCCCGACGACGGCTCCACCGTCACCTCGTTGGCGATGGTGTCGGTGACGAGGTTCGGGATCTCCATGTCCTGGAACCACTGCACGAGCTCGGGGCTGTAGGTGAGGCCGGGCTCGAGGAAGCCGTCGTAGAACTCCTCGGCGGACTGGCGGTAGAAGGAGCCGATGAAGCCGGTCCGGATGACCAGCACGTCGTGCTTCTCGATCGTGCAGCCCTGCGCCCGGGCGACGTCGAGCAGGTCCTCGTGCGTGAACGTCTCCCCCTTGTCGAGCGCCGCCTTGCCGCGGTGCCGGGCGACGTCGAGCAGCACGCCACGCCCGACGACGCCGCGCTCGGCGATCGGCAGCACCGACGCCTTCTGCATCGCGCCGTCCGTCGTGGCCGCGTCGTAGCCGTTCCAGATCTGCCCGTCGTACCAGACGTGGCCGAGGGAGTCGTACTGCGTCGAGGCCTGCAGGTACATCGTCGCGACGTCGTCGGAGTAGTGCGCGCCGCCGGGCGTCTCGACGCCCTCACCACGCTGGAAGAAGCCCTCGTCCATGACGTTGCTGCGCTGGATGCCCTCGCGACCGGGCCACACGGGATCGCCGGACGGGTCACCCATGCGGACCTGGAGCGTGAAGACCTCGCCGGAGCGGACCTCCGCGACGCCGCGGAGCACCTCGGCACTGGTCAGGTAGTTGAGCGAGCCCACCTCGTCGTCCGGGCCCCACTTGCCCCAGTTCCTCGGCGAGTCCTTCAGGAAGTCGCCCACGTACGGCGTCTCGGTCATGTCTGCTCCTTCGGTACGAACGGGTGGGTGCGGGGGTGTGGTCAGTGGTCGAGGCCGGCGGTCTCGACGACCGCCCAGGCGCGCTCGACGAGCTGCTCGACGGCCTGGGGGGTGGGGGGTCCGCCGTCGGCGGCGTTGCGCGGGTCGTCGAGCGCACGGCGCAGGACGCCCTCGGCGATGACGGCGATCTTCCAGAGCCCGAGGGCGTGCCAGTAGTCGAGGTCGGCGCGGTCACGGCCCGACGCCTCGAGGTAGGTGGTGGCCAGCTGCTCGCGCGTGGCGAAGCCGGGCAGTGCCGACGCCGCGAACATCAGCGTGGGGCCGTCCCCGGCCTCCGGCCAGTAGGCCAGCAGGCTGCCGATGTCGGCGAGCGGGTCGCCCAACGTGCTCAGCTCCCAGTCGAGCACCGCCGCGACGTCACCGAGGTCCGGGTCGAGGATGACGTTGCGCATGTGGAAGTCGCCGTGCACGAGCGCCACGGTGCGGCCCTCGTGCGCTGACGGCCCCGGCGCGCGACGTCGCAGCAGGTCGGTCATCGCGTCCAGGCGGGGGAGGTCGCGCGTGCGCGAGGCCTCCCACTGGCGCGACCAGCGCTTCAGCTGGCGCTGCGCGTAGGGCGCACGTGACGCGAGGTCACCCAGGCCCACCTCGTCGACGTCGACCTCGTGCACCGCGGCGAGCGTGCGGGCGAGAGAGGGCCCGATCGCCGCCCGCAGCGACATGCCGAGATCGTGCGCGGTCTCCTCGCGATCGACGACGAGGCCGTCGACGTGCTCCATCACGACCACCGGCGTCTCGGCGAGCGCAGCGTCGACGTAGCGGCCGAGCACCTGCGGCACCGGCACCGACGTGGCGCCCAGCGCCGCGAGGATCCGGTGCTCGCGGAGCACGTCGTGGGCCGACGCGAGCAGCTCGCCGCGGGGCGGGCGACGCACGATCCACCGGTGCCCCGCGTCGTCGGACACGAGGTACGTGAGGTTGGACTGCCCGCGACCGACGCGGACGGCGTCGAGCGTGCCGTCCACCTCGAGTCCGTCGGCCCGGAGCAGGCCTGCCAGCACGGCCAGGTCGAGAGCCGGGGCGTCGGTCACCGGGCCCTGCGTGGCCGCGCCCTGCTCGGTCGTGGTCACCTCAGCCGCCCTGGGTCGCGAGCCGGTCGAGCGCCGCGCCGGCGCCGATCATCTGGCCGCCGTCGATCACCAGCGTCTCGCCGGTGATCCATGACGCGGCCGGTGACGCCAGGAACGCGATGGCCGCACCGACGTCGGTGGGCTCGCCGATGCGCCCGAGCGGGGTGCGGTCGTCGACCGCCGCCTCGTGCTCCTTCCAGAGCGCCTCGGCGAGACGGGTGCGCACGACTCCGGGGGCCACGGCGTTGACCCGGATGCCCGGGCCCAGCTCGATCGCGAGCTGCTTGGTCAGGTGGATCAGCGCCGCCTTCGACACGTGGTAGACGCCGAGGTCGGGGCCCACCGACAGGCCTCCGATGGAGGCGGTGTTGACGATCGACCCGCCGTGCTCGCCCATCCAGGCGTCGACCACGAGCCGCGACCAGAGGATCGGGCCCCAGAGGTTGACGTCGAGCGTCTTGGCGAACCGGCCGTGGTCCTGCTGCAGCACCGGCCCGTAGGCCGGGTTCGTGCCCGCGTTGTTGACGAGCACGTCGACGCTGCCGAAGCGCTCCATCGTCCGCTCCACGCAGGCGCGGGCGAGGTCCTCGTCGGTCACGTGCGCGCCGACGCCCACCGCCCGCGGGCCGACGGAGGCGGCGGCCTCGGCGGCCGCCTCCTCCGTCCGCGCCGTGAGCACGACGTTCGCACCGGCGTCGTGGAGAGCCGCGGCGGCCGCGAGGCCGATGCCCCGCGACGCCCCGGTGACGATCGCGGTGCGCCCGTCGAGCGACCCGGTCACTTCTTCTTGTTCCAGTCCGCGTCGATGCGGCGCAGCTCGACCTGCGCCAGCGTGCGCTTGTGCACCTCGTCCGGACCGTCCGCCAGGCGCAGCGTGCGCTGGTGGGCGTAGAAGCTGGCGAGCGGGAAGTCGTCGGTGATGCCGCCGCCCCCGTGCACCTGGATGGCGCGGTCGATGATCTTCAGCGCGACCTGCGGGGCCGCCACCTTGATGGCCGCGATCTCGACGCGGGCCTTCTGGTTGCCGACCGTGTCCATCAGCCACGCGGTCTTGAGCGTCAGCAGGCGGATCATCTCGATCTCGATGCGCGCCTCGGCGATCCAGTCCTGGATGTTGGAGCGGTTCGCGACCGGCTCGCCGAACGTGACGCGGCTCTGCGCGCGCTGGATCATGAGGTCGAGCGCACGCTCGGCCATGCCGATCGAGCGCATGCAGTGGTGGATGCGACCGGGTCCGAGACGGGCCTGGCTGATCATGAAGCCGTCGCCCTCGCCGGCCAGCAGTGCCGTCTTGGGCACCCGCACGTCCTCGAACAGGATCTCGGCGTGGCCCTCGCGGTCCATGTAGCCGAAGACCGGCAGGCCGCGGACGATCGTGATGCCGGGGGTGTCGAGCGGGACGACCATCATCGACTGCTGGCGGTGCGTCGCAGCCTCGACGTTCGTCTTGCCCATGACGATGAGCACCTTGCAGTTGGCGTGCAGCGCGTTCGAGGCGAACCACTTGCGGCCGTTCAGCACGTACTCGTCGCCGTCGGCGTCCATCCGCAGCTGCACGTTCGTGGCGTCGGAGCTGGCGACCTCCGGCTCGGTCATGCAGAAGGCCGAGTTGATCTCGCCGGCGAGCAGCGGCTTGAGCCACTTCTCCTTGTGCTCCTCGGTGCCGAAGAGCTCGAGCACCTCCATGTTGCCGGTGTCGGGAGCGTTGCAGTTGATCGCCTCGGGCGCGATGTACGGGCTGCGGCCGGTGATCTCGGCCAGCGGGGCGTAGTCGAGGTTGCTCAGGCCGGGCGAGCCCCAGTCCTCGCGCTCGTGCGGGTGGAAGAGGTTCCAGAGCCCACGCTTGCGCGCCTCGGTCTTGAGCTCCTCGAGGATCGGCGGGTGGAAGTTCGGGTTGCCCGACTCCGCCATCTGCGCCGCGTAGATCGACTCGGCGGGGTAGATGTAGTCGTCCATGAACTCCAGGAGCTTCTCCTGGTACTCCACGGACCTCTGGCTCGGTGCGAACTCCATCAGATCTCCTTCGTCAGCGGTGCGAACACCGGGGGGCGCCGCTCGGTGAAGCTGGCGACGCCCTCGGCGATGTCGGAGCCCCGGAAGGACTCGCGCATCAGGGCGTCGGCCGACCGCACCGACTCGGCGAAGCTGCGCTCGGCGTCGAGCAGCAGCTGGGACTTGATCGTGGCCATCGACCACGGGGAGCAGGACGTCGCGAGGCCTTGGGCGTACGCCACGGCGCGCTCGACGAGCTCGTCGGCGGGCACGAGGTGCTCGACGAGGCCGATGCGGGCGGCCTCCTCGCCGTCGACCCGACGGCCGGAGAGCAGCAGGTCGCTGGCACGGCCGTGCCCGACGAGCCGCGGCAGCAGCCACGCCATGCCGTACTCGGCCACCAGCCCGCGCTGCGCGAAGGCGGTGAGGAAGACGGCACGGGGCGAGGCGAACCGCACGTCGGCGTAGAGCGCCTCGACCATCCCGAGGCCGGCGGCGGCGCCGTTCACCGCGGCGACCAGCGGGGTGTGCAGCGTGAGCGGGAGGTGCCTCGGGTGCGGGCGGTCGATCTGCTCGTCAGTGGCGTCGCCCACCCCGGCGAGGTCCTCCATGTCCGCGCCGGCGCAGAAGCCGCGGCCGGCACCGGTGACCACGATCGCGCGGACGTCGGGGTCGGCGTCGGCCTCCAGCAGGGCGCCGTAGTAGGCGTCCTCGAGCGCGTTCGTCCAGGCGTTGAGCCGCTCGGGGCGGTGCAGCGTCAGCAGCAGCACCCCGCCGAGGCGCTCCGCGAGCACGAGCTCCTCGTGCTGGGCTGCGGGCCGGTCCGTCATGGTCGTCATCCTAACATGAATCCGAGTTCAGGTTCAGAAACTGTGCAGTCAGTGTGCTGCCGCGGCACGGTGCCGGGCGAGCGAGCCGACCCCGACGCCGAGGATGAGCAGCAGGCCCTGGAACAGGTACTGCCAGTACGTCTCCAGGCCGATCAGGGCGATGGCGTTGAAGCCCACCGAGACCGTGATGACGCCCACGAGCGTGCCGATGATGTGGAACTCGCCGTCGCGCAGCACCGCCGAGCCGAAGAAGGCCGCCGCGAAGGCTGCGAGCAGGTAGGTGTCGCCGCCGGAGACCGCCGCGCTGCCGGTGCGCGAGGCGAGCAGCAGACCCGTCAGGGCGGCGCAGATGCCGCAGATGACGAACGCGACGACGCGGACCCGGTCGACGCGGATGCCCGACAGCTGGGCCGCCACCGGGTTGCCGCCGACGGCCTGCATGGACTGGCCCAGCACGGTGCGGTTGAGCACGAACCACAGCGCCGCCGCGAGGCCGAGCATGATGAACACGGGGTACGGGATGCCCAGGAAGCGCCCGAGCGTGATCTGGATGAACGGCCCGGGATCGGTCAGGCTGACCGGCAGGCCGCCGGCCACCGCGTAGTTGATGCCGACGGCGACCGTGCCGATGCCCAACGTCGCGACGAGCGCGTTGACGTTGAGCAGCGTGACCACGAGACCGTTCGCCAGTCCCACCGCGGCACCGATGGCGACGGCCAGCAGGAACGCGACCGGGATCGAGACGTCGTGGCTGACCATCGCGGTGCACGCCAGCACGCCCGACAGGCTCGCGACGTTGCCGATGCTGAGGTCGAACTCCCCCGTCACGAGGGCGAACGTGAGGCCCATCGCGATGATCGCCGAGAGGGCGCTCTGGTTGAGGATGTTGATGAAGTTGTCCCAGGTGGCGAAGGTCTCGGGCTCCAGCGCGCTCGTGCCGACCACGAGCAGCGCGAGCACGAGGAGCGCGCCGTAGCGGCCGAACCAGCGCCACACGCGCGCGCTGCGCGGCGGTGCCTGGAGGACGGGGACGTCGACGAGTGCAGCGGTCATGACGGGTCCTGTTCTGTCGTGCCGAGGTGCTCGGTGGTCCCGAAGCACAGCGAGGTGAGGTGGTCCTTCGTGGCGCGCGAGGCGGGCACCGAGTGGGTCAGCGCCCCTTCGCGCATGACGACGACGCGGTCGCAGATGGCGAGCTCGTCGAAGTCGCTGGAGATCATGAGGATCGACGTCCCGGACGCGGCGAGGTCGCGGATGATGTCGTAGATCTCTCCACGGGCGCCGACGTCGACACCGACGGTGGGCTCGTCGAGGATCAGCAGCCGCGGTCCGGTCAGCACGCACTTGCTGACCACGACCTTCTGCTGGTTGCCGCCGCTGAGGTGGCCCACGGCGTCGTGCACCGACGACGTCTTCACGCCGAAGCGCGTGACCGCGTCGCGCGCCGTCGCGGCCGCCCGGCGGGGGCTGAAGGTGCCGAGCCGGCGGCGAGGATCCCGCATCGAGGCCATGGTGATGTTCGAGGCGACCGAGCTGCGCAGCACGAGCCCCTGGGAGCGTCGCTCCTCCGGCACCAGCGCGACCCCGGCCTTGATGCCGTCGAACGGCGAGCGAGGCCGGTACGGCGTCCCGTCGAGCGTCATGCTGCCCGACTGCGCGGGGTCGGCGCCGATCAGCAGCCGGGCCAGCTCGGTGCGGCCGGCGCCCACGAGGCCGGCGACGCCGAGGATCTCCCCCTCGTGGATCGTCAGGTCGACGTCGCGCACCCGGGGCTCCCGGGTCAGGCCCGACGTCTGCAGGAGCACGGGCGCGGTCGTCGGGTCGGTGTCGGTGACGCGGTGGGTCAGGTCGTCGACGTCGCGGCCGACGATGTGCCGCGTGAGGCTCGCGACGTCGAGGTCGCGAGCCGCGTAGCTGCCCACGAGGCGACCGTTGCGCAGCACCGTCACGTCGTCGCTGACGTGCAGCACCTCCTCGAGCCGGTGCGAGATGTACAGGATCCCGACGCCGTCGGCGGTGAGCTCGTCGACGATGCCGTAGAGCCGGTCGGCCTCCTCCTGCGTGAAGGAGGCAGTCGGCTCGTCCATCGCGACGATGCGCGCGTCGCGCATCAGCGACCGGGCGAGCGAGACCATCCAGCGGTCGGAGACCGAGAGCTGCTCGACCTTGGCGTCGAGGGGCACGGCGTAGCCGATGCGGTCCATGACGGCGAGGGCCTTGCGACGCAGACCGCGCAGGTCGAGCACGCCGGAACGTCGGGTGTGGTCGGCCCCCATCGCGATGTTCTGCAGCGCGGTGAACTTGGGCACCAGGTTGAGCTCCTGGTGGATGAAGCTGAGGCCGAGCCGGGTCGCGTCGCCCGGGGTGGCGATGCTCTCCTCCTGGCCACGGACGCGGATGGTGCCGCTGTCGGCGCTCTCCACCCCCGCGAGGATGCGCACGAGCGTCGACTTGCCCGCGCCGTTGGCGCCGCACAGGGCCAGCACCTGGCCCGGGTGCAGGGCGATGGACACGTCCTTGAGGGCCTGGTGACCGCCGAACTGCTTGGAGATGCCGGACATCTCCAGGCACGGCGGCTCGGTCACCGTCGGCGCCGTCGGACCGTCGAGCGGGGTCGTCTCGACCATGAGGGACTCCTGGGGGTGCTCGGTCGGGGTCGGGCCGGCGGGCCGGACCCTCGAGGACGTGTCGGTCATCGGACTACTTCGTCGCGTCGGGGTTGTCGGCCAGGAACTGCGTGACCGAGTCGGTCGTGACGAGGATGTTCGGCAGCTCGACCTCCTGCGGCTCCGCGTCGACGCCGCCCTTGATGAACTCCGGCACCATGTCGGCGAACTTCTTGCCGGCCTCGGGCACCTGCAGGAAGACGGTGGCGCGCATGTCGCCCGCCTCGACCGCCTTGATGGCGGCCGGGGTGCCGTTGATGCCGTAGATCTTCACGTCGTCGCGCCCGGCGGACTTCGCCGCGGAGACCGCGCCGAGCGCCGGGTCGTCGAAGCAGCCCCAGATCGCGAGCGGCGTCGACCCCTTCGGGTGCTTGGCCAGCCAGGCCTGCGCGAACTGCGTCCCGCCCTCGACCTGGCCGGGGATCGGCACCTCGTTGCGGGTGACCTTGATGTCGGTGCCCTTCAGCGCGTCGTCGAGCGCCTCCTCGCGACCGATGCACGGCAGACCGCTCTTGTAGCCCATCACCAAGAGCTCGCCCTTGCCGCCCATGTCCTCCACGAGCTGCTTCGCGACGGGCGCGCCGACCGCGACGCCGGAGTCGAGGTTCGCGGTGATGCCGTCCGTGGTGCCGCCGGAGATCGAGACGACGGGGATGCCTGCGGCCTTCGCGGCCTGCGCACCGGCCGTCAGCGTCTTGCTGTCGAAGACGGCGGTCACGATGAGGTCGACCTTCTTCTGCACGAAGTCCTGCATGGCGCCGTTGGCCTTCTCGACCGCGCCCTGGGGGTCGACCGCCGTGGTCTTCCAGCCCTTGGCCTCGGCCTCCTCACGGAACGCCGCGATGGCCGCCTCCGAGGTCTCCTCGCTCGAGGCGAACTTGACGATGCCGATCGTGTAGGTGTCGTCCCCTCCGCCACCACCGCTGCCACCGGTGTCCCCGCTGCCGCAGGCGGCGGTGACGACCAGCGCCGCCGTTGCCACCAGGCCGAGGCCGAAGCGTCGAACGTTCATGTGTCCTCCTGAGAGTGGTCGCCCGGGCGGGCGGACCTGTGCTGGGTGGACCGGCCGGGTGGCCGTTCCGGGGTGGTGCTGTTCCCCCTCGATCACCGCAGTGCGGCGGTCCTCCTCACGTCGACCCCGAGCAGCTGCGAGAGCTGCTCCGCGGTCTCCTCCGCCTCGCGGTGCACGACGCCAGCCATCCCGAGACGCTCGGCAGCGACGATGTTCTGGGCGAGGTCGTCGACCATGACGACCTCGTGCGGCGCGACGCCGAGGCGCTCGCAGCCGATCTCGTAGAGCCGCCGCGACGGCTTGCGGACGCCCTCCTGACCGGAGATGGTCACGGCGTCGAAGAGGGCCGGCAGGTCGTACCCGGCGTAGCAGTCGCGGCCGAGCGAGTTCGAGACGAGCCCGACGGGCACGCCCGCGGCCCGCAGGTCGGCGACGACGTCGAGCATGGCCGTGTCGGGCCGCAGGCCCGACTGCAGCCCCGCGACGAGTCCCTCCGCCTCGACCTCGACGCCGTGGGCGCGCAGCCGCTCGGCGAGCCCGGCCTCGAAGCCGTCGTGGTCGAGACGACCCTCCTCGTGGTCGACGAGGAGCTGCTTGGCCTTCGCGTCACGGCCACCGAACAGGCGCAGCAGCAGCCCGCGGTCGCCGCTGATCCGCTCGCTGTGGTCGCCGAACGCGTCGAGCACGCTCGTCGTGAGCACCCCGCCGAAGTCGAACAGGGCCGCCCGGCAGCGCGGCGTCGTCGCGGCGCTCATGCGAGCGTGTCCTGGTAGCGACGCATGCCGGCCAGCCAGCGGTCGTAGTCGGAGGCCTTGCGGCGGTAGAACTCCAGCACCTCCGGGTGCGGGAGCACGAGGAAGCGCTCGTCGTCGATCGCGTCGAGGACGACGTCGGCCACGTCGAGCGGCTCGAGGACGCCGCCCGCCTCGGTGACCGCTCTCGCACCTTGGCGCGCGGTCGGGTCGTCGGAGTCGGCTCCCCCGTTGAGCATGGCGGTGTTGACCCCCATCGGGCACAGGCAGCTGACGGCGATGCCTCGGGTTCCGTAGGTGACCGACAGCCACTCGGCGAAGGCCACGGCAGCGTGCTTGGTGACCGAGTACGTCGGCGAGCCGATCTGCGTCAGGAGACCGGCGGCCGACGCGGTGCTCAGGAAGTAGCCCCGGCCCCGCTCGAGCCAGCCCGGCACCAGGAGACGGGCCGCGCGGACGTGCGCCATGACGTTGACGTCGAGCGAGGTGCTCCAGTCCTCCTCCGAGGACTCCAGGCCCTGCCCGAGGCCGACCCCGGCGTTCGCGACGTAGAGGTCGACGGGCCCGAAGCGCTCGACGGCGAGGTCGAGCACGGCCTGCACGTCGGCCTCGAGCGAGCAGTCGCCCGCCAGCCCGGCGACGCGGTCGGCGCCGTGCGGCTCGAGCGACGCGACCGCCGCGCTGGTGCGCGCGGCGTCGAGGTCGGTGACGACCACGTGGGCCCCGTGCTCCAGCAGCCGCTGCGCGACGGCCAGGCCGATGCCGCCTGCCGCGCCGGTGACGACCGCGACGCTCCCCTCGACCTTCATGCGCCGACCTCCGCCGTGCGGATCGCGTCGCGGTCGATCTCGCGCTTCAGGATCTTGCCCGTCGCGCCCTTCGGCAGCGTGGTGACGAACTGGTAGAGCCGGGGCACCTTGTAGGCCGACAGCTGCACCTTGGCCCAGGAGCGCAGCTCCTCACCGGTCAGCTCCGCGCCCTCGCGCAGGGCGACGACCGCGGCGACCTCCTCGCCGAAGTGGGCGTCGGGCACGCCGACCACGGCCACCTCGACGACGTCGGGGTGCTCGTACAGCACCTCCTCGACCTCGCGGGGGTACACGTTGTAGCCGCCGCGGATGATCAGGTCCTTCGCGCGGTCGACGATGCTGAGGTAGCCCTCGGCGTCGAGCCGGCCGAGGTCGCCGGTCTTGAGCCAGCCGTCCTGCAGGTCGGCGGCCGTGGCGTCGGGACGGTTGCGGTAGCCCTTCATGATCGTCGGGCCCTTGAGGAAGACCTCGCCGACGACGTCGGGCCCGACGACCGCGCCGAGCGGGTCGCGGACCTCGATCGCGGTGCCTGGCAGGGCCGGTCCGACCGTGCCCGCCTTCTGGGGCCGGTTGATGTCGTTGAAGGTGGCCGCACCGGTCGACTCGGTGAGGCCGTAGCCCTCCAGGATCGTGCAGCCGAATCGGTCGCGGAAGGCGCGCATGACCTCCACCGGCAGCGACGCGCCGCCGGACGTGGCCAGTCGGAGCTGCTCGAAGTCCGACGGACCGAACGCGTCGGTCGCGGCGTGCAGCATCGCGTTCCACATCGTCGGCACGCCGGCGAGGACCGTCAGGCGGTCGCGGCGGACCATCTCCAGCATCGCGGTCGGCTCGAAGGGCGCGAGCAGCGAGAGCGACGCTCCGGTGACCAGCACCGTGTTCATGACGACCGCCTGGCCGTACACGTGGAAGAGCGGGAGGCCGGTGCCGAAGCGGTCCTCCGCCGTCAGGTTGAGCACGGGCAGGAACGAGTCGGTGGTGTCGATCAGGTTGGCCGCGGTGAGCTCGACGCCCTTGGGCCGGCCGGTGGTGCCGGAGGTGTAGAGGATGATCGCGGTGTCGTCGGGGGCGTGGTCGTGCGCGGCCGGCAGCGGATCGGTGTCGAAGCGCGCGCCGTCCTCGACGCGCCAGAAGGTGGTGCCCCGCTCGGCAGCGGCGGCGGACGCAGCAGCGTCGCACTCGTGCCAGGCCAGCACCAGCGACGCCTCCGCGTCGTCGAGCACGTAGCCGATCTCGGCGGCCGTGGCCATCGTGTTCATCGTGATGACGCTGACGCCGACGGCGTGCAGGCCCAGGTAGAGCACGGGGAACTCCACGATGCTGGGCGCGATCAGGACCACGCGGTCCCCGGGGCGCAGACCCGCTGCGGCCACGGCGCCGCCGACGCGGGCGCTCGCCTCCCGGAGCTCGCCGTAGGTCAGGTCGCCCCGCCCGGAGCGCACCGCCATCCGCTGCGGGTCGCGTTCCGCGTTGGACCAGACCGTCGCTGCCACGTTCACCATGCGTCCTCGTCTCCTCACCTTCGATGTGACCGGTCTCACGTGACCTGGCTCACGTCGAGCAACGTACTTGAACCCGGGTTCAGGTTCAAGTACGTTGCCGAGAAAACTTCCGAGAATCCTTCGACAGGAGTCCCCGTGCCCAGAGCAGCGATCGTCGCCACCGCCCGCACCCCGATCGGCAAGGCGTACCGCGGCGCCTTCAACGACACGCCCGCCGTGGAGCTCGCGGGCCACGCCGTCCGCCACGCGGTGGAGCGCGCCGGCGTCGACCCGGCCGAGGTGGAGGACGTGGTCATGGGCTGCGCGATGCCCGAGGGCGCCTCGGGGTTCAACGTCGCCCGGCAGGCCGCACTGCGCGCCGGGCTGCCGGTGTCGGTACCCGGCTCGACCGTCGATCGTCAGTGCTCGTCGGGACTGATGGCCGTCGCGATCGCGGCCAAGCAGATCCTGGTGGACGGGCAGAGGGTCGCGGTCGGGGGCGGGGTCGAGTCGATCTCGTTGGTGCAGAACGAGCACCTGAACACCCACCGCGCCGGCGACCCCTGGCTGCGCGAGCGGGTGCCGGGTCTGTACCTTCCGATGCTGCACACCGCCGAGAACGTGGCCTCGCGCTACGGCGTCAGCCGCGAGCGCCAGGACGAGATGGGGCTGCAGTCGCAGCTGCGCGCGGCAGCCGCCCAGGAGGCCGGCCACCTCGCCGAGGAGATCGCCCCCATCACGGTGCACACGCTCCGCACCGACAGGACCACCGGTGAGACGTCACGGGTCGAGGTGACCGTCTCGGCCGACGAGGGCGTGCGCGCCGGCACGACGGCGGAGGGTCTGGCCGGGCTCCGCACCGTGCTGGAGCCCGGCGACGTGACCGCGCACCCGACGGTCACCGCCGGCAACGCCTCCCAGCTCAGCGACGGCGCGTCGGCCAACGTCCTGATGGACGCCGACCTCGCGGCCTCCCGGGGCATCGACCCGCTCGGCTACTACGTCGGCATCGCGGTCACCGGGTGCGAGCCCGACGAGATGGGCATCGGTCCGGTCGCGGCGATCCCCCGGCTCCTCGACCAGCACGGCCTGACGGTCGGCGACGTCGGCGTGTGGGAGCTCAACGAGGCGTTCGCCTCCCAGGCGGTGCACTGTCGCGACGTGCTCGGCATCGATCCCGAGCGGATGAACGTCGACGGCGGCGCCATCGCCCTGGGACACCCCTACGGCATGACCGGATCGCGCGCCGTCGGCCACGCGCTGCTCGCGGGGCGCCGGCTGGGTGCCCGCTGGGTCGTGGTGACGATGTGCGTCGGAGGTGGGATGGGCGCCGCAGGACTCTTCGAGGTCGCCCTCTGACCCTGCCCTCCGCGCGTCCGAGCCCGACCGCGAACGCAGATCCTTGCGCCCCCCGCGGCCCGCTCTCCCGTGCGCGTTTGCGTGGGGCCCCACGCAAACGCGCAGATCCGGCGCACGGTTGCGTGGGGGCGAGCCGGGTTGCGTGGGGCCCCACGCAAACCGGCCCCCTCCCAGGAAGCGGATGGGCAGCTCCTTGAGCTCGACCGGGCCGTGGGCGCCCTCGCCGTCGAGCTGCAGGGAGTCGCCGGGGCCGAGCTCGTAGGTCTCGCGACCGTGGCCGTAGACCATGCGGCCCTCGAGGACGTGCAGGAACTCGGTGCCCGGGTGCTGGAACAGCGGGTACGTCTGGCTGTCTTCCGTCAGGGTCACCATGAGCGACTCCAGCCGCTTGTGCTGACCCCGCAGCGCACCGAGCAGCTCGTACTCGTGCCCTTCCTTGGTGCCGTGCCGGGCGATGCGCGGACCCTGGCCCGCCGGCGTGAACACGGCCTGACGCTCCTCGTCGGCGCCGCGCACGAGCGACGTGACCGGCACGTCGAGCCCGGTCGCCAGACGTTGCAGCGTGGCGAGGCTGCACGACGTCTGCGCGTTCTCGATCTTCGACAGCATCGCCTTCGACAGCCCCAGACGCTGCGCCATGTCGGCGACCGACAGCCCGGCCGCCGTGCGGTGGTGCCGGACGTTGACCGCGATGGCCTGCTCCAGCGCCATCGCCTCGACCGGCTCCGCCGGATCGCGGTCGCGGGCACTGCCGGCGGCGTTGCGCAGCAGCGGCGCGTCGTCGGTCATGCGGGCGATCCTAGCGGGGCTCCCGCGGCACGAGCAGGTCCTGCAGCACGTCGGCGAGGGCGGCCGCACCGGCCTCGGCGTCCGCGTCGTCGACGTGCTCCTCCGGGGAGTGGGAGACCCCGGTGGGGTTGCGCGTGAAGAGCATCGCCGACGGCACGTGCGCCGCCAGGACGCCGGCGTCGTGCCCCGCGCCCGTCGCCAGCACCGGCGCGTCGGGCAGCACGCCACGCAGCCGGTCGCGCAGACCCGCGTCGAAGCGGACCTGCCCGCTGTAGGACTCCTCGACCAGCTCCACGGTGCAGCCCTCCGCCGCGCACACGGCGTGCGCCGACTCGAGCACCTGCGCGACGAGCGCGCGCGTGACGTCGTCGTCGGGGTGGCGCACGTCGAGCCAGAGGTCGACGCGCGACGCGATGACGTTGGTGCCTCCCGGCACGGGCTGCAGGCGCCCAACCGTCGCCCGAGCATCGTGGCGGCTGCGGGCGAGGTCGCGGACCGCGACGACCACCTGCGCCGCGGCGACCATGGGGTCGCGCCGGTCGGCCATGAGCGTCGCGCCGGCGTGGTTGCCCTCGCCCGTGACGGTGAGCCGCCACCGACCGTGCCCGAGGATCGAGGAGGCGACGGCGACGGGCTGGTCGAGGTCGACGAGACCGCGCCCCTGCTCGACGTGCAGCTCGACGAACACGCCGATGCGCCGCAGCGCCTCGTCGTCGCGGCCGAGGTGCACGGGGTCGAGGCCGGCGCCAGTGAGCGCGTCCGCGAGCGACGTGCCGTCGGCGTCCAGCAGGCCGAGCACCCGGTCGGGGTCCTGCTCGCCGGTCATCAGCTGCGAGCCGAGGCAGGCGCGCCCGAAGCGGCCGCCCTCCTCCTCCGGGAACGCGACGATCGCCAGCGGGCGCTCGCCGCCGACGTCGCGGGCGTCGAGGAGGTCCAGCGCCGCGAAGGCGGACGCGACGCCGAGCGGTCCGTCGAACTCGCCACCACCGGGCACCGAGTCGAGGTGGCTGCCGGTCACGACGGCGTCGTCGAGCGACCCGCCCGGCCCGGGCCGCCACGCCCAGAGGATGCCGTTGCGGTCGGTGACGACGTCGAGCGAGCGCCGCGCCGCCTCTGCCTCGAACCACGTGCGCAGCTCGAGCTCGGCGGGCGCGTACGCGAACCTCGAGTAGCCGCCGCGCCGCGGGTCGCGACCGACGTCGCGGACGTCGGCCAGGAGCGACGCGACGCTGGCGGGCCGGCGGGACCGCGTCGGCGACGGCGCGGCGCCGGTCACCGCATCTCCCCCGCCCCGACGTACGGGTGCAGGCTGGTCAGGAGGTCACCCTCGGCGAAGCGCGACAGGCGGAAGTCCGACGCGGGCACGTCGGGGTCGGTGCTGTCGCCCTCGAGCACGAGGTCGGCCACGAGGTCGCCGACGGCCGGGCTGATCTTGAAGCCGTGCCCGGCGAAGCCCGCGGCGAGCACGAGGCCGTCGACGTCGCCGACGGGTCCGATGACCGGGTTCCAGTCGGGCGGGACGTCGTAGACACCCGCGTAGGTGTGCGTGACGGAGGGGTCGGGGAAGCCGGGGAACCGGTGGAGCAGCTTCTCGGCGTACGCCTCGAGGCTCGCGTCGCTCGCGTGGTTGGAGTAGTGGTCGGGGTCGACGAGCTTGCGGCCGAAGTCGGCGTGGTCGCTGTTGCCCACGAGGAACTGCCCGGACCCCTCGAGACGGCAGTACTGCAGGCTCACGAGGTCCGAGACGACGGGCAGGTCGGGCAGGGGCGCACCGGTGTCGACGACGAGCAGCTCCGAACGGTAGGCCTCGACCGGGAAGTCCACGCCCAGGTCGGCGAGCAGCCGCGCGGACCACCAGCCCGCGGCGACCACGACCAGGTCGGCCTCCACCACCTCGCCGTCAGCCAGCTCGACCCCCGTCACCCGGCTGCCCGACGTGACGACCCGCGCGACCGGCGCGTTCTGGCGCACCCGCGCACCGTGGGCACGGGCCCGCTGGCCGTAGTGCAGCGCCAGCTGGGTGGCGTCCGCGAACCCGCCGCGCGGCTCGTAGCCGCCGAGCGCCACGTCGTCGACGTTCATCATCGGCCACAGCGCCGCGACCTGGTCGGGGTCGACGAGGTCGACCTCGATGCCGAGGCCCTGGTGCATGGCGGTGTTGTCCTTCAACGGTCCGGCGTTCTCCTCGCCGACCACCACCGTGTAGCCGACCTGGCGGAAGCCGACCTCGGCGCCGAGCGCCTCGAACACAGGCAGGCTGCGCCAGGCCATCGCGGCGATCGACGGCACCCCGTAGTGCGCCCGCACGATGCCGCTGGACTTGCCGGTGCCGCCGCTCGCGAGGAGCCCGCGCTCCAGCACGAGCACGTCGGTGAGCCCCCGCTCCGTGAGCGCCCGCGCGATGGACAGCCCGATCAGCCCACCGCCGACGACGACGGCACGCGACGCGCTCACCAGGACCCGCCCGCGGTCTGGCCCGGGATCCACGACGTGCCCGCGAGCGGCACCCTCGCCATCGCGGCAGCCTCGATGGTGATGGCGACGAGGTCCTCGGGCTCGAGGTGCTGCAGGTGCGCCTTGCCGCACGCGCGTGCGATGGTCTGCGCCTCCATCGTCAGCACGCGCAGGTAGTTCGCGAGCCGCCGACCGCCCTCGACCGGGTCGAGCCGCTGCTGCAGCTCGGGGTCCTGCGTCGTGATGCCGGCCGGGTCCTTGCCCTCCTGGAAGTCGTCGTAGGCCCCGGCGCTCGTGCCGAGCGCCTCGTAGTCGGCCTGCCACCGCGGGTCGTTGTCGCCGAGCGCGACCAGGGCGGCCGTGCCGATCGCGACCGCGTCGGCCCCGAGGGCCATCGCCTTCGCCACGTCGGCGCCGGTGCGGATGCCGCCGGAGACGATCAGCTGGACCTTGCGGTGGACGCCGAGCTCCTGCAGGGCCTGGACGGCCTGCGGGATCGCCGCGAGCGTGGGGATGCCGACGTGCTCGATGAACACCTCCTGCGTGGCGGCCGTCCCGCCCTGCATGCCGTCGACCACGACGACGTCGGCGCCGGCGTGCACCGCCAGCTTCACGTCGTAGTAGGTGCGCGTGGCGCCGACCTTCACGTAGACGGGCTTCTCCCACTCGGTGATCTCGCGGAGCTCGCCGATCTTGATCGTCAGGTCGTCCGGGCCGGTCCAGTCGGGGTGGCGCGACGCGCTGCGCTGGTCGACGCCCTGCGGCAGCGTGCGCATCTGGGCGACCCGCTCGGTGATCTTCTGCCCGAGCAGCATGCCGCCGCCGCCCGGCTTGGCGCCCTGGCCCAGCACGACCTCGATCGCGTCGGCCTGGCGCAGGTGGTCGGGGTTCATGCCGTAGCGCGACGGCAGGTACTGGTAGACGAGGTGCTTGCTCTGGCTGCGCTCCTCCGGCGTCATGCCGCCGTCGCCGGTCGTCGTCGACGTGCCCACCTCGCTCGCGCCACGGCCCAGCGCCTCCTTGGCCCGGCCCGACAGCGCACCGAAGCTCATGCCGGCGATCGTTACTGGCGTCTCGAGGTGCAGGGGGTACTTCGCGTGCCGGTCGCCGAGCACGACGTCGGTGCCGCACCGCTCCCGGTAGCCCTCGAGCGGGTAGCGCGACATGCTCGCGCCCAGGAACAGCAGGTCGTCGAAGTGCGGCAGGGCACGCTTGGCGCCCCAGCCGCGGATGTCGTAGATGCCGGTGTCGGCGGCGCGCTGGATCTCCGCGATGGTGGCCGGGTCGAAGGTCGCCGACGTGCGCGGCTGCGTGCGGTACTGGGTCATGGTGGCTGCCCTCGGTGTCAGTAGGCCGACGTGTTGTCGACGTGGAAGTGGTAGAGGCTGCGCGCGGAGCCGTAGCGCGTGTAGGCGTGGGTGTCGTCGTCCTCGTAGCCGGCGCTCTTGAGCAGCGTCGCGAGCTCCTCGTGGTGCTCGGGTCGCATCTCCTTGGCCACGCAGTCGGCGCCCAGCGACGCGACCGTGCCGCGCACGTAGATGCGGGCCTCGTAGATGGAGTCGCCGAGCGCGTCGCCCGCGTCGCCACGGACGACGAGCCGGCCGGCCTGCGCCATGAAGGCGCTCATGTGGCCGATGCTCCCGCCGACGACGATGTCGACGCCCTTCATCGAGATCCCGCAGCGGGCGGCGGCGTCGCCCTCGACGACCAGCAGCCCGCCGTGGGCGGTGGCGCCCGCCGACTGCGACGCGCTGCCCTTCACCCACACCGAGCCGCTCATCATGTTCTCGGCCACCCCGACGCCCACGTTGCCCTCGACGACGACGTCGGCCGACTGGTTCATGCCCGCCGCGTAGTAGCCGACGTGGCCCTTGACCGTCACGGTCATCGGACGGTTCAGCCCGACCGCGACGCTGTGCCGACCCGCCGGGTGCGTGACGACGACGTCGTCGGCGCCGAGGTCGGGGTCGTGCAGGCGCGCGTTGACCTCGCGGAGGGTGCTGACGGCGAGGTCGAGCTCGAGCGTGGCGGCCATGGTGGGGTCCTTCCGGTGGGAGGTCGGGGTGGGCGTCGCGGTCAGCGGGTCCATGCGTAGATCCGCTCCGGCTCCGGCTCGAACAGGCGGGCCGACTCGATGCCGGGCAGCCCCACGAGCGCGCGGTACTCCGACGCCATCGCGACCCAGTCGTCGGTCTCGGCGACCACGGCCGGCTTGCAGGCGATGGCGTCGCGCACGACGGCGAAGGAGTCGCGGTTCGAGACGAGCAGCGTGTAGAAGCCGTCGAACGTACGGCACAGCTCCTTGAGCGCGGTCTCCACGTCGAGCCCGTCCTCGAGGCACTGGGCGACGAAGCGGGCGCCGACCTCGGTGTCGTTGCCGCTGTCGAACCGGACGCCGCGCGCCTCCAGCTCGCGGCGGATCGTCGGGTAGTTGTGGAACGAGCCGTTGTGCACCATGCACTGGTCGGGCCCGACGGCGTAGGGGTGGCTGCCCGCGGGGGTCACGGCCGACTCGGTGGCCATGCGCGTGTGCCCGACGCCCTGCCAGCCCTGCGCGGACGGGAGCCCGAAGGTCGCGGCGAGGTCGCGCGGACGTCCGACACCCTTGAGCACGGCGAGGTCCTCGCCGAAGCCGATGACCAGCGCGTCCGGCGCCGTCGCGCGCACCGCGGCGGCGAGCGTCGACGCCTCCACCGGCCCGTGCACGAGCAGCGTCGGGCCGGCGGTCGTGACGTCGACGTCGCTGCCCACCGCCGCCGTCAGCTGCTCGGCGAGCGTCGTGGCGTCGACGCCGTCGGCGAGCACCGACACGGTGGCCACGCCGGGCGGGGCCCAGGTGGGGTCGCCGTAGACGGCGACCCCCGCGGAGTCCGCACCGCGGTCCTCCATCTCGCAGAGCATGCCGGTGAGCAGCTCACCGAGTCGGGGATACAGGTCGGGGTTGCGGAGGTGGAGTCCGACGATGCCGCACATGGGGTGTCTCCTTCGAGGTGCGTCAGGGGTGGGGCGGCTCAGAAGGCCGTCAGGTAGTGGTCGACCTCCCAGGCGCTCACCTGGCTGTGCCAGGTGAAGAACTCCTCGCGCTTGAGGTCGGCGAAGTAGCGGGCCACGTCGGGGCCGACGCTGTCGAGCACGCCCGACACGGCGGGATCGGCCTCGAGGGCCTCCACGGCGTGCAGGAGGGTGAGCGGCAGGGGCGCGCGGTCGGCGTCGTCGCTGCCGCCGGGCGCGCCGGGGTCGAGGCGACGCTCGACGCCGTCGAGCACCGCGCCGATCGCGCCGGCAGCCGCCAGGTACGGGTTGGCGGAGCCGTCGCCGCCGCGCAGCTCGATGCGGTTGCCGTCGGGCACGCGCACCAGGTGGGTGCGGTCGTTGCCGCCGTAGGTGGGCACGCGCGGCGCCCACGACGCACCCGAGGTCGTCGCGACCGCGCCGGTGCGCTTGTAGGAGTTCACCGTCGGCGCGACCAGCGCCTGCAGGGCGCTCGCGTGCTCGAGGACGCCGGCGATCGCCTGGTAGGCCAGCTCCGAGAGGCCGAGGCCGCGCGGGTCGTCGGCCGCGGGGAAGAGCGGCTCGTCGTCCTTCCACAGCGACAGGTGCATGTGCAGCCCGCTGCCGGTGCGGTCGCCGAACGGCTTCGGCATGAACGTCGCGGTCATGCCGCGCTGCTCGGCGAGCATCGAGATCAGGTAGCGCGCGGTGATGACGCGGTCGGCGGTGGTGAGGACGTCGGCGTAGTCGAAGTTCTGCTCGAACTGGCCGTTGCCGTCCTCGTGGTCGTTGGCGTAGTTGCCCCAGCCGAGCTGGTTCATCGCCGTCGAGACCGACGCGAGGTGGTCGAACATGCGGGTCACGCCGCGCGCGTCGTAGCAGGGGCGCGCGGCGGAGTCGGAGGGGTCGGCGGTGACGAGCGCACCGCGCTCGTCCTTGGCCACGAGGAAGTACTCGATCTCGGCGCCGAGGTAGACCGACAGGTCGCGCTCGGCGGCACGCTCGATCATGCGGCGCAGGATGACGCGCGGGGCGAAGCGCCACGGCTCGCCCTCCACGTGGGGGTCGCAGTGCACGAGGGCGAGGCCCTCCTTGACGAACGGCACCGGCGTGAACGAGGCCGGGTCGGGGATCGCCATGATGTCGGGGTCCTTGGGCTCCTGACCCATCGCTCCCGCCGCGTAGCCGGCGAAGCCGACGCCCTCGCGGGCGAGCTCCTCCACCGCCTCGACGGGCACGAGCTTGGCGCAGGGCTTGCCGGTGAGGTCGACGAACAGGGCCAGGATGAACGTCGTCCCGCTCTCCTTGGCCAGGGTCGCCAGGGGGGATGCGGTGCTGGTCATGCTGCTCCTCGGGGGTGCCGCGCCGGTGCGAGGCCCTCGTCGCGAGCCTATCCACTGGCGTGAATCTTTGTCTACTTTGAGTAGACAGAACGCAGATGACGGTCGTGTTTCCCGAGCGTGAGAAGTCCGTGACGAGACGCGGCCTCGAAGCGGCCGCCGGGGCGCGCCGGACGAGGGCGCGTCGAGTCGCCGCGGGACCGGGAAGGCGGTCCAGGTGGTGCGACGCAACGTTGTTACGTCGACGTCATGTCAACGCAAAGTAGACAGAGTCCACTGTGCTGAGACGCCCGCGGGAGTGCGGGCCACAGCAGGAGACATGGACATGGACACAGGCACCACCGCCTTCATCCTGAGCTGCATCATCGGTCTGACGATGATGGTGCCGGGACTGGCGCTCTTCTACGGGGGCATGGTCAGCGTCAAGAGCAGCCTCAACATGATGGTGATGACGTTCGGCGCCGTCGCCGTCGTCGGCATCCTCTGGGTGCTCTTCGGCTACTCGATGGTGTTCGGCGACTCGTACGGGGGCGCCGGGCTGCTCGGCAACGTCACCGAGTACGCCGGGCTCGGCGGGGTGCTCACCGAGAAGGACACCGCGCTGCCGCTCGCGCTCTTCGCCGTCTTCCAGGCGCTGTTCGCGGCGATCACGGTCGCGATCATCTCCGGCGCGGCGGCCGACCGCATGAAGTTCAGCAGCTGGATGGTCTTCGCCGCCGTCTGGGCGGTGCTGGTCTACTTCCCCGTCGCGCACTGGGTGTTCGCCTTCGACGCGACGGACGGCTCGACGGTCGGCGGCTGGATCGCGAACAAGCTGAAGGCGGTCGACTACGCCGGTGGCACGGCCGTGCACATCAACTCCGGCGCGGCAGCGCTCGCGATCGCCATCGTCCTCGGCAAGCGGCGCACATGGGGCACCGCGCCGCGTCCGCACAACCTGCCGCTGACCCTGCTGGGCGCCGGTCTGCTGTGGGCCGGCTGGTACGCGTTCAACGGCGGCTCCGCCCTCGCCGCCGGCCACAACGCGTCGGTCGTCATGCTCACGACCTTCGTCGCCACGTGCGCCGCGATGCTCGCCTGGCTCGGCGTCGAGATCGTCCGCGACGGCCACGCCACGACCATGGGTGCGGCGTCGGGCGCGATCGCGGGCCTCGTCGCCATCACCCCGTCGTGCGGCGCGGTGAGCCCCATGGGCGCGATCCTGGTCGGCGTCGCGGGCGGCATCGTGTGCCCGCTCGCCCTCGGCCTGAAGGAGCGTTTCGGCTACGACGACTCCCTCGACGTCGTCGGCGTGCACCTCGTCGGCGGCGTGGTCGGCACGCTCATGGTCGGCCTGATCGCCACCGCCGACGCCCCCAGCGGCCAAGCCGGCCTGCTCCACGGCGGCGGGCTGCGCCTGCTCGGTGTGCAGGCCACCGCCGCCGGCGCGGTGCTGGCCTACTCCTTCGTGCTGACCCTCGTCATCGCGCTGGCGCTGAAGAAGACGATCGGCCTGCGCGTCGACCCCGACCACGAGGAGGGCGGCCTCGACTCCGCCCTCCACCGCGAGCGCGCCTACGACCTCGCCTGACCCCCACGCGTCGGCCCCGGACCCCGGTCCGGGGCCGATTTGCGTCCCGCCCCACCCCCACCGCCCGGGCCTGTTTGCGTGGGGCCCCACGTAAACAAGCTCGCCCCCACGCAAAGTGACGCCCCCAGCGCACGTTGACGTGGGCCCCACGTGAACCGACGCCCGCAGCGCACGTTCGGGTGGGGCCCCACGTGAACACGCTCTCCCCCACGCAAGCTGACGCCCCCAGCGCACGTTTGCTTGGGGCCCCACGTAAACGTGCACCTGCGATGGGAGCCGTCACGGAAGGACGGCTGCGCCGTGGAGGGTCCTCCCGATTCCTGTCGGAGTCTCCTCGCTGGCGCTCGGAGCCTCCGACAGGAATCGAACCCGCGACATCCTTATTACAAGTAAGGCGCTCTACCGACTGAGCTACGGAGGCGTGCGGACCCATCGTAGGGCCGCGGACGTCACCGGCGGGCGGTTGCGTCGTTGTCTACCGTGGAAGGTCGTCCACCCGGGAGGTCCCGTGCGCATCCGCACCCTCAGCACGGCCGCCGCCTGCGCCGTCATCGCCATCGACCGCGACCCCGACGCCATCGCCCGCGGCGGCGCGCTGCAGGATGAATTCGGCGACAGGCTGACGCTGTGCGAGGGCCCGGCCCACCACGCCCGGGGCCACCCCCACCGGGCCGACGACGCCCAGCCCGCGGCCGACGTCCCCGACCCAGCAACCCAGCCCGTCGCCGTCGCCGTCCTCGAGCCCCTCCCCCGGGATGCTCGACGGACTGCTCGATCCGATCATGGGCCGCTGACGCCTACGACGCCCGCGAGGGCGCGGACGGCGACGGTGAGGACGGTGAGGCGGGCCGCCTCGACGACCCCGTGACGCGCCCGCGCGGATCGGCTATCGTCGCCTGAACACCGTTCACCTGAACGGTGTTCAGGGGCCGCCACCGAAGTCGAGGACCGTCATGACCGCATCGTTCGACCAGCTCGCCACCCGCATCCTCGACGGGGGCAGCGCCACCGAGGCGGACGCGCTCGCGGTGCTGCGCGCCGACGACGCCGCCCTGCTCGACGTCGTCGCGGCCGCCGGACGTCTGCGCCGCGCGCACTTCGGCGCCACGGTCAAGGTCAACTACCTCGTGAACCTGAAGTCCGGGCTGTGCCCCGAGAACTGCAGCTACTGCTCGCAGGCCGTCGGGTCCGAGGCGCCGATCCTGAAGTACTCGTGGCTCTCCACCGACGAGACGCTGCGCCAGGCGGGCGCCGGACTACGAGGCGGCGCGTCGCGCGTGTGCCTGGTCTCGTCGGGACGCGGCCCCTCGAACCGCGACGTCGAGAAGGTCGCCGAGATGACCGAGGCACTGAAGGACAGCTACCCCGACGTCGAGGTGTGCGCCTGCCTGGGGCTGCTCAAGGACGGCCAGGCCGAGCGGCTCAAACAGGCCGGCGTCGACGCCTACAACCACAACATCAACACCGCGGCGTCGCACCACGATGAGATCGTCACCACCCACACCTACGACGACCGCGTCGACACGATCTCCAAGGCGCGCACCGCCGGCCTGTCGCCCTGCTCGGGGCTCATCGCCGGGCTCGGCGAGACCGACGAGCAGCTCGTGGAGGCGCTGTTCGCGCTGAAGGAGCTCGGCTCCGACTCGATCCCCGTCAACTTCCTCATGCCGTTCGACGGCACGCCGTTCGAGAACACGTGGGAGCTCTCCCCGGCCCGCTGCGTGAAGATCCTGGCGATGGCGCGCTTCGTCTGCCCCGACCGCGAGGTGCGCATCGCCGGCGGACGCGAGATGCACCTGCGCTCGCTGCAGGGCCTCGCGCTGCACGTGGCCAACTCGATCTTCCTCGGCGACTACCTGACGTCGGAGGGCCAGGACGCCAAGGCCGACGTCGAGCTGATCCGCGATCACGGCTTCACCATCCTCGGCGCGGACGACCTCCACGGGCACGAGCCTGCCGAGCCGACGGCAGCGGCGCCCGCGGCCTCGCCGTGCGGCACCGCGTCGACCGGGTGCGGCACCGCCTGCAGCGGCTGCGCCTCCCACGACGGCACGGCCGGTCTCGCGATCCGGCAGCGCGGCGCGGGCACCGACGTCCCCGCCAACGCCTGACCACCGCCCTCCCGTGACCGCGACCCTCGCCGACCTGCGCGACTTCGACCGCGCGCACGTCTGGCATCCCTACGCGTCGATGACGCAGCCCTCGCCCACCAGGGTCGTCACAGGCGCCGACGGGTGCCGACTGGAGGTCGACGGCGACTGGGTGGTCGACGGGATGTCGTCGTGGTGGGCCGCGGTGCACGGGTACCGCCACCCCGTCCTCGACCGTGCGGTGGTCGATCAGGTCGCGTCGTTCAGCCACGTGATGTTCGGCGGGCTCACGCACGCACCGGCCGTCGAGCTGGCGCGACGGCTCGTCGACCTGACGCCCGCCCCCCTGGAGCGCGTGTTCCTCGCCGACTCCGGCTCGGTGGCCGTGGAGGTGGCGCTCAAGATGGTGCTGCAGCACCAGCGCGGGACGGGGCACCCCGAGCGCACCCGCATGCTCACGGTGCGCGGTGGCTACCACGGCGACACGTTCGACTGCATGAGCGTGACCGACCCGGTCGGCGGCATGCACACCATGTGGCGCGACCTCCTCCCGCAGCAGGTGTTCGCCGACCGGCCGCCGCGCCACGACGCGTCGGACGCCGAGGTGACGGCGTGGGCCGACGGCGTGCGCGACCTCGCCGCCCGGCACGCCCACGAGCTGGCGGGCGTCGTCGTGGAGCCGCTCCTGCAGGGGGCGGGCGGCATGCACCCGTACCCAGTCGCGTGCCTGCGCGTGCTGCGCGAGGTGGCCGACGAGCACGGTCTGCTGCTCGTGCACGACGAGATCGCCACGGGCTTCGGTCGCACCGGTCACCTCTTCGTCAGCGAGCTGGTCGCGCCCGACGTCCTCTGCGTCGGCAAGGCGCTCACCGGGGGCTACGTCTCGCTCGCCGCGGTGCTGTGCACCGACGAGGTGGCGCGGGGCGTGACGGCCAGCGAGTCCGGCGCTCTCATGCACGGCCCGACGTTCATGGGCAACCCGCTGGCGTGCGCCGTCGCGTCGGCCAGCATCGACCTCCTCCTCGAGCGCGGCTGGCAGGCCGACGTGCAGCGCGTCGGGGAGGCGCTGGCCCGTGGTCTCGCGCCACTGCGCGCCGTCGAGGGCGTCGTCGACGTCCGCACGCTCGGGGCGGTCGGCGTGGTGCAGCTCGACCACGCCGTCGACATCGCGGCGGCCACCGACGCCGCCCTCGCGGCGGGCGTGTGGCTGCGACCGTTCCGCGACCTCGTCTACACGATGCCGCCCTACGTCTGCGACGACGCCGCGCTGGCGCAGCTGGTGGCCGGGGTCGGCGAGGCGGCGCGGGCGGCATGAGCGTCTGGACGGACTGGTGGGCGCAGGAGCACGCCTCGCGCGAGGAGGCCGGGCTGGTGCGCAGGCTGCGACCGCGCGGCGTCGACGACCCGACGATCGACCTCGCGGGCAACGACTACCTCGGTCTCGCGCGCGACCCTGCCGTCACGCGCGCCGCCGCCACGGCAGCGCTGCAATGGGGCGCGGGCGCCGGGGCGTCCCGGCTCGTCACGGGCACGCTCGCCGTGCACGAGGAGCTCGAGCAGACCCTCGCCCGCGACCTCGGCCAGCCCGCGGCGCTCGTGACGTCGACGGGCTACCACGCGAACCTGGCCGTCGTCGCCGCCCTCGCCGACCGAGGCACGCGGGTGGTCTCCGACGCCCACGTGCACGCGTCGCTGGTCGACGGCGTGCGCCTGTCGCGCGCTCGGCTGACGATCGTCCCCCACGGCGATGTCGACGCGGTGGCCTGCGCCCTGCGTGACGCCGAGCGTGCCGAGGAGCGGGCGCTGGTGCTCGTGGAGTCGGTGTACTCCGTGCTCGGCGACGCGGCGCCCCTGGTCGAGCTGGCCGGGCTGTGCGAGCGGCACGGCGGGCTGCTCGTCGTCGACGAGGCGCACGGGCTCGGGGTGCACGGGCCGGGCCTGGTGGCGCGGCTCGGGCTCGCCGGCCTCGACCACGTGGTGGTCACGGCCACGCTGTCGAAGGCGCTCGGCAGCCAGGGCGGCGCCGTGCTCGGACCCGCGGCTCTGCGCGAGCACCTGGTGAACCGCGGACGGGCCTTCGTGTTCGACACCGGCCTGGCACCCGCGTCGGCAGCCGGGGCACTCGCCGCCCTGCACGAGGTGCGCCGCCGGCCCGACCTGGCCGCGACGGTGCACCGTCGCGTCGGCGAGCTCGCCACCGCTCTCGACGTCGCCGCGCCTGCGGGGGCCGTGCTGTCGGTGCCGATGCCGTCGCCGCACGCGGCGGTCGCCGCCCAGGCCGCCGCGCTCGATGCCGGGGTGCGGGTCGGGTGCTTCCGTCCGCCGTCGGTGCCCGACGGCGTCTCGCGCCTGCGGGTGACGGCGAGCGCAGGTGTCGCCGACGACGACTGGTCGCGTGCCCTGGACGTGCTGGTCGGCATGATGGGGACGTTCCGATGAGCCGCGTCGTGGTCGTCACCGGTACCGACACCGGGGTCGGCAAGACGGTGGCCGTCGCCGCCCTCGCGGCCACCGCCCGCGGTCGCGTGGTGGTGGTCAAGCCCGTGCAGACCGGCATCGGCGGCGCCGACCCGGAGCCGCGCGACGCGCGCACCGTCGAACAGCTCACCGGGGTCGAGTGCCGTGAGCTGGTGGCGCTCGACGACCCGCTCGCCCCCGACACCGCTGCCCGCCGTCAGGGTGTCGCGCTCCCACCGGTGTCGGAGCACGTGGGCGCCGTGCTGGAGCTGGCGACGGGCCACGACGTCGTGCTCGTCGAGGGCGCGGGCGGGCTGCTCGTCCGCCTCGACACCGACGGCGGGACGCTGCTCGACCTCGCGGTCGGGCTGGCCGAGGCCGCGCCGCCCGACGTCACCGTGGACGTGGTCGTCGTGGCGAGGGCCGGTCTCGGCACGCTGAACCACACGGCGCTCACCGTCGAGGCGCTGCGGGCACGCGGCGTGGAGCCACTGGGCGTGGTCGTGGGCGCGTGGCCCGAGCGCCCTGGCCTCGCCGAGACGTGCAACCGTGACGACCTTCCCCGGGTGACGGGGGTGCCGCTCCTGGCCGTCGTGCCCGAGGGAGTGGGTGCGCTGCCGCGGGCGGAGTTCGTCGCCGCGGCGCCCGAGTGGTTCGACCTCGGCCCGGCGTCTCGACCTGGCGGCTGACCCCCACCTCCGTGCCATGCTGGGGTTCGTGAGCGCACCATTCCCGCGTCTGCTGTCGGCCACCGCCGACCGGTCCGCGCCGCTCGCAGTGCTCGACGAGCCGGCGCTCTGGGCGAACGCCGACGACCTCGTCCGCCGGGCGGGCGGGGTACCCGTGCGGGTGGCGAGCAAGTCGGTGCGCGTGCGGTCGGTGCTGGAGCGCACGCTCGCCCGCCCCGGGTTCGCGGGCGTCATGACCTACTCGCTCGCGGAGAGCTGCTGGCTCGTCGACGAGGACGTCACCGACGACGTCCTCCTCGCGTACCCCACCGTCGACCGCGCCGGGCTGCTCGCGCTCACGGAGCCCGGGGAGGCCGGCGAGCGACGTCGGGCGGCCATCACGCTCATGGTCGACTCCGAGGAGGGGCTCGACGCGATTCAGCGCGTGGTCGGCGGGTCGCACCCGACCCTGCGGATCTGCCTCGACGTCGACGCCTCGCTGCGCCCAGGGGCCCTCGGGATCCACCCCGTGCACCTGGGTGTGCGCCGCTCCCCCGTGCACACCGCGCGCCAGGCGGCGGGCGTCGCCCGACGACTCGCCGCACGGCCCGGGTTCCAGCTCGTCGGCGTCATGTTCTACGACGCGCAGGTGGCCGGCCTGCCCGACACCTCCGCCGCCGTGCGCGTCGTCAAGCGACTGTCGACGACGGAGCTCGCCCACCGACGTCGCGCCGTGGTCGAGGCGGTGTCGCAGCACGCGGACCTCCAGCTCGTGAACGCCGGTGGCACCGGCAGCCTCGAGGTGACCGGGGCCGACCCGACCGTCACCGAGCTGACCGCCGGCTCGGGCCTGTTCACGCCGACGCTCTTCGACCGCTACGACGCCTTCGAGGCGCGACCCGCCGCATACATCGTCCTCGACGTCGTGCGTCGACCGGCCAAGGACGTGGCCACCTGCTTCGCCGGCGGGTACACCGCGTCGGGGCCCGCGCAGGCCAACCGCATGCCCACGCCGGTCTGGCCGGAGGGTCTGTCGCTGGTCGGCACCGAGGGCGTGGGCGAGGTGCAGACGCCCGTGCGCGGCAAGGCCGCCCGGCACCTGCGCATCGGCGAGCGCGTCGTGTTCCGGCACGCGAAGGCCGGCGAGATGTGCGAGCGGTTCGACACCGTGACGCTCGTCGACGACGCCGGCCGCGCCGAGACCGTGCCGACCTACCGAGGCGAGGGGAAGAACTTCGGATGACGAGGACGACGCGATGAGCGTGCTCTGGCGCAACTGGGCGGGCAACGTGCGCTCGCACCCGCGGCGGGTGCTGCACCCGACGTCGACGGCCGAGGTGGTCGAGGCCGTGCACGCGGCCCGGGCCGAAGGCCTGCCGGTCAAGGCCTACGGCGCCGGTCACTCGTTCACGCCGATCGCGGCCACCGAGGGCGTGCTGCTGCGCCTCGACCGCATGGACACGCTCGTCTGGCACGACGCGGCGACGAGGCGCGTGCGCGTGCAGGCGGGAATGTCGCTGCACCGGCTGAACCCGCTGCTGCAGTCGCTCGGCCTGGCGCTGCCGAACCTGGGCGACGTCGACCCGCAGTCCGTCGCGGGTGCGGTGTCCACCGGCACGCACGGGACCGGCGCGAGGCTGCAGGGCATCGCGGCGGCCGTCGTCGGCGTGCAGCTGGTGACCGCCGACGGCGACGTCGTCGAGATCGACGAGACGCACCCCTGGTTCGGGGCCGCCCGGGTGGGGCTCGGTGCGCTCGGGGTCGTCACGGAGCTGACGCTGCAGTGCGTGCCGGCCTTCCTGCTGCACGCCCGGGAGGAGCCGATACGGCTGCCGGAGGTGCTGGAGCGGCTGCCCGAGCTGGTCGAGGAGAACGACCACTTCGAGTTCTACTGGTTCCCGCACACGGAGAAGGCGCTGGTCAAGCGCAACAACCGCGTGCCGGAGGGGACGGAGCGCGCGCCGGTCGGCCGGCTGCGGCACCTCGTCGACGACGAGCTGCTGAGCAACGGACTGTTCGAGGTCGTCAACCGGGTGGGCGCTCGCTTCCGGTCGGCGGTGCCGCGCGTGAACCAGGTGAGCGGCTCGGCGCTCTCGGCGCGCGAGTACGTGGACCAGTCCCACGAGGTGTTCGTGTCGCCGCGCCGGGTGCGGTTCTGCGAGTCGGAGTTCGCCGTGCCTCGGGGTGCGCTGCACGACGTGATCGCCGGGCTGCAGCGCTGGTTCGCGGCAGGTCACGAGACGGTCGCGTTCCCGATCGAGGTGCGCTTCACCGCGGCCGACGACGTGTGGATGTCGACCGGTCACGAGCGCGACAACTGCTACGTGGCCGTGCACCAGTACCACCGGCTCGACCCGACCGCGTACTTCCGCGCCGCGCAGGACGTGTTCACGGCCCACGAGGGTCGCCCGCACTGGGGCAAGATGCACACGCTCGACGCCGACTACCTCCGCCAGCGGTACAGCCGGTTCGACGACTTCGTGGCGGTGCGCGACGAGCTCGACCCGCAGCGCGTGTTCAGCAACCCCTACCTCGACCGCGTGCTCGGCTGAGGCTCAGGCAAGCGACAGGAAGACCTTCTCGAGCCGGGCGACGTCCACGTCCTCGCCCTCGGTGACGCACTTCTGCATGCCGGTGCTCACGAGAGCGAACCCGCTGCGACTGATGGCCTTGCTGACCGCAGCCAGCTGCGTGACGACGTCCTCGCACTCAGCGCCCTCCTCCAGCATGCGGATGACGCTGGCCAGATGGCCGTGCGCGCGCTTCATGCGCAGAGCGACGGCCTTGGTCTCCTCGGGCTTGAGATGCATGTGGACAGCATAACCCCCCAGGGGGATATGCTACGGTTTCCGTATCCCCCAGGGGGGATGAGATGAGGAGGTTTGACATGTCCCACGGAAAGACCGTGCTCGACGAGCTCTCGCCACTGCACCGCGCCCTGAAGCGCGCCGTTCCCGACATCTACGCGGGCTTCGGTGAGCTGCACCGCGCGGCGTTCACCGAGGGAGCGCTCGACGTCCGCACCAAGGAGCTCATCGCTCTCGCGATCGGCGTGGTCGAGGGCTGCGACGGTTGCATCGCCTCCCACGCCCAGGCGGCTGCACGTGCCGGCGCCACTCGCCAGCAAGCCGCCGAGGCCATCGGCGTCACGTTCCTCATGCACGGCGGACCCGCCACGATCCACGGCCCTCGCGCGTATGCCGCGTTCTGCGAGTTCGCGCCCGACGACGCCAGCACCGACCCCGCCGTCTGATCCGAAGGAGAACCCCCGATGTGTCGTCCTGTCACCTGCTCCACTTGCTCGAAGACCACCTGGGCGGGCTGCGGCCAGCACGTGGCGCAGGTGCGCGCCATGGTCCCCGCCGACCAGTGGTGCGCCGGCCACGAGGTCCCGTCGGAGACCGACCGACCCGCCGGGTTGCTACGACGCCTTCTCCGACGGTGAGGTCGGGCTTGCCCCTTCACGTGACGTCGTGCTGGGGTGGGGCATGACGACGGACGAGCACGGCCGCACCGAGCCGCCGTTGGCCGGCAGCGAGGTCGACACGCTGCGCGGGTTCCTCGACTTCCACCGGCGCACGTTCGCGCTGAAGACGAACGGCCTCGACCACGCCCAGCTGCACACCCCGCTCCCCCCGTCGACGATGACGCTCGGCGGCATGACCAAGCACCTGGCCTACGTCGAGGACTGGTGGTTCGGCGTGGTCCTCTCCGGCGCGGAACCCACCGCCCCGTGGGACGACGCGCCCTGGGCCGACGACCCCGACTGGGACTGGCACTCGGCCGTCGACGACGAGCCCGCCGACCTCCGCGACCTGTGGGAGTCGGCGGTCGCCCGCTCCGACGCCCTCCTCGACGCCGCGCCGGACGGCCTCGACACCCTCGCCGCCCGCCCCGCCCGCCCCGACCGCCGCACCGGCGAGCCGGTCTCGCTGCGCTGGATCGTCGTCCACATGGTCGAGGAGTACTGCCGCCACAACGGCCACGCCGACCTCCTGCGCCAGGCGCTCGACGGGAGTGTCGGGGAGTAGCGGACAGGGTCGTCTCTTCAGCGACGCGCCGACCCGTGCACCCTCGACGGGAGAACGAAGTTGCTCTTTCACGACCGCCCCGACGCCCACACGTTCGGCACGAATCTCGCCCTGGCCGCCACTGTTGTAGGGGACGTCCTCGACCACCTCGAACGGATAGGGAAGGGCTAAATCCTAGCGAGCGCAGAGTTCCTGCGGGCCGTATGGGCTGCGCTTCGCAAGCCGCGGGACAACACCAGTCCCGCTGGTATCGTGCGCGCCATGCACGGCTCCACGAACCGCGGAGGACCGAACACGAGGGCCGCAGCCGCCGACGCCCTCGCCAGCAGCTACCAGGCGTGGGCGGACACCGCCGCCGGCAAGCGCGTTCAGCTCAGCACACGCCGCGAGGCACGTCGGCGCAACAGAGGCACCACGATGGTGGTCTACGGCGAGGTCGCCATTTCAGCAGACCTCCGGAACGACGGGACCCGCTCCACCGCCGTCGACATCAGCCGCGTCCCATGAACCGCACACTGGACGCCACCCTCACGGGCGAAGACGCAGCTTACGCCGCCCTGGAGGACGCCTTCGGCGAGGCGTTCGGCGGCGCCACCAGTTTCGGTATCGGCGAAGCAAGGACGTTCAGATGACTGAAGAACGCCTCAACTCTCTTCTCGACGAACTCCGAAACGCCAACCGCTGGGCCCGTTTCGGTCTCGACGCCGAGGAGGACGGTTCGCCCTTCATCCACATCTCCGAGGCCCACCGACGCGATAGTCACATGACTCTGAATCTCAGCGCTATCTCTCCAACAAGGGAATCTGAGAGTCCTGTCGCTATCGAGGCACGTTTCATTGAAGCGGTAATCATGTCGGAACTTCACACTGAGGCCAAGATCGAATTTAAGGCATCGCGCGCTGCGAGAACCGCGTTATGGGGGCTTGTGGTCGATTCCACCGTTCGAGGATCGCTCCTCATCAAGGACACAGACGGGCTCACTGTTGCATGTTTTAGCGAATCCGCGAAGATCGGGCTGCGGAACAGCAGAATCCGAGCCCAGCGCGAATCCCCAGTTTTTGATGTTGACATTCACGGTTCGGGCATCGAGCAAGGTTGCCGCCTCAGTGGGAAGTTCGCCTCTGTTCGACTCAGCGGCCAGAGCCTTGAACTAGACGGAGCGCACGTGGGAACACTGTCCGTCGCAGCTGGTGCGTCGCATCTCGCGGTCGGCGACGTCACCAGCATCGAAACTCTCGTTGGTCACGCACGCGAGACGAACATGAGCAGCACCCTTGTCGTGAGACCGCTGGAAGCCAAAGCTCAAACACTCAAGTCTGTTCGCATTCAGACATGCAACAGTCTTTCGATAGAGGGAACAGCGCATCTTGTCGTCGGCACAGCATCGCTCGTACGGGTTCAGGGGCAGGGGATAGCACTCTCCGTGAGCAGCCGCGGCGAGAATCTTCACTTTGAAGATGAAGCACGGCTCGAGCTCACAGACGAGAAAGCGGTTGTAGCAGGACTGAAAGGCGAGGTGACACTAGGAAATCTGAGCGGAGGCACGCTTCTGGGGGATCCTGACCACGGCTTCCTCGTCACGGGCGTGATGCCCCTCAGAGAGATCGACCAACCCTTACTAGGAGCCCAACTCGAGAATATCCGTTTCGAACGCGGTCCTAGCGGTTTCAATAGTCTGAACCCGACAGCGCATGCACGCCGGGTCGAACCGGATACTAGAAACCTTCCTGGCTGGGAACTCCGGTGGACGCTCAGAACACGCCCCCCTGTCAATCGAGACGATCGGCTGGCTCTGGTGTACGACGCCGATCTCATGCGCCGCTACGCAGAGATCGTGCGCGACAAGGGCGCTTCGGGATCCGCGAGCACGAAAGTGGGCTGGTGCGCTCAGCGACTCCGGCACCAGGTCACCGCCGGCTTCTGGGAGCAGACGGCGCTTTGGGGTTACAGGCTTCTCGGGTACGGCGAACGTCCCGGACCGGCGTTCCTCACGTGGCTCGCCGCGTCGCTGCTTCTCACTGCTGTCCTGGGCATCAATCAAGGTTTCCAGCTCGATCACGAAGGCATCGGCAACTTCTTGAACGCGTGGTCGTCGGACGCGGTGAGCCCCATTGGGTCGTTGCTTCGCACCGGGTCCACGGCCAGTGACAGCGCCTGGGTGTACTTGGTCCGAGCGATTGTTGCTGTACCGCTTATCGTCGGTGTGCTCGCGCTTCGCAAATACACGCGGGCCAGTTGAGCTCTCTCAGTTCCACTGTGCTTGCGGCATGCGCTGGGACAGGCGTCCCACGCCTGAGCCTTTGCCCATGCTCCGTGGGAAGACGTAGAGATCCAGGAGCTGCCCGTCTACATAGGGGGCGGGGTCAATACCCGTCTGCTCAGGCTGGGGGCCGCGCAGTGGTTCCCAAGTCTTGCCAGCTCACGCAACGGGTCGGCATGGGCGGAACACGACACACGCCGTTCGCAGCTCTTCGGTGCGTGGTTGGATGGATGTGACCGGCAACACACCACACCCCGGTCGACGCCGCGCCCCACCCGGCGCGACCCCACCCACGGCGGGCGACCCCACCCGGTCGGCCGCGGACAGGAGGACCCGTGTTCGAGGAAGGCCAGTCCTACGCCCCCGTCACGACGACGGCCGACGGTGCCGTCACCGTCGAGCTGGGCGCCGACCACCCCGGTCTGCACGACCCCGAGTACCGCGCGCGACGCGACCTGCTCGCCACCCTCGCGCACCGGTGGGAGCCGGGCGAGCCCGCACCCGAGGCGCCGTACACCGACGCGGAGCACGAGGTCTGGCGCGTCGTCAGCGAGGACCTGCAGACCAAGCACGAGACGTACGCCTGCCGCGAGTTCCTCGACGGCAAGGCCGCGCTCGACCTCCCCCTCGACCGCGTGCCGCAGCTGGAGGATCTGTCGGACCGGCTC
>LULJ01000202.1_pt1 | contig 51906 bp, 52 predicted proteins | sample 728171 | NCBI WGS metagenome assembly LULJ01 (sample SAMN03860292, study PRJNA289734) | marine metagenome | biome: seawater column; feature: ocean; material: water; isolation source: Red Sea water column Station 169 - depth 25m | place: Saudi Arabia: Red Sea | collected 2011-10-15 | depth 25 m
ACAAAGAATTTAGAATAACCTAATTTTTCCATTATTTGTTTCATGTCACTTGCCATTTCTCTTTTGGAATAATTAAAATGATTTTTATCTGAGGGTGGAGCTAAACTATTACCATATCCCCTTAGGTCTGCAGCAATAACCGTAAATTTTTTCGATAATTCTAGTGCAGTCTTGTGCCACATTAAATGTGTTTGTGGATAACCATGAAGTAAAAGTAACGGTGGACCCTTACCTCCTACTCTACAGAAAATTTTACCTTTTCTAACTTTTATGTATTTTGACTTAAATCCTTTAAACATGCTTAATAATATGAATTTTTGAAAGTATAACTAATGAAAGCTTAGTATCAATATTAATAATATTTAATTTGAATTTACTTTGTGCACCTGTATAAATTCGGATTTGTGAGAATTGAAGAAGAATTAAAACTAGATTATTCAGACGTCCTTTTTAGACCTAAAAGAAGTACGCTACAAAGTCGTAAAGATGTAAATCTTCTAAGAACATACAGATTTAAATATAGTAAAAATGAGTGGTCGGGTATTCCTATAATGGCTGCAAATATGGATGGGGTCGGAGAGCTTGGAGTAGCTGAGAAATTATCTGAATATGGCATGATTACATGTTTAACTAAACAACATGATATAAAAAAAATAAAACAATTTAAAAAAATTAAATCTATTTATAAAAATATAGCTATTAGCATTGGTACTAAAAAAGAAGATTTTGAAAATTTAAACAAAGTTTTAAGAGAATTTGGATTTATAAAGTTCATTTGTATTGATGTTGCTAATGGTTATTCTGAATACTTTAGTAAATTTCTTAAATCTGTAAGAGATAAATATCCTACAAAAACTATTATAGCTGGAAATGTAGTTACTGCAGACATGACACAAGAACTTATTTTATCTGGTGCAGATATTGTAAAAGTTGGGATTGGTCCAGGAAGTGTTTGTACAACAAGAATTCAAACAGGAGTTGGCTACCCTCAATTAAGTGCTGTAATTGAATGTGCTGATGCAGCACATGGTTTAGGTGCTCATATAATTGCAGATGGTGGATGTACATGTCCTGGAGATGTTGCAAAAGGTTTTGGGGGTGGTGCGGATTTTGTAATGTTAGGTGGAATGTTTGCAGGTCACGACGAAGGCAAGGGTAAAATAGTTAAATCAAACGGCTCAAAATATATTGAATTTTATGGTTCAAGCTCTGAAACAGCAAATAAAAAGCATTATGGAGGATTATCAAATTACAGAAGTAGTGAAGGAAGAACTGTAAGAATTAAATATAGAGGAAAAATAAAAGATACAATTCAAGATATTCTAGGTGGCGTTAGAAGTAGTTGCACTTATGTAGGTGCTCCTTCATTAAAACAATTAAGTAAATGTACTACTTTTGTAAGAGTTGCAAAACAATTTAACGATACTTTCACAAAATAAAAATGAAAGAGTATAAAATTGCATCCATTGCAGGAGATGGAATTGGTAAAGAAGTAGTTCCAGAAGCTCAAAAAATTTTAAAAGAGGTTGCCAATCAACATCAATTCAAATTACAAATTGATGAATTTGATTTTTCATCGTGTGATTATTATGAAAAACATGGAAAAATGTTACCTGATGATTGGAAGGATAAAATTGGTAGCCATGATGCTATATTTTTTGGCGCTGTTGGAATGCCAGATCGATACCCAGATCATGTTACATTATGGGGATCACTACTTCAGTTTAGAAGAGAATTTGATCAATTTATAAATCTAAGACCAGTAAAATTATTTGAAGGTGTTAATGCTCCATTAGCTAATAAGAAACCTGGCGATATTGATATGATGATAGTTCGAGAAAATACAGAGGGAGAGTATTCTTCAGTTGGTGGAAAGATGTATCAAAATACTGAAAGAGAAATTGTAATTCAAGAAACTATTATGTCAAAACATGGGATAGACAGAGTACAAAAGTTTGCATTTGAATTAGCAAAAAAACGTAAAAGAAAAAAATTAACCAATGCTACAAAATCTAATGGTATATCAATAACTATGCCTTACTGGGATGAAAGATTTAATGAAAATAAGAAAAGCTATCCTGAAATTGAAACTGATCAATTTCATATTGATATATTAACTGCTAGATTTGTTTTAACTCCTGAATGGTTTGATGTTGTCGTGGCTTCAAACTTATTTGGAGATATTTTATCAGATCTAGGTCCAGCATGTACTGGAACTATAGGCATTGCACCGTCTGGAAATATTAACCCTACAAACAAATATCCATCATTATTTGAACCAGTGCATGGTTCAGCCCCAGATATAGCAGGAAAAGGTGTTGCTAATCCCGTGGGACAAATATGGTCTGGTGCCATGATGTTAGATTACTTGGGAGAAAAAGAAGCTGCATCAAGAATAGTAAAATCAATCGAAAAGACTTTATTAGAAAAAAATAATAGAACAAAAGATTTAGATGGTGATAGCAATACCACAGAATGTGCTAGTAAAGTTCTAAGCAACTTGTAGATATTGAATTGCAAAAAAAATTGTGCCTATAGAGGCAAAAGTAGAAATAAATAGAGCTTTAATAATATTTTCAGGACTAACATTGTAAGCTGAACATAATACTACCGCAGTGTGTCCACAAGGTGCTACACTTACAAAAAATGCACCTGGTATTTTTTCAGGTAATCCAGCATCAAAAAAAATAAATGCTATAATTAATAAAATTAGAGGAGATATTACCAACTTTAAAATAGAGATGGTTGAAGTTAATTTATTAATAACTTTGTGAGTATAAAAAGAAAGAGTAATACCAATTGCAAACAAACCAACAGGAGAAACACAGGCCGCTAAAACAGATAGCACGTAATCAATCGGCGTATTATCAATTTTGTAGTTAAATATAAAAAGCAAAAGTCCAATTAAAATTGAAAATATCATTGGATTAAAAGTCACATTCCTTAGAAAAAACAGTAATTTAATATTTTTTTTTGTAGTTAATTCTAAGAAAAAAGTAATCACAGATAGTAATATAACTCCATCCATTAATATTATACTGGTAACTTGCGTTATAACTTCTGTTCCAAAATAAATTTTTGTAATTGGTAATAATAAAGTTACGTGGTTAGACAAGGAAACCATAAGTGACCATATAATTGACTCAGGTATGGGTCTTTTAAAAAGTTTACTTGTTACAAAAAAAGTAAGTAAACCTAGACTAGCTTGCATTAAAAAATATGAAATTATTTGCTTAATGTCTACCTGGGCAATTTCACTCTGTGCAACAAATTTTATAATTAGTGCAGGTACTGCAACGTAGAATAAAAATAAGTTTAAAACTTTTGCATGGCTTAGATCAAATATTTTCAGCCTTCCAAATATAAATCCAAGCAAAGTTATAAAAATAAAAGGTGTTAACCCAAGAAAGATCGAATACATTTGATTATAATATTGTTATTCTGTGAAGAATTCTATTTCCTTTAAAAGGAGTAGCTTGATGAAGCATTGCTCTGTTATCCCAAATAGCAAGCTGGTCTTTTTCCCATTCTAAAGCATATTGAAATTTTTTTTTAGTCTGGTGACTGAATAAAAAATTCTTTAATTTGTTTTTTTGTTTAGTCATATTTGTGTTAAATTTTATAAAGTGTCCAGGGCTACAGTATATAGTTTTTTTATTATTAATAGTTTTAATAATCTTGTGACTGGCAATTAATTCTTTAGAAATTTTTCCTTTTTCTTTCTCTCTTTCAACTGTAGTAATTGATATAGGTCCATGCGATGAGTAAATACCTTTTAATCTATTAAGTCTAATTTTGTGATTTTTAGTCAGATTTTCATATGCTAAATACTGTGATTTTTGTATATGAAGAGTCTGTATGAAATTGTTCACCAAAGCTTGGTCCCTTGTCTGAAGATTTTCTTTGTACAACAGTAATTTGTGGGTATTTTTTATTTAATCCTCTCAACCTTGGATAGTTCGCAGGTTTTCCAAATTTTTGTGCAAAATTTAGATAATTTCTAGAATTAAGCTTTTGTTTTGGAAAATAAATCATACCATATTTATTAAGTGTAGATTTTATTTGTTTCAATTCATTTTTATTAATTTTATTAAGATTGCAAATAATCTCTGCTGCCTTATTTTTTTTGGGGATAATTTTAAACATTAGGCATTTTTAATATTTTTTTGATTAAGTGGCTTTTGAATTAATGAAACAGGATATTTTTTCTTTTCTATTTCAATAGACAAATTTTTATCAAGTAAATTTTCAATTGTATTTCCAGAATTTACATAACCAAAAGATATATTTTTTTCAAAATTGAATGAATAATTACCTGAAGTTGTTCTACCAATTATTTTATCATCTAAGTAAATCGGTTCTTCATGAAGCAGTAGAGGTTGTCCTGGTTTATTATCTTTAAGAACCATCATTGCCAACAATTTTTTTTGTTTTTGATCTTTAATTTTTAGTAAAGCTTCTTTTCCAATAAAATTAATATTTTTTTTATAACTGATAGCAAATTGAAGTCCTGCTTGGTATTGATTCTCCTCGGGGGATATATCATGTCCCCAATGTAAAAACCCACTTTCCATTCTCATTATATCCATTGCGTGCGCCCCACATAGAGATAAATTATGATTTTTACCTTCATTGACTATAGTTAAGAAAAGTTTTTTGCTATCATCTATTTTTACATATAATTCAAATCCAATTTCACCCACATATGACAATCTTTGAGCCCAAACATCAATTCCATCTATATTCACCTTTTTACAATGACTAAATTTTATTCCTTCATTTGAAAAATCATTATCACTTATATTTGATAATAGTTTTCTAGTATTTGGTCCATACAATCCTAAGCATGCAAAATCCTCTGTTACATCTTTAAAGTTTATTTTTTCTGAGAGGTATTTTTTTATATGAAATTTATCGTGTTCTCTTGTTGCGGCTGGACCTATTATTCTAAAATGATTTTTAGTCAGGCAAGTTATAGTTACATCTGTCTCTATACCACCATCTTCATTTAGCATCTGGGTGTAAGTTGATCTACCCTCAACATCTTTTATGTTCGCTGTACACAATTTTTGTAATTCATCATGGACATTTTCTCCAGCAACATCAAATTTAGAAAAAGGTGTTAATTCGAATAAACCGACATTTTTTCTTGTATTTTTGGTCTCATATTCAGCAGATGGATACCAATTTTGATAACCAAAACTGTATTCATATTCAGCTTTTGCACCATTCAAAGAATACCACATAGGTCTCTCAAAACCGCCTGAAGATCCAAAACAAGCACCTAATTTTTTTAGTTCTTCATGGTATGGTAAAGTAATTTGGTTTCTTGAAGTTTTATGTTGTTTATATGGCCAATGCATTCCATATAAATCACCAAGAGTCTCTGTAACTCTTTCCATAATAAATTTTTTTGAAGAATGGAATTGTTGAAATCTTTTTATATCTACAGAGAATAAATCCTCATTAATATGTCCATTGATCATCCATTCAGCAGTAACTCGACCTGCGCCACCTGAACTTGCTATACCAATGCTATTAAAACCACAACAGGTAAAAAAGTTTTTTATCTCTGGAGTCTCTCCTAATAAATATTGTGTATCAGGTGTAAAAGATTCTGGGCCAGAGAAAAATTTTCTAATTCCAGCATTTTCTAACATTGGCAATCTATGAAAAGATTTTTTTAAATAAGGTTCAAAATGATCAAAGTCATCTGGCAATTCTCCAAAAGAAAAATTTTCTGGTACAATACCAGTATCTTTAAAAGCAGGTTTGGCATTTGGTTCAAAAATTCCAACTAACATTTTCCCAGCATCTTCTTTTAGATAAAGACAATTATTATAATCTCTCAAAACTGGTAAATTTGTAGGTAGATCTTTCATCGGCTCCGTGATCACATAAAAATGTTCATTAGGATATAATGGAATACTCACATTAATTTTTTCACCAATTTGCCTAGACCACATACCGGTAGCTAGAACAACATATTCACAATCTATTTTTCCTTTTTCAGTCTCTACTCCAACTATAGATTTATTTTTGACTAAAATTTTTGTAACAGGTGTTTTTTCAAAAATTTTTGCACCTTCCATCCTAGCCGCTTTTGCTAAAACGTTAGTGACACCTACTGGATCAGCTTGTCCATCTTTAGGCATAAAAACACTTCCAATAATATCCTCGTTATTTACTACTGGGTATAAATCTTTTGTTTGTTTTTTATCTAAAACTTGCACTTCAACATCTGATAATTGAGCTGTCGTTGCTTGTCTTAGTAACTCTTGCATTCTATCATTTGTTGTTGCAACTGTAATTGCACCATTTTGTTTTAATCCAATTGATAAACCAGTCTTTTTTTCTAAATCTTGGTAAAGATCTAAAGTATATTTTCTAAGTTTTGTTATAGTTGATGATGCTCCTAATTGGCCCATAAGACCGGCAGCGTGCCAAGTTGTTCCTGATGTCAATTGATCTCTTTCTAATAAAACGACATCTTTCCAGCCAAATTTAGCAAGATGGTATGCGCATGATGTGCCTGCAACACCACCTCCAATTACTACAACTTTTGAGCTTTTTGGTAATTCTTTATCCATGGATTTATTAACGTACAATAATAATTAAAAACAGACAATGTGGTCAATATGAATTGGTCTTTTAATACCAAATTTTTCATCTATCTCATGTTGATGAATATGATGAGAATGTACGAATACAGGAATTTGTAAATTACTTTCAGTTTTAAGGGTGTAGATAAAATTTGTTCCTCTGAATTTTCGATCAACTACTTCCAACTTTAAATTACTTTTGTCATCATGCTCTAGATCTTCAGGTTGCAATAAAAGTTTAACATCAGATCCATTAGGGTAATGTTTTACAAAATTGCCTTGGATTGTTCCTAGATCTTTATTTTCTAAACTATTCTCACTTGTTACTTTTGCTGGAATTAAAATTCCTCTATTTAAAAAATTTACAACCTCAATTGAATTTGGAAAATGATAAACATTGTATGGGTCGTCAAATTGTTTAAGTTGTTTATTTAAAATAATTCCGCACTTGCTTCCCAAATAAAAAGCTTCATATGAGTCATGTGTTACAATAATAGTTGTTATTTTAGATTTGCTTAATAATTGTTTTAACTCAACTTGAATTTCTTCTTTAAAACTTTGATCAACATTTGAAAGTGGTTCATCTAGAAGAAGTAAATCTGGATTAGAAACTAATGATCTTGCAAGCGATGCTCTTTGAGCTTCTCCAGCACTTATTTCATGGGGATATTTATTTAATATTTTATTTAGGTTTAAAAAACTAATTATTTCTTTTGGATTTATTTTCTTTTTCTTTTTACTTTTTTTTTCAGTACCAATTAAAATATTTTTTTCTACGTTGTAGTGAGGAAATAAACTATTTTCTTGAAAAGCAAGTGATATATTTCGGTCCTCTGGTTCAACATGTTTGTTTTTTGAGGACATTAACTTATTATTTATTGTTATTGATCCATTAACGATCTTCTCTAAGCCAGCAATAGTTCTTAAAATTGTTGTTTTTCCTATTCCAGATGGCCCTAATAGACAAATTATATCGCCTTCATTTTGAATTGAAAAAGAGACGTTTTTTACTTTGGTTTGACCACTAACTATAAAGTCAACATTTTTAATTTCTAAAAAATTTTTACTCATTATTATCTTTTAAAATATATTTAGAAGATATTGTAATAAAAAAAGCTGCAATTAAAATTAAAAATAATGATGGTACTGCTGCTGCCTCAAGCATGTCCTCGGATGCAGAAATATATGCTGTTGTTGCAAATGTTTCAAAATTAAAAGGTCTTAAAACTAAGGTAATTGGTAATTCTCTAATTATCTCTAGCGAAATTAGTATAATTACAAATAAAAGTGAATTTCTTAAATATGGAATGTGGATATTAAAAAAAGTCTTTCTTTTTGAATAACCAAGTAGATAGGCACTTTCATCAACTGAAAAATTTATTTTTTCATAACCAGATTTAATCCCATTAAATGCTAATGAATAAAAACGAATGAAATAAACAATTATTAATCCTAAGATTGACCCAATAAATATTTTTTTAATAGATAAAAAACCAAGAGATTTAATTATATTATTATCAAACCATGCAATAAAAGTTATAAAGGCTACAGCTAATATTACACCTGGTATTGCATATCCTGATATTGATAGTGTCGATAAAAAATTAAGAGTTTTATTTTTTGAAACACGGTTACCATAATTTGAAAGCAATGCAAAAAATATTAAAACAATACTGGATAGTATCACTAAATATAAAGTATTTAATAAAAGGTTAATTATATTTACATCAAAAAAGTTTTCTGGAAATTTAATTGTCCAATAGACCATTTGACTTAATGGAAATAAAAAACTAAAAAAAAATAATAGAAAACAAAACAAGAAAGCAAAAAAAGAATTTATACCTGAGAGTTTTATTTTTTCTTTTTGTTTAAATCCACCTCTAGAGTCCAAATGATATTTTGCTTTTTTTCTAGATAGTTTTTCTGTTAAAAATAAAATAAATATGAATAATAGTAGAAAGAAAGATATTCTATTTGCAAAAGCTAAATCATCAAATGTTATCCATGCATTATAAATACCTGTTGTAAGAGTATTAACTGAAAAAAAGTCAACAGCTCCAAATTCTGCCAATGTTTCCATTGCAACTAAAGATAGACCTGCAACAATTGCAGGTCGTGAAGCAGGTAATATAATAAAAAAAAAAGATTTAAATTTGGAAAAACCTAAGTTTTTTCCAAGTTCAATTAAGTTTTGTGATTGATATAAAAATGAAGATCTTCCTAATATGTAAACATAAGCGTAAAGTGAAAATGAAATTGATAAAATTAATCCAAACATACCGTCAAATTTTGGTATATGTTGATTAAATTCACCTTCACCAAATAAGGTCTTTAATATAGTAAATGCTGTTCCGTAATTATCAAAGAAAGCAAATAACGAATATGCATATATATAAGGTGGAATTGCAAAAGATAAAATTAAGGCCCATTTAAAAAAATTAACTCCAGGAAATTCATAAAACGACACTAAATATGATGCTCCTACTCCCAAGATAAAAGTTAAAATTAAAACACCAGTCAAAAGCAATAAAGAATTAAGAATATACTCAAATAGAAAAGTGGATTTTAAAATTTCAAAATATCGAGAAGTTTCTTCAAAAAAACTAATTGAAACGGTTATAATTGGAATAATAACAAGTAATGAAACTAATAAAGAGCTTAGAAACCATATATTAAGTTTGTTTGAATTCATAAGAGTAATTTAATTTAATTTTAAATATAGTCTCAATTTAATAATTTAAAAGTGCCTACGAAAGATACATAGGCACTTTTATTAAGAAAAAGTCAGATATTGAATACTTTTAGAATGTGCGGAAAATCTTTAGTATTTATCTCTGATAACTTTCTTTTATTTATTCTTTTGTTAATTTTTTTACACTCCTCAGCACATGGGATACATGGCTTGACTGATTTATTGTAATTAACATCAGACATAAGTTTTTTTTTAGTCCTCAATGTTATTTCCAACCTGCAGCTGTCATTACTTCTAATGCGTCTGCTTGTTTAGCTCCATAACTAGCAACACTTGTGGTTAAATCTTGTTTAAAATCTAAACCTAAGTTGTTTACTACTAATGGGTTTGGTGAAACACCTGCAATCATCGGAAACTCAAAAGTATTATTAGTGAAATGTTCTTGTGCTTCTGGTGATAACAAATAATCTACAAGTGCAATTGCATTAGCTTTATTTGGAGCACCTTTAACTAGAGCAGCACAACTAATATTCATATGTGTTCCTCTATCATTTTGATTAGGGAAAAATGCCTTTACTTTTCTAGCTGCTGCTTGTTGTTCTGCACCTTTGTTCCCGGATAACATCAAAGCTAAATAGTATGTGTTTGCAACTGCAATGTCTGCTTCTCCTGCGGCAACTGCCATTATCTGAGCTCTGTCATTTCCTTTAGGATCTCTTGCCATATTAGCAACAACACCTTTTGCCCACTCTCTAGCAGCTTTTTTTCCATTATTTTTTACTAATGATGCTACTAAAGATTTATTGTAAATATTGCTAGATGCTCTTATTGCAATTCTACCTTTCCATTTAGGATCAGCCAGACTTTCATAAGTTAGTCCAGATAATTCTGCTCCACTTACTCTTTCTGGAGCGTAATAGACTATTCTAGCTCTCTTAGCTACGCCAACCCAGTGAGTTGTTCTAAAGTTTTTTGGAACTGAAGATTTGATAGTTGGTGAAACAAGTCCTGCTTGCGTCATACCTTTTGCTTTAAAAGCACCACATCTTCCTGCATCTGCTGTGATGTAAAGATCGGCAGCTGAGTCTGCACCTTCCTCGATCATTCTTTTCTCTAAAGCTCCAGCTTTACCATTAATTAAATTTACTTTAATTCCAGTTGCTGCAGTAAATTTGCTATAAAGTTCTACGTCAGCTTTATAGTGTCTAGCATTGAATATATTCACCTCATTTGCTTTCGCAAAAGTTGAAACAAATAATGATAGAATTAATGCTGAAATTGATATTTTTTTCATTTATCTCTCTATGTTAATTGTTAATGTATTTATAATGATTTTGAGAACTATTCGCAATGATAATGATTATCAATCTCAATAGTGTCGCAGATATAATTTATGTGATTTTTAGGGTTTTTAAGACTTAAACTCAGAAATTTTACTATAAAGAAAATTTCTGAAGGTTGTAACTCTAGCCACGTTTTTAAGAGATTCTGGAAAAACGAAATGTGCTTCCGTAATTGGGCCTTCGACGTTAGGTAAAACTTTAATTACATTTCTTGATAATGATACCAAATAATCAGGCAAAGCAGCAAGACCTACTCCACTTTCAACTGCTAGCAATAATCCCATCACACTATTTACCTTCATAACAGTTTTTCTTTTTTTATTGTCCTTCACTCCTAATTTTAATGCCCAATCAGGGTTAAAAACAGGAGACGGTGCACCTCTTCCAAAAGATATAAATTTGTGTTTGCTTAAATCATTTATTGTTTTTGGTATTCCATATTTTTCTAAATATTTAGTAGACCCATAAATATGATAATTAATATCCATCAATTTTCTTTGAATATAATTTAATTGTTTAGGTCTTCTCATAAAAATGCCAATATCAGCTTGTCTAGTACTTAGATCTAATTCTTTATCGTCAAAAATTAATTCTATTTCAATTTCTGGATTTAATTGCATAAATTCCTGAATCCTTGGTGTTAACCAGTGGGTGCCAAAACTTCTTACAGTAGTAATAGTCAATTTTCCTGTTGGCTTATGTTTTTGGTCCCCTAATGTTGTTTCAACCTCTTTAAGTTTACTTATTACCTCATGAGCTGTTTTGTAAACGTATTCTCCATTTTCAGTTAAAGTTAAGCCTCTAGCATGTCTCTCAAATAATTTTACTTTCAAATCTTCTTCTAGTGACTGAATTTGTCTGCTTATAGCAGACTGACTTAGATTAAGTATAACTGTAGCACTGGTGAAACTACCTGCTTCAGCTACTGCATGAAAAATTTTTAATTTATCCCAATCCATTATTTATTTACATCAACTAATATTCTATTTTTTAATTTTCCTTCTAACATTTCAGGAAAAACATCTAAAAGTTCATTCAAACCCACAGTTTTGATTGATTTTTCCAAAATATTGAAATCTATATATTTGGGAACTTCGCCCCAAACAAACTCTTTTCTTTTATTACTAATATTTACTGAGTCGATGCCCCATAATTTTACTGCTCTTAGAAAAAAAGGCACAACAGAGGTATTTAATTTATTGCTACTTGCGTTACCACAAATTGCTACTATTCCTTTTAATCTAGTTTGAGAAATTGCATTTGCTAAAATATTTCCACCAACGGTATCTACAACGCCATCCCAAGTACCTTTTCCAATTAAACTGGCTTCACCCTCAAATTCTTTACGATCTATAACGTTTTTTGCGCCTAATTCTCTCAAATATTCTGCTTTATCTGGTTTTCCTGTCAATGCAGTTACATTGCAACCCATTTTAGATAATACCATTACTGCAACCATTCCAACACCTCCGGTAGATCCGGTTACAAGTACATCGTTAACTTTGCTTTGTAAAAATAACTCCTCCTTAGCTTTTACGGCAAAGGCACATAACATTGCTGTTAAGCCAGCAGTTCCCATCATCATTGCATGTTTGCTATTTAGATTTGTTGGTCTTTTTATTAGATGTTCTGCTTTAACTCTTGCGTATTGTGAAAATCCACCGTGAAATAATTCACCAACTCTACAACCAGTAAGAATTACTTCATCTCCAACTTCAAATTCATCTGATTTACTCTCGCTAACTGATCCAGAAAAATCAATCCCAGGAATTCTAGGAAACTCTTTAACTAACTTTGCACCATTTTTTAAAATTAAAGCATCTTTATAATTTAAATCAGAGTAATCTACCTTTACTAAGACATCACCGTCTTTTAGAAAATCTAAATTTAAATCACTAACTGCTCTAGTGAACTTTTCTCCCTCTTGGTTGATAACCAAGGCTTTAAAAGTATCAGGCATTTTTTAATTAAACTCTATTTTGCTATAAATCTCAAATATCTATTTTGATAGCTAAGATCATCTTTAAATTGACCCAGATAAAAGTTAGTAACTGTTGTAGCTTGTTCTTTTTTTATACCTCTCATAGTCATACACTGGTGAGTTGAATCTATTGTTACAGCAACACCTTTTGCATCTAACGACTCCATCAATGTATTTGCAATTTGTACTGTTAACCTTTCTTGAGTTTGAAGTCTTTTAGAAAATACTTCAACAACTCGTGCAATTTTACTCAAACCTACAACTCTCTCATTTGGAATATAAGCAACGTGAGCAATACCAATAATCGGAGCCATATGATGTTCACAATGACTTTGAACAGATATGTTTTTTTGAACTACCATATCACTATATCCTTCTACATCTCCAAATGTTTTACTTAAGATTTCTTTTGGATCTTCTTGGTAGCCTTTAAAATATTCTTTAAACGCTTTTGTTACTCTTTTAGGAGTTTCTAGTAAACCCTCTCTAGTAGGGTCCTCTCCTATCCATCTTAAAATTTTAATAAATGCCTCTCTAGCCTCCTCATCGGAAACACTTTCGGGCTTTTTGTTATTTTCATTTTTTACTAATTTCATGAAGGGTTTTTATATATATAAATCGTCAAATTTAAAATATTTAATATATTCATTAATATGCTAGATAATGCGGATTATATATGTTTAAAAAAAGAGAAAATGTCGCTGATATAGAGGAAGGTAACCTATTATCGCCAAAATTTGATAATGATGGTTTAATTCCTGTGATTACTACATGCAGTAAAACTAAAGAAATTCTAATGCATGGGTATATGAATGTTGAAGCATTAAAAATGACTATTGAAACAAAAGAAGCTCATTACTGGAGTAGATCTAGAAAAGCGATTTGGCATAAAGGAAAAACAAGTGGATTTACTCAAAAAGTAAAAGAAATAAGAATTGATGACGATCAAGATGCGGTATGGATTACTGTTGATATTGGTGACGGAGCTAGTTGCCATGTTGGCTATAGATCTTGCTTCTATAGATCGGTTCCAATGGGAAAAATTGAGAATGGTCGAAAAGTCGAAATGAAATTTGAAGAAGAAAATAAAAAATTTGATCCAGAGGTTGTTTATAAAGGACAACCAAATCCTACCAAAATTTAATGAGTGAAATTCAAAAAAATGTTCTTGGAGAAGATCTAGAAGAATGTTCAAAAAATCCTTTAACTGGTTGGTTTAGAGATGGTTGTTGCAATACAGATGAAAATGATCATGGGTTACATACAGTTTGTGTAAAAGTTAACGATGAATTTTTACAATGGTGTAAAGAAGCTGGTAATGATTTAATCACGCCTCACCCTGAGTTTGGTTTTCCCGGACTTAAAGATGGTGATAACTGGTGTGTATGTGCAGGTTGGGTTGCTAGAGCCTTAGAAGCAGGAATTGGATGTTCTATTTATCTAAAAAAAACTCATATGAACACTTTAAAACTTGTACCAATTGAAACTTTAAAAAAGTTTGCAATAGATCTTTCCTAATCACATATTTCCATACTTAGGCCCGCCACCACCTTCTGGGGTAACCCATGTAATATTTTGTGATGGCTCTTTTATATCGCAAGTTTTGCAATGAATACAGTTTTGAGAATTTATAACAAACTTTTCAACTTCATTTTCTTTCTGTATTTCATAAACACCAACAGGGCAATATCTTTGAGCAGGCTCATCATATTTTCCTAAAGTATATTTGATTGGCAAATCTTTATCTTTAAGTTGAAGATGAACAGGTTGATTATCAGTATGGTTTGTTCCTGTTAAGTAAACTGAACTAGTTTTATCAAATGTAATCACATTATCTGGTTTTGGATACTCTATTTTAGGCATTTCATTAGCGGGCTTCAATGTTTCGTGATCAGCATGCTTATGTTTAAGAGTAAAAGGTAATTTTCCTTTAAATAAAATTTGATCAATTCCTGTAAATATTATTCCTAAAATTAAACCCCAACTAAAACTTGGTTTAACATTTCTGGCTTCATACAATTCTTTAAAAACCCAACTATTTTTAAATTTTTCTTCATAAACAGATAATTCTTTGTTTGAATTTAAATGATCTACAATAGTTTCAGCTGCAATCATCCCGCTTTTCATTGCCGTGTGAGAACCTTTTATTTTTGGCATATTTAAAGTACCAGCATCACAACCAACCAATAATGCACCTGGCATAAACATTTTAGGCAAACTTTGAATACCACCTTCTATAAGTGCTCTTGCTCCATAGGATATTCTTTTACCACCTTCCAACATTGATTTGATTGCAGGATGAGTTTTAAATCTTTGAAATTCATCAAAAGGTGATAGATGAGGATTTTTATAATCAAGCCCTATGACATAACCTAAAAAAATCTGTTTATTTTCAGCATGATAAACAAAGCTTCCTCCATAAGTATTATTATCTAAAGGCCAGCCTGCTGTATGCATTACTAAACCTTCTTCATGTTTTTCCTCTTTCAATTCCCAAATTTCTTTGAAACCAATTCCATATTGTTGTGGATCTTTTCCTTTATCTAATTCAAATTTTTTAATTAATTCTTTTCCTAAGTGACCCCTACAACCTTCAGCGAAAACTGTTACCTTTCCATGGAGTTCCATTCCAGGTTCATAGCTATCTTTTTTATTTCCATCTTTATCTAAACCCATATCTTGAGTTACAATACCTTTCACAGAACCATCTTCGTTATATAAAACCTCACTTGCAGGAAACCCTGGAAATATTTCAACACCTAAATTTTCAGCTTGCTCTGCTAACCATCTACATAAATTAGCAAGACTAATTATATAGTTATTATGATTTTGTTGAACTTTAGGTAATAACCAAGTTGGCCAACTAATTTTTTTAGTCTTTCCTAAAAATAAAAATTTTTCTTTAGTAACTTTTGTTTTAATTGGTGCATTAAGATCCTTCCAATTAGGTAACAGTTCATCTAAAGCTCGTGTTTCAAACACGTTCCCCGATAAAATATGCGCACCTATTTCAGATGCTTTTTCTAACAGGCAGACATTAATATCTGGATTTAACTGCTTTAATTTAATTGCAGTTGAAAGTCCTGATGGTCCGCCACCTACGATTACTACATCGTATTCCATGACTTCTCTGGACATATTATTTTTTTACAGTATTTGTTATTTTTGTATAGTGTTTAATTTGTTCAACTCCTCTAAGAATTGAGGAAGTGCTTCGAATAAATCAGCTTCTAGGCCGTAGTCTGCGACACTAAAAATCGGTGCCTCACCGTCTTTATTTATAGCCACAATAACTTTACTTTCTTTCATGCCAGCTAAATGCTGGATAGCCCCAGAGATTCCAACAGCTATATATAAGTCTGGAACTACTACTTTACCTGTTTGTCCAACCTGATGTTCATTTGTAATATAACCTGCATCAACTGCTGCTCTTGATGCCCCTATTGCAGCATTTAATTTGTCTGCAACATCAGTTATTAATTTGAAATTCTCACCACTTTGCAACCCTCTTCCTCCGGAAATAACAATTCTAGCTGTTCCTAATTCAGGTCTATCTGATTTAATTTCCTCTCTGTTCACAAATTTTGTATTTTCAGTTTTATCTGCTGCATCCACTTTCTCAATTTCTGCTGACCCACCTGTGGTTTCAGCCGCCTCAAATGATGTTGGTCTTATTGTTATACACTTTTTCTCGTCATTACTTTTGACAGTAGCAAATGCATTACCAGCATAAATTGGTCTTAGGAATGTATCTGGAGCAATTACTTTTATTATATCACTCACTTGTGAAATATCTAATAATGCAGCAATTCTAGGCATTAGATTTTTTCCAAAGGTATTTGCTGAACAGACTATATAAGAATATTTATCAGCATGTTTTAAAATTGCTGAAGTATAATTTTCAGCAATATAATTTTCATAAATTTCATTATCCATATGAAGTACTTTTTTTACCAAAGGTACCTCAGATAAGGATTTTGCAACGTCATCTGCATTATGACCAATCAATAAAACATGTAAGTCTTGATCTATCTGAGATGCAGCTGTAATTGCGTTTAAAGTAAATGATTTGACTTCTTTATTGTTATGCTCTGCTATTAATAAAACTGACATTATATTACCTTAGCCTCATTTTTTAATTTTTGCACCAACTCCTCAACACTAGAAACCTTTATACCTGCTTTTCTTTTAGGCGGTTCCTCAATTTTAATATGTTCTATTCTAGGGTTAGTATCAACTCCTAGATCTGACGCATTAATTTGTTCAATAGGTTTTTTTTTTGCTTTCATAATATTTGGTAGTGATGCATATCTTGGCTCATTTAGTCTTAAGTCACATGTCACTATTGCAGGTGTATTAACTTCAATAGTCTCTAAACCCTCATCGACTTCTCTAGTTACTTCTAATGAATTTTCTTTAACCTCAATTTTTGATGCAAAAGTAGCTTGAGGCCAGTTTAAATGTGCAGCCAACATTTGACCAGTTTGGTTGCAATCATCGTCAATTGCTTGTTTGCCCATGAAAACTAAATCTGGATTTTCTTTTTCAACAATTTTTTTAAGAATTTTAGAAACAGCAAGAGGTTCTAATACACTATCCACTTTTACATGAATTCCTCTATCCGCTCCAACTGCTAGTGCTTTTCTAACAGTCTCTTGGGCTTTTTCTTCTCCAACTGTTACAGCTATTATTTCTGAAGCTTTTCCAGCCTCTTTAATTTTAACAGCTTCCTCAATTGCATTATCATCTGGTGGATTAGTTGACATTTTAACATTGTCTGTCACAACGCCACTACCATCCTCTTTTACTCTTATTTGGACGTTATAATCAATTACCCTTTTTACAGCGACTAAAATTTTCATTATGCTCTTAATAATTTATTTTCTGCATCATAAGGACTCTCTTCTAAAATTGTTGCCTCATGCATCTTACCAAGTATATCAATCTTTAGTTTTTGTCCAATATTAGCTAGCTCTGGCTTAACCATTCCGAGTGCGATAGATTTTCCTAGTCTAAAACCAAAGTCACCTCCTGTTGCTCTACCAACTACACTGCCATTTTCATAAATAGGGTTATTTCCTAGCACATCTGCATCACTTGTTTCATGAACTTCTAAAGTAACAAGTTTGTTATCAAAACCTTTCTCTCTCCATTTATTCAAAGCTTCTAAACCAATAAAACTTCCTTTATTTGGATGGACAAATCTATCTAAACCACTTTCATATGGTGAATATTCAATGGATAATTCGGTGCCAACCAATTTGTAAGATTTTTCAACTCTTAAACTGTTCATAGCTCTTATACCATATGGTTTTAAACCTAAATCTTGTCCTGCATCCATTAACTTATCAAAAATATGGTTTTGATATTCAATAGGATGATGTAGTTCCCAACCTAACTCTCCTACAAAATTTACTCTCATTGCATTTACTGGGGCAAATCCTACATCTACTTGTTTTGCACTTAACCATTTAAAATTTTCATTTGAAAAATCATCATTAGATACTCTTTGCATTAACTCTCTGGCTTTTGGTCCTGATACAACTAGAACACCTTTGCTGTTTGTTAAATTTTCAAATTGAACAGATCCATCTTTTGGCATCCAACCTAATATCCAGTCATGATCTAACCTTTGAAACGCTCCTGCAGAAACCAAATAAAAACTACTTTCTGATTCTCTCATTATTGTAAATTCTGAATGAACACCACCTTTAGTATTCAATGCATGACATAAATTAATTCTACCTATTTTTTTTGGAAGTTTGTTTGCGACCAACTTATCTAAAAATTCCTCAGCTCCAGGACCTTTTATTCTACATTTTGCAAATGCTGTCATATCTAGTAGACCAACATTTTCCTTTACATTCTTGCACTCTTTCTCAATAGCTTTGAACCAATTTGATCTTCTAAAAGACCAATCGTCCTTTTGCTCCATCCCATCAGTTGCAAAAAAATTAGGTCGTTCCCATCCAAACTTTTGACCAAAAACTGCACCAAGATTTTTCATTCTGTCATAACAAGGTGCTGTTCTTAATGGTCTTGCAGCTGGCCTTTCTTCATCTGGAAAGTGAGTGATAAACACATGGCTGTAAGCTTCCTCATTTTTCTCTTTAAGATAAGATTTTGAGCAATAATCACCATATCTTCTTGGCTCAACACCTAACATATCTATTGTTGGCTCTCCATCTACAATCCACTCTGCTAATTGCCAACCTGCTCCACCAGCAGCAGTAATTCCAAAGCTGTGACCTTCATTTATCCAAAAATTTTTTAAACCCCATGCAGGTCCAACAATGGGATTTCCATCAGGTGTATAACAGATAGCACCGTTGTAAACTTTTTTTACTCCTACTTCTCCAAAAGCAGGAACTCTATGTATCGCGCCTTCAATATGTGGTGCAAGTCTATCTAAGTCTTCTTGGAATAATTCGTATTCAGATTCTTTGGAAGGACCATCAACATAACATGCTGGAGCTCCATCCTCATAGGGACCTAATATTAAACCGCCAGCCTCTTCTCGCATATACCACCTACTATCACTGTCTCTCAAAACTCCCATCTCGGGCAATCCATCTTTTTTTCTTTTTTGAATTTCTGGATGTGGCTCTGTTACAATATATTGATGTTCAACAGGTATTACCGGAATATCCAAACCTACCATTTTTCCAGTTTGTCTAGCAAAGTTTCCAGAGCAAGAGATTACATGTTCACATTCTATTGACCCTTTATCTGTTTCAACAATCCAACCATCCTTATTTTGTCTCATCGCTAAAACTGTTGTGTTTCTATATATCTCAGCTCCTCTATTTCTCGCCCCTGTTGCTAATGCTTGAGTTAGATCGGCAGGTTGAATGTAGCCATCTTCAGGATGTTGTATTGCTCCAACTAGATCATCTATATGACATAATGGCCAAATTTCTTTAACTTGTTCAGGAGTTAAAAATTTAACATCTACTCCGATTGTTTTAGCAACACCCGCATACTGGTGGTATTCATCCATCCTGTCTTGATTGCTTGCTAATCTGATATTTGATACAACACTAAATCCAACATTCTTTCCAGTTTCCTCTTCTAAACTTTTATATAAATTGACGGCATACTTATGAAGTTGTCCTACTGAATAACTCATATTAAATAATGGAAGAAGTCCCGCAGCATGCCATGTAGAACCTGAAGTTAATTCTTTTCGTTCAACTAATACAACATCAGACCAACCTTTTTTTGCTAAATGATAAAGCGCGCTGACACCAACAACGCCTCCACCAACTACTACGACTTTTGCTTTTGATTTCATCATGCGATTTTTACCTAATTTTTCTTATAAACAAAACATAATTCTAATAGTCATAATCGTCATCATCGTCATCTCTCCATCCCATTTGATACATCAGATAAGCTGCGGTTATTACACTAATGACACCTGCAACCATACCAAAATTTACCCCCATCTCTTGTCCAAAATAGTACCATCCAATTTGGGTCGCGCCAATTGGCGGGATACAAAGAATAGCCATTAATATTGCAATTCTAACTGGAAAACTTGGTTTTTTCATTAGATAGATGAACCCATCGGCATAGGTTGAGATACTGCTGTGGTCAACCAGCAATTTTTTAAAAATCCATCGAGCTCATATTTTTCAACTTGCCATTTAAATTTATAATACTTTTTGTCTTTGTCCATAATTGTCACTTCAAAAGTCGATACGCCCTTTGATTTATATACCTCAACAATTTCATAATTCTCGTGATTTAAAAGCATTGAGTAGGAATCTGTTTTGATCATATTTTTAAATCTCTCAATAGGTCCTGTTACTCTCTGATTGTTTGGGTGCGCAAAAAACCATGTTTGAATTATCCCATGATCTTTACTAGGAGTATCATTTTTCATCAAAGCATTAAGTTGAATTTCAATTACTTCTCTAGGTTTAATATCTGGATTTGGTTTTTTTATTTCAGCTTTTAATTCATTTGTAGAAAAAATTAAAAATATAAATACAAAAAAACTTCTATAAATGTCTGGCTGTATTTTTAACATCTTCCAAAAACTCAATTCTTTTTTCATTTGATACAAATGGTACAGCAAAATATCGTTTATAGGTAATGTCATAAATACCACACTTATTAAAAATACCTTTTTTAATTCTTCTCAGGGGTAAATTTAAAAAAAAATCTGAAATTGAGAATCTGGGTGAACCATATGTGCAAAAAATCAAAGCCTTTTTGCTTTTTAGCTTCCCAACAGCATATCCATAATTACCAAAAAGTTTCTTAAATGAAAAAGCCCAAGGTGGCGCTAAAACCTTATCGATCCAACCTTCTACAATAGCAGGCATTCTATAATTCCATATAGGAGCAACTAGAACAATTAAATCAGAATCGTCAATTTTTCTTCTGTGATCCAAGACAATATCATCAGCATTTTCACCAGCATATACTGGATCAAATTTTTCTTTATATAAATCTACACATTCAACTAAATGACCATTTTCTTTAGCAGATTTTATGAAATTATCTTTTATAGCAGAATTAAAAGATTTATCGTTGTAATGCCCATATACCAAAAATACTTTTTTCATTAATCTTTAAGGACTGGAAAAACTGGATTAGATTTTTGAAAAAGTTTTTGATACTCCTGTTTAATACATCTATTGGAAATAAATTGGATATTCTCTTTATCTGCTAAAACTTTTGCCTCCTCACTGTGAATTCCGTATTGTAACCATAAAACTTTTGTTCCTTTTTTAATTGCTTCTTTTGCAATTCCTTCAGCCTCTTTTGAGGGTCTAAAAACATCAACTATATCTATTTCTTCCTTTATTTTATCTAAACTTTCGATCATTTGTTCCCCATTTACAATCTCACCAACTGCAAAAGGGTTAATAGGAATAACTTTATAACCAAAATTTTGCATATATTTCATAACAACATTTGCTGGTTTTCTCTTAAGATTTTTTCTATCCTCTCCTTTTTTTTCAGAGCTCACTCCAATCATAGCTATTGTTTTTGATTTTCTTAAAATAGATTTAATTTCATTATCGTTCATTATTTTCTTTCTGAATAACTATTATTTATTTTTCCAACTAGGTTTTCTTTTTTGTAAAAAAGCTGATATTCCCTCTTTTGCATCTTGCGAAGCCATATTTACAGTCATCATTTTACTTGTAAACTTATAAGCATCTCCAAGTGGCATCTCTAATTGTTTATAAAATGCTTGTTTTCCAATTTTAATTGTTAAATTTGATTTTGAAGAAATTTTTTTTGCAATTTTTAAAACTTCTGCATTTAGTTTTTTGTTTGAAAAACAATCATTAATCAAACCAATTTCCTTAGCGTATTTTGCATTTATTGGATCTCCAGTCAGAAGCATCTTCATCATGATTTTACGAGTTACTTTTCTACTCACAGCAACCATCGGAGTACTGCAGAAAAGTCCTATATTTACTCCTGGTGTTGCAAAGGTGGCATTTGTTGTACTGTAAGCAAGGTCACAACTTGCGGCTAACTGACATCCAGCTGCATAAGCTGCACCATGTACTTTTGCAATAACAGGCTTCTTTCCTTCAACAATTTTCATCATTAATTTTGAGCAAAGATTAAATAATTTTAAGTGATTTGATCTATTTTTAATTCCACCAACCTCTTTAAGATTATGCTAATCGAGTAAAAGTATTCAAAAGATCCCTTAAAGTTTTAAATGAAAGTGAATTATAAGTTTTAGGATCATTAATTATTACATTTGTAATTCCGTTTCCTAATTTTTTTGTTTTTACATTCATATTGTAATTATTTTAACTCACCATCTTCACGCATTTTAGCTCTAATTTTTGTGGCAGAAATTTTTTGTATTTCTTCAGACAATACTATCTCCTCAATTTTGTAACCAACTCCTCTCCCGTAACAAATATTTGTAATATTTGGCACCATCATTATTTTAAATCTTCCTTCAAATTCAGGATTTAATTTATTTTCAATATTTTTTTTAACCGTTTCAAAGTCGAATGGATTGTCATCAACTCCTTGAACGTCTCTTATTTGAATACACACTTGACCGGTCTTTTTGATGATCTCTTTAAATAAAGTATAGTGACCCTCATGAAATGGCTGCCATCTTCCAAGCATTTGTGCTGTTGGTTTTTTATTATCCCATTCATAACTCATTATGATATCTCCTTTATTATTTTATCCGCCCAAAACTTAGCATCTTGAGTAGTTACATGAAAATCATATTTTTCTGGTTTGACAAACATATGATTAGTATCGTCAAACCTTCCTTCTTTAATCGTGTCTACCCAAATAACAAAATCTGCAGGGAATAAACTTCTTGCTTCTGGAGTTGGGCAAATAAAATCTGCCACAACATAATTTCCTTGATTTTTCAGCTTTAAAGCAAAGTCTGCCATTCTTTTAGCTTGTCTTTTTCTACCCTCCTCAGAAAAATCCCAATCATTTGCTTCTTTTCTAACTTCGTCAGCATTTAATCTTTTTGCATTCAGTTTTGGAGCAAGTTCTTCTGCCAATGTTGTTTTGCCAGCCCCAGGCAAACCCATAATTAAAATTATTTTCATTAAATTTGTTCTAAAGGATGATGAGACATTAATTCTAATCCATTTTCGCCAACTAAATATTGTTGTTCTAATTTCACTCCCTCATGACCTCCAACTTCGCCGATATAACTTTCTAGGGTAATTGTCATATTTTTTTGAAATATACCGCTTCTTTCTCCACCATCAGTCGGATATCTAATTGCTGGCCACTCATCACATAAACCTATTCCATGAAGCATGACTGAATATCTATTTCCGTAATATTTTTCAGGAAGTATCCATGCCTTTTCAGTAAATTCTCTAAATGATACTCCATCTTTAATTAATCTTGAATTATAGTCAATCTGCTCAACTGCTGTTGAATAAATTTTTTTTTGATGTTCATTAAATTTATTTCCACAAACAAAAGCTCTAGAAATATCTGCACAATATCCATAAGGGCCTACCATATCTGTATCAAAGGATACGATCTCACCATCTTGAATAATCTTATTACTACTTTCTTGCATCCAAGGATTGGTTCTAGAGCCTGAAGATAATATTCTACACTCTATCCACTCTCCACCATTTTCAATGTTCGTTTTATGTAAAATCGACCATAACTCATCTTCAGTAATTCCTGATTTCAAATAATCTCTCATTTTAATTATTCCAATATCAGCAACATCTAAAGCTGCTCGCATGCATTTAATTTCTTCAGACGATTTAATAACTCTAGCCTGTTCAAGTATTTTTTTCGCTTCTAAAACTTGAATTCCTTTTTTATTAAGCTCATTTACGGCTGGACCATTGATTACATCAATTGCGATTTTTTTACTTTTAAAATAAGAGTTAGATAAATCATTTACTTCATTGACCCATTTTTTAAGTTGCAACTCTGATTGGTCACCATTGCTAAAATAATCCCAAGTAATTGCTGGTCTTATTTCATCTATTAAATTGAGACCTTTAGATAATATTTCACAGTTAAAATATTCATATAATATTGTTGGACCATCAACAGAGATAAAACAATATCTTGTAAGATTATGCATATTATAAACACTCATATTCACAGTATCTAATGCATACCTTACATTTACTGGATCAAATAAAATACATGCCTCTATATTATTTTTCTTTAATTCATTTCTTAATCTGTCAAGTCTATAAGATCTAAGTTCGTCAAAATCTATTTCATCTTCTCTTAATCTTTTTTTTGAAATATATTTCTTAATTGGTTGGTTTTCTGAAAGAATTTTTCTGTTAAACTTCATCTCTATAACATCTGTACACCAACTCCTGTTTTTGGATAGGTGTATAAATTATAATTTGCACAAAGCTCATCTCCTGGTTTCAAATCTTTTATTGAAACCATAAAAAAATATTTTGCGTCTGGTTTCTCTCTTAAATTATAATACATGTTTTCTAAATTATCATCATTTTCGTTAAATTTTTTTGCTTTTGCGGTAGGATCAATTGGATCACCAAATTTTAATGTAGGTAAAATATTTGATACCATTCTTTGAACTGTAGGATTGTCAGAATGATTATAAAAACCACCTAATGGAGTTCTTATATATTTATTTTCAAACTGCTCATCTCTTATGTGAGTAATTCCGATAAAAGTATTAGCTTTAATTTCTTTGGTTGCGAATAATCCCAAACCTTCGATTGGTGAACTTTTTATTGTTAATGCATCTGGTAAAGGTCTGTACATATATTTCGCACTTTCTACACAATGTGAGTTGCCACCCACTTGTGAAATTGATGTGTTGGATTATCCATATCAGGAGAAAAATTTCCACCATTATATGCATGTGAGTTGCGGCCTAATTGCATTCTTTGAATTATACCAACATCTTCTTTTTGAATATCTTCCCACAATTTATGATTTTGTTTTCTTAATGATTTAAATTCTAATGATTTTGCAGCTTTTTCACCTACATAATATATTTCCATGTGCTCTAAAGTTTTTTTATGACTAATGGGTTCTAACCAATATGCGTAGAAATGATCTTTATGTATACCTAACATAACATTGGGAAACAAAGCTACATACTCTGCAATATTTTCTTTTTCTTTGGGCCAGTTAGGAAAGCAAGGAAATTTTTTCTTACCTTTAAATTTTGGATTGTAAACAACTGTGCCTTGGCCTGCAAAGCGGTTTGGTAATCCTTGAATATGATAGTGATCTTCAATTTTTGAATAAGAATTTAAACCTGGATGAACCCATGGCAAATGATAACTTTCACAATAATTTTCAATTGCAAATTTCCAATTACATTTTGCATTTATTTTAAAATAACCAAAATCATTTGCATGATTAATTAATTTTCTATCTTTTTTTTTCCAAAATTTAGCCCACCTATCACTTAAGGGTTTAATATATTTTTCAAATGGAATTTCGTTGTTACTAATATTAATAAAAATTAAATCTAACCAAACACATGATCTTATTTCTTTTAAATTGTTTTTATTTTTTTTAAATTTTGGGCTACTATGTTGGTTCATCCCACCTATATGAGGTGTTGCAATTAGCTTTCCATCTGATGTGTATGACCATGAATGATAAGGACATCTGATAACATTTCTAATATTGCCTTTTTTGTTTACTAGCTTTACTCCTCTATGACTACAGACGTTATGAAAAACTTTTATCTGATCTTTTTTATTCCTTACTAAAAATAATGGCAGTCCTAACAAGTTAAATGGTTTTACATCGCCGATATTTGGCAAAGAACTTGCTACTCCTATTACAGTCCATTTATTTTCAAATATTTTCTCTCTTTCTATTAAAGTATAATCTTTACTTGTATAACATTCGTTTTATCTATAATTTTATAAATTGCTGACATTTTATTTTGTCACTTCATATAGACCAAGCCATGCATTTACATCTTTACTAGCAATATAATCAGATTTAAAAAACTCTATTTCTTTCCATTTATTTTCATTTTTTAATTGTTTGATTTTTTTATCAAATCCATATTCCTCATATATTCCCTCGTTAATAGTGAAACAAATTAGACCTTTATTTTTAGTAATTCTAATAAACTCATCTAATGCAGGTGGTTTTACATGTCCAAAAGTAAATGTGCCCACACACATTAAAGCATCATATTGATCATCCTTTTCCTTGATTGGTTTATTTAAATCTACTTTATCTAATTTTTTATAAAGGTTATTTGGAACCAAATCTAAAAGTTTTTGGGATAGATCGGCACCAAAAAAATTAGTGAAACCATACTTTTTCAATTCTACACCAACCAATCCAGTTCCACATCCAGCATCATAAATATTAATATCTTTTTCTTTTTGATGTTTATTGAAAACTTCTGCTGTTTCCTTTGGGCCAGTATAATTCCATTCAACCATATCTTTATCATATTTATTATCCAGACCCCATTCGTCATAAAAATCCATCACCTCTTTTGTTTCTTTTAGTTTATAAATTGGAACTTTGTTACCTACATCTTTTTGGGCCATTACCCTCTCATTTTTTCTCCACTTGGATCATAAAGTGGTTCTTTGATAATTGAACAATTGAATAAATCACCATTAATTTCTACTTGTATTCCATCTTCAGATGATAAATTTTTTTGATCTAGATATGAAAAAGCAACACTTTTATTTACAAAATGAGCAAATCCACCTGAAGTTATATACCCAATGCTATTATCTCCCTTCATTACTGCTTCATTGTTTGTGACATCTATGTCGTTTGTTTGAATTATTAAAGGAACTAATCTATTCGAGCTATTGTCTTGTTTAGCTTTTTCTTTACCAATAAATTCTTTGTTCCAATTAATGAAACTTTCTAATCCAGTTTCTTTAGCAGTAAAATCAGGTCGATAGTCTAAAGTCCACGCACCCCAATTTTTCTCTAGTCTCATAGACATTAAAGCTCTTCCACCAAAAGGTTTAATACCAAATTCTTTTCCCGCCTCCATTAACTCCTCATAAAGTTTAATTTGGAAATGTGGCGCAACATATATTTCATAACCAAGTTCACCCGTGAATGAAATTCGGTTTATAATTGCTGGAACACCTCCAACAAACATTCTTCTTGAGTCTCTAAATCTAAATTTTTCATTAGATACATCGTCTCTAACTATTTTTTCTAAAACTTTTCTCGAATTAGGTCCTGCTATAGATATTCCATGAAATTCATCTGATCTATTTTTATATTCAACATTAAATTTATCTAAATGGCTTTCAAACCAACGTCTATGCATTTCTTGAGCTGCACCTGAACCAAAAACCATAAATTCGTTTTCATCAAGGCATGAAACTGTAAGATCGCCACATAATTTTCCTCTATAAGATAACATTGGAGATAACGATATTCTTCCAGGATTTGGAAGCTTACCTGCCATAATATGATCTAAAAATTTTCTTGCATCTTTTCCTTTAAATTGATGTTTTGAAAAATTAGCAACTTCAATAAAACCAACATTTTCTCTTACATTAATAACTTCTTTGGAGACATAATTATGCGATCTAGATCTTTTTATAGTTGGCTCTTCGTATGCATCTTTTTTATCATTTGCAAACCACAAAACATTTTCTAAACCAAAGCTGTCTCCCATAACCGCTCCTTGTTCTACAAACCGATCATAAAGAGCTGTTGTTTTTTGTTTTCTTCCTTTTGGTAAAGTTTCATTTGGAAATGTCATAATAAATCTTCGTTCATAATTTTCAGAAGATTTAATTGTTCCGTATTGAGGTGATGCATAATCTCCAAATCTTGCAACATCCATTGCCCAAACATCTATTGATGGTTCTCCGTCAATTATCCATTCAGCAATACATTTTCCAACTCCTCCTCCTTGACAAAAACCAGCCATTACACCCACTGCTACCCAATAATTTTTCATTCCGGGAACAGGACCAATTAATGGTGATCCATCAGGTCCAAAAGTAAAAGGCCCATTTACAATATTTTTAATTCCTGCCTTTTCTAACGCTGGCATTCTTTCAAAACCTATTGCTAATCTATCTTGAATATTATCTAGTTTTGGTTCTAATAACTCATGACCAAAATTCATAGGTGTTCCTTCAACCTTCCATGGTGTTGATTTTGGTTCATAAGTTCCAAGAAGCATTCCTTTTCCTTCTTGTCTAAAATAAATGTTACCTTCAAAATCAGTTCCAATAGGAATTCTTTGATCGCCCATTGCTTCAATTTCTGGAATAGCTTCAGTAATTAAGTAGTGATGCTCCATTGGTTGAACTGGAAGATTAATTCCTGCAAGCTGTCCAACTTCTCTTGCCCATAAACCTCCAGCGTTAATAACTATTTCAGCTTTTATATTGCCCTTGTCAGTTATCACATCCCAACTTCCATCCTCTTTTTGTTTTGTGTCTTTTACAACTGTATGTGTATAATATTTTCCACCATGAACTTTTGCTGCTTTAGCAAAAGCATAAGTCACACCTGATGGGTCTACTTCCCCATCAATTGGATCCCACAATGCTAGAAGGTATCTTGATGGATCAATTAAAGGATTTTTCTTTTTTACTTCCTCTAAAGAAACAAACTCTTGGTCAAGACCCATATATCTTGCTTTAGACCTCTCTCTTTTTAAATAATCCGCCCAAACATCATTTGAAGCCAAATAAAATCCCCCACTTGATTTGAATCCAACTGAATGGCCAGACTCTTTTTCAATTTCTTTGTACAATCCGATTGTATAAGCCATCATTCTAGAAATATTTGGGTCAGATGAAATCACATGTACATTTCCAGCTGCATGCCAAGAGGATCCAGATGTGAGTTCATTTCTTTCAAGAAGAATACAATCTTTTAAACCAAACTTTGATAAATGATAAAGAATGGAACAGCCTACTACGCCGCCACCTATGATGACTACTTTTGCATGATTTTGCATGTTAGTATTTTATTTCTTTATTGACGTCTTTCAATGTCTTGTCTGTCCCATGGTGAAAATGTTTAGTCATATCTGGCATGTACTTCATGGCAATTGGTTTTTTACCAACCGCAACAGCCATTTCTCTAACATGATGAGCTTCAGCACCACAACAAATACCGATTAAATTAATTTTTTCTTTAAGACATTCTTTTGCAAATTCAGCCATTTCAAATCTGTTACAATATAAATTATCTAAAGCAACAGGGAATGCATTTCCTCCAGGAATGCAGTCACATCCGTGATCTGTCTGATTCAAAAATCCTGGTTCTTCCTCTGTTGTTCTATATGGAACAGGAAGACCTGCAACATGACAGGAAACTTTTTTTCTTATTTTTTTTAAAAGTTTCATGGTCATTTCTGGACCTCTGTAACAATTCAAACCAACAACATCAGCACCAAGATCTTCAATTATTTTACATGCGTCTTCAGCAGTGTGGCCATCTCTTGTCAAATCACCACGAGGTATTGCATAATTGGCAACTGCAATCAAACCTTCATCCTTAATTGCTTTTAAAGCTATCTTCATTTCATCTACCCAATTAATTGTTTCTGCGACTACAAAGTCAACTCCTGCCTCTTTTGCCCAAAGCACTTGCTCTTCGTACATCTTTTGACATTCTTTGAATGAGTTTTTGTCTTTTGGATCAAAAATATTTGTATTAGCAACATCTCCACAAACCATTAAATCTAAATCTTTAAATTCTTTCGCAGCATCCTTTGCAATTTTAAGTGCATTTTTTTGCATCGGCTCTAGCAAATGTTCTTTTCCAATAATTCTTAATTTCTCTCTATGTCCATAATAGGTGAAAGCTTGAACAATATCTGAACCAGCTCTAATAAATTCTCTATGTAATTGTGTAACTACATCTGGATGCTCTAAAACTACTTCTGGCACAAATGGACCTGCAGAAAGATATCCTCTCCTTTCCATCGCAAATAAATATCCCTCTGCGAATATTACGGGACCCTCATCTAATCTTGATAATAAATTTTTTTTCATATTTATTTAATAATTTATTTCTAAATAAAGAGAGTATAAAGACAATTTTAACACAACTCAAAGTTGAAACTAGTTTGCAATTTTTCCATCTATATGTTCTGATGATTTATAATTAATTAATTAGGAGAAATAATGAAAATCAAAAAATTACTTCTATCTGCTGCTGTAATATTTGGACTAACTTCTTTTGGAAGTGTTGCCAACGCAGCTTGTGGGAACATAACTATCGCTAATATGAACTGGGCATCAGCAAACTTCATGGCTGAAGTTGACAAAATCATATTAGAAGAAGGTTACGGATGTTCTGTTGAATTGGTGCCAGGTGCAACAATGCCTACATTTACATCTATGCAAGAAAAAGGTGAGCCAGATGTTGCTCCAGAATTTTGGGCTAACGCTGCAATCATTGCTTTAAATAAAGCAGTTGATGAAGGAAAAATGCACTCACTTAATAAAGCACCTATTACTGGTTTAGGTGAAGGATGGTGGGTGTTACCTGCTACTTTAGAAAAACATCCTGAACTTACAACTGCTGAAGCAATTTTGGCAAGACCGGATCTATTTCCTCATCCAGAGGATCCATCAAAAGGTGGGTTTCATATTTGTCCTCCAGGATGGAACTGTGAACTAAGTAATAGAAATCTTTACAAAGCTTTTGACATGGAAGCAAAAGGTTGGGCTATTGTTGAAACAGGTTCTGCTGCAGGATTAGATGGATCAATTGCTAAAGCTGCTGAAAGAGGTGAAAACTGGTTTGGTTACTATTGGTCACCAACAGCTATCATTGGTAAATATGATATGAGAGCTGTGGACATGGGAGCTTGGGGTGGAAAAGATAACTGGGATAAATGTATAGTTTTACCAGAACAAGAATGTGGAGACCCTAAAGCAACTTCATGGACAAAATCTGAAGTTTACACAATCGTAACTGACAATTTCAAAAATACAGCTGGAAGTGCTGGTATGGATTATTTCAAAAAAAGAACTTATCCAGGTCCAGTAATGAACGGTATGTTAGTTTGGATGGGTGAAAACCAAGCAGAGGGTGCTGATGCTGCAATTGAATTCCTAACAAACCAAGAAGATGTTTGGTCTAAGTGGGTTTCAAGTGAAGCTGCTGCAAAAATAAAAAAAGCACTTTAATAAAATAAAATATTGCCAAACCCACTCTTTAGTGGGTTTGGTTGAGTAAAATTATGGATTTCTTTAATAAAATTCCTGTAATGGATCGAACAGCTTTAAGAGAGCTTAAAAAAGGAATAGACTCTAGTTTTAAAGAATTTTCAAGAGCCTATGGAGATGGAATTGAAGGTTTTTTTGATCCACTTTTGCATTTTTTAATTTGGTTGGAAAAATTATTAGTCAATAGTCCTTGGCCATTAGTAATAGGTGTATTTGCTTTGTTGGCATGGATTGGATCAAGAAGTATTAAACTGGTAATAGGTACAATAGTTTGTTTTATGATTATTGGTTATTTTGGAATGTGGAAAAACTGTATGGCTACTGTTGCAATAATATCTGTTTCAACATTAGTTTGTATTGTAGTCGGTATTCCAATTGGTGTGTTAATGTCTAAATCAAGCAGAGCAGAAAAAGCAATTTTACCCGTTTTGGATATGATGCAAACTATTCCAAGTTTCGTTTACCTTATACCTATAATTATGCTTTTAGGTATTGGAAAAGTGCCTGGTTTATTGGCAGTTTGTATTTATGCTTTACCACCGGTAGTAAGGCTGACAAATCTTGGAATAAGAGAAGTAGATAAAGAAACACTTGAGGCAAGTGAGGCTTTTGGTGCAACTCCAATGCAAAAATTAAAATCTGTACAAATACCATTGTCGTTACCAACAATTTTTGCTGGAATTAACCAAACAATTATGATGGCTTTAGCTATGGTGGTAATTGCATCAATGATAGGCGTTAAAGGTCTGGGAGTGCCTATTTTGCAGGCTATTTCTAATCAATATCTAGCACTTGGAATGATGAATGGTTTAGCAATAGTGGCTCTAGCAATCATCTTTGACAGAGTTACACAGCAGTATGGTCAAAGAATTCAAAAACACAGAGGTCAGAAAAAGTAACCCTGACACTTTGATCTAATATTTTTCTAGACAGTTATTTTAAAATAAATAATTATTCATTAATGAATTTTTCATTAGAAATTGGACCTCACACGGATCTTGATACTTTACCAAGTGTGAAAGATGTATATGTCACAATGCTACCTGGAGGTGATTATAAGGAGACTGCTGACAAGTCTGGAGATTTGGTAAAAAAAGGTTTTAACCCAGTTCCTCATTTTCCAGCTAGATCAATTAATAGCGAAAGTGAATTAAAAGAGTATGTTTTAAGATGTAAAGATTTAGGTGTAAAACAAGTTCTTGTAATTGGAGGTAGCCGTGAACCAATTGGAAAATTTGATAGCTCTTATCAGATATTAGAAACAGGATATTTTGATGGGATAAAGATCGGAATTGCTGGACATCCTGAGGGGAGTCCTGATATATCCGATTCAGATTTAGAAAAAGCTATGATAGATAAAAAGCCTTATGCTGATTATATAGTTACTCAATGGTTACTTGATGCTCAGCCTATCGTTGATTTTATTTCTAAACAAACGATACCAGTTCATGTTGGGATTACTGGGCCAATGAAAATTTCAAGCTTAATAAAGTTTGCAAATATTGTAGGGGCAAAAAATTCCATTAACTTTCTTAAATCTAATTTTACTAAGGCATTAGATTTATTGAAACCTAAAGACCCTAATGATCTAATTGGGAAAGTTAAATCGCATACTGATTATTTTCACATTTATACATTCGGCGGCTTGAAGGAAACAAACAAGTGGTTGAAGGAGAATAACTATGTCTGACAAAGCGGTCCAACAAAAGTTGAAATGCTTATTTCAACAAGAGTAAGAAAATCACCATACTGGCACTTATCAATGAGAGCTGGTTGTTGGAGAGCAACAGTTTACAATCGAATATACCATCCAAGAGGATATGTTAAACCAGAAGATGGTGGTGCGATGGTAGAGTACGATGCAATTGTTAATCACGTTACAATGTGGAACGTTGCAGTTGAAAGACAAATAAGAGTAAAGGGTCCTGATGCAGAAAAATTTGTGGACTATGTAATCACTAGAGATGCAACTAAAATTTCACCTATGAGAGCAAGATATGTAATTCTTTGTAATGCATACGGTGGAGTATTAAATGATCCAATTCTACTTAGGATTTCTAAGGATGAATTTTGGTTCAGTTTGTCTGATAGTGATATTGGTCTTTACCTTCAGGGAGTAAATGCGGATGAACGATTTAATGTAAACATTGATGAAATTGATGTGAGCCCTGTTCAAATACAAGGTCCTAAATCAAAAGCATTAATGAAAGATTTATGTGGAGATCACGTAGATTTTGACAACATGCCTTTTTATGGTCTTGCAGAAGCAAAGGTTGGTGGAAGAAGTGTAGTAATATCTCAATCTGGATTTTCAGGAGAAGCGGGATATGAAATATACTTAAGAGAGTCTACTTTATATGCTGAAGACATGTGGAATGCTGTTTTAGAAGCGGGAAAAAAACATAGTTTGATGGTCATTGCTCCAGCACACCACAGAAGAATTCAAGCAGGAATTCTTTCTTGGGGTCAAGATATGGACAACCAACATAATCCATTTCAGTGTAACTTGGGTTATCAAGTTTCTTTATCAGGAAAAGGTGAGTGGGATAAAAAAGGAGATTATGTGGGTAAAAAAGCTTTGGAAAAAATGAAAGCTGACCTTAGAGCAGGACAAAAACCTTATAAACTTCAATTAGTTGGATTGGAACTTGGAGGAAAACCAATTGAAGAATATGCTCCAGATTTTTGGTTAGTTTCTGGTGAAAACGGTGGAGAGCCAATAGGTTTTATTACATCTCCATGGTATCACCCAGAAAAGAAACAAAATATTGCAATGGGCTATGTTCCTTTTGACGGAACGTTAAATGCAAATGGCTTCCCTAAAGGTAAAGTTGGCTCAAAATACAAAGTGCATTTGCCTGAAAAATACTCTGATACTCCAGGACAACCTGTCGATGCAGTTGTGGTGGATATTCCATTTAAAGAGTCTTACAACGCAAATACTAGAGAAGTTGTAAAAGGATAAAATTTATTTTAGGGGGAATTTTTAAATTCCCCCTAAATTATGACTAAAACTTTCTTAATTGTTATTTGCATATTTATAGCCATTGGATTAATACTTTTTCCGTTAATAGTTTCTTATAAAGCACAAAAAAAAGATCAAAAAAAATAATGTTTGCTCAATTTTTAGATATAGTTTTCAGATCATTAAAATTAGATAGAAATTTATATAAGGATCAAAGATATTTTGGTGAAGCTGCAATTTATTTTGCAGGTTTAATTATGATCTTAGATGGTGTTGCTGGAGCTTTTGCAGCAAATACTATCGTTAAAACTTCAATTGGAATCTCAGGGCTTACTGCTATTTTAACTTGGTTAGTATGGTCGATATTCATTTACGTTATAGGGGTTAAAATTTTTTCAGATAAAGAGAGCAAAATACCTTTTAAGAAAGTTTTAATTGCTGTTGGATATGCTCATGCGCCAGGTTTACTTAGATTTTTTGCAGTCACGCCTGATCTTGTTATTTCAATTATATTTTTAACTCAGTTTTGGATTTTTGCTTCTTTAATAATATCAACAAAACAAATATTAAATATCAAATCTAGTTTTAAAGCTTTTGGAATCATATTTTTGTCTTTTTTAATTATTGCATTCTTGTCAGTTTCATTCGTAATGAGTAGAATGAATGCTCTTCCAATAAGCAATATAAGTTAAATTGGAAAAATGGTCTTTGAAGTTCTACAAGATTTACAGAGTTTAAATCCTGTTAATATCAAATTTTGAGAAACGCTTTCATCTTCTTTTTTACACTCGTCGCATTTATTATTGAAGTCTCTTAAGTCTTCCTCTTTGATATTTTCAAAAGGATCTTTGTTAGTCATTATCTGTTAAACCTGCTCCTGCTGCAGATTGCTTTAGTTCATCCGTTTCTTCAACGAAAGTATCTTCTGACAATTTATAAAGTTCAGACCATTCTTCTTCACTGAATAAATTATTATTTTCCATAAACTTTAGTTCAGTTTTTTCACCTTTCTCAACAATGTCACCACTTAAATAATTCGAATAAACTGCTTGATTGAAGTTGAATAGAAATTCTTTGTTATCTATTTTCAAAAATATTCTTTTACCTATAATTTCAGATGTACGGCTTACAAATGGAATAAATAGTAAAGGAAAACCAAGGTTGTTAATTTGAATATTATTTGCATCTTTTAAGTGGATTGATTGGTCAAAAAAATTTAATCCCATTGTAATTGGGCAATATAAACTTTTTGAATTATTAATAGTTGAAATAGTAGAAATTTTTTCAAAGTCTTGATTTCTTAAAACTTTGAAATATTGATTAATATTTTTAAATCCAGGAAGTCCAAACATTTCTAGCAAACGAATATTTTTTCCAACTTCCTCCGCTACACCCCAAGAAAATCCTATTCCTCGTGTAGCTCTTTTAACTGCTGTTTCTATTTCGCTAAAACTTCTCATGAATTTAATGAGTTATATACCCAGTGACTATCAAATGATTTCAATTCATTTGGTAATGGCGCACCTTGGAACATACAAATTCTGAGCCATTTATCTGAGCGTGGGTCGAACTTTAGTGCTCCAAAGAATGATAATTTTAGTCTTAACATATCAATAGGCATCAAATTTGAACCTATGGTGTTATCTTGAATTTCTGCGTAAGGAAATTTTTCCGTAATAAAAGCCCTTCTAACTACATGACGATATTCATTATGATCCATTAAAAATTTGCCAATAGTTAAACTATTTTTTGATATAAATAAGATTTCATATAATTTTTTTATATCCCTTGCTATAGCAAGTGGTTGTTCTAAATTTGATCCATGATCTTTATATCTATCAGCTAATCTAGGCTCCTCTTTATTTTTAGAAATAAACCAAAAATTTTGATTATTCTCATTTTTTGAAAAATCAATTTTTAGAATATCTGGGTAATTTTTTTCAATAATACTCCTTAATTCCTCAACAGTTCTGTCTATTGGTATATTAAAACTTAACTCTTCATCAGCACTCATGTTTTTTAATAGTGGATTAACAATATTGTCATAGGGTTCCATCATCATAGATACAATATATTCAATACATTCATCATTTAAATTATCCTCAATCCATGTGTAAATTTCATTAAACAAGAAAGGTTTATTTTCTAATGAACCCTTATTTAAAAAATCTATAAATTTTTCTAGGTCATTTAATAGACTTTTAATTTTATTATTTTGATATTCACTTTCTGTGTGCCAGCTAGTTACATTTTTAAGAGATTTAATTAAACAATCTTTAAAAATATTAAAATCTTTATTTGAAACCTTTTCTATTTGTCTTATTTTTTTTAAAGCAGTTTCTCTTGCAAAGATCCAATTATTCAAAAGTTCTGGGTGATTTACAATAAATGGAGCCATGCCTAACCCTGTTGAATTACCAATGCCTAGATTTCTGCAAATATTTGGGTCTAATTGAACTGCTAAGCCTGGATTTTTATTTTTTGCAATATGATTAACTTGATCAAAAGTAAATTGCCTTACTAAATAAACCAGCATCATTTCCAATCTAAATGGACCTAAAATTTCATCACGGTTTTTTATTCTAAATCTGTCTGCTAAACCAAATTTTCCTGATCCATAAACTGCAGTGGTTCTATATAAATAACCAACTTTAGATAAATTATTCACATCAGGTTGTTGACCATTTGACAAACAATCTACAACATAATTAAAAAGTCTTAATGATTTATTAGCCCTTGAAAGTGTTAATTCTTTGTAAGATAATCTTCCAACTTCCTGTTTTGGAACTTCATTAGCTAATCGATCTATATCCTGATCTGTAGGTATACCATCGTGCAATGTAAATGCAGCATCCCACTTTGTGGCAATTACCCTATCTGATCTTTCCTCATCTTTAATTTCATTTGCAAAACAAATTAAGGAGTAAGTTCTATTATTTTTTGAAAAAGAATATACTGCTCTTCCATATCCGTTTTGGTTTAGATTAAATAAATCTCTTCTATATTCCCAATCTTTAAATTCATTTAAAAAAGATCGTAAGAATGAAAGTTTTGATTGATGAAATGATCCAAGTTTAGATAATTTCATTAAAATTTTTGGGTCTCTTAAACTTACTTCCATTAGTTAATATTTTTATAAAAATTGAACCAATTATTTCCTAAAATATTGTTAATTTCTTCGTCATTAAATCCAATTTTATTTAAACCTTTTTCAATATTATTAAAACCTCTAGCATCTATAAACCAATCTGGTTGATCTGGGAAACCAGGTTTATCTTTGCTCCCTTCACCATAATTTTTTGCCTTAGCCCAAGTTCCATTTCTCATCCATTCGACTATGCTGTCTGGCTGATTTAGACATAAATCAGATCCTATGCCTACATTCTTTGATCCCATTATATCAACTGTTCTAGCCACCATCTCACAAAAGCTATCGAGTTTACAATTAGTACTATCTTTTAAATGATGCGCATACAAAGATAGTCCAAGAATACCCCCACTCTCTGCCAGTTTCTTTAAAACTGTATTAGATTTATTTCTTTTTGCTTCATGCCAAAAAGAAGGATTAGCATGTGTTATCGCTATTGGTTTTTCACTTAAATCAATTGCATCAAGTGTACTTTGCTCAGCAGAATGTGACATATCAATAACTATCCCTACTCTATTCATTTCTTTGATTACTTCTCTTCCAAAGTTTGTAACCCCACTATCATTTTTTTCGTAACAACCAGTGGCCAGCAATGATTGGTTATTGTATGTAAGTTGCATAAATCTACATCCAAATTGATGAACTTTTTCAACTAAATTAATGTCATCTTCTATTGGTGAGCAATTTTGAAAACCAAAAAATACTGCTGTTTTATTTTCTTTTTGAGCTTTAGTTATATCTTCATATGACTTTCCTAAAAATATTAAGTCATTATTTTTATTAAATAACTCATCCCATTCTTTAACTCGATTTAAAAATTCGTCGTAGTCTTCATGGTAAACTACTGTAACATGAATAGCATCTAATCCTGCCTCTCTATTAATTTCAAATATTTCTCTAGACCAATTGCAGTATTGTAAATTGTCAATTCGATAATTCATATGAGTTGATTAAACTTATTACAGTATTTAAACGCTTGTTGATATGTAAATTGAAGACACACATAAATCTATTGAAATTTTGGGGTATTTTGTAATAAATGTAAAAAGTTAAGCAATATAATCTTTAAATGAAAAACAGAAAAAATAACCAGAAAGTTGCTATTGTTATGGGTAGTCAATCAGACTATTCGACAATGCAATTTTGTGAAAAAGTTCTAAAAGTTTTAAAAATAAAATTTGAAACCAAAATTGTATCTGCTCATAGAACACCCGATAGAATGTACCAATTTGCAAGAATGGCAGAAAAAAATGGAATTTCTGTAATTGTTGCAGGAGCTGGTGGATCTGCTCATTTACCTGGAATGATAGCTGCGTTGACAAGCATACCAGTAATTGGAGTACCAATAGAAAGTAAAAAACTTAAAGGTTTGGATAGCTTGTTGTCAATTGCTCAAATGCCCAAAGGTATTCCGGTTGGAACTGTAGCAATTGGTAAAGATGGTGCTATTAATGCTGGTCTATTTGCAGCTTCAATTCTTGCTAGCTCAAATATTCAAATAAAAAAAAATCTTAATAATTGGCGCACAAAGCAATCAAAGTCTGTAACAAAAAAACCTAAATAAATGTCAGATATCACTTTAGGTATAATAGGCGGAGGTCAACTCGGATCCTTATTATCTGTAGCTGCAAATAAATTAAATATTAATACTGTAATCTTTAGTGATGATAAAAATTCTCCAGCAAAAAACTTTACAAAAAATTTTATTTCTGGAAATTATGATGATGAAAAATTGATTAAAGAGTTTTTAAGTAAAGTAAATGTGATTACTTATGAGTTTGAAAATATTCCTTACAAAATATTGAGGAAATTAAATGAAATTAAACCAGTATTACCAAAACCAGAAATAAATAAATTAATTCAAAATAGATATACTGAAAAAGATTTTCTTAACAAAAATAACATAAGAACTACAAGATATTCTCTAATAAAAGACGAAGATGATATTAAAATAAATGACGGATTAATTCCTGGTTTATTAAAAACTTGTACTTTAGGTTATGATGGAAAAGGACAATTCAAAATTGATAAAAAAGAAAATATTAGTTCTGAAATTGATTTTACTAAGGAATATATTCTAGAAAAATTTATAAAACTGAAAAAAGAGATTTCTGTAATTATCACACGATTTGGTCATCAAAGATATGAAATTTATGAACCAATTGAAAATTTACATGAGGATCAAATTTTAAAACATTCAAAAATTCCTGCTCAAATATCAGAAAAAATTAAAAATCAGGCAACCAATTGGGCGACTATAATTGCTGAAGAGCTCGATTATGTTGGAACGTTATGTGTTGAATATTTTATTGATAATAAAGATAATTTATATGCAAATGAAATAGCTCCTAGAGTTCATAACTCAGGTCATCTAACAATAAATTCTCATAATGTAAGTCAATTTGAAAATCATATTAGAGCTGTATGTGGACTAGAAAAAGTTGAAACAAAAAAAATTTATAATGCTAGAATGCTCAATCTAATTGGAAATGATATTAAAGACTATCGTGTGAAAAGTTTCAAAGATAATGAGTTTTTTTTTGATTACCAGAAAACTGAAATAAGAGAAAAAAGAAAGATGGGTCATTTCACAATTATTGAAAAAGAGAATTAAATTTTTTGAATTAAAGATAGACTATTATTAGTAGGTTTATTGACATCTTTTGAGACCTCATAAAAATTTAAAGTTGGTTTTCTACATTCGTTTAAAATTTCTGAACCAGAAAGTTCTAAGTTTAAATATTTGTTCACATCATTTTCATTTAAAATAACAGGTTGTCTATGATGAATTTCACTAATATTGCTTGATGCTTCTTCTGTTATTAAACAGAATTGTTTATTATCAAATATAGCTGCAAAATATATAAGTTTTTTGTCTACTCTTTGAAAATAAAAAGGAGTTTTAATTTTATCTTCCCTTTTCCATTCATAAAATCCATCCGCAATAGCAATACATCTTGAGACTTTTATTAATTTTTTAAAAGAGATTTTTTCATCAATTGTTTCAAGTCTTGCATTAGTTAATGGTTTAAAATCCTTCTTTTTAGACCAAGAAGGAATTATTCCCCATGTTAAATTCTCAAGTGTATTCCCATTAATATATTTTTTTATAACTGGAAGTTTTTGATAAGGATGAGCATTATAATTTTCATTATCTTCAACTTGAATTGCAGATTTAACTATTTTCTTTGTTTTTGAAACAGGGTTAGTAATTACATATCTACCACACATAATAATTTGTTCTTGGCTTAATTTGTATTTAGATTATATGTTCATCGAAATAATGAAATCAATAGAAAATAACTTTGATGATCCAAAAGTAAATGAGCTTCTAAATAAGCATTTTATTGAATTAAGATCAGTATCTCCAGAGGGAAGTTCTCATGTATTAGACATTCCAGGTCTTAAAGATCCAAGTATTAGATTCTGGAGTTTGTGGGAAGAGGAAGAGTTAATTGGATGTGGTGCATTAAAAACATTGGAACCTAATCATGGAGAATTTAAATCGATTAGAGTAGCTGACAAATTTAGAAAGCAAAAAATAGGACAAAAAATTGTATCACACTTAATTGACCGTTCTAAACAGCTTGGATTTAAAAAATTAAGTGTAGAGACAGGGTCTGGAGAATTTTTTGCACCTGCGAGAAAATTATTTACTAGTTTTGGATTTGAAATTTGTAAACCCTTTGCTCATTACAAAGAAGATATAAATTCCTGTTATTATTCTTTAAATTTATAAATAAGTATTTTGAAAAAAGATTTAACATTACCGCATGTGCTTTATGTTGCAAAATTTATATATTTAAAAATTTATGAAATTAAAAATAAAAACAAGGATTTAAGCAACATAGATGCGTTTGAAATATTTATAGGTACAAAGGATTTTGACGAAATTAGTTCAGGTAAATTTCATGAAGATTGGTTTAATAGTTTAATTGATAATAACTACACTGATAAATCTACAGGTAAAAAAATTAATAGCGAGACAATGAAATTGCTTGAAATCCAAAAAAAATCAATGATTAGAGAATTGCTTAAAATTCCTAAACTTTATTATGCTAAAAGTCATTTTCCTTTAGAGCTTTCACAGCGAGCTTTTAATCATCTTTGGCGTGTGTGTGAAAGTTATGAACTTTGGTGCAAAGAAACCAAACAAGATGATTTGATTTTATTAAATCTTTCCTCTTAATTAATTTTTTTTTTCTTATAAATCAGTTAAAATATATTTATGAGATCCAAGTTCTATGAATTTGTTGACAAAACACTTTTTGATCTAGGTAGACAATTTAAATGGAGTTATTTGCCTCCTTTGATGATTTATGTTGCTGCTGGAATATCAGGTTTAACAGGAATAGTTGGTACTTTTTTTGTTAAAGATTATTTAAATCTTTCTGCTGCTTTTTTAGCTGGTCTTGGTTTTTGGGCAGGTATCCCTTGGGCTCTTAAAATGCCACTTGGTCATTTAGTTGATTTAATTTGGGATAAGAAAAACTATATGGTTTTTGTCGGTGCTTCTCTTATCTCTCTTAGCCTATTAATTATGTACGGATTAATTATTCATACTGAGTGGATGTCAACAATTTTGACTGTTGAGACATGGTTTGTAATCAGCGTTTTATTATCTCCAATTGGATACGTAGTTCAAGATGTAGTTGCTGATGCAATGACTGTGGAAGCTGTTCCACTGGTTGATGATAATGGGGAAAATTTTAGCAGAGATGAAATAAAATTAATGCATACAACTATGCAAACTCTAGGTAGATTTGCAATAATAGGTGGTACAGTTTTAGTTGCTTTAGCTAATGTAATTCTTTTTAAAGGTGTTGATGACTTAGAACAAACAGAAAAAATTTCTTTGTATGGCTCTATATATATTTATGCTCTTATTATACCAATCGTATCAGTGATGGGTATATTTTTGGCTTCATTTCTTAAAAGTCAGAAAAGAAAAATATTAATTCAAAAAGGATTTTCAGGTTTAGAGGCAGAAATACCAAAAGAAAAAACAGAGATAAATTGGTGGATATTAGGTGGAAGTTTAGTATTTGTTATTTTTACTCTAAGTGTTGGTTCATTTAGATTGCCATTTGCTCAAGAGATAGTCTTCCTAGGTTCAATGATAATAATTTTATTCTTAATGAATAAATTAATAAAAGAACTTCCAAAAGATTTAAGATTAACTGTGGTTGGAACGGCTATAATAATATTTATATTTCGTGCTATGCCTGGTCCCGGACCTGGATTATCATGGTTTGAGATAGATGTACTTGAATTTAATGAACAGTTTTTTTCAGTTTTATCACTAATAGCATCTGTTCTTACTTTGGTTGGTATAATTGTATTAAGGCCATTTATGGCAAATAATTCTATAGCCAAAATAATAATAATTTTATCAATTGCTGGTGCAGTATTATTTTTACCAAGTGTTGGAATGTATTACGGTTTTCATAACTGGACATCATCAATAACTAATGGTGTTGTTGATGCAAAATTTATAGCAATATTTAATACTGCGCTCGAATCGCCTTTGGGACAAGTTTCAATGATACCATTGCTAGCATGGATCGCTAAAAATGCACCTGCTCATTTAAAAGCAACTTTCTTTGCAGTGTTTGCATCTTTTACAAACTTAGCACTATCTGCAAGTTCATTAGGAACAAAATATTTAAATGAAATATTCACGATCACCCGTGAAGTTAAAGATAAAGTTTCAAATGCTATTTTAACAACGGCAGATTATTCAGAACTAGGTTTATTGCTAATCACAGTGACACTCTTAACTTTACTAATTCCAATAATATTTGTTAATATTATACAAAAAACAAAATTTAAAACCGACGAATGATATTTAAACAATTTTTTGATAATTCCTCATCAACTTATACGTACCTCATTAGTTCTGGGAAAGGTAGAGAGGCATTAATTATTGACCCAGTATTAGAGAATGTTGAAACATATATTAGCTATTTAAAAGAATTAGATCTCAAACTTGTAAAGGTGATAGATACACATATTCATGCGGATCATATTTCAGGCATGGCTGAATTAAGAGATAAAACAAATTGTGTAACTATAATGGGTGACAAAGCACCAGCTAATGTTGTTGCCATGAAAGTTGCTGACAATGAGAATATCAAGATTGAAAATATAAATATTAAAGCACTATTTACACCAGGTCACACGTCTGAAAGCTTTTGTTTTTTGATGAATGATAGGGTTTTTACTGGAGATACTTTATTAATTAAAGGGACAGGCAGAACAGATTTTCAAAATGGAGATGCAAGAGATGCCTATAATTCTATTTTCAATGTTCTATTAAAACTGCCTGAGGACACAAAAGTATATCCTGCGCATGATTATAAAGGAGAAACTGTAAGTACTATCGGTGAAGAAAAAAAATTAAATCCTCGTTTACAAGTCAAATCTGTGGATGAATATGTGAATATTATGAATAATTTAAATTTACCAAACCCAAAAATGATGGATATTGCAGTTCCTGGAAATCTCAGTTTAGGTATCAGTTTAGAAAAACAGAAATTAAGTAACGGTTTAGAAAAAAAAGATTTTTTAAGGAAGATAAAAGATCAAAACAGTTTACTGATAGATTTAAGAGAAAAACAAGAAATTGAAAAAGATGGAAAAATTGAAGGAGGACTTGAAATTCCTTTTACTGATATTAACGAATACATAAAAAATAATAAACAAGATCTTTTGAATAAAAATTTATTATTTTATTGTAGAGTTGGTCATAGATCAGCACTAGCTGTTCAAATTTCGAAAAATTATAATCTTGAAAATAGTCATCATTTAATTGGTGGGATGAAAAACTTAAATTTGTAAAATTTTTTAAACTGACTTAAAGCCAAATTCTAAACAAGCATCAGTGAGTGAATGATGCAAAGACTCTCCAAAACTTCTTAAAGCTAGAACTCTAATAACCTGAGGATTATCAGATATAAAATCTAATGTTATAGTTATTGCGTGGAAAACTGAATTAGAACAGTCCCCCTCTCCTAATTCATTAATGTTTAATGGGGATCCTTTTTTAATTACCTCTCTTGCAAGATTGCCTTCTACCTCAATTATAGTTCTTGAATGAGAAAGATCAGTAATTGCAAAATCTTTATCAGTAAAATCATTTCTAAAGGTATCAAAAATATTTTTTTTATCTGATATAACTAGCCAATTATCTGGTCCCATCCACAATATTCTTGTACTAGAGTTATGTTTTACTTTTAATGGATCAGGTAATCTTAAACCATCTAAGTTCATTTTTGAAACATCAACTGTAGAATTTTTATACTTAACAATTTGATAAATTATTAAATTTTTAACTTCTTTTAATTTAAGCAACTCATTTTCATTTTTATTTTCATAATCACCAAATGTTCCATGTTTATGAATATTTTGTAATGATGAAATGTATGTCATGATCGAACTCTTTTTCCTTCTGGATCAACATAATGAGATGAAATTATTTCAACCTCTATTGAAGTATTTTTAAGAGGCGAAACTGCAAATAATTTTTTTCCAATCATATTCTTTCCATCATTTACGATTGCAAGAGAAAATGGATTATTATTTTCTACACTCCAGCAAGATGATGAGACATGGCCTAGTTTAGGATTTGGAAGTTTTGCCTTTTCGTTTTCAACTAAATGAGATCCCTCTGGTATACTGGACTTTCTATCTGTTGGCACTAATCCAACTATTTTTTGCCTATTTTCTAATACGAATGCCTCTTTACCTAAAGAATTTTTTCCAATGAAATCTTTTTTCTTTGAAACTAATCCATCTAATGAAACATCTTGTGGAATTGTTCTTCCATCTAACTCTGGGCCGGCAACGTGCCCCATTTCAATTCTTAAAGTTGATAGGGCTTCAGTTCCATATGGTTGATTGTTAAATTCTTGACCAATTTCCATCATTTTTTCCCACATGAACAAACCATAATTTGACTCAACATTAACCTCGTAAGCAAGCTCGCCCGAAAATGAAATTCTAAAAATTCTTGCTGGCACACCAAATAAATTACTTTCGATATAACCCATAAAAGGTAAAGCTTCATTAGAAACATCTAAATCTGGAAATAATTTGGATAACATGTCTCTTGATTTAGGACCAGCTATTGCTGCGCCTGCCCATTGTTCTGTTGTAGATACAACATTTACATTTAATTCTGGCCATACAATTTGAAGATAATATTCGAGATGAGATAACACATTTGCAGCTTGTGCTGTTGTCGTTGTCATATGATAATGATTTTCAGAAATCCTTGTTGTAGTACCATCGTCCATTATCATGCCATCTTCTCTCAACATCACTCCATATCTTGCCTTACCAACTGGGAGTTTTAACCAAGCATTTGTGTACACTCTATTTAAAAATTCAGCTGCATCTGGGCCTTTAATATCTATTTTACCAAGTGTAGTTACATCACATATTCCAACATTCTCTCTTACATTTTTGGCTTCACGCTTTGAAGCCTCTAACAAAGTTTCATTTCCTTGTTTGTAATATCTAGGTCTTTTCCATGCACCTGCATCAACAAACACTGCATTATTTTTTTCATGCCACTCGTGCATTGGTGTTTTTCTAGTTGGCATAAATTCCATACCCACTTCTCTTCCAACAATTGTACCAATAGTAATTGGAGTAAATGGTGGTCTAAAAGTTGTGTGCCCTACTTCAGGTACAATTTTATTTTCGATATTAGAGACCATTTGAAGACCATTAAGATTACTTGTTCTTCCCTGATCTGTAGCCATACCTAATGTTGTATACCTTTTTACATGCTCGATGGACCTATAACCTTCTCTTAAAGCTATTTCTATATCGGAAACTGCAACGTCATTTTGAAAATCTACAAATCTTTTTGGATTTTCATTTTTAGGAAGTGGCATACACCAAAATTTATCATGCACACTGTATTTAGTTTCGGTTACTGTAGGTATTTTGTTCTCATTATTTTTATCAGTTATTTTGCTTGATAATTCTGAACCAGTTTTAAATCCACTTTCAATAGTTTCTTGAAGCGTAAAACTTCCATTTGCAGCACCTATTGTTTTTTCATTTTGTTTAGATTTATCTGGAATAAAAGCATCTATTTTTTCATCAAATTTTAATTTATTTCCAGATTGCGATGCCAAATGAACAGTTGGCGTCCAAAAACCTGAAACACATATACAATCACAATTAATTGTTTCAGTACTTTCAAAAGATTTTTTATCTTTAGTTAATTTACCTATTTTTGCTGATTTTACTTTTTTGTATCCATTTGCAACAATTACACCGTAAGAAAATTTTATTTGAATACCTTTGTTTTTTGCTTCTTGTACGACCTCGGAATCGTGCTCTTCTCTTGTATCTAATATTATTGGTTCAACGTTATTTTTCTTAAATTCAAAAGCAGTTTCATAAGCACTATCGTTATTGGTAAATATAATTGGTTTTCTTCCAACTAAAACGCCATATACTTTCATATATTCTTTAGCTGCTGATGATAAAACTACGCCAGGTGTATCATTGTTTCCAAAAACAATTGGTCGTTCTATTGATCCTGTTGATAAAATAGTCTCTTTAGCTCTTATATACCAAAGTCTTTGTCTTGGAGTATATTTTGATTTATTTGATAAGTGGTCGCCTACTCTTTCAAACATAACCATCATATTATGATCGTAATAACCAAATACTTGAGATCTATTTTTTAATGTCACATTTGGCATTGTTTTTAGCTCAGATATGATTTTTTCAGACCAGTCTTTTCCAGACATATTATCTATACTAACGTCGTCAGTTAATAAAGTTCCGCCATATCTTGGTTTATCTTCAGCAAGAATTACTTTTGCTCCATTTTTTGCTGCAGCATAAGCACTTGCTAACCCTGAAGGTCCTGAGCCAGTTACTAATAGATCACAATATTCAAATTTATGTTCATATCGTTCTTTATCTTTTTCTAAAGAAGCAACACCTAATCCAGCTGCTTTACGAATAAATGGCTCATAAACTTTATACCAAAAACTTTTTGGCCACATAAATGTTTTATAATAAAACCCCGCTGGGAAAAATCTTTTTAGAAAATTGTTTATCGCTCCAATGTCAAATTCAACTGATGGCCAACAATTTTGGCTAGTTGCTGACAATCCGTCAACTAATTCTATTTCTGTTGCATTTATGTTTGGTTCTGAATGGCCATTGATTGTTACTTGAAGTTTGGCATTTGGTTCATCAACTCCTGCTCCAATAAAACCTCTTGGTCTATGATATTTAAAACTTCTCCCTACTAAGTGAACTCCATTTGCAAGTAATGCCGATGCTAGAGTATCTCCCTCATAACCTTGATATGATTTTCCATTAAAGTTAAATGTAATTACTTTATCTCTATTTATAAGCCCAATATTATTTAATCTGTGTGATTGTCTCATACTATTTCTTCACTCATTTTAGCTGTTTTAAATATTTCATGTGTTGCAGTATCTCTTTGAACTTTAAACCATTGCCTACATCCTGAGATATGATGCCAAAGTTCAATGTGTTTTCCTCTTGGACTTTTTCTCATATATACAAAATTATCCCATTCCTCTTTTGAAACTTCTTTGTTAATTTCTGGTCTCTTAACTGTTGCATCTCCACCATAAGCAAACTCTTTTTGCGCTCTTAATCCACAGAATGGACAATTAATGTGTAGCATAAATTATGAGATCCAAGTTTTAGTGCCTAAACCTTTTTCGTCTAAAAGATATCCATTTGAAAATCTATTTAATGTTAGATCAGCGTTTAATTCATGAAGTCTATCTTGGGCAATAGTATGAGCAAAAGTCCAACCTGAAACAGGAGTTGATTTAAAACCACCATAACACCATCCGCAATTTAAATATAATCCTTCGATATGTGTTTTATCTATTATTGGTGAACCATCCATAGACATATCCATTATACCACCCCATGTTCTAAGCATTTTAAGTCTACTTAGGAAAGGAAATAAGGCCAACCCACCAGTTAAAACATGCTGAATAGTTGGCAGATTACCTCTTTGAGCATAACTATTATAACCATCAAGATCTCCTCCCATAACCATTTCGCCTTTATCAGATTGACTTATATAAAAATGTCCTGCTCCAAATGTAACAACTCCATCTAATACAGGTTTAACTGGTTCAGATACACATGCTTGTAGTAAGTGTGTTTCAATTGGTAGCGTCATATTTAATTTTTCTGCAAGAATATTTGTGCTTCCTGCAACACATAGACCAACTTTCTTTGCTTTAATAACACCTTTAGAAGTTCTTACTCCTTTAATTTTTCCTCCTTCAACGTCAAATCCCTCTACTTCACAATGTTGTATAATATCAACGCCCATACTATCTGCTTGTCTTGCATATCCCCAAGCAACACCATCGTGTCTCGCAGTCCCAGCACTTGGCTGCATTAGTCCTCCAAAAATAGGAAATCTCACTTCATCTGAAAAATCTGCCATTGGAATTAATTTTTTAACTTCATCTCTATTTAAAAGCTTTGCATCAATTCCATTTAATCTCATAGAATTTCCTCTTCTTGCATAAGCATTCATTTGTGCATCGGAGTGAGCTAAATTAATTATTCCTCTTGGAGAAAACATCACATTAAAATTTAGTTCCTGGCTAAGATTTCTCCATAAGTCCATACCAAATTCATTAAATCTTGCATTAGCATCATACATAAAGTTTGATCTAATTATTGTAGTGTTTCGACCAACATTTCCTCCACCTATCCAACCTTTTTCAATTACTGCTACATTTGTAATTTTATGTTCTTTTGCAAGATAGTATGCCGTTGCCAGTCCATGTCCTCCACCACCAATTATGACTACATCATATTCACTTTTTGGTGTTGGATCTTTCCAGGCAACTTCCCAGTTTTGATGATCTGAAAATGCGTTTTTAATTAAACTAAAAACAGAATATTTTTGCATGATTGGATTTTACAGTAAGAAATTCATATTTTTCTTATTTTTTATATATATATTTTTTAGAAGTTTAAAAACCAAATAAATTAGAAGTTTAAAAACCTTACAAAAAAGGATAAGAATTCTCCACGTTTAACTAACCAATAAAATATTCTTATGCCAAAAACTGATATCCAAATAGCCAGGGAAGCTAAAATGAAACCCATAGATGAAATTTTAGCTAAAATAAATGTACCTGATGAACCAAATGCTTTTAGTCCAATGGGAAGACATATCGCAAAAATAAATTTAGGGTATCTAGATCAGCTCAAAGATAAAAAAAATGGAAAATTAATTTTAGTAACTGCGATAACTCCCACTCCTGCTGGTGAGGGTAAAACGACAACATCTGTAGGCTTAAGTGATGGATTGAATAAGATTGGAAAAAAATCAATTGTATGTCTGAGGGAACCAAGTCTTGGTCCTTCCTTTGGATTAAAAGGCGGTGCAGCTGGTGGAGGATATGCTCAAGTTGTGCCAATGGAACAAATTAATTTACATTTTACTGGTGATTTTCATGCAATTACCTCAGCTCATAATTTATTATCAGCTCTTATTGATAACCATATTTATTGGGGCAATAAATTAAATATAGATGTGAGAAGAGTTTCTTGGAGAAGAATCATGGACATGAATGACAGATCTTTAAGATCAATTATTGTTGATCTTGGGGGTGTAGCTAATGGGTATCCTCGTCAAGATAGTTTTGATATTACCGTTGCTTCAGAACTGATGGCAATATTCTGTTTAGCAACAGATTTAAAAGATTTAGAAAAAAGAATTTCTAATATAACGATTGGGTATACAAGAGATAAAACGCCCATCTATGCTAAGGATTTAAATGCACATGGTCCGATGACTGTGTTATTAAAAGAGGCAATTAGACCAAATGTAACTCAAACTTTAGAGAATAACCCAGCCATAATTCATGGTGGTCCTTTTGCTAATATTGCTCATGGATGTAATTCTGTAATAGCCACAAAAGCTGGATTAAAATTAGCAGACTATGTCGTTACTGAAGCTGGATTTGGCGCAGATCTTGGAGCAGAAAAGTTTTTAAATATAAAATGTAGAAAATCTGGTATTAAACCTGATTGTGTAGTCATTGTTGCAACAATTAGAGCTCTTAAAATGCATGGTGGTGTTACAAAAGATGAATTAAAAAATGAAAATGTTAAAGCATTAAAAAAAGGATTGGTTAACCTTGAAAGACACATAAATAATACAAGAAAATTTGGCATACCAGTCACAATAGCAGTTAATCATTTTATTACAGATACAGAGAAAGAAATGAAAACATTGTTAGATTTCTGCAAAACTCAAGGTGTAAAAGCATCTAAATGTACACATTGGAGTAATGGAAGCGAAGGAACAAAAGAACTTGCAAATAATGTTGTAAAAATTTGTGAAGATAACCAAGATACATTTAAATATTTATACGAAGATAAATTATCTTTATTCAAAAAAATTGAGAAAATCGCTCAAGAAATTTATCACGCAAGTGAAGTAGTTGCTGATACAAAAGTTAGACAACAATTAAAAGAATTTGAAGAAAAAGGTTATGGTAATCTTCCTGTGTGTATCGCTAAAACTCAATATAGTTTTTCAACAGACCCAAATTTGAAAGGTGCACCAACAGGTCATGTGCTACCAGTTCGAGAAGTTCGTTTGTCATCTGGTGCTGAATTTGTTGTCGTTGTTTGTGGAGAAATAATGACAATGCCTGGATTGCCAAGAGTGCCAGCTGCAGATTCGATTAAACTAAATGATGAAGGTGAGATTGAAGGACTGTTTTAATATTAGCACATTAAACATTTATTTTTAGATCAATAAATTTTAACCAATTTTCTAACTCTCTCATTCGAGCATCAAGTTTAGAAACTTTAATTTCATCCTCAATTATTTTAACATGATTATCAATCTCGTTTTGGTCTTTAAAAGCTTTATTATTAAGAAGTCTTTCTGTTCTAAAATGTATCAAGCTAACCATTTTTTCATATGAAATTTCAGGATGATATTGAATTCCCCAAATATTACTTATACCCACTTTAAAAGATACACCCATCACTTTATTAATTGAATTTGAAGCTAGCAATATTGAATTTGCAGGTAACGTTACAACCTCGTCAAAGTTGAATGCCGGAGTATTAAATATTTTGTTTTTATTTTTATAGATATTATGTTTCAAGCCTTCTTCATTAATTTCAATATCATGTGCAATACCTCTATGAGCTCCCCTTTCACATCTTTTCACTTCGCCGCCAGCAACAGTAACAGCAACCTGCATACCCCAGCAAATAGCTAAAATGTTTTTAATATTATTTTGACATTCTCTCATAAAATCAAGTTGTCTCCTTATTTCAGGAGTATCATTATAAATATTTAGACTACTGCCTCCCCATATCATTCCATCATATTTATTTAAATTTTTTACAACATCAGATACATTTGAATCTGAAGAAGGATTCACGACATCTATTTCTAAATCTTTTGTAAAGTAGTTAATACTGTCCTTTAAGCTTTCTGTATGTGTTTTAATACCACCATCAGT
>LULJ01000065.1_pt1 | contig 50653 bp, 56 predicted proteins | sample 728171 | NCBI WGS metagenome assembly LULJ01 (sample SAMN03860292, study PRJNA289734) | marine metagenome | biome: seawater column; feature: ocean; material: water; isolation source: Red Sea water column Station 169 - depth 25m | place: Saudi Arabia: Red Sea | collected 2011-10-15 | depth 25 m
AAGTCTTGATACAGAGTCTGAACATCTTGTACAAAAAGCGATAAGTATTCTCATGAAAGATAGAACTACTCTCGTAATCGCTCATAGACTTAGTACGATTATAAATTCAGATCAAATAATTGTTTTAGACTCAGGTAAGGTTGTAGAAACTGGTACTCATGAAGAATTATTAAATAAAGATGGCGTTTATAAAAAATTATATGAGCGTGAATTTTAAAAGCTGATGGTAAAATACATTGCTGGATTTAAATTAACCCAATTATTAATATCCTTACTTGGATCACTTTATGTATTATTTGTTTACAAGACATCTAAAATTAATTTAAAGAATAGAAAAAATATTGATAGGTTATTTAAAAAAAATGAATCATTCATTTATGCATTTTGGCATGATCAACTATTAATTTGTCCTCTTACATGGCAAAGTGAATTTGAAATAAAAGTATTAATCTCTAAACACAGAGACGGCGATATAATCGCTAGATTAATATCAAAACTTGGATTTAAGGCGACGGCATCCTGAGCATCTCCCGTCTGAGTAATTCATCAATACTTCCTGTAGGAATAGGTTTTAAAAAAAAATGGGTACTGAATACTTGGGATAAATTTATTATACCAAAACCATTTAATCAAATCACGATAATCTGGGGTGAAGCAATTCCAGCCATAAAAGATGAAAAAAGTATTAATCAGACTAAGAATAAACTAGAAAGTAAAATGGAAAATTTAACTAAAAGAGCAAATAAAAATAATTAATAATGCTACCTTATTATAGTTATAGGTTAATTACGACACTCATAAGACCATTTATTGTTTTTTATATTCTTATTAGAATTTTAAAGGGCAAAGAAGATAGATTAAGGGTAACAGAAAGATATGGAACAAGTGATATTAAGAGAAAAGACGGCAAAGTCATTTGGTTTCATGCCGCTAGTATTGGAGAAAGTTTATCAATATTACCTTTACTAAAAAAATTAAACTCTGATAAATCCATTGATCAAATAATTCTTACTACCGGGACACTTACTTCTGCAAATATACTCAAAGATAAGTTATCAAAAAAAATTATTCATCAATTTATTCCATTTGATGTTCCATCTTATATAAATAATTTTCTAAATCACTGGAACCCCTCTTTGGCTGTATTTGTCGAGTCTGAAATTTGGCCTAACTTTCTAACTGAGCTTAAAAAAAGAAATGTATGTTCTCTAATTGTTAATGGAAGAATGACAATTAAAAGTTTTAAGAGATGGTCAATGCTCAGTGGATCATCAAAAAATCTATTTTCTAAAATTACTGCATGCTGCACTCAAAACAGTGATAGTGCTTTTTTTTATGAGAAGTTAGGTATTAAAAATACTATTGATACAGGAAATCTTAAATTTGCTTATAAACCTGATGAAATTATTTCAGATGAACTAAAAAAACTGAGATCCCTTACAAAGAAACGTAAAATATTTCTTGCAGCCAGCACACATCCTGGAGAGGAAGAAATAATTAAAAATATTACACTTAATTTAAAAAAAACCGTAAAAGACCTTCTAACAATTATTGTACCCAGACACGTAACTAGAAAATCATTTTTTTCATCATCTAAAGGACTTGGCTTATCTATCAGATCAAAGAAAGAAAAGATCAATGATCGAACATATTTATATCTTGCTGATACAATAGGTGAATTGAACATATTTTATAGTTTAGCAAATATAGTTTTTATTGGTGGCAGTTTAGTGCCACATGGTGGACAAAATCCCATAGAAGCTGCTTATTTAGGTAAAAAAATATATCATGGCAAAAATATTCAGAATTTCATTGATGTTTACGACGTTCTTAATCAATTAAAATTTACTCAACAAGTAGAAAATGAACGCCAGCTAGAGCATTACGTTAAAGAAGCATTAGCTAACCCAAAGTCTATAAATAAGGATATTAATATAAATAGACTAAAAAAAGAGGGTGATGATACAGTAAGTAAAGTACTGGAAGTTATTTACCAATATTTATAGTTGCGCATGGAAAAAATAATATTGAATATATGGTATTCCAATCAAATTTTTTATAGATTGGTCTCGTACGTACTTATTCCAATATCTTTACTATATTTATTAATTTTTTACTTAATCAGAATATTCAAAACTGAATACAAAATTGATATTCCAATCATATGTATAGGTAATATAAACTTAGGCGGCACAGGAAAGACCTCAACGCTTTTAGAAATTATTAATCATTTCAAAATTAATAACAAAAATATTTGTGTATTGTTAAAAGGATATGGTGGTAAAAAAACTATTTTTAAAAAAGTATCACCAGACGAGTCAGCGGTCCAAGTGGGTGATGAGGCAATTCTCTATTCAAATCATGTACCTACTTATATTTCGACGAATCGGAGGTTAGCTGTGAAAAAAATTTTAGATGATGTTAATCCTGATTTTATTTTACTTGATGATGGTTTCCAAGATAAGTCTCTTTTTAAAGATAAAAACATTTTGATGGTAAATGGGGCACGTGGTTTTGGAAACGGATTATGTTTGCCAGCTGGACCATTAAGAGAACTAATTAAGCCTGCGTTAAAAAAAGCCCAATTTTTAATTATTGTTGGCGATGATAAAACAAAAATAAAAAGTATGTATAAAAATATAAATATTGATACCCTTACCGCTTCGATAAAACCATTATATGTCGACAAAAATAAAAAATACTTAGCTTTTAGCGGTATTGGAAACAATCAAAGCTTCTTTGATACTCTTATCGATAATAATTGCACTGTACTTAAAACAGTTGAATTTCCGGATCATCATTTTTTTTCAGAAAATGATCTTAACAACCTTAAAAAAATAGCGTCAGATAATAATCTTTCACTTATTACAACTGAAAAAGATTTTGTTAGAATTCCAAAAGAAAAAAGGGATGGAATTGAATGTTTAAAAGTGAAGATAAAATTACACAACATGGACAAATTTATGCATAAACTGGTTAACTAACTCTTATGAAGATTTTTCTAAAAAGATATATTCGATATCCTTCCGAATTTATTCTATTTGTTTTTCTCTATCTTTTATTCAAATTACTACCTCTTTCTATTGCTAGAAAACTAGGGGTAAGCATAACAACAAGCTTAGGCCCCTTATTTTCAATTAATAAATTAGTTAAAAAAAATTTAAGAATTGCTTTTAAGGATCAAGATGAAAAATGGATTAATACTAAAGCAAAAAAAGTATGGGAAAATTTAGGGTATACAATAGCTGAATATTCACATCTCAAAAAAATATTAAAAGATAAAATTAATGTAATTGAAAATGATCTTTACAGAGAAGCCTTCTCGGGTAGCGAAAGATCAATCATCATATCTGCTCATAATTCAAATTGGGAAATACCAGGAATGTCCATAAGAAAAACGATGCATCGAACATCTGCGATTGTTAGAGAACCTAACAATCCTCTAATTAATTTTGTTTTAAAGAATCTTAGAGACAAATATAGTCTTAGATGTTTGAGCAAAAACAGAATAGGTACAAAACAATTACTTAATAATTTTAAAAATGGTGAGTCAATTGCTCTGTTAGCTGATCTTCAGTTGTCGTCAGGTATTAACCTTAATTTCTTTGGAAAGAGAATGAAGTTTTCATCTTTACCCGCACAACTTGCCCTAAAATCTGGGTGTAAAATATTTTTAGGATGGCCTATAAGAAAAAATGATGGAAAATTTGAATTTGAAATTCATCAATCAATACATGCCAGCGATTATAAAGATACTTCAGATAACGTAGAGAAAATATCGGAGATAATTATTGCTTATTATGAAAGCATGATTAAGAAATACCCGGAACAATATTTTTGGTTTCATAATAGGTGGAAACTGGACTGATTTTATTTAATTTTCTAATAACAAAAGTGGATCAACATAAGTATTAAAAACCATCACACCCCAATGTAGATGTGGTCCAGTTGACCTACCTGTTGATCCTACTTTGCCTATTATATCTTTTTTGCTAACTTTTTGATTCACTGCAACATTTACAGAAGACAAGTGGGCATAGATAGATTTTACTCCATGACCATGATCAATGATTATTGTGCCTCCGGTATAATATAAATCACTTTCAGCATGAATGACTATTCCTTCATTACAAGACATTACAGGTGTTCCTTCATCAGCGGCAATATCAATACCTCTATGAGGGCTTTTTGCTTTACCATTAAGAATTCTTTGGCTGCCAAAAACTCCACTGATAATTCCAGTTGTTGGTTGAATAAATTCTTCCTTAAAATAAGTCAAATCCATGTCTAATTTCTTCGCTTCTTTTATTACTTCATTTTCAGCAATAATTCGCTTTATGATTTCATCATCAAGAGGTGTAACCATCTGTTCAGGTAGACCGTCAATTCTTTGAATATCATAATCTTGTTCTTCGATAGATATTTGGTGGATTAAGAAAATACCATCACTGTTACTGTATGTAACATTTATTGGTTCTATCTGCTCTCGAGATATTGGGAAAACATAGTATCCATCATGACTTATTTTAATCGGTTCTCCATCAACAAAGATTTCATTTGCTTCATTGTTTTGACCTATAACAAGACTTCCTTGTGGAAAACTTTTAGAAAGTTCAGATGAAAACGCGCATACGTTAAAATAAAATAAAAGAAGAAAAACCCTATTTACTAAGACCATTAAGCTCTTTATATCTGTTTAGTGCCACTTCAGGTGATGCATAGACTTCTTGAAGTTCTACGTTCCAATATTTAAGATTTTCGAGTGTAATTTTTTCTCCCGTTATTGAACATTCCACAAAATCACCAGGTGTCTTAACTTGAAAATGACCATGATTAAGAACAATTTCAGCTTTTTTCTCAAAATTATTCATCTTTAATTTCCTTCACTTCAGCAGAAATTTTTGCAAAGCTTGTTTCAATAATTATATCTGTATCGTGTTCTATATCTTTTTTTGACTTTATAACTTTATTTTTTAAGTTTTTTGTAACAGAGTACCCTCGATTTATAACTGACTTATAGCTCATACTTTCTAATAACTTTTCATTATAATTAATTTGATTGCGCATATTTTCTAAAAATAAGTTTGTAGAGCTATTTAATTTATCAAATTTTGAAATCAGTTTTTGTTGAAAATTATTTACTTGTTCCTCTAAAATACGATAGTTAAGTGACTGAGTAATTTCTTTAAATTCTGATAACAGGCTTTTAATAAATAATTTTAAAGAGACTGGCAACTTATCACTTAGATTTTTAAATGAACTTAATTTATTTTCTAAATTACTATTAATTGAGTCACGAAGGTCTTTTTGAAGGTCTTTTAAATTGATTAAAAGCTCATCTTTATTAGGTGTACACAACTCCGCTGCTGCTGTAGGAGTTGGCGCTCTGAGATCGGACACAAAATCAATAAGTGTCGTATCTGTTTCATGTCCAACAGCTGACAAAACAGGTATTTCACTAGCGAACACAGCTCTTACAAGAATTTCCTCATTAAATGCCCAGAGATCTTCAATGCTCCCTCCACCTCGGGCTACAATAATTAAGTCTGGAACTTTAATTTCGCTATCTTTTAGAGAATTGTTAAATCCATTTAAAGCATCTGCTATTAAATGTGCAGCATCATCTCCTTGTACAGGAACTGGCCAAAGAATAACATCACACGGAAATCTATCTTCAAGTCTATGAATAATATCTTTTATAACTGCTCCAGTTGGTGAAGTAATAATACCAATTGTTTCAGGATACAATGGAAGAGGCTTTTTGTGATCTTGATCAAAAATACCTTCAGACATTAATTTTTTCTTTCTTTGTTCAAGCAATGCCATTAGTGCACCCTCTCCCGCTGGTACAATTGAATCTATAATAATAGAATAATCCGATCTTCCAGGGTATCTATCAGAATACCCAGTTGTAAGTCTCCCAGAGCAAATTACTTCAAGGCCTTCATCTGGCATAAAGCTTAGTTTTGCAACAGTGCTTCTCCATGCAATCGCTTTTATAATTGCATTTTCATCTTTAAGGTTAAGATATACATGGCCTGATGCTGGCTTGCTTAAACCAGATACTTCTCCACGAACTTTCACATAGCCAAAGTTATTCTCAAGGGTTTCTTTAATTGAGGCTGAAATTTCAGTTACTGTATATTCTTTGATGTTCTCTCTTACCATTTAATTTAAATATTAATGTGCTAATATAACAAGAAAATCAAAAATATACTTTATGAAAATTTTAGTGATTGGCAGTGGGGCTCGTGAGCATGCGTTATGTTACTTGATATCTAAGAGCTCTCTGGTTTCATCTATTTATGCAATACCTGGAAACTACGGAATAAGTCAACTTGCTGAATGTGAACAAATTGATCAAACAGATTTTGAGAAAATATACGACTTCTGTAAAAGTAAAATGATAGAATTAGTCATTGTCGGCCCTGAAGTGCCATTGGTTGCAGGGATTGTTGATTTTTTTAGAGAGAAAAAAATAAAAATCTTTGGACCTGATAAGTATGCATCGCAGTTAGAAGGATCCAAAGGCTTTATGAAAGATCTTTGCAAACAAAATAGGATACCAACAGCTGATTATGCTCGATTTGATAATAAAGAAGAAGCTATAAAATATTTAAATGCACAGTCTTTACCTATTGTAATTAAAGCTGATGGTCTAGCGGCCGGGAAAGGCGTTACTGTTGCGGACACAAAGAAAATGGCAGAACAAGCAATAAATGACATTTTTGATGAGAAGTTTGGGGCAAATATGGATGTAGTTATTGAAGAATTTATGGATGGTGAAGAAGCGAGTTATTTTGTTTGTTGTGATGGTGAAGATTTTGTTTCATTAGAAAGTGCCCAAGATCATAAAAGAATTGGTGAAAATGATACAGGGCCTAACACTGGAGGAATGGGGGCATATTCACCTGCGCCTATTTTTACACCTAAAATAAAAGAACAAGTAGACAGGGAAATTATTACACCCACTCTAAATGCCCTAAAAAAAAATGGACATCCTTATAAAGGTATTCTCTATGCTGGATTAATGATTAAAGATGGTTATGCCCGATTGGTTGAATATAATATTAGATTTGGTGATCCAGAGTGTCAGGTATTAATGCTTAGAATGAAAAATGATTTAATTAAATTAATTCTTGATTGCTTGGAAGGCAGTCTAAGTAAAACTAAATTGGAATGGGAAGATGATAATAGTGCTACAGTGGTTGTGGCAGCAAAAGGTTATCCAGGTGACTATAAAAAAAATACAAAAATTATTGGCTATGAAAATTTTGAGAGTAATGATCTATTTCAAGTATTCCACGCAGGAACAAAACATGATGGAAATAACCTTCTAGCTAACGGAGGCAGAGTTCTTTCCGTAACAGCAAAAAATAAAAATCTAAGAGATGCTCTTAATATGATTTATGCTTACATCGGTCAGCTGGATTGGCCGGATGGTTATTACAGAAGAGATATAGGAAAAAAGGCAATTAAATGACTACTCGTGACGAAATATTTTCTGGCACTAAGGAGGTTGATGAAAAGTTAGTTTTTAATAGTGATAATCTCAATGACTACTTAAAAAAAATAATTGGAAGTGAGTTTGATATTGTAGGTATAAAGCAATTTAAAGGCGGGCAATCCAATCCTACTTATTTGTATAAAGTCATTACTGCACTTGGCAAGACTGATGTGCCAGTTCCTGAAACTTATTGTTTTTGTGAAGATGAAAACGTCATTGGAACACAATTTTTTTTAATGGATCATGTTGATGGAAACATATACTGGGAACTTTTATTGCCAGACTCAGATAACAATCAACGCCGTGAAATTTACTTATCTATGAATGATACGATTGCAAAACTTCATAACGTTGATTTTCAAAAAATTGGGCTAAGTGATTATGGAAAACACGAAAATTACATGGCAAGACAAATTCATCGTTGGACCAAACAGTATAAAGACTCTGAAACACAAAAAATCAATGAAATGGATAATTTAATAGAATGGTTGCCAATAAATATTCCTGAAGATAATGAAACTACAATTGTACATGGAGACTTTCGTCTTGATAATATGATATTTGATAAACAAAATAATAAAGTTATGGCTATACTGGATTGGGAGCTATCTACACTCGGCAATCCTATAGCAGATTTTACTTATCACATGATGTCATGGCGACTGCCTGCTGCAGCGAAGGGTCTCGGAATGATGGGATCAAACTTAGAAGAGCTTAATATTCCCTCTGAACATGAGTACGCTGAAATGTATTACAAAAAAACAGGCAGAAGTAAAATTGAAAACTGGGATTTTTATATGGCATATAATATTTTCCGCCTGGCTGGAATTGCGCAAGGAATTGTTGGTAGAGTTAGAGATGGGACAGCCTCAAGTTCGGAGGCTAAAAACTATGAGAGCTTTGTTCCAATATTAGGAAAATTAGGATGGAGTATTGTGGAAGAGGCAGCGAAATAATTAATATGAAAGAGCTGGATATAAATTTTGTAAGAGAACAATTCCCTGTTTTTCAAAACCCTAAAACTTCAAACTTTGCATTTTTTGAGAATGCTGGTGGCACATATGTGCCAAAACAGGTTATTGAAAAGTTAAATGATTTTATGACGACTAAAAAAGTACAGCCGTATGGCGACTTTGGTCCGTCGATTGAAGCAGGTAATGAAATGGATAATAGCATAAGCAAAATTGCTGAACTCCTAAATATCAATAATGATGAATTTATGATTGGACCATCTACAACTATGAATATGTTTTTACTATCTAATGCTGTGAGATCGTGGCTTAACGATGGGGATGAAATCATAGTCACAAATCAAGATCATGAAGCAAATATTGGTGCATGGAGAAAATTATCAGAACACGGTATCAAAATAAATGAATGGAAGTTTAACCCTGACTCTGCTGAACTAGAATTGGATGAATTAAAAAATCTCATAACAGAAAAAACAAAATTTATCTGTGTCTGTCACACATCTAATGTTGTTGCATCAATTAATAATCTAAAAGATATCATTACATTGGCGCATCAGAATAATATCAAAGTTGTTGGAGACGGTGTAGCTTACATGGCACATGATATTGCGGATTTAAAAGATCTCGATATAGATTTCTATGGTTTTAGCCTATACAAAACTTATGGACCACATTTAGCACTATTATATGGTAAGAGAGATTTATTACTTGAAACAAAAAATCTTAATCATGAATTCTTGGAAGGAAGTGTTCCATATACTCTTAATCCAGGTGGTCCTAATCATGAGGAACTTGGATGTTTATCAGGTATAACTGACTACTACGAAACTTTATATGATCATCATTTTGGCGAAAATAATTTAGATCTTCATCGCAAAGGTAAAAAAGTTTTTGAATTGGTATCCAAACATGAAGAGGAATTAATGAAAGAACTGATTGAATTCCTCAAAACAAAAAAAAATATAAGAATGATTGGCAAACAAACACATGCTAGATGTGATCGTATGCCAACTGTATCATTCACTGTTAAAGATAAAAGCTCATTGCATGTAGCCCAGGAGGCTGGAAGAAATAATATTGGCATTAGAAATGGTGAATTTTATGCCTGGAGATGTTTGCAGGGTTTGGGCATTGAGCCAAATGATGGGGTAGTTAGAGTCTCTATGGTTCATTACAATAGCATAGAAGAGGTAAGAAAATTAATAGGGTTTTTGGATAAAACTATTTAGAATTTTTTATATTTTTTTCTCGCTCTTTCCTCTGTCTTATTGACTCTTTCATCGAAATATCTTCCAGATTGTGGTACTCATCCCAATAGCGATCAAATTCGTGTGACTTAACGTATCTTCCGTAATTATCTTTCTGGTAGGTTTTCTTCTTTTTTATCAAAATTATAAGTATTTTTTTAATTCATTTCTTGCAATAGAAAGTCTATGCACTTCGTCTGGCCCATCCGCTAATCGCAGAGTTCTCATTCCTGCGTAAGCTTGTGCTAGGTGTGGGTCTGTTGTTACTCCAGCTCCTCCAAACGCTTGAATTGCATCATCAATAATTTTTAATGCCATATTTGGTGCAGCTACTTTAATCATGGCTATTTCATTTTTTGCAACTTTGTTTCCTACTTCATCCATCATAGTTGCGGCTTTTAATGTTAGTAGTCTAGTCATCTCAATATTAATTCTAGCATCAGCAATTCTCTCTTGCCAAACAGAGTGCCTTACCACTTCTTTGCCAAAAGCCTTTCTGCTCATTAGTCTTTTACACATTGCTTCAAGTGCAACTTCAGCAAGGCCAATAGTTCTCATACAATGGTGAATTCGTCCAGGTCCCAACCTACCCTGTGCAATTTCAAATCCTCTGCCTTCGCCTAAAAGCATATTTTCTGGAGGAACTTTGACGTCTTTAAATTCAACCTCAGCATGTCCATGAGGGGCGTCGTCAAAACCAAAAACAGGCAAATGTCTCTTTATTTTGATACCCGGTGTGTCCTTATCAACCAGTATCATGGATTGTTGCTTATGTCTGTCAGGATTATCTGGGTCTGTTTTTCCCATGAAGATAAAAAATTGGCACCTTGGATCCATTGCACCAGAAGTCCACCATTTTGTTCCATTAAGGACATATTGATTTCCTTCTTTTTTTATTTCACTTTCAATATTTGTTGCGTCTGATGAAGCGACTGCAGGCTCTGTCATGGCAAAAGCAGAGCGTATCTCACCTTCTAATAATGGCTTTAAGTACTTTTCTTTTTGTTCATCTGTTCCATATCGAACTAAAACTTCCATATTACCGGTATCAGGAGCAGAACAATTGAAAACTTCCGCAGACCACATTGCTCTCCCCATGATTTCACACATTGGCGCATACTCTGCGTTTGTAAGGCCATGCCCATAGTCACTTTCAGGTAAAAATAAATTCCAAAGGTCTTCTTTTTTTGCTTCCTTTTTAAGATCTTCAATCACCGGCACCACCTGCCATCTGTCAGCTCCAAAATTTTCGATCTGACTATGATATGTTTCGTTGTTTGGATAAACGTGCTTATCCATAAAATTATTCAATCTATCCGTAGTTTCTTTTGCTTTTGGCGATATGTTCATTATCTTTTACCTTTAAAAAAATTATTTATTAAGTTTTCACAGTCAGTTTTTGAAATATTATCATAAATTTCTGGCAAATGATTGCAATTTTTTGATATAAAAAAATTTAAGTTACCATTTATCGAACCATATTTTAAATCATCTGCACCATAATACAACCTCTTAAGCTTAGCTTTTGATATAGCGCTGGCACACATAATACATGGCTCTAAAGTCACGTAAATATTACAATCGACCAATCTATCAGAGTTAATCATTTCACACGCCTCTCTTATAGCGTTTAGTTCAGCATGACCTACCGGGTCTTTTCTGCTAACCACTGAATTATGGGACCGGGCTAAAACTTTATCTTCCTTGTTAGTGATAACGCATCCAATTGGTATTTCTCCAATTTTTAAGCCTTTTTTTGCCTCCTCAATTGCCATTGCCATGAATTTATTTTGTGTCATAAATATTTAATTAATATAAGCAATCCTAATTCATGCCTACTTTGAGACAACAAAAATTAGTAAGAATTAATAAATTATTAGCACAGTCAACTAACTTTTCGAGAAGAGAAATAGATAAACTCATCGATGAGCAAAGAGTTGTTGTTGATAACGAATTGGTGACAAAACAAGGAATTCAAATAAGTATCAACAGTATTGTAAAAATAGACGATAAACCTATTAACCTAAAATCTGATCAGCAATTAAATGATATATATATTTTCAACAAACCAAGAGGATGCTTGGTAACAAAATCAGATCCAAAAAATCGCAAAACTATTTATGAATATATACCTAAACAAAATCATAATTTAATTTCAATTGGACGACTTGATTACAATTCAGAGGGGCTATTACTATTGACTAACAGCGGTAGCTTCAAAAGAAAGATGGAATTACCCAAAAATAATTTTGAAAGGGTTTATAAGGTAAAAATACAAGGCTTTATTGATAATAAATTTATTAATACCTTATTAAGGGGTTATACGTATAAAAAAGTTAAATATAAACCTATAAAAGCATCATTCATTAGCAAAACAAATACTTACTCATGGATAAAAATGACACTTACTGAAGGTAAAAATAAAGAAATTAGAAATATTTTTGATTCTTTGAATATTACAGTCACAAGATTAATTAGAATAACTTATGGGGAATTTAAGCTTGGAAGTTTGAAAAAAGGGGAAATAAAAAAAGTTACTTAAAATGAGAATTATTAGCGGAGAAAGAAAAGGTCATTCAATATTTAGCTTTAAAAGTAAAGATGTAAGACCACTTTCAGACAAAAATAGGGAAACCATTTTTAATCTTTTAACGCATGGAAAAGAATTGGTAAAAATTAACTTTAGTCTTGAAGAAGCAAAAGTAATTGATCTTTTCGCTGGCACTGGTTCATTTAGCTTTGAAGCTTTGTCACGTGGTGCTAAACACGCAACCATGGTAGAGAACAATCAACAAATGATAGATATAATTTATAAAAGCGCAAACAAGCTGGGGTATTTAGAAAAGATAGCTGTTATATCTGAAAATGCTTGTTCATTTGAAGAGTATTCTGAAGCTACAAAGTTCAATCTTGCTTATATAGATCCACCGTATGGGAAAAATCTTGGACTCAGAGCAATTAAAAATATTATTAAAAAAAACTTATTAGAAAAAGACAGTATAATCATCTTAGAGGAAGAAAAAAAATCTAAACACATCGAACTCTCAGAAATAATACTTTTACGTGAAAAAGAATTAGGTAATTCTAAATTTAGTTTTTTTAAATTAATTTAAATAACCCTTTTGAATATCAACTGCATCTTGAGTAAAGGGGTCAACTTCTAATAATTGAGCAAGATAGATAACCCTTAACATTTCTGTTCCAAAAAAATGGCCGATCTTACTCATATCTTTATCTTTAAAAATATATTTACTAGTATTCTCATTTATCTTTGATAACGATTTACTCATGGCATCAAGATGATTTGAAAGTGTGATATTAATCAAATTCATTTTTGAGTATTCCATACCCATAATTTCAAAAAAAATATTTTTGGGTCCATCCAGATATAATTGTAAGAGACTGTGCTGGTCTTTTGGCATTTCAGATACTACAGGTAAAACACCTTTGGCCTTTTTACCCAATGACTCCGCATATAATTGTTTTCGCCAATTACCAATTTCAATAAGCTCATCACCATAAATCAAATAAGCAAATATATTCTTTCCATTTTTTATTCTTTTAAAATCTTCCTCAGCCATATTCTTTATTTGGTCTTTATCTTCTAATGCTTTTCTTCCTCCATTTAAAAACTCAGTGCACAGATCTTTATTAAAGTAAAAACTGGGGATAAGGCTATTATTACTAAAAATTGAAAATCTGCCTCCAATTTCGTTGCTTAGTTCAATAGTTTTTATTGATTTTTGTATAGACAAGTCTCTTAGTGGAGAAGACACATTTTCTGTAAACGAATAGAAATTTTTTGAAAAATCAATATTTCCATCTAGTTTTTTGATCATATATTCAAATATGGTTAACGTTTCAGATGTTTGTCCTGATTTTGATACGAAAATGAAACCAGTCTCATCTAGTTGAGTATTGTCTAACAATTCATTAATCTTGATAGAATTTAAATGATCAACATATTGAACACGTTTTTCATTTAAAAAATGATTAATTGCTTTTGATCCCTGAGAAGAGCCACCTATACCGACTACTAAAATTTTATTAAAGCTTTGTTCCAGTATCCCTAACGATTCGGAATATGAGTTTTCAAGCTTATCAAAATCAAGAAATGGATAATTCATCATCGCACTTCCTGACCAGCTGTTACGGTTGCTTGATCTATTTGCCTTTCAAACTCTCTCAATCTTTTATAAACACTTGCGAGTTCAATAATTGTTGGCCAGGCTTTAAGAAGATATTGCATTGACCCCTCAACTCTACCAAATGCCCTGATTATTTGCTGCATTACACCAAGAGTAACTACCCCGGCAACAATTGCAGGGGCTAAAAATACATAAGCTGATAAAACATTTGCCTGTAAAAATGCAATACGACCAATATCGAAATATAGATATCTTATATAACTTAAAAAATGAATTTGCCTTACATCATCAAATAATTCCTCAAGGGTTTTTGGTCTTACTGTTTCATCATCTTCAGCAATTACTAACATTTTTCTGTATGCCGCTTCTTGTTTTTGTAAATCGTATTCAATACCAACAAGCCTTAAAATTAAACCAAGTCCAATTAAAAATAATGTTCCTCCTATAGACCATAATAATGCACCAACGACTAAACCATACTCCCATTCACCAAAGAAAAATATTGGAATTCCAATACTCAAGCCAAACAGTATTGGCATAAATTCTACCAGGATCATTAAAGCTTCAATCAAACTTGTACCAAGAGACTCCATAATTCTTGAAAACTTTATGGTATCCTCTTGAACTCTTTGTGACGCACCCTCAATCTTACGCGCCTTATCATAGACAGAGTGATACCACTCAACCATGGCAGTTCTCCATCTAAATAAAAAGTGATTAGTAAAATAACTTACAAGGACTGCAACTGCTACATACATTCCCGCTAGTGTTATAAAGGATAATAAACTTGCCCAATATTCTTCAATTGTAATGGCGTAAGGAGCAGACAATGCTTCCTGTATCATGTCGTAAAACTCACCAAACCATTCATTAATTTTTACATCAATTTGAACCTGAACCCACAGAGATGATAAGATAATAGCTGAACCGATGTATGCCCATAAAAACCATTTTGGATCTCTAAAAAACTTAAACATTTATAGAATAATTAATTTTGATATGAGTTAAGTAAGTCATCCACCCTGTTAAGAAGATCATTCAAATCTTCGTTTTCATCAAAACTAGGAGCATCATCATACATTGTTTCATCAATTATTTCTGGCTTAAGCTGATCTTCTTCAGGAAGTGTTGTAATTTCATCTGTGTTTGATATTCCTTCCAAAAACTCTTCCTCGCTTAAACCAATATTATCAGTTGTATCTAAAATGCTATCGTCATTTGTTACAACGTCTAATTCATTACTTTCAACAAGTGAATCTTCAATTACCTCATTAATAGGATCCTCAGGTAAAGTTGAATTATTTATATTTTGATCCTCGTTTCCAAAATTATTATCAATAAATTCGTCTAACGATGATGTATCAGCATTACTAGGCACGCTGGTGGATGAGTCTTGTGTAATGATATCTTGAATATCTTCAGCTGACTCACCTGTAGGCGCGGCCTCCTCTACTTCCTCTTCGCCAACAACTGGTGGGGTTAGTTCAAAATCAGGAGGTATCTCTAGTGCTTTTTGCTTTAATGATGTGTAATCTCTGACTGTATTGTTAGTACAAGCAGCAAAAATTAATAAAAAAAATATAATTAAATAGTTACGTATCATTTTTAACGGTTTTATCATTTTCTTTTTTTGAGAACAACTCAAGTAAAATAATCAAAATACAGCCAAGCGTGATACTTATATCAGCTATATTGAATACATACCAATGATAATTGTTATAATGTAAATCTATAAAGTCTAATACGGCAGAATATTGATATCTGTCGAGCAAGTTACCCAACGCTCCTCCTATAATTAAACTAAATCCATAATAATAAATTTTTTTATTAATACTTATTGCATAAAAAAATACTGCTATAGCAATTATCGCCATAACAAACATATAAATATAATTAACCATCGAAATTTCATTTTGAAATATTCCAAATGCAAAGCCCTTATTCCATATCAAGTGAAAATTAAGATATTTATTTATTGATGTTAAATATTGTGAACTGAGATTTGATACATCAATGTTATAAACATTGATTACATAAAACTTTGAGAGTTGATCAGCTGCAAAAATAACCAGTATTAAAAATATAAATCTTCCAATGGTTTGTATCATTTACTAAGCACTTCTTGACATCTATCGCAAACGTTACCTTTTAAATTAGAAAAATATTTCCAACAGCGCTCACATTTTTCACCATCGGTTTTACTTACATGCACTCCGATGTTTTTATCTAGTTCAGATATAAAGCTGTCACTTGAGGGCTTTTCATTTACAATTTCTAATTCACTAATAATTGAAATATTTTCTAATACTTTTTGGTCAATCTTTTCGATTTCATCTTTAGATATGTAAAGTTTAACAGAGGCTTCAAGGCTGGATCCAAGAACTTTTTCTTTTCTCTTCACTTCGATTGCTCCGTTAATGACCTTTCTTAATTTTTTATACACTGCCCATTTAGTTGATAAATTTTTATTTATTAAAGTATCATTTAATTTTGGAAAATCTTTTTCATGTATGCTGTTTTCAAATCCAAATCGACTTTGCCAGGCTTCTTCAGTGGTAAAACAGAGTATTGGTGCAAGCAAACTTAATAAATCATGAAATAAAATATCTAGAACAGTGCGAGTAGATTTTCTTACTTTGTTATTTTTTGAATCACAATAAAGAGTATCTTTTCTTACATCAAAATAGAAAGATGATAAGTCGTTTGTACAAAAATTAAATATCGCAGAAAAAACTTTTTGATACTCAAATATTTTATAGTTTGAGATAACTTCTTTTTTTAAACTCTCTAATTCTGATAAAATATATAAATCTAATTCATCAAGTTCATCCACAGATACTTTCTCGTCTTGATCAAAATCTGATAAATTACCTAAAATAAAACGAAGTGTATTGCGAAGTCTTCTATAGCTATCAATGTTGCTTTTTATGATTTCAGGCCCGATCTTTAAATCCTCAGAGTAATCACTGCTTGCTACCCAGAGCCTTAGTATGTCAGCGCCTGATTTTTCAATGACCTCTGCTGGCGAGACAGTATTGGATGATGATTTACTCATCTTTAGGCCATCTTCATGAAGTATAAATCCATGAGTTAAAACAGACTCATAAGGCGCAACTCCTCTTGTGCCACAAGATTCTAAAAGTGATGAATGAAACCAACCTCTGTGTTGATCTGTTCCTTCAAGATAAATAGATGCCGGCCAGATTTGATCATTTTTTCCATCTAAAACAAATGCATGTGTACAGCCTGAGTCAAACCATACATCTAAAATATCATTAACTTTTTTATATTCTTCCGGATTATAATTTGAACCTAATAATTCTTCTTTTGAATATTTAAACCACGCATCTGACCCTTCTTTTTCATAAAGTTTAATAATTTTTTCATTTATTTCTTTATCAACCAGCGGCTTTCCTGTTTTAATATTGTAAAAGATAGATAAAGGTACGCCCCATGCCCGTTGTCTTGACACTACCCAATCAGGTCTTTCTTCAATCATTGAATAAATTCTATTTTTTCCCTGTTTTGGATACCATTTAACCTTTTCAATTTCGTTCAACGCTTTTTCTCTCAATTGATTTTTTTCCATACTAATGAACCATTGTGGAGTATTTCTAAAGATGACAGGAGCTTTTGATCTCCATGAATGAGGGTAGCTATGACGCAATGAACCCTTGCCTGCTAAATTTTCATGCTTTTTTAGCTCAATGATAACTGCTACGTTTGCATCAGCATCTGATCCATCTTCATTAAAAATCTTTTTACCATTAAATAATGGTACGTGGGGAAAGTATTCACCATTTTCATCTACTGTATCAGGAACTTCGATACCATTTGTAATACCCAAATTATAGTCATCAGCTCCATGGCCAGGTGCTATGTGAACAAAACCCGTGCCTTGCTCCAAAGTAACAAAATCAGCATCAAAAATTCTTACCTCAAAATCATAACCAGATTTTTTAAAAGGGTGATTACAAATAATTTTGTCTAAGTTTTTTACTTCTGATATTTTTTTTAATTCTCTAATTTTGCATTGAACTTTTACATTATCTAAAAGTTCATCTGCAATTATAATTTTATCTCCAACTTGTAAAGTACTGTGTTCTTCTAAACTTACTACTTCAAACATTGAATACGTTATTGATTTACTGTAAGCAATTGCTCTGTTTCCTGGAATTGTCCATGGAGTTGTTGTCCATATAATTACGGATGCATCTTGACAATTTGTATCTGAACTCTCTTTTACTGGGAACTTTACGCAGATAGTTGTTGATTTATGTTCTTTATATTCAATCTCAGCTTCAGCTAATGCAGTCTTTTCAACAGTTGACCACATAACAGGCTTTGACCCACGATATAAACTTTCGTTCTCAAGAAACTTAAAAAATTCTCTTACAATTATAGACTCTGCCTCATATGACATTGTAGTATAGGGAGAGTACCAATCTCCATTTATTCCTAAGCGAATAAATTCTTCTCTTTGTATATCAATCCATTTTTCAGCAAATTCTCTACATTCTTTTCTAAATTTTATAATATCGACATCATCTTTATTCTTTCCCTGTTCTCTATATTGCTCTTCTATTTTCCACTCAATTGGCAAGCCATGACAATCCCAGCCAGGAATGTAAGAACTATCATTTCCAAGCATTTGTTGTGATCTTACAACAAAGTCTTTTAGTATTTTATTCAGGGCGTGCCCCATGTGTAAATGACCATTGGCGTAAGGGGGGCCATCATGTAATACGAATTTTTTTCTACTTTTTGATTTTTCCCTTAATTTTTCATAAATATTATCCTTTGACCAGCCATCTAGAATTTTTGGCTCTTGCTCGGGTAGGCCAGCACGCATCGCAAAGGATGTCTTTGGTAAAAATAGAGTTTCACTAAAATCTATTTTATCATTTTTAGTGTTCATTTTACTTAATTTAGAATTTTTTGTGCTTTAGATATATCTGATTTTAGTTGTTTTTTTAAGGCCTCTACTCCTGAAAATTTCTTTTCATGCCTTATAAATTCAACAAAGTCGACTTTTAGCAAAGAATTATAAATATTCAATTTAAATCTAAATAGATGAACTTCCAAAATTTCAGAATTCTTATGAAATGTTGGTCTGATACCAAAATTCGCAATTCCTTTAAGAGTTCTTTTCTTTGAATTTTTAAGGAATGAGGCTTCAATAGCATATACTCCATATTTTGGTGCCACGTATTCATTTATATTTAGATTAGCAGTTGGAACGCCAATTTTTCTGCCTCGTTGATCTCCTTTTATAACTTTTGACGTTATACTAAAATTGTTTCCCAAAAAATTTTTTGCCAATTTTACATTACCGTTTGAAATAAGTTTTCTAATATTTGTAGACGAATATATTTTCATCTTTGTTTTATTAAAAAGATGATTTGGTGTTTTTAATAATTTCACTGGGTTTACGTAAAATTGATTTTCTTTTCCAAAATTCAGAAGAAACTTATAGTCGCCTGATCGTTTATTACCAAATTTAAAATTTTTACCAACTAAAATATATTTCATTGATATTCCTCTAAGTAATATTTTTTTACAAAAGTCATTAGGTGTCATAGAGGATATTCTTTTATTAAATTTTATTATTATTGCATAATCGATACCGTAAGATTTTAAGATTTCGAGACGTTCGTTTAACTCTGTTAATAAGAAACTTTTAATATTTTTGTTAAAATATTTCCGTGGATGCGGATCAAAAAGTAACACACCTATTTTTGTTTTTTGTTTATTTGCAATTTTTTTTGCTGAATTAATTATTGATTGGTGCCCTTTATGAACTCCATCAAGATTTCCAATAATTAATACAGAATTCTTTGTATAATTTAATGTTATTCTATTTAAACTTTTAAAAACTTTCATTTTTTAATTAATTTAAAATTTCAGTATACATTAGAGTTTTGCAAGTTTCAGGTAAATTAGCTTTTGATATTCTCACTAAATCGTCATCATTTGCAATTTCAGTTTTATGAATACCATTTTTTATAAATAAAAAATCTAAATCCGATTTGTGTGCCCCTAAGCAATCTGTTTTAAGGCTATCGCCTATAGCTAATATTTCTTTTTTGATTGTTGTATCTTTAGACAATAAATCAGTCATTACAAAATCATATATTTCTGGATAAGGTTTTCCGTAGTAAGTTACTTTACCTCCTAGTTTTTCGTAATATTTTCCAAGAGCACCTGCACAATATATGCGTGCCTGACCTCGGTAGACTATTTCATCTGGATTAACACATACTATTTCTAAATTTTGTTTAAGAAAATCCTCAAAAATATTTTTATAGTCCTCTGGGTGTTCATCGTTGTCATTATATAAGCCTGTGCAGACAACAAATTCTGAGGACTCTATGTCATTAGTTTTTTGAATATTTATATTTTCTAACAAATCATAATCTTTTTCTGGTCCCAAATGATAATATGATTGTCCATGAACTTTAGAATTTATGTACTGTGTGCCTGTATCGCCTGAAGTATAAATTTTTTTAAATAATTCGGGATTGAGATTAAGTTTATTTATTAATCCATTTCTTACTACTGCTTCAGGTCTCGGAGCATTAGAAATCAAATAAACATCAATATTATTTTCCTTCATTGCCTCAAGATAGGATTTTGCATTAGAGAATACTTCAACACCATTATGAATAACGCCCCAAAGATCACAAAGTATGATTCTATAAGAAAGTGAAAATTCAGTAGCGCTTACGATTTTTTTAATTTCCATAATTATATTGAAATTATCCTATAAATTTATAATCTTCTTATAAATTATTATGATATTTTATTAAATGACACTTTTTAACTTAAAAGATAAAAATGCTATAATCACAGGATCTTCGAGAGGAATAGGCAAAGCTATAGCCTACAGAATGGCAGAGCATGGTGCAAAAGTCATTATCACAAGTCGAAAGCTTGATGCATGTGAAGCAGTCGCTAAAGAGATAAATGATACATTTGGAGAGGGACATGCAACGGCAATTTCATGTAATATTTCGGACAAAGAGCAATTAAAAAATCTTTACAAAAAATCGTTAGACTTCTGTGGCAATATTTCCACTCTTGTATGTAATGCTGCAATCAATCCATATTTTGGACCATCAAATAATATACCTGACGAGGCGTTTGAAAAAATAATGAAGTCAAACGTGCAAAGTAATTTTTGGCTCTGTAATGAGGTGCTCCCAGATATGATCAAAATGAAAAATGGTTCAATTATAATTATTTCCTCGATCGCAGGTTTGCGCGGCAACAGCATGTTGGGTGCTTATGCTATATCAAAAGCTGCGGATTCCCAGTTGGCAAGAAATATATCAGTGGAATATGGAAGAGATAATATTCGTGCAAATTGTATCTCGCCTGGTTTAATAAAAACTGATTTTGCCAGAGCATTATGGGAGAATGAGAGTATCTTAAAATCTATGACTGCCAAAGCAGCTTTAAAAAGGATAGGAATGCCTGACGAAATTGCAGGCGCTGCAGTATATTTGGCTTCTGAAGCTGGATCTTTTATGACTGGTCAAAACATCGTAATTGATGGCGGTGAGTCAGAACAATAGCAAATTATTGAAAATACTTGTTTTTTTGCTAATTCCAAAATTTTCTCCACCCCTTGACACACTTGCCCTAGATCACTATATGCCTAGGTAATTAAGCTTTGTGCAAACATATTTAGGAGATTAAGACATGAATTTTAGACCTTTACACGATCGTGTACTCGTTAGAAGACTGGATACTGAAGAGAAAACAGCAGGCGGTATTATCATACCAGACACTGCTCAGGAAAAACCTCAAGAAGGCCAAATTGTAGCTGTCGGAAATGGAACTAAAAGTGAAGATGGTAAGGTAACCCCACTTGATCTAAAGGTTGGCGATATCGTTCTTTTTGGTAAGTGGTCTGGAACAGAAGTAAAGGTTGATGGTGAAGAACTCTGTATTATGAAAGAGTCAGACATCATGGGCGTTATAGATACAAAATCTAAATCAAAAAAGAAAAAATAAATATTAACTAAGGAGAAAAAAAATGGCGGGTAAAGATATTCATTTTGGCACAGAGGCTAGAAATAAAATGCTCAAAGGTGTCAATGTATTAGCAGATGCAGTGGCTGTTACTTTAGGCCCAAAAGGTAGAAACGTAGTTATGGACAAATCTTTTGGTGCACCGAAAAGTACGAAGGACGGTGTTTCTGTTGCTAAAGAAGTTGAGCTCAAAGACAAGTTTGAAAATATGGGTGCTCAAATGGTACGAGAAGCTGCAAGTAAAACCAATGATGTTGCAGGTGATGGTACGACAACAGCAACCGTACTTACAAGAGCAATTGTCACTGAAGGTTTAAAATTTGTTGCTGCTGGTATGAATCCTATGGATTTAAGAAGAGGTGTTGACTCTGCAATTGAAGCTGCAAGCGATGCAATTAAAGACTCTTCTAAAAAAGTTAAAACAAGCGCGGAAGTTGCTCAGGTTGGCTCTATTTCAGCAAACGGCGAAGCAGAGGTCGGAGATATGATTGCTAAAGCAATGGACAAAGTTGGTAACGAAGGCGTCATTACTGTTGAAGAAGCAAAAGGTTTAGAAACTGAATTAGATGTCGTTGAAGGTATGCAGTTTGATAGAGGTTATCTATCTCCATACTTTGTAACTAATGCGGAAAAAATGACTGCTGATTTAGAAAATGCATATATTCTTTTGCATGAGAAAAAACTAACAAATTTACAGCCAATGCTTCCTCTTCTAGAAGCGGTAGTGCAAGCAGGAAGACCACTTTTAATTATTGCAGAAGATGTTGAGGGCGAAGCTCTAGCTACATTAGTTGTTAATAAATTAAGAGGCGGCTTGAAGATTGCTGCTGTGAAAGCACCTGGTTTCGGTGATAGAAGAAAAGCAATGATGGAGGACATTTCAATTTTAACAGGCGGTCAAGTCATCTCTGAAGACCTTGGAATTAAATTAGAAAATGTAACTGTTAATGACCTTGGCACTGCAAAAAGAATTAGCATTGACAAGGAAAATACAACAATTGTTAACGGTGCTGGTACAAAAGCTGATATTCAAGGCAGATGTTCTCAGATCAGAAAACAAATTGAAGAGACTACTTCTGATTATGACAGAGAAAAACTTCAAGAGCGTCTAGCTAAACTTGCTGGTGGTGTAGCTGTCATCAAAGTTGGCGGTGCAACCGAGGTTGAAGTTAAAGAAAGAAAAGACAGAGTTGACGATGCATTAAATGCAACCAGAGCTGCTGTTGAAGAAGGTATCGTAGCCGGTGGTGGACTTGCATTGATAAAAGCTGCAAGTGCTCTTGATAAAGTTAAAACAGCAAATGCCGACCAAAAAGCAGGCGTTGATATTGTGCGTCGTGCTTTAGAAACACCAATTAGAACTATTGCAAATAACGCTGGTGTTGATGGTTCGGTAATTGTTGGAAAAATTAAGGAAGGTAAATCTGCTTCAGAAGGTTATGATGCGCAAACCGATAAGTTTGTGGACATGTTTAAAGCAGGAATTATCGACCCTACTAAAGTTGTAAGAACTAGCTTACAAAATGCAGCATCAATAGCTGGTGTTTTAATCACTACCGAAGCAATGGTAGCTGATGCACCTGAAGACAAAGCTGCAGCGGCTCCTGCAATGCCTGACATGGGTGGAATGGGTGGCATGGGTGGCATGATGTAAGTTGAGCTCATTAAAGCTAATCTAAAAAAACCCGGCCCAGCCGGGTTTTTTTATGAAATTCTATCTATAAAAGAATTGAGTGTATTTTCTAAATTCGTATTCCACTCAGCTACATTTGAAGTAAAAATGTTTGCAGACGACTCTAGTATAAGTCCATCATCAAGCACTCTTAGATTATTAGCTCTTAATGTTTCTCCTGATGATGTGATGTCAGTAATTATTTCTGCAAAGCCATTGAATGGAGCACTCTCGGTTGATCCATCACTTTCTACAGTCCTATAATCAACAACCCCACAATTTGAAAAATATTCATTTGTTAAATTCTTATACTTTGTTGCAACTCTAAGTCTTTTAGAGAATTTGGTTCTGTGCAAATGGCAGATTTCTTCTAAGTCGGCCATTGTCATTACGTCAATCCATATTTCTGGTATAGCAACAACTAAATTTGCTTTACCAAAATTTAACTTAAGTTTTTTTGAAACCTTCTGGTTATAATTAGTTATTTTTTCTTGTACTAAATCGTCACCAGTTAAACCAACATGAATGGATCCTTCATCAAGTCGATTTGTAATTTCTTTAGCACTTAAGAAATAAACAATTGCATTATCAAGACCCTCTATTGCTGCAATATACTCTCTATCATTTTCAAGATTACTAAAAATTATTTTTTTTTCTTCAAACAAAGACTCCATGTCTGTTCTCAATCTACCTTTACTTGGCAATGCAATCCGAAGTTTATTTTGTATATTCATTCCTAAATCAGCTCAATTATATTGTTATTATTAGTTGCAAATCCTACTGCTGATAAGTTCGATTTAGAGCCTAAATCTATAAGCAATTTATCATACCGCCCTCCACTAATTAATTCACTTTGATTATCAGGATTATAAATTTCAAACATCATGCCGTCATAGAATTCAATTGAATGACCAAAGTCATTATCAAAATAATATTTTTCTATATTACTTTTTTCTGATACAGCATTCACAAAATTCTCCATTTCCTCTACTTCACTCTCAAATGAAGAAACATTATTTGATTTAGTAAATTCGCGAAGTAGTGATGGAAATTCCGAAAGGTTACAACTTAATTTTAAAAAATTATTAATTAAATCAACAATTTTTTTTCCATCTTTCTGACTTATTACATTTAGGCTTTTTAATTGAAATCGATCAACAATTTCCTCAACAGTTCGAGCACCTAAACCTCGAACATTTTGTTTATTAATTAAATCTGTCAAGCCTTTGTCAGATACGTCATCTATATTAAATTTCTCTTGAAGCATGCTATGCTTTTTTTCATTATCATACCCTACACCTTCACCTAATCTATCAAGTAAACTCCCGAAATATTTTCTTCTAAAAAAATGTCTTACTAATCTCTGTTTCCATCTAATTGGCAGCTCTAATTTGTTGATAAACTGATTAAATAATTTAATGCTACCAATTTTAATTTTATAGTTATCAATATTTAATTGACACATTGTATCTTCAGCTGTCTTTAAAATGTAAGCATCCATCTCATGTATATTATTTAAATTTTTTTCAGAAAAAATGATCTCAATACCTGACTGATTTAATTCAATAGAATTATTTGATAACTCATTGGATGATCTGAATACAGGACCGCTGTAACATAACTTTGACTCACTGGATTTACTATTACTTGCAATAAAATTTTGACATGTTGGTACAGTCATGTCTGGTCTCAAACATTTTTCTTTTCCTGAAGTATCAGTAAACGAATACATCTTTCTTCTAATTTCTTCACCTGAAGTTTCAAAAAATATATCCGCATCAAACAGCAATGGAAGTTCAATATAATTAAAACCAGAATTAATAAAATAATTCTTTAGATTGATATTTAATTCTTGAAGTGACATTTTATTTTAATTCAAAATTTCATTTAATGCTGTCATCAGGTCAGAGCGATTAATTGTTTGTTGTCCAGCTTTTGCCTCTTTCCATTTGTCTCTATCGACAATATCTTTTGAAACCTCTTTACCTTTATTTAAATCCTTAATTGATATTTCACCCTTTTTTAACTCTTCATCACCAGCAATGATCACAATATCTGCACCTTTGCGATCGCAATACTTTAATTGCTTTCCAAGGTTTTTAGATCCAAATGATATTTCACATGAAATACCTTCATTTCTAATTTCTTTAGCCATTGAAATATAATCCGGCATATTTTGATTATCTAAATTTGCAATTACCACTAATGGATTTTTCTTATTATCTAAAAGGTCTAATTGATTTAACGCTACAATTAATCTATCAACACCTATAGATATACCAGTAGCTGGAACATCCTCTTTCCCAAATCTTGAAATAAGTCTGTCATATCTTCCACCGCCAGCAACTGATCCAAATACAATTTTTTCACCTTTCTCATTTTTAATATCAACAAGAAGCTCTGCTTCAAAAATCATTCCAGTGTAATAGTCGAGACCGCGAACAACTGATGAGTCAAAACGAATTGGATAATCTGGGAAATTTTTTATATAGGAGTTGAATTCTTCCATCTGGGCGTTTGATTGGTTTGAATTGGTTATAAAAGAAATAATTTTATCAGCATCTGTCTCGCTTAAGCCCACGCCCTCCATAAAGTCACCAGATACATCTTTTCTTCCTTTTTGAAGCAACTCATTAACGCCCTCTATACCTAATCGATCTTTTTTATCTACTGCTCTAAGAATTTTTGGCAAATCGTCCCCTTTAATATCTAAGTTCGAAAAAAGTTCTGTCCAAATTTCCCTATTTGAAAATTTTATTTCAAATTGTGAAGTATTTAGGCCAAGGTCAATTAAAATATCACATACCATTACACACAGCTCTGCATCAATTAGTGTTGAGTCAACTCCCACCACGTCAGCATCAAACTGAAAAAATTCTCTGTATCTACCTGGTCCTGGTTTTTCATTTCTCCAAACTAGTCCTGATTGATAACGTTTAAATGGCTTAACGAGGTCTTGATAATTTTGAGCTACGTATCTTGCTAAGGGGGCCGTTAAGTCATATCTCAGTGATAGCCATTTCTCATCATCGTCTTGAAATGAAAATACACCTCCACTAGGCCTGTCTACATCAGGAAGAAACTTGCCAATGCTCTCAGTATATTCAATTGTGGATGTATCTAATTCAATAAATCCATACTTTAGACATTCCTTCTCTATTATCTTAGAAACTTTTTTTCTAAGATTTAAAATTTCAATGTCACTGTCTTTAAAACCCTTCGGCAAAATTGCCTTTGGATTATTTTTAATTTTACTCATTTTACTCCCACTGTAAGTAAGATACTACAAAGTGTGTTTATTTAATATAAAAAGGGGTTATTGCCCGCTGATTGTTTTTTTCAGCGAACTTAGATATGATAGTGATGATGTTTAAATTTAAACATGAAGCTGAAATGCCTTATTTATTAATAAAAGTCAAATAATTTTAAATTTTTCTTAAAGTTTATAATAATTGCACTATTTTTATCGAAAGTAGTTATGGAAAATGATAGCAAATTAACAGTCACGTATGCCGCCTTAGGTCACTTACTAATGCATATGTTTGCTGCATTCTATTTTGTTATAGTTCTAGCAATTGAAGACGACTGGAAGCTTAGCTACGATGAATTACTAAATCTTTGGTTTTTAGGATCTTTACTTGTGGGTTTGGGAGCCCTTCCTGCTGGATGGATCAGTGACAGATGGAGTCGTTCTGGAATGATTGCAATTATGTTCATTGGCTTGGGAATTAGTTCATTATTATGTGGCTTGAGCGGAAATAAAGTTTCTTTATTTATCAGTTTATCATTGCTTGGATTGTTTTGCGCTATCTATCACCCCGCTGGAATTTCATGGGTTGTTAACACTTCAAAGGAAACTGGTAAAGCGCTTGGCTTTAATAATATTTTTGGGGGAGTAGGTATTGGATTAGGTGCCTTTTTTGCGGGTGTATTAATTGAACAATTTAATTGGCAAGCTGCCTTTATGCTGCCCGGATTGATCTCATTAGTAGTTGGACTAAGTCTAACCTATCATCTTAAATCAGGAAAAATATCATTAAAGAATATATCTTCAGAGCAGTTTAAAGATAATCCTGAAAAAAATCAGATGCTAAAAATTGCAATTATTATGCTGTTAAGTATTACATGTTTGAGCTTTGTTTATCAAATTCTTCAGACAAGTCTTCCAAAGGCAATTGATATCAGACTTACTGATAGTCTTGATTTATCTACTTCAGATATCGGCTACATAGTTGCCGCAATATATATTGTAAGTGGTTTAATGAATTATGTTGGAGGTATTTTAACAGATAAATATTCTGAAAAGCTGATTTATTCAATTGGAATAGTTGGCCAAGGACTCCTCTTGCTCTTAATTGTTAGTCTTTCAAATTACTGGTTAATTGCAATAAGTCTTGCAATCGTTGCTTTTAATTCAAGTATACTGCCTGCAGAAAATTTATTACTTGCAAAATTTTCACCTGAAAAATATCAAAGCCTAGTCTACGGTATTAAATTTATTGTATCATTTACAGTTGGTCCTATTGCACTGATCATGATTTCGAGAAGCTATGATTTAACGGGTGAATTTGGTGTACTCTACTTAGCTTTTGGGTTTGTGATGATAATTATGTTTCTGATTGTATTAACTCTACCTGTAAAAAAAGTAATTACTGGTACAGCTGGGTAGATTCGAACTACCGACCTCCTGAACCACAACCAGGCGCTCTAACCAACTGAGCTACAGCTGCATAAGTGGTGGCTCGAGGTGGAATTGAACCACCGACACAAGGATTTTCAGTCCTTTGCTCTACCAACTGAGCTATCGAGCCATTTAATTAGTGATCCTAGTCTTTTATTCTATAACATTAATTCGTGCAAAGAAAATATTCTGAATACAGTTAATCCAGAAAAACCTTTAATCTACTGATTAATTGGTCAACATTATCAAATGAATTCATCTCATGGGAATTAATTATTAATTTAAATTCATCCTTCTCATTAATAAAAACACATGGTAGCTCTGTTTTCTCATCAACAAAATCAAGTTCTTTTAGATGATCAATATAGTAAAATCGGCTATGTGCATTTATATTGTTAAGAAATTCTTTCCACTTTATTTCTTTACCTAAATTATTGTATGTAATTGAGCATAAGTTGCAGTCATAAGTTTTTGGCGATATTATTTTATGCGCCCAATCTATAAAGGCATTTCCGATACCACTTTTTGCATTATAAATAAAAATTAATTCAATCATTTATATCCAGCTGAAATAAGGAGATTTTTGACTTCAAATAAGGGTAAACCGACTACATTTGAGTAAGATCCATTTAGGGATTTGATAAAAGACTCTGCCATCCCTTGAATTTTATATGACCCTGCAACACCTTGCCAGTCATTAGTTTTCATATAATCTTCTATATCTTGACCGCTTAATACTTTAAAACTAACAACTGTCGTAACGGTTTTTTTAAATATTCTATTTTCTAGATTTCTTATACAAATGGAAGTGCTGACTCTATGTCTTTTTCCCGATAGTCGAAGTAAGTTTTTATAAGCAATATTTTCGTCATCTGTTTTATCTATGAGTTTTCTACCAGTATAGGCAATCGTATCAGCAGTTAAAATTACTGAGTCTTTATACTTATTTTGAAAATGTTTTAGTTTCTCATGTGCTATACGTTTACAATATTGAAGAGGTAGCTCATTACTTTTAATGGACTCATCTATATTTGGGGAAACTATCTCACTTGGATTAATGTTAAGTTTTGCCAATAACTCAAGTCTTCGTGGAGATGCGCTGCCTAGAATTAGCTTCAAAATAATCTCAAACTACTTATATCGAAATATTATTCTGCCTTTGGTTAGATCGTAAGGTGTAACCTGAACAAGAACCTCATCCCCGGCAAGTACTCTGATTCTATTTTTTCTCATTCTTCCTGCTGTATGTGCTAATACTTCATGGCCATTTTCTAACTCTACTTTAAACATTGCGTTGGGAAGTAAATCTGTAACCTTACCCTTGAACTCTAGTATTTCTTCTTTTGACATAAATTATTTTTTTGTAAGCCTATATTCTATTGATCTTGAATGCCCGTCAAGACCTTCATTATCTGCGATTTTAATAGCACTATCTCCAACTTGTTCAATACCTTCTTTTGAAAATTCAACAAGTGATATTTTTTTGAGAAAATCAAAAACAGATAGTCCAGAAGAAAATTTAGCACTTCTAGAAGTGGGAAGTACATGGCTTGGACCTGCTAAATAGTCTCCAAGTGCCTCAGGTGTGTTACGGCCCATAAAAACTGCTCCAGCATTTTTTATTCTTTTAAGAATATCTTCCGGGTTATCAACTAATAATTCCAAGTGTTCTGGTGCTAATTTATTAGATAATAAAACAGCTTCTTCAAGATTTTGAGTGATAATTATCTTTCCATTATTTTCCCAGCTTGAAGCCGCTATATCCTTTCGAGGAAGGGAATCTATCTGGTTCTCTACTTCTTTATTTACAGCATCTCCTAATTTCTGATCGGTTGTTAAAAGTATACTTTGTGCGCTTTGGTCATGTTCAGCTTGAGCAATGAGGTCGGCTGCAACAATTTTTGGATCATTTTTTTCATCAGCAATAATGACTACCTCTGATGGGCCGGCAAACATATCGATGCCTATGAAACCTGAAACTTGTCTTTTTGCTTCAGCAACATAAATATTGCCTGGTCCAACAATTTTATTAACAGATTTTATGGTCTTGGTTCCATATGCCAGAGCAGCAACAGCCTGGGCACCTCCTATACAGTATATTTTTTTTATTCCACAAATTTTTGCGGCATATAACACTGAAGAACTTATAGCGGTATTAGTCATTGGTGTAACCATGGTGATATCTTCAACACCGGCTACAACCGCTGGTATTGTGTTCATAATTACTGTACTTGGATAACTTGCAGTACCACCTGGGACATAAATACCCACTGACTCAACTGGACGCCAAACATATCCTAACTTTGAGTTAAGATTGTCTTCATAAACTAAATCATTCGGTAATTGCTTTTCATGATAAGTGCGAACACGATCCATTGATACTTTAAGCGCATCACAAAGATCACTCGGCACGTCACGTGATTGCCTTTCAATTTCATCTTCTTCAAGCAGTATGTTGTTAATATCAAGGCTATTTTTATCAAATTGATGAGTATATTTCAAAAGCGCTTCATCTCCGTTTTTTCTAATATCGTCAATGATCGCTGCCACAGTCTGAGTAACGTCCGAGTCACTTGATCTGTTCATTGTGAGAAGATTATTAAAATCATTCTCAAAATTTTGATCTACAGAATTAATTATTTTTGTCATTCTCTATTTTTTCAATATTCCAGGGTTCACCCTGATCTTCTAACTTGCATCTTATTATTTCAGTTTCGAGCTTTATAATTGCATCATTTTTGAAAAGCAATTCAATTTCTATATTTTTAGAATTGTTAGGATAATAATTAAAAGTTACGAGTTCTAGTGTCTTATTTTTGTTCAATTGATCTATATTTTTTGAGTAAACCGATAAAACATCTTCAAAGCTTAGTACTGCTTTTATTCTTTGATCTACTTTATTTACTATTTTTTCCTCCCACATAAATCTAGTAATCATAAGAAAAAATGACCTAATTGATGGCAAATATTTGATATCGTTTACTTCAATAAGTCCGTCTTGAAGTATGGTTGAGATAATTTTTAGCTCGTCAGTATCAATTGCATTAAGATTCATTTATCCTAATTTATTCTCCGAATATCTGCACCACAAGCTTGCAATTTTTTCTCTATTTTCTCATAACCTCGATCAAGATGATAAATTCGGTTCAATGTTGTTTCACCTTTAGCAACCAATCCAGCTAAAATTAAACTTACCGAGGCCCGTAAATCAGTTGCCATGACTTGAGCTGAAATAAACCCTTTACATGGATTAATAATTGCTGTTTTCCCTTTGGTTTCAATATTAGCGCCCATACGGTTTAGTTCTGGAACATGCATGAATCTGTTTTCAAAAATGTTTTCAGTTATTTGTGATTTAGATTTTCCAAGAGATAATAAAACCATCATTTGTGCTTGTACATCAGTTGGGAACCCTGGATATTCCATTGTATTAATATCAATACCATCAGAGATCTCGGATTGATTAACAATAATGCTATTCTCACCCATTGAGTAATTAATAGATAGCTCATTCAATAATTCCAATACATTGCTGATATGCTCAAGGTTCAGATTTGTAATCTTGAGATCGTTACCAATTATAGTTCCTCCAATTATATATGTGATTGCTTCTATGCGATCAGGGATAATTGAGTGGACAGCACCTTGGAGCTGGTCAACGCCTTGAATGTGAACATTTCTGTTTTCTCCTAATTCGATTTTAGCGCCCATCTTATTAAGACAATCAATAAGATCCATAACCTCAGGCTCAACTGCGATATTTCTAATTTCACTTTCTCCTCGAGCAAGCGATGCAGCCATAATTATGTTTTCAGTAGCTCCTACTGATACTTTTGAAAAATTAATTTTATTTCCTTTTAAGCCATTAGGAGCGCTACATTTAATATATCCACCATCTAATTCAAATGCTGCGCCAAGTTTCGTTAATGCATCTATGTGCAAATCTACTGGTCGAGCACCTATTGCGCACCCCCCTGGAAGAGATACGCTAGCGTGCCTTTTACGTGCAAGTAATGGCCCAAGAACTAATATACTAGCCCTCATCTTTCTAACTAAATCGTACTCCGCTATTGTACTTTCAGAGTCTGAATAACGAAGTGTAAGACGATTTGTATTAACATCTTTTTTTGTAACATTGACACCAAGCGATGATAAAACTGCTGACATTGTATTTACATCAACTAAATCAGGTACGTTTTCGAGTTCTAAATTTTCATTAGTAAGAATACTTGCAGCCATTATTGGGAGAGATGCATTTTTTGATCCACTGACAGGAACAGAACCCTGGAGAAGGTTTCCTCCATTTATCAATATCTTTTGCATGAACGATTTAAAGCTTAGGTAAAGTAACCCCTGTTTGCATCATATATTTACCTTTACGATCTTTATATGAAACTTCTGGTGGCGCTTCTCCCTTATAGAATAAAAACTGGCACGCTCCCTCATTAGCATAAATTTTTGCAGGTAATGGAGTTGTGTTAGAAAATTCTAAAGTTACGTGACCCTCCCACTCTGGTTCAAGAGGAGTAACATTTACGATAATGCCACATCTTGCATAAGTTGATTTTCCTAAACAAACTACAAGAACATCGCGAGGAATTCTAAAATACTCAACGGTTCTTGCTAATGCAAATGAGTTAGGTGGAATTATGCATTCTTTACCTGGCCGATCTACAAACCCTTTATCATCAAAGTTTTTTGGATCGACTAAAGCAGAATCTACATTGGTAAAAATTTTAAATTCTTCTGAAACTCTTGCATCGTATCCATATGATGAAAGACCAAATGAAATTGTGCCTTCTTTTTTTTGTCCATCAACGAACGGTTCAATCATTCCTTCTTCCAAGGCTTTTTTCTTTATCCAGTTATCCGACATGATTGTCATATTAATCTTCTTTCTTTTGCCTTCTTTGAAACTCTTTTCTTTTTCTTAAATTTTGCCTTAGTGCCTCAGCAAGCCTTTCTGTGCTGTCGAGCTTTTTATCCTTTTGCTCTTCCTTCGAGGAATTGTTTGATTTCATCTTTATTTAACCCTGCTTTTTTTAATTCTTTGATGAGCTTTTCTTCTTCTTTTTTATCCGTGTTATCAGAAAACTTAGCCTCACGTTTCTGCTGCTTGGCCATCGCTCTCTCCCCACGTTTTGATTTATAATCGTGATGAATACCCATAATTAACTCCATGAATTGCGCTACTTTATACAATATTTAATGGATTCTCTAGTAAAAACAAGGGACGCTCATTCCCAGTTATCTGCTACTCTTTTATGAATAAATCGCTTGAGAAATCTGAAAACTTTTCTGAGCCACTTTCTGTAACACGTAATGAGTGACTTGCCTCTACTCCCCAATCACCAAATTGCATAACAGCAATCATATGAAAGGTTACATTTGGTTGTAAAATAGTTGGATCACCTTTTGATATGTTTATTGTGTGCTCACCCCAATCAGGTGGATAACCAATTCCAATGGAGTATCCAGTCCGAGATTCCTTTTTGATATCATATTTATCTAATACTGCCCAAAATTTTTGCGCAACATCATCTGCTGTATTGCCTGGCTTTATGGCTGATATACCCTCATTTAGCGCCTCATTAGTTGCATTTATGGCGTCAATTTTTTTTTGTTCTGCTTTTCCAAGCAGAACTGTTCTTGCAAGTGGTGCATGATACCTTTTATAAACACCGGCAATTTCAATTATTGTTGCTTCGCCTTTAACAAATCTTTCCTGCGTAGCCGTTAGATGTGAGGCAGAAGTCCCAGCTCCAGTTGGAAGTAAAGTTGCTATACTTGAATATTCTCCTCCATACTCTGGAGTTCCATAAAACATTGCTTTTTGTATCTCTCCAACTGCATCACATTGTCTAACACCTGGATTGATAACATCAATTGCAGTTTGCATTGATTTATCAGTAATTAAAGCGGCGTTTTTCATTAGATCAATTTCTGCATCTGATTTCACAAATCGTACCCAATTCACAAGGCGCTCACAATCTTTCAGCGTGGCATCAGGAAGCCCATCTAATAATTTTTTATAACAAAATGCCGTGAAATAATGACTGTCCATTTCAAGTCCAATTGAAAGTTTGTCCCAATTTTTATTTTTAATTATTTCAATCAAATAATCATAAGGATGATTTGGCCATGTATGTATATATTTTTCAGCGTATACAATTATATTTTCTTGTGACCAGCAGTTTTGAAGGAATGCCCCTCCAGCATCTTGATCACGTACGAAAAGTAAAGGTTCTTCTGAGTCTATATGTATAATTACACATTGAGCATAATAAAAAGACCATGCATCATAACCGGTAAGGTAATTTATGTTTGCTGTATCTTGAGAGATTAATAAATCAATACCCTTTTCTTGCATTGATTTTTTTACTTTATTTAGTCTTTCAATATACTCACTTTTAGAAAATATCATTAATCATTAAGTCTTTCTTCAACAAGTTTAGACCAAAATGATGAACCAATGACAAGAAGCTTGTCGTTAAAATCATAATTTGAAGAATGTAAAGATTGTCCATGAGTTCCTTCTGTTCCATTTCCAATTAAAATATAGCATCCAGGCTTAACCATTAGCATCTGGGCAAAATCCTCAGAAAATAATTTTGGATCACAATTTCCATCTACTTTATCCTCTCCAAATAGGTCAGCTGCAACCTTACTTGCAAAAGCTGCTTGATCTCTAGAATTAATTGTCATGTTTGTTCTTGTGAGGTAATTAAAATCATAATCGACACAATGTGCTTTCGCCGTTCCATCTACAATATCTTTCATGCTGCGTTCAATAATTTGATTGGCTTCTGGTGACAACGCACGTGCATCACCTGAAATGATAGAATGACCGGGTAGTATATTTTCATTGCCATCAGATTCAAATTTTGTGACTGAAACAACACCATTCATAGCTGGATTAATTTTTCTCGAAACAATTGATTGAAGAGCTGTTATTATTTGAGTACCTACTGTAATAGTATCAACGCCCATGTGTGGCAAGGCTGAATGACCTCCCTGACCTCTTAATTCAATTTTAAATAAACTTTCGCTTGCAGTGATAGTTCCTGCTCTTGTTGCAAAGGTTCCAAGTTCCATACCGGGCAAATTATGAAAAGCATATACCTCATCCATTGGGAACGTTTCAAACAGCCCATCATCTATCATTGCTTGAGCTCCCTGAGTTTTTTCTTCATCAGGTTGAAAAATAAAATAAACAGTTCCGTTAAAATTTTTTGTATTACTTAGATATTTAGCTGCACCTAGAGCCATTGCTGTATGACCATCGTGACCACACGCATGCATTTTACCTTCGTGATTGGACTTATACGTGCAGTCATTTTCCTCTGTTACCGGTAATGCATCCATATCTGCACGAATACCAATACTTTTATTACTGTTTCCATTTTTGAGAACAGCAACAATTCCGGTCTTACCTATGCCTTCATGTACTTCCAGTCCAAAACTCTTTAAAATATCTGCAACTTTTGATGAGGTTATATCTAAGTCAAAATTTAGCTCAGGATGCGCATGAAAATCATGACGCCACTCAAGCATTTCCTTCTCATAATTTTGTGTAACTGAATTCATGTGGAATAATTTATAGTTTTTTTCTTAGCCAGCTGTGAAACCTTTTAATTTCATACTCTTCAGGCATTAATGTTCCATTTTTTCTTGTTGGATTATGTATGCCTTTTTGATTCAGTTCGCAAGCTTCTGCATCTTGTTTCATGACTAATACAGCAAAATCAACAACATTTTTCATTGAATATTTTTTATCTTTAAGAGTTTCTTTTCTAAATACCCACTCTGCTGTAACTTCTGTAAGTTCCTCTGATAAAGGAAGAATACGAACCATTCTTATATGGTCAGTAAATATTGCTAAAAACATAGAAGGCCAAGTAGTCATGTAAATGTAACCAGGAAAATCGGTTTGATTTTCCAAGTACTCTACTCGATGACCTTGTGCGCTTCCATTCATTGACCAAGTTTCAGTACCTTTTTTCATTCCACCTTTGTACTTTGGATCATCATGATGAGTAAAACGTTTCCAGTTTGGATCATCTTTAATATCTACTAACCTTCTTCCATAAATAGGGACTAGGTCAGATAGTTCAGGATGAAGGTTGGGACAATGTAAGCATTCACTATAATTTTCCCAAAATATTTTCCAATTACACTTTATTTTTTTCTTCCAGGTATGGCCAATTTGGTAGTCACTGACATTCAATTGAGAAAAAGCATCACTGTAATCTGGAAATACTTTTTTTGCATTCCATTTAGCGTTTTTATTCATGTTAATAAAAACTAACCCATTCCAAACTTTAATTTTTACTTTTGTTAGACAATTTTCATCTTTTCTAAAATTTTTAGGATCAATAATAGATGTAGTTCGTACTAAATTTCCATTACTGGCGTTATATGACCATTGATGATATGGGCAAATCAATAAATTTGATTTTAGTTTGCCACTTTTTTCTTTTTTTAAAATTGAACCTCGATGACTACATGAATTATAAAAAGCATTTATTTCTCCTTCTTTATCACGAACAATAAGTATATTAAATTTGCTAATTTCAACTGTGTGAAAAGATAAAGGTTTTGAAATAGTATCCACGTGGCAAACATATAACCACTCTTTAGACAAAACTTTTGAAATCTCTCTATCAAATTGCTTTTGATTGAAATACCAATTTAAAGGTAGAGATTTTTCAGTTTTTTTTAAAATATATCCTTCTGACATGCTTGTAAAAATTTTATACCCTTATATTGTCTATGACTAGATATTATGAGAAAAATTCATTGGATTATTCTACTCAGTACATTAGGTTTTTTGATTTTAATTGGTTCTCTTTATTTATACAACTTATACAATGTACCTGTCTTATCAAAGGAAGATATTCAAAAACTATCCGAAGAGGCAAAAGAGCAAAGAGAGAATATTACTAAGCAAACCGTTTTTGAACCATTTGAGTTTAAAAAGCCAAGTAAAAATAAAAATGTATACTTTGGTGATCTTCATGTTCACTCCAGTTTATCATTCGACTCATATATTTTTGGAAATCGTTACGGCCTAGAAGAGACTTATAATTTTGCAAAAGGTGAACCAATGCAGAATATGTTTGGCGAAACAATGCAAATTTCAAGACCACTTGACTTTGCAGCTGTTACTGATCACGCCGAAACATTTGGCCTTCAAGAAAGTTGTGCTGACCCAGAAATTACTGATGAGTCACGACTTACATGTGAAAGACTCGAGTCTCCTAGCTATCGTTTTTTTATTGGTCTGCGTGATACTTCTGTTGCGCGACCACCGGTCAGTATCATGTCCGAAGCAATAGGAGATAAGGAAAAAGAAAAGCGTTTTGTAAGATCAACATGGGATAAAATTATAAAAGCTGCAGATCTTCATTATGAGCCTGGAAAATTTACAACTTTCGTTGCATACGAATATTCACCTACATTACCTGATGGTGGATACAATCACAGGAACGTCATATTTAAAAATAATACAGTTCCAGAAAAAGCTTATTCGCTGTTTGATGCACATACTGCCATTGATTTGTGGAAAAAATTGATAGAAAACTGCAATCATCCATGTGAATTTATGACAATACCGCACAACGGTAATAGATCATGGGGATATGCGTTTGCAAATCACACCATAGACAATGATAAATATACAATTGATGATTGGAAACTCAGAAATGATAACGAACCGTTAGTTGAAATTTTTCAAGATAAAGGAAGTTCTGAGTGCAGTACATTTTTTGGAAGCACAGATGAAGAATGCGATATTGAGCAGTTTTATCCAAAGTGTAAAAAAGAAAATGATACTCTTTGTATTCAGGAAACTTCTATGGCGCGCGATGGTCTAAAAATTGGACTGACCCTCGAAGATGAAATAGGCTTTAATCCACTTGATTTTGGTATGATTGGTAGTTCTGACTCACATAATTCAAATCCTGGGGATACTGAGGAATGGGATTACAGAGGTCGCACTAGTTTTGTTGGACCATCTAAAGTGAGAGTGAAGGATGGTTTACTTTTAACTCAACTAGTAAATAATCCAGGCGGACTAGCCGCAATTTGGGCTGAGGAAAATAATAGAGATACATTGTTTGAGGCAATGCAAAAAAAAGAAGTGTATGCGACCAGTGGTACGAGAATTAAATTAAGATTTTTTCTAAATTTCAATGGTACCGAAGAATTACTAAACTCATTAGACCCAATAGCTGAGTCTTATAAAAATGGTCATCCAATGGGAAGTACGGTAATGAATAGCTCGATGCAACAACCTAAATTTTATATCACTGCTGAGAGAGATTCGTTGAGTGCTCCTTTAGACAAAATTCAAATTATCAAAGGGTGGACTGAGAATGGAAAAATAAATGAAATTGTTTATGACGTGATTTGTAGCGATGATAGAGAAATAAATAATAGAAACAACAAATGTAAGGAAACTAAAGCAAGTGTAAATTTTGAAAATTGTTCTTTCGATGAAAACTATGGATCTGATCGATTAGAAGTAATTTGGACTGATACTGAGTATACACCTGATCAAAATACATTTTATTATGCAAGAGCTATCGAAAATCCTACATGTCGTTGGTCAACTTATGATAGTATTAGAATTGATGAAAAACCTGCTAAAAATTATCCAAAAATTATGCGTGAGATGGCTTGGTCTTCACCAATTTGGATAAAAAATAAATAAGTGAATGTTACCAAAAGATCTCATCAATAAATACAGAGACTGGAAAGAAAGCTCTTTCGCGCAAGAAAAAGATCACTTTGAAAGACTTGCAAAAGAAGGTCAGTCACCTAAATACATGATCATATCGTGCGTAGATTCAAGGGTTGATCCGAATGCTATATTCAAATCAAAAGCTGGTGAAATGCTAGTTCATAGAAATATTGCTAATATAGTGCCACCCTATAGTCAATTAACGGAACATAGCGGAACAATTGCAGCTATCGAATTTGGTGTAACGGCATTAAATATTAAAAATATTATTATAATTGGGCACTCAGGATGTGGAGGTATAAAGAATGGGTATCATATGTGTCATGAAAATAATTTTGATGATAACTCATCAATTTCTAATTGGCTTAAGTTACTAAAACCAGTATACGATAACATTTCAGGCGAAGGAAACGATGAGAAAGTTAAGTACATGGAGAAAGAAAGCATTATCGTATCATTAGAGAACTTAAGTAAATATCCCTTTATAAATACTGAAGTAAAGTCAGGTGAAATTATGCTTTATGGGGTTTGGAATGATATTGGATCTGGATCTATAGAGACGTATGATTTTGAGAAAAAAAAGTTTGATTTAATTTAATCTAATTTAATTTAAGAACTTCTGAAGAATATACAGAATTTAAATACTCCGGATGATCAAGTTTCATTAATATTGAAGGACCATTTAGAGCAGAATCAGGTGTGCGATGAAGTATACCATTGCTACCACCGGTAAATATTGCAATGTTCCATTTATCAATGAAATGTAATTTACTTTTATCTCTAACGATCTTTTCATTTGGTTCACCTGCCTCATAGGCTAGACGGTCAGCATCCTGATTTTGTATCCATTCTGTACCTTGTCCAGCATAAGTGACCAAAAGACGTCTTGGTACGTTATCAACATGATAACGTCTACACTCTCGTTTTGTCCCAAGCCAAAAGCAAAGTGTATCAGTTTTTTCAATCAGTAAGAATGTTCTGCAAACGGTTTCCATATCTGCAAGCCAATAATTATAAAACTCAGTTGAACTTAACTGGTTAGGAATTATTTCCTGGACCAAATTTTTTAAATCTTCTTTCAAATTAATTGAACTAAGAGTGCCCTCAATTCCAAAGTCATTTTTCATTAATTTTTGAAAGAAAGAACCTGCACCCTCAGGTTGTTCACGCTCCAATATACCTAATTTATAGTCAGTATCCTTGAATTCTTTTAAAGATTCTAGATTGTCAGCTTTAAATAAGCTCATGAAAAATATTTTGTAGAATTAGCAATTTTCAAATGAAGATGCCATGTCACCTATTAGATCAAAATAAAGATCTTTTCCTGGCTCCAATTCAGCTCCTAATGGATCTAAAACGGCAGACTTTATACCAGTATCACTTGCAATTGTTTCTGCAATACTTGGGTTAAATTGAGGCTCTGAAAATAAACAATTAACACTCTCATGCTCAATAACTTCTCTTATTTCTGCAAGTTGCTTCGCACCAGGCAACACCTCAGGATTTACAGTAAGAGCACCAATTACTTCAATACCAAATCTCTGCTCAAAATATTGATAGGCATCATGAAACACAATGTATGTTGCATCACTATTTATTTTTGATCTTGTATTGTCTATTAACTGGTCAAGGTCATTAATAGCATTCGCAGCATTGGATGAATAAATTGATTTATTGGCAGGATCAATTTCAGATAATTCTTCTGAAGCAATACTTACAATTGTTTTTGCGATTTCTGGATCTAGCCAAAAATGTATATCGTGCTCACCGTGATGGTGACCGTGATCATCATGTCCTTCGTGTTCATCATGATCGTCATGTCCGTCAGCGTGTTCTTCATGATCGTCGTGACCTTCGTGTTCATCGTGTTCGTCGTGTTCATCGTGTTCGTCGTGTTCGTCATGATCATCGTGTCCATCAGCATGATCTTCGTGTTCATCATGGTCATCGTGATCATCGTGATGATCATCAAATACATTTTTTTCTCTAAATTTTAGAAGCTCAATCTGATCAGAATCCATGAGTGTTACTCTTTTTGCACTGGCAGCAATTGAGTCAAGAGGTGTTTCCAAGAACGACTCTAAGTCTTCTCCGATCCAAAAAACGATATCTGCTTCTTGTAGCATTGTAGCGTGTGAGGGTTTCAATTGGAATGTGTGAGGAGAAGAGCTTCCGTCAACAAGCAGATCAGGACGTCCTACACCATCCATAACATAACTTACAAGTGAATGTATTGGTTTTATTGATGTTACAACTTTTGGTTCAGCCTCAGCAGAAGAAATAAAGGAGAATAAAGATAGAGATGATAGTAATAGGCCAAATTTATGTTGTAATTTCATAGTATAATTGCTTTCATTAATAATTGAGTATAGTGTTATAATATAACAAATTTTTAATAGCAAGTTTTTAATGACCAATAATCCAAACGTCCTTGTAAAAATCTCTAACGCAGGGATTCAGAAGAGCGGCAAATGGCTTGTAAAGGATGTTAATTTAGAAATTCATAGGGGTAAAATAGTTACAATTATTGGTCCCAACGGCTCAGGAAAATCAACAACAGCAAAAATTGTCCTTGGTCTTCATAAAAAAATTGAGGGAAATGTTCAGACGTTCACTAAAAAGATCTCATATGTCCCCCAGAAAGTATCAATAGATTGGACTTTACCCATTAGGGTTTTGGATTTTATGGTTTTAACAGAAGATTTAAAACCTCAAGAGATAAATGATGCTTTGAATTTAACTGGTGTTGATCATTTAATATCGAGAAATCTCAGAGACTTATCTGGCGGTGAATTCCAAAGGGTACTACTTGCTAGAGCTATTGCAAAAAAGCCTGAACTTTTAGTTTTAGATGAACCGGTACAGGGAGTTGATTTTGCTGGTGAAGTAGCTTTGTATGGACTCATTAAGAAGATATCTGAAACATTAAATTGTGGTATTCTTCTGATTTCTCATGATTTACATGTAGTTATGTCGGCTACTGATTATGTTGTTTGCCTAAATGGTCATGTTTGCTGTTCGGGTACACCTGTAGATGTGGCACGTGATAAACACTACAAAGAATTATTTGGTGAAAAATCATCACAATTATTATCAATATACGAACATGACCACGACCATGTACACACTGCTGATGGAGACATAGTAAAAGAAAATGTTTGATGATTTCTTATTCAGAGCTTTAATAGCAGGAATTGGAATTGCTCTTGTTACTGGTCCACTAGGATGCTTTGTTGTATGGCGACGTTTATCTTTTTTTGGTGACACGTTAGCTCATTCAGCTTTGTTGGGAGTTTTGTTGTCTGTTGCATTTGATCTAAACATATCACTTACAATTTTTACTGTATCATCTCTAATTGCTCTTCTGTTATTAAGATTACAGAAAACGACTAACTTACCAAGCGATGCTCTGTTAGGTTTGTTATCTCATTCCTCATTAGCAGTGGGATTGGTAATACTGGGATTTTTATCTTTTATTCGATTCGATATTATGGGAGTTCTATTTGGAGATATACTCTCAGTAAATGTAAATGACTTGCTTGCTATTTGGATTGGTGGAGCCATTATTCTTTTAGTTTTATGGTTTATTTGGAAACCGTTGTTTGCCTCAACAGTAAATTATGAGCTCGCTGAAGCCGAGGGCATGAATCCGGAGAGAGTAAATGCAATTTTCACGATTTTGCTAGCCGCACTTATAGCGATTTCAATAAAAATGGTTGGATTATTACTAATTACTGGAATGCTGATTATCCCTACAACAATGGCTCGTAATTTATCTAATAATCCAAAACAGATGGTTATTTTATCAATTATTGGCGGTCTTTTATCAGTGTTTATTGGATTATATACTTCATTTGAAATTAACACATCTTCGGGACCAACAATAGTTGTAGTTGCGCTAATTTTATTTATCTTATCATTAATAGGAATCAAAAAAAGAAACTATGGATAAGAAGAGTAAATCATTATCAAAAAATCAAAAAATTGTTTTGGACTTCATTCAGAAGAATAAAAAGCCTGTTAAAGCATATTCAATCTTATCTAATGTTCAAAAAAAAGGAATTAATGCACCTCCCCAAGTTTACAGAGCATTAGACAAATTAATTGAAATTGGAAAAATTCATCGAGTTGAGAGTCAAAATTCATTTGTTGCTTGTAAAATTTCAAACTGTGACACACCCCATAAAACTGTTTTTTCTATTTGTAATTCTTGTGAAATTGTCTCTGAAATCAATGATCCAAAACTATTTAAAAATTTAAAAGATTTTAGAGATAAAGATGGAACAGTATTTGATGGATATAATTTAGAGTTTTTTGGAACTTGTAAATCTTGTAAAAATAAACAAATTGAAAATACGAAGCATTAAAATATAAATGTTATAAAATAACATTTTTCTAGACACCTAAATATTTTTTCAATAAGATTTTTAAAAAATTCTCAGGAGATAAAATGAAAAAAAGTATTTACTATTCACTATTAATGTCTGCGATGATGTCAGTTGCAGCCGCAGAAGAAACAAGGCAAGTTGACAAGCATGAACATGGGGTCGGTGAGTTAAATATTGCTGTAGAAGGCAGTGCCATAAATCTAGAGTTTATGATACCTGGCGCAGATATTGTTGGGTTCGAGTATGAAGCAAAAAGTGATAGTGATATAGCATTGGTAAATACAGCTCTTTCTAAGTTTCAAGATTTTGAAAACATCTTTACTTTATCTAGCAGTGGAAATTGTAATTTAGTCGATGCTGAAATTGAAATAAATCAGGGAGATGATCATGAAGATGAGCATGATCATGAAGATGAGCACGATCATGAAGATGAGCACGATCATGAAGATGAGCATGAGCATGAAGATGAGCACGATCACGAGGATGAGCACGATCATGATGAACATGAATGAGTTTGTTGCTCACTATTCATTTACTTGCGGTAATGTAAAAGAAATTGACAGAATAGACTTTCCATATTTTACTACTTTTCCTAACTCTGGAGAGCTTGAAATACAATTTGTATCTGAAGTTGGATCCACGAGTTTTGAAGTGGAAGGAGATAAGCCTTTCATAGACTTAAAAGGAAAAATCTAATTGGATGAAAATATTATTAAAATTGATTCTGTAAGATTTTATTGGTCAAAAAAAAGTAGATTTAAAATATTTGTCCCCAATTTCGAGATCAATAAAGGTGAAAAGGTTCTTTTGTTGGGAGAGAGTGGCTCAGGCAAGACAACTCTTCTTTCATTAATTTGTGGGTTTTTAAGTCCTTTATCTGGAATCATATCAATTAATGGAAGTACGATAAATAAGCTTTCTTCTAAAACTAAAGATGAACATCGAGCAGATAATATAGGTATTATTTTTCAGCAATTTAATCTGCTCCCATATGCAAATGTTATAGATAATATTGTTCTGCCTCTATATTTCTCAAAAGTAAGGTCTGCTAATGTAACTAATCAAAGAGAGTCGGCCTTAAATCTTTGCAAACAATTGAGATTACCTGATGATATTGATCAATATAAAGCGAGTAGTCTTAGTGTTGGGCAGCAACAAAGAGTAGCCGTGGCAAGGGCATTGATAGGCAATCCTTCCTTAGTTATTGCAGATGAACCCACATCTTCACTAGATACAGATGCACAACAAATTTTTTTAGACCTCATGTTTGAACAGATTTCGAATAACAAATCAACTTTACTTATGGTATCTCATGATAGATCGCTTGCTGAACGATTTGATCGATTAATAGATATCAATGAAGTGTTAACCCGAGAAGATTAGATATGTTGTTAAAACTTTCATTGAGCTCTCTCTACGCAAGATTAGTAACTGTAGGCATGACCGTTATTGCAATTTCTTTTTCTCTGATGCTTTATATGAGTGTAGAAAAATTAAGAACATCTGCTTACACAAGTTTTACAGATACAATTTCTCAAACAGACTTAATTATTGGTGCAAGAGCAAGCTCAGTTCAATTGATGCTCTACTCTGTATTTAGGATTGGCAATGCTACCAATAACATCACCTGGGAAAGCTACTTGGATGTTGTGAATAAAGAAGAAGTTGATTGGGCAGTGCCAATTTCACTTGGTGACAGCCATAAAGGTTTTCGGGTTATGGGAACAAATAAAGACTTCTTTACTCGTTATAAGTATAGAGGTGGTCAATCAATTAATATTGATAAAGGATACTTATTTGAAGATCTTTATGACGTAGTGTTGGGTGCTGGAGTTGCTGAAAAACTAGGATATGACATAGACACGCCGCTAATCGTAGCGCATGGCCTTCAATCATTTTCAGAGCATGACGATCAACCATTCAGAGTATCTGGAATATTAGAAAAAACGGGAACGCCAGTAGACAATACTGTGATTGTGAGTTTGGCCGCAATTGAAGCAATACATGTTGATTGGTCTACTGGAGCAAAAATTCCTGGGCAAGAAACGCCAATTGAAGAAATCCGAAAAATGGATCTTACTCCTAAAAATATTACCGCCGCTCTCATTGGAGTGAAATCAAAATTAACAATCTTTAATCTTCAACGATGGATTAATGAGTATCCTGAGGAAGCAATGACGGCGATTCTACCTGGTGCAGCGCTACAGGAACTCTGGCGTGTTGTTGGTGTGGTTGAAAATTTATTATTGGGCATATCAATTGTTGTCATATTTACAACACTGATTGGCATGACAGCTATTATGTTTTCAAGTTTAAGTGAAAGAAGACGAGAAATGGCAATTTGGAGAGCAATGGGTGCATCACCTAGAACTGTTGTTGGATTGTTGATGCTTGAAGCAATTTTTATATCTGTGCTTAGTATTTTGTTAAGTGTTATTTTATTATTCTTCTCATTATCTATCTTGCAACCTTGGATCGATTATAATTACGGTATCTTGGTGAATGTTGAAATGTTATCTTTACGAGATATGTATGTTTTTATGACATTTATTTTTGCATCTATACTAGTCAGCTTATTGCCTGCAATTAGGGCGTACTGGTTTTCAATAAATGATGGGATGACAATCAAAATCTGATGAGTAAATTAAAATATTTAATATTACTTTTATTATTTATCACAACCGCCGCATATGCTGTTCCCAAAGAAATAGACTGGGATGATTTGATTCCATGGACTTCAGTCTTTAGTCCCGGAGAAGTAAAATTCAACAAAAGCTTGGTTGATAAAGAAGTTAAAATACCAGGATATGTTCTTCCTTTAGATACATTTGGACGAGGCGTGAATAGCTTTCTGTTGGTTCCATATATTGGAGCATGCATTCATGTTCCACCTCCAGCACCTAATCAACTGGTTTATGTTGAAGCAGAAAACCCATGGGAAGGTTTAGCGTGGTGGGAACCTGTTTATGTTACTGGAAAAATGAAAATAGAAACCCAAAATATCGAGGACCTTGCGGTTGTCGGCTATGAGATGGCTGCAAGTAATATTGAATATTACCGTGGAGAAACTGGTGTTCATGGGTTTTTTGACTGGTAACAGCGTTTACTCATATCTACTGTTATAGACATCTTGTATTTGTACTGGCCATTCTTGTCTGATGTAAGTGATCAGCTGCCAAACCTCATCTTCACTTAAGCTGTCATTGCCAAGCATCTTTCCCTCATAATTTGGATCGAAACTTGGAAAGCCATATTTAATAACTTGAAATAAATATTCTGGTGAATGGTGCCACGTGTGACCAGTACCATTTAATGGTGGGGCTAGCCGATGTCCATCTTCATCTAGAGTATTTTGCCAACCTTCTTGACCTTGTAAATTAACCCCGTGACAAGAAGCACAATTATTTTGATAAGCGGCTATAGTTTCAGGATGAATTGGCTTTTGAGCTTGAGCAACTTCTTTTTCTATCGTTTGATTGCTAAAGGCCTGATATAGAAAAAAAGCAATAATTAATGCAACTATAATTAGTACAACTGTTCTCATAAAAATGTATTAAGTTAAATAAAAATTCTTTTTAAATTTTCAATTTATTTCTTATACATTTCCTCGTCAGAATACGGAAACCACCAGAAATCTTGTGGCTGACAATCAGGATCGATCATCACAGTCTTGGTATCTCTGAATGTCTCTAATCCCTCCGCACCTAATTGTCGACCCATACCAGAGAGTTTTGTTCCTCCAAAAGGGCCAGCATCATTATCAAGCAACGGCGCATTTACCCACACCATTCCTGCCTGAAATTGTTCTGAGGCACGAATTCCCTCTGATAAATCTTTTGTATAAATGTTAGCGCCAAGTCCATATTTAGAGTTATTTGCTTTCTCCATAGCCTCTTCAAAACTTGAAACTTTACAAATTGGCGCAACCGGACCAAAACTTTCATTGTTAAATATGCTCATTTCATCATTGCAATCAACCAGCACAGTTGGTGCAACAAACCAGCCTTTATTAAACTGACTTAGTCGCCCTCCACCCTCAACAGCTTTTGCGCCTTCATCTAAAGCTTTGTGTAAAACATTCTCGTATCGGTCTCTCTCTTTTGATGAAACAATAGGTCCCATATCTACTTTATCAAGACCATTACCAACTCTAATTTTTTTTGTTTCTTCAATTAATTTTTCAACAAACTCATCATGAATTTTTTCATGAACGAAAAAACGTTCCGCTGAAACACATATTTGTCCACAGTTCATATAAGCAGAAAATGCAGCCGCTCGTGCAGTAATATCCATAGGAGCTGACGGCATAACAATGAAGGGATCATTTCCTGAATTTTCAATTAATGATCTTTTCATAAGTTCACCACATTTAGAGGCAATGCTTACCCCAACTGGAACGCTTCCTGTAAATGCAACCATGTGCGTATCTTTATGTTCAACCAATGATTTTCCAGCTGCAGCTTCACCTGTTACAACTTGAAACAATCCATCTGGTAAAGCCTTGAAAGCTTCAGCAAATAACAGTGTAGTTAGAGATGTGTACTGCGAGGGTTTAATAATGACAGCATTTCCCGCAGCCAAAGCAGCGCTTGCTTCCCATGCAAGTAACACCATTGGATAATTAAATGGTAAGATTAAAACACATGTACCCAAAGGTTGTTTGAGTGTGTAATGAAACTGTCCTTCAACAGCAGAGCCTATAACTTTTCCTGTTTCACCCCTGCCCATCTCTGCATAAAAACGAATATTGTGAATACTCCAATGAACTTCATCCATTGACTCCTTATAGGGCTTTCCCATTTCTCTTGTTAGCGCTTCAGCAAATAAGGGGGCCATTTCGCCCATCTTGTTTGCAACCTCATGCAAAACATGACTTCGATCAAGTGGTGATTTTTGATTCCAGGCCTTTTGAGCTTTATTTGCAATAGATACAACTTCATCAATTTCAGATTGTGAAGTCTCAGGAATTTCTCCAATTTTGTTTTCAGTTGCAGGGTCAATAACATCAATAGATTCCGTTGATTGACTTTTATAAAATTTACCATCCATATAAATTTTGGAACTGATTTCACTGAAACGATCTAAAACTGACATTAATTTTTCCCCCGTTTATTCATTAAAATTCTAGATAAAAGATGAATACGAGACAACAAATATTATCTGATATGAAGTAAATTTTTAATCTTTTCGGTACCAGTACAAACGCACCGAAAGGATTTTAGCCACTAATGGAGAAAAACATCAAGCCAAGAAAACCTGTCGCGATCACAAAGCTTGATAAAAGTTTAGGGGTTCTAGAAAGTTTAAGCTTTGTGGTTGAAGGAATAATCACGAGAGTCGACTCACCGTTGTAGGATTGTCTTCTTATGTACTGAGGTTTCATCTTTGACTTTTTCATGTTTGATAAAAATATACCTAAAAAGCAAGGCTCAATTTTGATAAAAATATGTTCAAAACAAGATAGAAGTGTTTATTTTCAAAAATTTGCTGGTATAAGGGACCGATGCAAAATGTCGTCTCAGTAAAAAATTTATCTAAAACTTACAGTAATCAATTTCAGGCGCTCAATAATATTAATTTAGATATCAAACAGAATGAAATATTTGCACTTCTTGGACCTAATGGTGCAGGTAAAACAACTTTGATTAGTATTATCTGTGGAATTGTAACACCAAGTATTGGGACAGTTGAGGTTGGTAATTACGATATTATTAAAGATTATAGAAAAACTAGGTCACAAATTGGACTTGTACCTCAGGAGCTAACCTTAGAACAATTTGAAATTGTTTATAATAACGTATCCTATACGAGAGGCTTATATGGCAAACCTCCTAATCCTCAACATATTGAAAAAATACTAAAAGATTTAAGTTTGTGGGATAAAAAAGACTCCAAAATTAACGAGCTTTCTGGTGGAATGAAAAGAAGAGTCTTAATTGCTAAGGCTCTTTCTCATGAGCCTTCAGTCTTATTTCTTGATGAGCCAACAGCCGGGGTTGATGTCGAATTAAGAAAAGACATGTGGGAAGTCATTAAGAATTTAAGAAATAAAGGTGTTACAATAATTTTAACAACTCATTATATAGAAGAAGCAGAGGCAATTGCTGACCGAGTAGCAGTTATTAATAAAGGTGAGATGATAGTAGTTGATGAGACTTCAAATTTAATAAAAAGTTTGGGCCAGAAAACTCTAACAATTGATTTACATGAAACAGTTAAGACATTACCTGAGTCACTAAATAATTATAAACTTACAATAGTTAATGATGGATTATCAATTGATTACCAATACGATACACAAAGCAAACAAACTGGAATAACTTCTCTCTTACAAGATATGAAAGAGGCTGGCTTAAAACTTAAAGATTTAAATACAGAGCAAAGTTCACTTGAAAAGATCTTTGTAGAATTGGTAAAGGAAAAATAATGAATTTTTACGCAATCAGAGCAATTTATTTTCATGAAATGGATCGAATGAGAAGAACTCTTTTTCAAAGCGTGCTTTCGCCTGTGCTTTCAACGTCTTTATATTTCATTGTATTCGGTTCAGTTATTGGAGGCATGATTCCTCAAATTGAGGGAGTTAGTTATGGGTCATTTATTGTACCTGGTTTATTAATGCTGACTTTGTTAACTCAAAGTATTTCAAACTCTTCATTTGGAATATTCTTTCCAAAATTTACCGGATCAATTTATGAAGTTCTTGCGGCTCCCATTTCCTCTTTAGAAATTATCATTGGTTTTGTTGGTGCCAGTGCGACTAAATCACTTATTGTTGGTGTCATTATACTCATTACTGCAACTTTTTTTGTCGAGCTAGAAATTCAATATCCCTTATTAATGCTTTTTCTTCTGGTATTAACATGTCTTACATTTAGTCTTTTTGGATTTCTTATTGGACTGCTCAGTGAAAATTTTGAACAGTTGCAAGTTGTACCACTTATCATCGTCACCCCTTTAGTTTTTTTAGGTGGTAGTCTTTACACCGTAGAAATGCTTCCAGAATTTTGGCAAAACGTAACTTACTTTAATCCAGTTTTATATCTTGTGAATGGCATGAGATGGTCCTTTTACGGGGCATCTGATATTAATATTTGGGTCAGTGTAATCTCTCTAGTTGCTTTCCTAAGCATCTGTGTTGCTGGCGTGGCAATTGCTATCACAAAAGGCTATGGTACAAAGGAGTAATTTCTATTAAGCCCCTATCGCTTAATAGTAAAGCAGGTCATTGGTAATGATCAGCCGCTGGAGCGTAACC